>Ga0307479_10005243_pt1 | contig 11871 bp, 10 predicted proteins | sample atmos_gasesECM4C_FD_203743 | JGI IMG/M metagenome (GOLD analysis project Ga0307479, IMG submission 203743) | Hardwood forest soil microbial communities from Morgan-Monroe State Forest, Indiana, United States - atmos_gasesECM4C_515 | ecosystem: Environmental > Terrestrial > Soil > Temperate... | reverse complement strand
AAGAGTTGGGGCGTGACATCTTGCAGGCTTGCGAAATTGGTGAAGGAAAGATTCGGCAAGCCCCAGTCGAAGGGATTATCGGAAACACCCGTAATTCCCAATGTTCCCGTGATGTTTTGCAGGAAGGCATAGAGATTCTGGGTGCGGGTCCGGCTGCGATTGAAGTCCGCTCGGACAATATTGCTAAGCTTGCCCCAACTGCGTGCGTACGATACGGGGACATCAAAACTGCGGACACTGGTATTTCCTCCTACGCTCGGGAATGGGTCCGTCAGCGTACTTGCGGATTGGTGATAGTGGAATCCGAAGGTCAGGTTGTTGCGTGGGGCGCCGCGTCCTCCACCTCCGCGTCGTCCGCCGGGAGTGACCGCGCCGAGCGTTCGGTTAAGCCGGATATTGAGGTCATCGCTGCTGGAATTGGCGGACGTGACGAAATGAAAGTTCTGAAAGTTGCCGGGCAGAGTCGGCTTGGGGATGTACGGTAACATTCCGCTTGCGATGGAATTGATCTGCGGGAGCATGTTGTTCGCGTAGGGGGCGCGCGTACCTGTTCCCAAGTTCACAGAGTAAATCTGGTCAATCAGGTGGTTATTGGCGTCCCGGTCGTTGCATACCCCGCTCGTAAATCCGGTCTTGCACAAAGCGGAAAAGTCTCCCTGCCTTTCCAGCAACGTGGGCACGGTGGAGAACTGGTCGAATGGACGTTCACCACGGTGGCCGTTGTAGTTGATGAAGTAGAAAGTCTTGGTGCCTCCGTTGTAGATCTTAGGAATGTTGAAAGGACCACCCACGGATCCGCCGAAGCTGTGCTGCACGTAGCCCGGTTTTGTCGAAGGCGCTCCCGTGAGCGAGTAGGGGGCTGCGTTCAGGGCCGAGTCCCCGATTCCGTAGTAGATCGAGCCGTGGGGATGGTTGATATCAAAGCCGCGCCGGCCAAAGCCTCGGCCACCTCCACCGCCTCCGCCACCCCCAAAGCCGCCGGGACCACCGCCAAAACCGCCCGGACCTCCGAAGCCTCCTCCTGCCTGGCGAGCGTCGTTGCCGCGCTGCTGGAGGTCATCATTGTTGAAGGAAGTGAAGGGATTGGAGGTGGTGCCCGACACGGCAACCGATTCCGTTGCGCTATCAGGTGCGATACCCGGGACCGGCACCCCTGAGGGGACCACTTCGGCCATGGGGTCACTGCTCGATTCCTGGGTGGCACCGCTCTGCGCGAGCGCCAGCCTCTGAAATCCGCGAGCCCCGACGGTTCCAGCTCCGGCACGGCGCGACTCCGAATCAGCCTGCCGAGTACGCGACAAGAGATTCAGGTCGAAGTTTGCGACCACACTGGGATGCGCGCTATCGACGACGACTTGCTGCGTGCCGTTCGCGAAAGCGGTCATTTGCACGCGCACGGTGTAGGAGCCAAAGGCGGAAACAGATACGGAGTAGCTGCCGTCAACCTCTGTCCAGACAGAGATCTTGCCCGTGCTGGAACCAGGAGCCACCGACACGGTGGCGCCGGGGATCGGCATGTTGCCCGACTTTACGATCCCGCGGATGGTTCCACCCTGGGGCGCGATAGGCTGGTCCTGGGCACGGCCGAGCCCGTAGGCGAGCAGCATAACGAGGCAGATCAAGAGCGAGGGGAGCGTCGTTCTAAGCGGGGATCGAGTGCGTCGAATCTCGCGCAGGTCGTGACGTGGGCCGGTCAGAATGTAATCTCGCCTGTGCACTCGGTGTGTACCGTGTCGTATCCTTAGGGGCAGCCACTGGAGTGATCAGTGAAGTTCGCGGGGCAAACAATCTCGAATCGCGGTATCCTTGAGGGAATTTGTGGCCGCAAACGCTGAATACTCTAGTAGCCCGCGAAGGATTCCAGTGCTGCGATCATATCCCGCGCCTGTACAGCGCACTGTAAAGATTTGTGTGTTTTTCGATCCAGGCCCGCGACAGTTTCCAGAGAGGCGGTTCGAGGTCTCGTCGGGCTCTATCTCTAGGTAAAGATTCGTAAAGTTACGCAGCTTTCACAACTTCAGCGCCATAATCTGGTTCACACGACTTAGTTGTGACCCCAAGCCTCATACAAGGAGACTCCCATGTTCAAACAATGCCTACTCACGCTGATGCTGGCGGGCCTTATCTACGCGGCCGCGCCCGCTGCAGTTGCACAAGACGCCGGGACCAACGATCAGCAAGCTCCGCCGGCGGGTGGCCCGCAGGAGCACGGACGCATGCGCAATCGCATGGATCCCGCCCGGCGCGTCGAGATGCTGACCACGCAACTTAACCTCACGCCTGAGCAGAAAACGAAGGTGTTGGACATTATGAAGGCCGACCGATCAAAGATAGAGAGCCTGCGGGACGATTCATCCCTCGCGCCCCAGGATCGTCGCGCGAAGATGATGGAAATCCGCAAGGCGTCGAACGACCAGATTCGCGCCCTTTTGGATTCGAATCAGCAAAAGAAGTTCGATGAGATGCAGGCCCGTCAGGAGCAGGGGATGCAGGGGCATCACCCTGGTGGCGAGGGAATGGGCGCCCCGCCGGACGCGCCTCAGCACGCGCCCGAGCAGAAGTAACGCTGTCCAAGCGATGGTTACCTGCAAGGCTAGCGTGCACGTTCGTGCCCTTCGATAGCACGGGCGTGCTATTCCACGAATTTCGATCTGCAATTAGATTCGTTCTCGAGCAGTACTCGGGGGAGGGCTGTTCAACGGAGCGTCCCATGACTCTAACCGGAGTCTGGGGCGTTTTGTTTTGGAGTGCGTTTTTGGGGTGGGTTCCGCGCTTAGGATTGCCGCCGTATTGCAGCGGATATCGGGGGCTGAGACCCGCCTTTCCGTTCAGCCTTCTGATTCGCGGCGGTCGAGGCTTACCTGCCGGAGGCTAGTCGCCTTTGCGCTGTCGGTGCCTGGTTTCAAGTCGCTGATTTCAGCGAAATAGCGCCAGCCGTGATTCCAGTCTTCCTTGCTCTGGGCCCCATCCAGACGTTGGATTGCCAGATTGGCGTTATTCCGGCCCTTAACGACTTCGACGACGCCGCCCGACTCGTAGGTGCGCCAGTTATAGCGGATGATGGCAAACGACGTCTTCGATTCATTCTCCATCAAGCCTAAGTATACCCTGTAAGCTCGCTTATCCGCGCCAGTTCGGGTGAGGTCGCGGGTTGCGTATTCGGATTCGTACTCCTTCAGGCACTCGCAATGCCGCGTAGGGGATCGGACAGGCCGCGCATGACTTTCTCGAAGGCGGCAAAGTCAAGAGATTGAGGGCCATCCGAAAGCGCGCGTTCCGGGCAAGGATGCACTTCGATAATGAGTCCGTCTGCGCCCACTGCGACGGCCGCGCGCGAAACCGCCGCGATCAGGCTTTGCTTACCGGTTCCGTGAGACGGGTCGGCCACGACGGGCAGGTGGGAAAGGTCCCGGGCCAGAGCGACCGCAGCCAGATCGATCGTGTTCCGGGTTTCTGTCTCGAAGGTCTTGATGCCGCGCTCGCACAGAACCACTTCACCATTTCCGCCGGCAAGCAGGTATTCGGCGGCCAGCAGCCACTCCTTCACGGTTGCGGACGGACCCCGCTTCAGCAGGATCGGTTTGCGGATCGTCGCTAGGCGGCGCAGCAAGGCGAAGTTCTGCATGTTGCGGGCCCCGACCTGCAGCATGTCGGCATATTCACTGATCAGATCGATGTCCTCGGTGCTCATCACCTCGGTGACGATGGGTAGTCCGGTCTGCTGACGGGCGTCGCGCAGAATCTTCAAGGCCTCGATACCGAGACCCTGGAAGTCGTAAGGAGACGTGCGTGGTTTGTACGCTCCGCCACGCAGCAGGCTGGCACCGGCTTTCTTCACCGCCTGTGCGGTCGAGAGCAGTTGTTCTGGGGACTCGACCGAGCATGGCCCGGCGATGACCACAACTTTGTCACCTCCGATGGGCACTCCGCCCACATTCACCACGGTGCGGTGCGGTTTGACCTGGCGGCTGACCAGCTTGAAGGGCTGAGCTATGGGAACGACGTTGTCGACACCCGGGGCAACCTGCAGCGCCTCGATTTCATGCCGCCGCCCGCTACCAACGGCAGCCACAATGGTTCGTTGGGTTCCACGCGTGACGTGCGGCTGGTAGCCTGCTTCGCGGATGCGCTCGATCACGTGTTCGATCTCCTGTTCGGTTGCGTTGTCAGACATGTTGACAATCATCTGGTGCAGCCCCCCTTGGCTGGAATCGCGCTCAAAAACCAAAGGGCCACGACTGGTGGAAGTCGCGGCCCTGGACTGGAACTCTTGAATTCTAGGTGATTATTGCCGGTTCGAGTCACCTACAAGTTCCGTCCACGCCGCCACTCTGGTAAACCAGTAGCGGAAGAACGCGAACGAAAAGTAGGTAAATCGAGTCATGCCGAAGTGATATTAGACGCGAATGATTTTTCCGTCAACACCGTCTGGCGCCAAAGCCTCAGGAGGGGTGAGGCTCAGGCGACGCAAGTCGGCCGCATGCCGCGCCGACGGATCACTGAATGGAACTGGCGGCTTGCGAAAACGCGTTGTTCGCGTTGGAGCCGATGAGCCGAACGGTCCCGACCACCAGAACCAGGATCACCGCCAACATGACTGCGTACTCAGCGATATCCTGCCCGGATTCGTCGGACCAGAGCCTACAAACGATTTTGGACATACCATCCTCCTGCCCAGGTTCTCGTGTCGAGAAGCCTGTGCGATCGTGCAATTGGTCACCTATGATGCCCAGTCCCGGAGAACTTGTCAAATCCTCTTAACATCTGTCGTTCGATAGGCCAGCCCCCCGGAGATTTTGATACGACACACGTTGCGGAGCCCGACCTCGAATGACGCCCGTGGCCACCATGTTCCCGGAGATGAACAGTAAAGTAAGCCAGAGAACACGGTGTCCTGTCAGCCGGGTTCTCCCGATGGGCGTAATAGATTTTCGTTTCTACAGTTTGTGTTTCGAAATTTGAACGTGGGCGGCCTGAGGCGCCTCCCGCTGGACCAGATTTGCCGCTGAACGCTGTACGAATTCAAGCACGTTGCCGGGCACAACCCCGAGATACAACGTGGCCGCCAAAGTGATCGCCAGCGCCATGCCAAGGCTGGGAGATAAAGGCAACACTGGGACCTCTTCGCGAGGCTCGCGCATGTACATGACTACAACGATCTTAAGGTAGTAGTATGCCCCGATCGCGCTGTTGATCAAGCCAATGATGGTAAGCCCAACCAGATTTGATCGGAGGGCGGCGCTGAAGACGTAGAACTTGGCGAAGAACCCTCCCGTGATGGGAATCCCAATTAATGAAATCAGGAAAATCCCCAAGGCTCCTGCCAGCACCGGGGCGCGGCGGCCGAGCCCCGCGTAGTCCTCGAGCGTCACGTAGCGCTCCCCGGCGTTGGCCAGGTGGCTCACGACGGCAAAGGCGCCAACGTTCATGGCCGCGTACGAGGCCGCATAAAACATGACCGCGGACGTGCCCAGCTCCGGCGTGGCCGCGAAGGCCACCAGCATGTATCCGGCGTGGGCAATGGAGGAATAGGCCAGCAGGCGCTTGATGTTGGTCTGAACCAAGGCCGCAATGTTGCCCAGGGTCATCGACAATGCGGCCGAGATCCAGATCAGCCAGAACCGGCCTGGAGCATTGGCCTCAAAGATCACACGCAGAAGCACAGCGAAGGCCGCCGCTTTGGGTGCCGTGGACATGAAGCCGACGATTGGAGCGGGGGCTCCCTCGTACACATCGGGTGTCCACACATGAAAAGGAGCCGCGGCGACCTTGAACCCCAGGCCCACGAACATGAGAGCCATCGCAACGTAAGCCAGCATCGGGATGGGGCCAGAGTTTAGGGCCACGCTGATTGCGTCAATGTTCGTCGACCCGGTCCCGCCGAACATGAGGGCCACGCCGTAAAGGAAGAACGATGTCGCAAAAGAACCCAGCAGGAAGTACTTGAGCGACGACTCGCTGCTGGTCGCCGAGCGGCGGCGGAAACCCGCCAGGATGTAGGTGGAGATCGACGAGATTTCAAGCGCGATGAAAATCAACACCAACTCGACCCCCGACGACATCAGGCACATGCCAACCAGTCCGAACAGGATCAGGCCGTAGTACTCCCCGGCCCGGATTCGCTGTACGGCCATGTATTCGTAGGAAGTGAGAATGAGCACGGCCGCGATGGCAATGACCAGTACGTGAAAGAAGACGCTGAACCCGTCGACCCGGACCATGTTGTAAAACGCATAGCCCGGAGATTGCGCCATCGCCCACGTGGATAACAGCCCCGCCACCGTGCCGGCCAGCCCGATTCCGCCGAGAATTTTCTGGCTCTTCTCCTCGTCCATCAGGGGGTCGAGGACCATGATTACCATTCCGAAGATGGAGAGAACGATCTCAGGCAGGATTCGGAGATAATCGGTCGCCGCTGGAATGCTCTGCGCGGCTGCGGCGGTTGGGTTCACTGGTCCACCACCTTACTGACCGACTGCACGAGGGTTGCGAGGGTCGAGTGAACCGCCGGATCGATGACGTTGAGCCACAGCAGAGGTGCGACACCCATGACCAGCGCGGCGATCGCTGGCGGCCACAGGGCCAGTTGCTCGCGGGCGGAGAGATCGGGAAGAGTACTATTCTCGGGGTGCGTGACTCTCCCGAAGAAAACGCGCTGGTACATCCAGAGCAGATAGCACGCGCTCCAGATCACTCCAGTGGCGCCGATGATTCCGTACCAGGGGTTAGCCTGAAACGCGCCGCTCAGCACCAGGAATTCGCCGACGAAGCCGTTCAGCAGCGGCAGTCCGACCGAGGCCAGCATGATGAACGAAAAGAACGTCGCGTACTTCGGCATAGGCGTCGCCAGTCCTCCCATGTCGACGATCTCATAGGTGTGCTTGCGCTCGTAAAGGATCCCGGCCAGCATGAATAACGCTCCGGTGGAAACGCCGTGGGCCAGCATCACGAACATCGCGCCGTTCAGACCTGCCGTGGTAAAGCTGAAAATTCCCAGGACAACGAATCCCAGATGGCTGACCGACGAATACGCGATCAGCTTCTTCATGTTCGGTTGGATCATCGCCACCAGCGCGCCATAGACGATGCCGATCAGCGCCAGCACTGCAATCCACGGGGCGTTGTGCCGCGACTGCTCCGGGAACAGCCCCAGGTTGAAGCGCAGCAGCCCGTATGTACCCATCTTCAAAAGGACGCCCGCCAGCAGAACCGACCCGGCTGTCGGAGCTTCCACGTGCGCGTCGGGCAGCCAGGTGTGGAATGGGAAGAGTGGGACCTTGACTGCGAAAGCGATAAAGAACCCGAGAAAGAGCCACGGCGCCGCCGCAGCAAATCCTGGCACTTGTCCCGACCGGATGGCGTTCTGGATGGTCACGAAATCAAAGGTCTGTACTTGCGCGTAAAGCCATAACATGGCCGCCAGCATGAACGCCGACGCGACCATCGTGTACAGAAAGAACTTCACCGCGGCGTACACCTTGCGCCCGTGGCCGTAGATACCGATCAACAGGGCCATCGGGATCAGCGTCGATTCCCAGAAGAAATAGAAGAGGAACAGGTCGAGCGAAGTGAAAACGCCGATCAGGGCGGTTTCCAGGATCAGCAGCAGGATGAAGAACTCCTTCACCCGCTCGTGAATCGACTTCCACGAAATCAGCACGCACAACGGCGTCAGAAACGTGGTCAGCAGGACCAGCCAGAGCGAGATCCCGTCCACGCCCATGTGATAGTGAATGTTGGGACTGGAAATCCATGGCCGGTCGATTTCATACTGGAACCCCGGCGACATGCGGTGAACACGCGCAATCAGATGCAGGGACAGGCCGAATGTCATCAGGGAAATGATAAGAGCAAAAATACGAATATCACGGTCGCGCCGCGGAATAAAGAGCAACAACACGCCACCCGCGGCGGGGATGAAGGTCACCAGCGTGAGGATCAGGCTGTCGAAATAGCTGCCGCTCATCGCACTCCCATCCAAATCATGTAAGCGATCACCAGCGCCCCTCCAGCCGCGACCCAGCCCGCGTAGGAACGCACGTTGCCCGACTGCATGTGCCGGGCAGCATCGGAGGCGTGTCTTGCGCCGTCGGCGCTGTCGTTAACCGCGGCATCAATCACTCCCTGATCCACACCGTGCCACAGGATATTCGTCGACCCTTCCACCAGTGGCTTCACAAACAGTGTCGCGTACAGTTCGTCGACGTAGTATTTGTGAACCACGGTTTCATACAATCCGCCGAGGGCGTCGGCGATCTTCTGCGGAAGCTGCGGTTTCTGCAGATACAGCAGTCGGGCAAGGTACCAGCCCAGAAAAGCGGCCACTACCGAGGCTCCCATCAGCGCCCATTCCAGGCCGCGTGCGCCCGTCTCAGCGGCGCGCTCCGCCAATTCGCCGGAGCTGAAAACAGGCGCCAGGAAGCGCTCAAATCGGCCCCCAATGCCGATCCAGCCTCCCACAAAAGAAAGCAGTGCGAGGATCATGAGTGGCACGAGCATGATAGTCGGACTTTCGTGCGGACTACCGTGCCCGTGGCTGGAGTGGGCGTCGTCATGTTCCTGCCCGCTCGCTGTGCTGCCCCGGTAGTCGCCGTAGAAGGTCATGAACAGCAGGCGGAACATGTAGAACGATGTGAGGAACGCGGTAAACAATCCAATCACCCAGTACGCCGGGTTTGCCAGGAACGCGCGATAGAGAATCTCATCTTTGCTGAAGAACCCCGCGAATGGCGGAATACCGGCGATGGCCAGGGTTGCGATGAACATCGTGATGTAGGTGACCGGAATGAACTGGCGCAGTCCGCCCATCTTCCTCATGTCCTGCTCGCCGCCGACCGAGTGAATCACCGACCCCGCAGCGAGAAAGAGCAGCCCTTTAAAGAACGCGTGCGTCATCAGGTGGAAGATTCCGGCCGAATAGGCTGCCACGCCGCAGGCGATAAACATGTAACCGAGCTGTGAAACTGTGGAGTAGGCAAGAACCTTCTTGATATCCGTCTGCGCGACACCGATGGTGGCCGCGAACAACGCTGTCAGAGTCCCTACGATGGCCACTACGGTCAGCGCATTGGGCGCGTGATCGAAGATCACGTGCGAGCGCGCGACCATATAGACGCCGGCGGTGACCATGGTGGCGGCGTGGATCAGGGCGGAGACCGGCGTCGGACCTTCCATCGCATCCGGGAGCCAGACGTAGAGAGGGAGTTGGGCGGACTTACCCGCCGCCCCTACCATCAGCAAAAGACCAATGGAGGTCAGCAATCCAAACCCGACTGTCTCGACAGGTAGGCGGGAAGCGGCCGCGAAGACTTGGTCGAAATCCAGCGACCCAAAATGCTTGATCATCAGGAACAGCGCAATCAGAAACCCGAAATCCCCAATGCGGTTGACGATGAATGCTTTCTTTCCGGCAGAGGCCGCCGAGTCGCGTGTGAAGTAGAAGCCAATCAGCAGGTACGAAGCGAGCCCAACGCCTTCCCACCCGATGAACATCTGTAGGTAGTTGCCCGCCAACACCAGCGTCAGCATGAAGAACATGAACAGGTTCAGATAGCTGAAGAAGCGATAGAAGCCGCCCTCTTCCCACATGTAGCCGACCGCATAGATATGGATGAGGAAGCCGACGCCCGTCACCACCAGCAGCATGACCAGCGTGAGTTGGTCCAGATAGAACTCAAAATTCAACAGGAAGTCGCCGGAGCGGATCCAATGTGCGAGGAACTCGGTGTGGGGCAGCGTAAGCGAAGAGAATCGCGCCGCCACGTAAAGAGCCATCGCGAACGCGGCTCCGCAGAACGTCAGCGCGACCGCGCCGACGGCCTGCCGCGTGAGCCGGCGACCAAAAAAGCCGTTGATGGTGGCGCCGACCAGCGGCAGAACCGGGATCAGCCAGAGCTGGAGCGAAGGCGTCATAGTTTCAGCAGGTTCACCTGGTCGACGTTCAAAGTCTCGCGCGTGCGGAACACGGCTATGATGATAGCCAGCCCCACCGCGGTTTCAGCGGCGGCGACGACCATCACAAAGAAGACGAACACCTGCCCACTTAAATGCTGCCACTGGGCAGCGAAGGCCACGAACGCGAGGTTCACGCCGTTGAGCATGAGTTCGATCGACATGAAGATGGTGATGATGTTGCGCTTGATCAGGAAGCCGATGACGCCGCAAGCAAACAGGGCGCCGCTCAGGATCAGGTAATAGGAGACTGGTACCATCAGCTCTCCTTCCCGGGGGGCGGATTTTGCGCTTCTGGCCGGTTGGCCAGCACGACCGCACCCATGATCGCGATGAGGACAAGAATTGAAGTCACTTCGAAAGGCAGCAGGAAATCGTGAAACAACAGGTTGCCGATGGTCTTGGGATAGCCGGGCAGGGAACCGAGTGCCACTGAGCCGGTCCCGGAACGCTTGAGCAATGCCCAGGCCACGAGCAAGCCACCCGTCAGCACACCCGGTACGCCAAGAATCATGGCGACGCGGCTGCCCTTGGTGCGCTCTTCTTCTCCGGCGTTGAGCAGCATGATGACGAAGACGAAAAGCACCATTACCGCCCCGGCGTAGACAATCACCTGCACTACGGCAACGAACTCAGCGCCCAGCAGCAGATATTCCACCGCAAGCGACGCCATCACCACCACCAGCGAAAGCGCACTGCTGATGGGATGCGTCTGGGCCAGCAGGTTAATGGCACCCGCCACGCAGATCACTCCGAAAACCAGGAAAAGCACCAGATGCAGCATCGTTCCGTTCCGTCGCGGCAGAGCCGCGCGTGTACACAACTATGCCCGGTAGGCCACGATCAGCGCCGTCACCACCAGGTTCGCGATGGCAAGGGGAAACAGGAACTTCCATCCGAAGGCCATCAGTTGGTCATAGCGGAAGCGAGGCAGCGTGCCCCGCACCCAGATGTAAATGAAGAGGAAGACAAACACCTTGGCGAGGAACCAGAACGTCGGCAAGAGCGCCTGCAACAGCGGAGGTCCGAAAACCGGCCCATGCCATCCTCCCAAAAAGAGAAGGGTCGCCAGGCAGGCCACGGTGATCATGTTGGCGTATTCCGCCATGAAAAACATGGCGAATTTCATCGCGCTGTATTCGGTGTGGTAGCCGGCGACGAGTTCCGTCTCTGCTTCCGGTAAGTCAAACGGGATCCGATTGGTTTCGGCGTAAGCTGCCATCAGGTAAATGAAAAAAGCGATGAACTGGCCGCCGTAAAGGATGTTCCACTTCGGCAGAAAACCCCAGAAGTGCCCACCCTGGGCCTTGACGATTTCGCTCAAGCTGAAGCTCCCCGACACGATCAGAACACCCACCAGCGACAGGCCCAGGCAGATTTCATAACTGACCATCTGCGCACTGGCCCGCAGCCCGCCGAGCAGGGAATACTTGCTGTTCGACGACCAGCCGGCCAGTGCCACGCCGTACACGCCGACCGACGTTATCCCGAGAATCACCAGCAGGCCAGTATTCACGTCGGTGATCTGCATGGGAATGTTGTAGCCGAAGATCGGAAGAGATGTTCCGAACGGAACCACGGCGATGGAGGTCAGGGCGCAGACCACCGCAATCATCGGCGCCGCGATGAACAGCGGCTTGTAGACGTGCGGTGGCGTCAGGTCCTCTTTCAGGAGGAATTTTACGCCGTCGGCCAACGGCTGCAGCAGTCCGAATGGTCCCACGCGGGTGGGACCCCAACGGTTTTGCATGTGGCCGACAACTTTACGTTCCAGCCAGACCGTATAGGCGACGGCCGTGAGCAGGATGAACAGCACCAGCACGGTCTTGATTAACGACGCGATGATGAAAACTGGGAGACTCAGCAATTTCGCTTCCTGGCCTAATCGACAGCGGGTGAAACCTGGAACCGGGAACTACT
>Ga0307479_10005242_pt1 | contig 11874 bp, 11 predicted proteins | sample atmos_gasesECM4C_FD_203743 | JGI IMG/M metagenome (GOLD analysis project Ga0307479, IMG submission 203743) | Hardwood forest soil microbial communities from Morgan-Monroe State Forest, Indiana, United States - atmos_gasesECM4C_515 | ecosystem: Environmental > Terrestrial > Soil > Temperate... | reverse complement strand
CTTCGGACAACGGCCCGCCAAACGCGGGCACGGCCACCGGAACCCCGGCGGCGGCCAAAGCGCGCGGCAACCGCGAGCCGGCCCGCGGCACCGAGCGGACGATCACCGCCATCTGCGACCATGGCAGCCCGTCGATCAGGTGAGCACGCCGCAGCGCATCGGCGATCATCGCCGCCTCGGCGTGCACCGAGGCGGCCAGGCGCACCGTGACCGATCCACCTTCGGTCCCGGTGCCGTTGATCTGCCTCCCGCCGCTGCCGCCGGGCAATCGGCGCGCAATGCCGCTGACCGCGCGCGCCACGGCCGGGGCACAGCGATGCGACAGCGTCAAGGTCACCGAGGGGCTGAGCGCACGCCCCCAGAGGGAGGTACCCCCACCCGCTTGCGGGGGATCATCGGCCAATAACCCGGCGGCCTCGCCACCCCGGAAGCCGAACACCGCCTGGTTGGGGTCACCGGCAACGAGGGCCAGGTCAGTGCCCGCGGCCAGCACCCGAATCAGGCGGGCTGCCTGCGGGTCGAGTTGCTGGGCGTCGTCGATCAACAACACGCGAACCCGGGCGCGTTCGGCCGCCAGTAACTCAGCATCGACCGCGAAAGCCTCCAACGCGGCACCCACGAGTTCGGCGGCACCCAGCGCCGGCGCCGGCGCCGTCCCGACCGCCGCCCGCAGCAGCAGCACTTGCTCGTACTGTCGCGCGAATTGGCCGGCGGCGGTCCACTCCGGACGCCGGCGCCGGCGGCCCAGTCGCTCCAGCTCCGCTGGGTCCACACCACGTTCGGAGCAGCGCCCCAAGAGGTTTCGCAGCTCGGTGGCAAAGCCGGCGGTGCTCAGGGCGGGCCACAGATGCGCCGGCCAGGTGGCAGCGGCGTCGGGTCCGTCTTCGAGGTCGCCGGCGAGCAGTTCGCGGATGATGGCGTCCTGTTCGGCGCTGGTGACCAGGCGCGGGGGGGCATCACCGGCGCGCTCGGCGGCCCGCCGCAGGACCGCGTAGGCGTAGCTGTGCACGGTGCGGACCAACGGCTCGCGGACCGCGGCGCGGCAGGGACCGGTTGTGCGCGAGCGCAGCAACGCCGTCGTCAGCCTGCTGCGCGCCCGCATCCCGAGCCGGCCCGAACCGGTGAGCAGCAGAACGGACTCCGGATCAACACCGGCGGTGATGCGAGCGACCGCTGCATCAACCAGCAGGCTGCTCTTACCGGTGCCGGGCCCGCCAAGGACACGTACCAGGCCGCGTACGCCCGGCGCCAGAACAGCATCCGCTTGGGCGCCCCAGGTGAATGACATAGCGGCATGACATCACGAGGGTCTGACAAGCCGGTGCGGCTAGCGGCTGCGACGGCGGGTGCGCGACGTTCCCGTCGTCCCGGTGATGGCATCATCGACGCGTGACCGCCGACCTACACGTACATCGCTACGGTCCGTCCGGCCCGGTGGAGATGCTGGCCATCCACGGACTGACCGGCCACGGGCGGCGTTGGCAACAATTGATCACCTACTTGCCCGAAATAACCGTCGCCGCACCCGATTTGCTCGGCCATGGCAGATCATCGTGGGCCGCGCCGTGGACCATCGACGCCAACGTCTCAGCACTGGCTGCGCTGCTCGACGCCGAAGCCGACAGCCCGGTGCTGGTCGTGGCGCACTCATTCGGCGGTGCCATCGCGATGCACCTGGCCGCGGCCCGCCCGGACCAGGTGGCAGCGCTGCTGCTGCTCGACCCGGCGATCGGCTTGGACGGCATGTGGATGAGCCAAATCGCCGACGCGATGTTCTCCTACCCCGACTACACGGATGTTCGGGAAGCACGGTTGGAGAAGGCAACGGGGTCCTGGGCGGACGTGGACCCCGCCTTGCTCGACGCCGAGCTCGACGAGCACCTGATCCAGCTGGCGAACGGACGGTACGGCTGGCGGGTCAGTATGCCGGCGATGATGTCCTACTGGAGTCAGTTGGCTCGCGACGTCGTGCTACCGCAAGCGGGAACCACGACGACGCTGGTGCGAGCGAAGTTGACCTCGCCGCCCTACGTCACGGATCAGCTGATCGACGCGCTGCAGCAGCGATTGGGAGCCGATTTTCGGCTGCTGGATTTCGAGTGCCACCACATGGTCTGCCATGCCAAGCCAATCGAAGTCTCCGCGGTGATTCGCGAGCATTTGGAAAATCGCTGAACATGGCGCCGGTGACCGACGAGCAAGTCGAGCGGGTGCGCGCGCTGGTCGCGGCCATCCCACCCGGCAGGGTCGCCACCTACGGCGATATCGCCGCTGTCGCAGGACTTTCCAGCCCGCGGATCGTTGGTTGGATCATGCGGACCGACTCCTCGGACCTGCCCTGGCACCGGGTGATCACCGCGTCTGGTCGCCCGGCCCGGCATCTGGTCACCCGGCAGCTGGAGCTGTTACGCGCAGAAGGTGTCCTCAGCGTCGACGGCAGGATCTCGCTAGCCGAGGTCCGCCACGAGTTCCCGGACGGCTGAGTGGATTTAGAGCACCAACCGGACCAGGGCCGCGGTGCGGGCCAGACCCGGAAACGCCTCGGCGGTAGACCTCGGGTGCAATGCATGGACTGCCAAACGAAACATCAACGCGCGCAACAACATCTGCGGCCATTCCGGCAAAGCGTTCCACCGCTCGATGAGTCCGTCGTCGGCTTCGCCCCAGGACAACGCGTCGACGACGACCACGCCCGCCGCCCATGATGCGGGCCGCCAGTACGGTGTGATGTCGGTGATCCCCGGCGCGGCCGTGCCCACGAAAAGCACTGTTCCGTAAAGGTCTCCGTGCACCAGCTGGTTCGGGCTCCTGGTCGGCTTGCGCAGGCTGGCGAGCTGGTTGAGCAGATCGGCCGATCGCTCGCCGTCCGCCGTCGGTGGCGCGACCCGCGCCCCCGGCGGCACCGACTGCAACGGTCGCTCCTCCCACGCGGCACGGTCAGCCGCGATGAAAACGTCGACGTCCGCAAAGGGTGCCGTGGGTCCTTGGGTCAGGAATCGAGGACGTTCCAGTTTGCCGGTGGCTTCATGCAGTCGCACCCCCGCCGAGACGACTTCATCATGCCTAGCCTCCGGTGTGCCGGCCACGAATGTGTCAGCCCGCCATCCGGAAACCACGTAGCGCCCGTCGGTCGAGCGGACCGGTCGGGCCAGGCGAACCCCGTCGACGAACAACGTCTCCCGCACCCGGGCCGACCAGGCCGCTCGAGCGTGGTCTGCCACCAGCGACAACACGACTTCGCCGCAGCGCCAGCCACCTTCCCAGCTGGCACCCAAAAGAACGGGTTTAACACCGGTCAAACCGAACGCCGCGAGCACATGCTCAGGCGGTGGCTCGACTGTCACATTGGTTAGCGTAGTAGAGCCTGGTGGGGGTACCGGTTTAGTACATCACCATGTCGGGCTGCATCTGTTTTGCCCACGCCACGATGCCCCCCTGCAAATGGACCGCATCGGAGAATCCGGCCTTCTTCACGGTGGCCAACGCCTCGGCCGAGCGCACACCCGTCTTGCAGTACAGCACCGGCATCCGGTCCTGCGGCAGCTTTGCCAGACCCTCACCCGAGTTGATCGATGACTGCGGGATCAGCTGGGCGCCGTCAATGTGCACGATGTCCCACTCGACCGGCTCTCGAACGTCGATCAAGGCCAGCTTCTTGCCCGAGTCCAGCAATTCGCGCAACTCCCCCGGAGTAATGGTGGAGGCGGTGGCCGCCTTGGCGGCATCTTCGGAGACCACTCCGCAGAATTGGTCGTAGTCGATCAGTTCGGTGATCTTCGGCGTGGCCGGGTCCTTGCGGATCGTGATCGTGCGATAGCTCATCTCCAGCGCGTCGTAGATCATCAACCGGCCTAGCAGCGGTTCGCCGATTCCGGTGATCAATTTGATCGCTTCCGTACCCATCACCGCCGCGATGGACGCGCAGATGATGCCCAGCACGCCACCTTCGGCACAGGAAGGCACCATGCCAGGTGGTGGCGGCTCCGGGTACAGGTCGCGGTAATTCAGACCGCGCCCGTCGGGAGCGTCTTCCCAGAACACCGAGACCTGGCCCTCGAAGCGGTAGATGGAACCCCACACATACGGCTTTCCGGCCAGCGCCGCGGCGTCGTTGACCAGATACCGGGTGGCGAAGTTGTCGGTGCCGTCGATGATCAGGTCGTACTGGTTGAACAGGTCGACGGCGTTGTTCGTGTCCAGCCTGAACTCGTGCAATCGCACTTGGACCAGCGGGTTGATCGCCACAATCGAGTCACGCGCGGATTGGGCCTTGGACCGTCCGACGTCGGCGACGCCATGGATGATCTGACGCTGCAGGTTCGACTCGTCGACGACGTCGAAATCGACGATGCCGATCGTGCCGACGCCGGCCGCGGCTAGGTAGAGCAAAGTCGGCGCTCCGAGCCCGCCCGCGCCGATGACCAGCACTCGCGCGTTTTTGAGCCGCTTCTGCCCGTCAACACCCAGGTCGGGAATGATGAGATGGCGGCTGTAGCGGGCCACCTCATCACGGCTTAGCTCGCGTGCGGGCTCGACTAGTGGCGGCAACCATGTCGACACCGGACATCTCCTACGGGTTCGCGATTCAACTTCTGTGCGCGCGTCGTCTACAACCATCACATCAGCTGTCCGGATCGACGGCAAACAGCTAAAACAATCAACACCGGGACCGCCGGCAATGCTTCCCGGCCCGGCCCTGCCAGTTAGGCGATCGGGTACGGCCAAGGATTGAATCGGCAGGTCTTGCCGTCCGGCTTGACGAATTCGGGGTCGAACTTGGCGCCGTCGTCGTTGGATGTGGAAAACGTCTGCTGCATCATTACCGGGGCCAGACCACCCTGCTTGTCGCACGGCTCGTGGCGCACGTATCCAATGGCGTGGCCGACCTCGTGATTGATCACGTACTGGCGGTAGGAACCGACATCCCCTTCGAATGGAACGGCTCCGCGCACCCAGCGCGCCTCGTTGATGAAAACTCGCGCTTGCCGGTCCGGCCCGTACGCCGGGTTGTAGCAGGACGTCTCCAGCCGGAATTCATAGCCACAGCCCTCCCGCACCGTCATCGGGGACCCCAGCGAAATCCGAAAGTCGGGCTTACCCTTGTCGGCTCCGTCGATCCGGATGAACGCGAATTGCGGGTTGTGCGTCCAACCTTTGGGATTGGCTAGCGTCTGCTCGACCATCTGGGCGAATGCGTCGTCACCGCCGTACATCGTGGGGTCGAGACCGTCCTCAACCTCAACGGTGTATCTGAACACCTTGGCGGTGCCTTGACCGACCTGCGGCGTGCTGCCCGGGACGACGTGCCAGGTCTTGCTGCCCGCTTCGGTGAAGGGGCCCCCCTCCGGGAGTGTCCCGGCCGGCAGGTTGTCGTCGAACGCGGCGAGCCCGCGAGGTGGTGCGTCGAGGATCGCAGTGCCCACCACACCGATGGCCGGCGGGCCCTGGATGAGCTCGCCCGCCGCCGGTTTCACCGCGCTCGTCCCGGTCACCGTCTGGTAGATCACCACCGCGGTGAGCGCCGCCAGAACAGGCAGCGCATACGCGCGCCAGCCATAGGCGGACACGAATCGCCCCAGCCGTGTTTGTTTGCGCCATTGGCGTTGCCGCTCGCGGTGAGCGCGGACCCGCCCAGCGCTCGCGGCGAGCGGGTCACGCTGGGCCCGCAGCGGTTCTCGCCACTCGTCATGTAGCGCTGGCGCTCGACCGGTGCTACCCACAGGCCGCGGGGACGTCACTTTCCCAGGATCGCACAGCCGGCAGCCACTGGGACTGCTGGCGCGCCCGAGTGGACCGTCAGCCTCCCATCTGCCAGCACTAACAGCACCGAAGCCGGTCGGGGGACGTCACGGGTAGTAATGTCTTTCCGACGAGCCGCGCGGGCGCTGAGCCCGACGGCAACCCGACGATAATTGCGGAAGAATCAGATGAGGACTCGATGAGCGATCTCGCTAAGGTAGCGCAACGTCGTGCCGTCACAGCGGCCGACCGCGGTCGGCCGCCGGACGGCGTCGCGGCGTCGAATCGGCGGGGCAACCGGTTGCCCCGCGACGAACGTCGTGGCCAGTTGCTCGTCGTTGCCAGCGACGTCTTCGTCGACCACGGCTATCACGCGGCCGGGATGGACGAAATCGCCGATCGCGCGGGAGTCAGCAAACCCGTTCTGTACCAACATTTTTCGAGCAAACTGGAACTGTACCTGGCGGTACTCCGCCGACATGTCGACAACCTGGTCTCGGGCGTACAGCAGGCACTGAGCACGACCACCGACAACCGGCAGCGGTTACACGCCGCAGTCCAGGCGTTCTTCGACTTCATCGAGCACGACAGCCAGGGTTACCGGCTGATCTTCGAGAACGACTACGTCACCGAGCCCGAGGTCGCCGCGCAGGTGCGGGCGGCCACCGAATCGTGCATCGATGCAGTCTTTGCCCTTATCAGCGCCGACTCCGGACTGGACCCGCACCGCGCCCGGATGATCGCGGTGGGCCTGGTAGCCCTAAGCGTCGACGCCGCCAGGTACTGGCTGGACTCCGACCGCCCGATTTCCAAGTCGGACGCCGTCGAGGGGACCGTGCAGTTCGCCTGGGGCGGGCTGTCGCACGTGCCACTTACCCGCTCGTAGCCTTCCCAGCGTGCCGTCCCGCCGCTGCTTCCGCCCCGATTCCGAAACCGACGCGGCGCGCGTCGGCGACACCGATCTCGACATAGGCGATCTTGGTGGCGTGAATCAAGAAGCGGCGGCCCTTCTCGTCGGTCAGGCTTAGTAGACCCGAACCCTGCTGCAGCGCGGCGGTGACAAGTTCTTCGACTTCGTCGGGCGTTTGTGTACTGGTGAAGACCAGCTCGCGCGGACTGTCCGTGATCCCGATCTTGACCTCCACAGCGACCCCTTCCGTTGGTATTCCGTCGCAGGCGTGTCAGCAGCAGGCTAGTGGACGCTCCTAGTGCGCCCCGCGGAGGTTCGCGGTAAGCGAACCGGGGCCCGTCCGCGGATAACGATTAGCTCCCAACTAGGCCAACTTGCCGCATGACACCGGATCCTCAATATTCACATCAGTAACATCGGCCCTATCAGAAGCACAGTTAACGACCCCGACGGCCTAGTCACTGGCCCAATCCAGGACTACCCCGACGACGAGAGCTACGAGACCGGAGCCGGCTCCTACACCGGCGGCTACGGCGAGTTGGCCTGGCCTGCCGACAGTCGGTGGCGCCCGGTCGCCGCAATCCTCGCCGCTGTGGTGGCGCTCGGCGCAATCGCGACCGCGGTCATCATCAACAGTGGTGACAGCGCATCGACGAAGGGCACCGTGGGGGTGCCAACGCCGACTCCCCGCACGGCGATGACCTCGCCCTCCACACCTAAGACGACGGCTCCGCCCCGTATGTCGCCCAGCCCGTCTCGGAAGCCTCAACTGCCGCACGAGACGGTCACCACCGTGACACCGCCGAGCGCCGCGCCTACCAGAACGCCGAGCGCCCTACCAACGGCACCGCCCACCGCCGCGCCGCCGTCAACTGGCCAACCACCACCGGCTATGTTGAATCCGCGCACCGTCGTCTACAGCATTACCGGGACGAAGCAACTCCTCGACTTGGTGACCGTCGTGTATACCGACGCCGCCGGCTACCCTCACACCGAGCTCAACGTGGCACTGCCGTGGACCAAGGTGGTCGTCCTCAACCCGGGCGTTCAGACCCCTTCGGTCATCGCGACCAGCATCTACAGTCGACTCAACTGCTCGATCGTCAACGCGCAGGGAAAAGCGGTCGTGGCCTCGACCAACAACGCGACCATCGCGACCTGCACGCGCTAAACCCGTATCAGCTAAGACCGAGTTCTTTCATGCGTTGGTCGTGTGCCCCCTGCAAACGGTCGAAGAAGGCACCGACCCGGGCCAGGCCATTGGTGCCGGACACCACCAGGTCGACCAGCTCATCGTGATCGGCCAGCAGGTATTGGGCCTGCGTGATCGTTTCGCCGAACAGCCGACGAGCCCATAGCGCCAGCCGGCTGCGCTGTTTGCTGCTAGCGGTCACCGCGGCGCGCACTTCGTCGATGACGAATTGCGAGTGCCCGGTCTCTGACAAGGCCTCCCGAACCACGTCGACATATTCGTCGGGCAGCCCGCCCGCGATCTCGAGATATAGCTCCGAGGCCAAGGCATCAGCGACGTAGGTCTTCACCAGGGCTTCCAGCCAGGTGCTCGGCGTCGTCAGCCGGTGATAGTTCTCCAGCGCCGACACGTACTTCGACATCGCCGACACCGCGTCGACGCCGCGGCTTTCCAGGGCGTCGCGCAGTAGCTCATAGTGCCCCATCTCGGCGGCCGCAATGCTCGCCATCGAGATCCGTCCCCGCAGGTCCGGCGCCATCCTCGCCTCGTCGGTCAGCCGGTAAAACGCGGCTATTTCCGCGTACGCCAACAACGCGAACAGTTCGTTGACGGCCGGATGTTCCGCCGGCAGCCGTGGCGTGGGCGAATCCGCCACCTGGTCCGCCGATGAGGACGAGGGCATGGCAACACTCTAGTCGGCACGCTAGTCGGCCGGCGTGCGAGAACACGGGTGCCCGCTGGGCGACCGGCTATCATGCTGATAGGTAGTGGCTGTATCTAAGTACCGCCATTACCGGCGAAATGTGCGTGCACAACCTGGTCCGCCAGGACCAAGCCCCACCCAGACTGACTATGGGGCCGGCGACTCGGCGACGTATTCGGAGTCGGAACTCGTGCGCGCGTGACCGCGACAGAGAAACACGACACAAGACCGATACCGTCACCGAAAGGCTCGCTACTCACGCATGACTGCGCTTACAAGCACAACTGAACCGACCTTTGCCAAACTCGGAGTCCGCGACGAAATAGTGCGCGCACTGGCCGAAAAGGGCATCGAACGACCATTTGCTATCCAAGAACTCACGCTGCCGCTGGCGCTCGCCGGCGACGACGTGATCGGCCAGGCCCGTACCGGCATGGGCAAGACCTTCGCGTTCGGGGTGCCGCTGCTGCAACGCATCACCGACGACACCGGAACCAGGGCGCTGACCGGCGCACCGCGGGCCCTGGTGGTGGTGCCCACCCGCGAGCTGTGTCTGCAGGTGACCGACGACCTGGCCACCGCGGCCAAATACCTGACCGCCGAAGGCGGCCGCAAGCTGTCGGTGGTCTCCATCTACGGGGGCCGGGCCTACGAGCCGCAGATCGACGCGCTGCGCGCCGGCGCCGACGTCGTGGTGGGTACCCCGGGCAGGCTGCTCGACCTGTGCCAGCAGGGCCACCTGCAGCTCGGCGGGCTCTCGGTGCTGGTGCTCGACGAGGCCGACGAGATGCTCGACCTGGGCTTCTTGCCCGACATCGAGCGCATCTTGCGTCAGATCCCCGCCGACCGGCAATCTATGCTGTTCTCGGCAACCATGCCGGACCCGATCATCACGCTGGCCCGCACCTTTATGGACCAGCCCACTCACATCCGTGCCGAGGCACCGCACTCCCTGGCGGTGCACGACACTACCGAGCAGTTCGTCTACCGCGCCCACGCGCTGGACAAGGTGGAGCTGGTCAGCCGGATACTGCAGGCCCGTGACCGCGGTGCGACCATGGTCTTCACCCGCACCAAGCGCACCGCGCAGAAGGTGGCCGACGAGCTGGCCGAACGCGGATTCAAGGTTGGCGCGGTGCACGGTGATCTCGGGCAGATAGCGCGCGAGAAGGCGCTCAAGGCGTTTCGCGCCGGCGATATCGACGTGCTGGTCGCCACCGACGTCGCCGCGCGCGGTATCGACATCGACGACATCACCCACGTCATCAACTACCAGTGCCCCGAGGACGAGAAGATGTACGTCCACCGCATCGGTCGCACCGGCCGCGCCGGCCGCACCGGCATCGCGGTCACCCTGGTGGACTGGGACGAACTGCCCCGCTGGACGATGATCGACAAGGCCCTGCGCCTGGGCTCCCCAGCTCCGGCCGAGACCTACTCCAACTCGCCGCACCTGTACACCGAGCTGGCTATCCCGGCCGAGGCCGGCGGTACGGTCGGCTCGCCGCGCAAGGCGCCGCTCAAACGCCGCAACACCGAGCGCGACGGGGGCGGGCCGGAGAAGTCGCAGCAGCGCAACACCAGCAGGCGACGGCGCACCCGTGGCGGCCAACCCGTCACCGGACACCCCGCCAACAACCCGGTCACCAGCGGCGACGGGGTTAGTGGCGGCATAGCCGCCGGCGAGACGCCGTCCAGCTCCCCCGCTGCACCGGCCGGGACTGCCCGGCGACGCCGTCGCCGCCGCAAGCCCGCGAACGCCACCGCGCACGCCACTTGACGCATGGTCAGGCCCGAACGCCGCACCAAGGGTGACATTGTGGCGGCCGTGACGATCGCGATCGTCGTCGCCGCGGTCGCGGCGCTGATCTGGTGGACCAGCGACGCCCGGGCCACCATCAGCCGCCCGGCTGCCGTTCCGGCGCCCAATCCGACCCCGGCCCGGGAAGTGCCGGCCTCCTTGAAAGAGCTGTGGACGGCCGCGAGCCCTGCCACCACCGCACCCCTGCTGGTGGGCGGGACGGTGGCCACCGGCGACGGGCGCCGAGTGGACGGGCGCGACCCAGCCACGGGTGAGTCGCGCTGGACCTACGCCCGTGACACCGACCTGTGCGGGGTTTCCTGGGTCTACCACTACGCCGTCGCCGTCTACCGAGACGACCGCGGTTGCGGTCAGGTCAGCACCATCGATGGATCCACCGGTCGTCGCGGAGCCGCTCGCAGCGGCTACGCCGATCAGCAGGTGCGCCTGTCCTCGGACGGCACGACCGTGTTGTCGGCGGGCAGCACCCGCCTGGAACTGTGGCGCTCTGACATGGTCCGGATGCTGGCCTACGGAGAGATCGACGCCCGGGTGAAACCGTCGTCGCGGGGACTGCACTCCGGATGCACCCTGGCGTCCGCGGCGGCCAGCTCGTCGGCGGTATCGGTGCTTGAGGCCTGTGCGAACGACGCCGACGTGCGGCTCGTGCTGTTGCGCCCGGGCAAGGATGACGACGAACCCCAACAACACCTGGTGCCCGAACCCGGGATCCGGGCGGGTTCGGGTGCGCGCGTGCTGACGGTCTCGGCGACCAACACGGCGGTATATCTGCCGTCGCCGCAACCGAGAGTCGACGTGATCGACGAGGCCGGCACCACGGTGGCGAGCACCCTGCTGCCCAAGCCGCCATCGAGCTCGGCGGTGGCGACACAGACGGGCAACCTGGTGACCTGGTGGACCGGCGATGCCCTGATCGTGTTCGATTCGACCAACCTGACTCAGCGCTACACCATTGCCGCGGGCGAGACGACTGCGCCAATAGGGCCGGGCGTGATGATGGCGGGGCAGCTGCTCGTGCCGGTCACTGATGGGATCGGGGTTTATGACCCGCTGAGCGGCGCGAACAACCGCTACATCCCGGTGAACCGGCCCCCGAGCAGGTCACCCGTGATTCCGGCTGTCTCTGGTTCCAGGGTGTTCGAGCAGCGCGGCGACACCGTAGTTGCTCTGGGCTGAATCTCCGCGAGCAGACACAAAATCGCATGAAAGCACGCAGTTTCGTGCGATTTTGTGTCTGCTCGCGACAGGAAGGGGCGCCGGTCAAAACTCCACGGTGAACGTGGGCAGCGGCTTGCCGGTCTTCCAGTGCTTGAGCAGCGCTTCCGCCAGCTCGCGATAGGCCAACGCGCCCTTGTTCTTGCGCCCGGCCATCACCGACGAGCCCGACGCGCTGGCCTCGGCGAAGCGCACCGTGCGCGGGATGGGTGGGGCCAGCACCGGCAGCTCGTAACGGTCGGCGACGTCGAGCAGCACATCACGGGTGTGAGTGGTTCGGGAGTCGTACAGCG
>Ga0307479_10005241_pt1 | contig 11874 bp, 6 predicted proteins | sample atmos_gasesECM4C_FD_203743 | JGI IMG/M metagenome (GOLD analysis project Ga0307479, IMG submission 203743) | Hardwood forest soil microbial communities from Morgan-Monroe State Forest, Indiana, United States - atmos_gasesECM4C_515 | ecosystem: Environmental > Terrestrial > Soil > Temperate... | reverse complement strand
GCATTCACGCCCGCACCCTGCCGCCGGCGCGCCTTGGCATCGACGGCGCGCTGCGCCTGGTCTATCGCCTGGTCACCGCCTGAAGTCCTGGACCGCGGCGCCCGCGCGCGCTATTCCGCCGTCCACCAGTGAAGGGCATGAGCTATTTTGTGCTTGCGCCCTTGCGCCGTTACCGCGAAATAGCGTATGATGGTCGGTTGAGCAGTGCCAAAAGCAGCCCAGGGGGCTCCCGTGGCATGCGTATCGGATCGGGTGCGCGCGGCGTGTCCGTGGTGTGCGCCGCCGGGTGTGGCCCGGCGACAGACAGTGGAGCGAAGACGGGAAGACGGACGGCAGAACGAGGACGGACGCGGAGGCCAAGCGATGAGCCGACCCAAGTTGGAGACGCTGGACGTGCAGGCCGGATCGGGCGGCGCCGCCAAGCTGGCGGCCGTGCTGCTGCTTGCCGCCGCCTGCTTTCCCGCCGCCGCGTGGGCGGAGTGGCCGTCGCTCGAGAAGCAGCTGTCGAAGGACCGGGTGCAACCGGGCAGCGCGCTCGCCCGGCTGATCGCCGCCAACCAGGACTTCACGCTGCTGCGCGTCGCCGAGCAGGACGACCACATCCCGCTGCCCCCCTGGCTGCGCGTGCTGTGGCGCAAGGCCCATCCCCACGCCAAGCCGATTCCGGGCGACCCGACAGGCGGCTATCCCCTGGTGCTGCGCGAAGCCCACGAATGGATGGTCACCCACCAGGACCTGCAGCCCGGCAAGCCAGGCCGGCGCCCGGGGGCGCCGGCGGGGGGAGGCGTGGAGCAGAGAACCGCTACGACCGGCGGCGACGAGCGCATCTCCGGCGCGCAGTTTGATCCGCGCAGCGAGTCGAGCATCAGCGTCGACCCCTGGGACGCGAGCAAGATCGTCGCCGCCTCGAACAACATCGGCGGCAACGGCGCCCAGGCGCAGTACTTTTCGACCGACGGCGGCGTCAGCTGGGGCCAGACGACCGTGCCGCTTACCGTCAACGATGCCTTCGACTCCGACCCGACCGCGGAGTGGACCTCCGACGGCACCGCCTGGTCGGTGACGATCGGCATCGACGCCTTCGTCACCGTCCTGCAGCTGCGCGCCTACAAGTCGACCGATCACGGCGCCACCTGGACCTTCGACACCACCCTGTCGGGGGGCCAGGGCTACACCGACAAGGAGATGCTCTGGGGCGACCACTCCAGCTCGTCGCCGTACAAGGACAACCTCTACGTCATCTGGCACAACGACGCGCCGGTCTTCATGAGCCGCCGCGCGGGCGGCGCCTGGCAGCCGCCGATCCAGGTGAGCGGCGCGGAGACCACCGGCACCGGCATCGGCGGCGACGTCAAGACCAATGCCGCCGGCGTGGTCTTCGGCACCTGGCCCGACACCGGCGGCCGGGCGATCTGGACCGTCCGCTCGGCCAACGGCGGCGTCTCCTACAGCGTGCCGGTCAAGGTCGCGAGCACCTTCGGCAGCTTCGACATCGGCATCCCCGCCGACGCCTTCCGGCGGGTGCTCATCTACGCCAGCACCGGCGCCTTCAAGGACTCGAGCCACGACGCCGTCTACGTGACCTGGACCGACCTCTCGGGAGCTCCCGGCTGCATGGTGCCGAGTGACGAGCCGGGCTTCAACCCGGCCTCCACCTGCAAGACGCGGATCTGGTTTGCCAGGTCGAGCGACGGCGGCGCGACATGGTCGGCGCCGGCGATGATCAACAACCAGGCCTCGCTCGACGATCAGTTCTTTCCCTGGCTCAACGTCGACCCGTCCACCGGCGCTCTCGGCGTGGTCTATTACGACACGGTCGGGGATCCCGGACGGCTCAAGACCGACGTCTGGTACCAGTCCTCGTTCGACGGCGGCCAGACCTGGAGAAGCCCGCTCAAGCTCACCTCCGCGCAGACCGACGAGACCAGCGGCACCACCGACTTCGGCAACCAGTACGGCGACTACATCGGCTTTTCCGGCTATGCCGGCCGCTTCTTCCCCAGCTGGACCGACCGCCGCAACGGCAACGGCTCCGAGGAGATCTGGACCGCGGGCGTCCAGGACCTCGCCTGCGCGACGCCCGGCGCGCCGGCGATCGGGGCCGCCACCGCGATCAACCCCAACCAGGTCCAGGTCACCTGGGACAACGGCTCGCCGGCGTCCTCGCAGTTCAACGTCTATCACGCGGTCGGCACCTGCGGCTCCCACGGGGCCTTCGCGGCGGCCGGCACCGCGCTGGCGGGCAGCCCGTTCACCGACACCACCGTTTCGGGCACGGTGACCTATGCCTTCGAGGTCACCGGCGTCGACGCCACGGGCAATTGCGAATCGGCGCCTTCGGCTTGCGTGCAGGCGGCGGCCACCGGCGTGTGCACCCTGCCGCCCAGCTTCGCCGGCGTCGTGGCGGTGACCAATGCCGGCGCGAGCAGCTGCACCCTCGACGTCAGCTGGGCGGCGGCCACCTCGATCTGCGGCGGACCGGTCACCTATGACGTCTACCGTTCCAGTGCCCCGGGCTTCGTGCCCAACGCGGGCAACCGGGTGGCCTCCGGCGTGAGCGGCACGAGCTTCGCCGACAGCACCGGCATCAATGGAGACACGACCTATTACTACGTCGTGCGCGCGGTCGACGGCGGCAATGGGGCCGCGGACGCCAACACGGTGGTGGCGAGCGCCCGGCCGACGGGGGCGATCGCCTTCTCCGACACCTTCGAAGGCGCGCTCTCGGGTCTCGGGTTCGACAACCCGGGGTGGAGCCACAGCGCCCTCTCGACCGGCATCGATTGGCAGCTCTCGACCGACCAGTGGCAGAGTCCGACCCACTCCTGGTTCTCGATCGACAGGAGCACCACCTCCGAACGCGTCATCGTGACTCCCGTCGTGGCCGTCCAGGCGGGAATGTCGTTGAGCTTCTGGCATACCTACGCCTTCGAAGGTGACGTCTTCCAGTGTTATGACGGCGGCACCCTCGAGACCTCGACCGACGGCGGCGCCACCTGGTCGGTCTTTCCCGCCGCCGCCTTCCGCAGCGGCGGGTTCACCGGCACCGTGAGCCCCTATTTCGACAACCCGATCAGGGGCCTGCTCGGCTGGTGCGGAGGCTTGATCGGCGCCATGACGGAGGTGGTTGCCGACCTCTCCGGCTTCGCCGGCCAGAATCTGCAGCTGCGCTGGCACGAAGGCGATGACTTTACGGGCAGCTTCGTGGGCTGGTACCTCGATTCGGTGAGGGTCACCAACGGCTGCCAGGCCAGCGGGTCCGGGGCGCTGCAGTTCTACACTCTGAGCCCCTGCCGGCTGATCGATACGCGGGCCGCCGCCGGTCCGCTCGGCGGCCCGGCCCTGGCGTCGAACAGCGATCGGCTGTTCAGCCTCGCCGGAGTCTGCGGCGTGCCGGTGGACGCCAGGGCGCTGTCGGTCAATCTCACCATCACCGGCGGCACGGCGGCGGGGGACCTGCGTGTCTACGCCGGCGACCAGGCGCTGCCGTCGACCAGCGTGATCAACTACACCGCAGGCCAGACGCGGGCCAACAACGCGGTCACGGCCCTCAGCCAGGACAGCCTTGGCTCGCTCGCGGTGCGCTGTGATTCGGCCGGCACGGTAGGCTTCATCCTCGACGTCAACGGCTACTTCAAGTAACGCCGCCGATCAAGAGCGGCGCTACGAGCCCGGGTGGCGATAGGCTCATCAGGGAAGCTTCCATGAGCCGGGCCGCGATACGCTCATGCGGTGCGGCAGGGGATGCGCCCCGGTCTGGGGAGGAGGAACGCATGACGCCGGAGCGGTCGCTGCTGATGATCCCGGGGCCGGTCGAGGTGTCGCCGCGGGTGCAGGCGGCGTTCGCGGTGCCGCCGCCCGGCCACACCGCGCCGGCGCTGATCACGGCCTTCGGCGAGGCGCTGGCGAGCATGCGCCGGGTGTGGGCGGCGGAGCCGGCGAGCCAGCCGTTCGTGGTCGGCGGCGGCGGCACGGCGGCCATGGACATGGCGGTCGCCAACCTGATCGCGCCCGGCGACCGGGTGCTGGTGGTCGAGACGGGCTACTTCTCCGAGCGCATGGCCGAGATGCTACGCCGCCAGGGCGCCGCCGTCGTCGAGGTCGGCGCCGCGCCGGGCCAGGCGCCGACCACCGGCGAGGTGCGCGCGGCGATGGCCGACGCCACGGCCGGCAGCGGACCGTTCCGGGCGCTGTTCGCGACGCACGTCGACACCTCGACCGGCGTGCGCCTCGACCCCGAGCCTTTCGCACGCCTGGCGCGCGAGCAGGGCATGCTGGCGGTCTTCGATGGCGTCTGCGCCGCGGGCGGCGAGCGCTTCGAGATGGCCGCTTGGGACGCGGACGTCTATCTCACCGCCTCGCAGAAGGCGCTCGGCCTGCCGCCGGGGCTGGCGATGATGGTGGCGAGCCCGCGGGCGCTGCGGGTGCGCATGGAGCGCCGCGGCGGCCCGCCGCCGATGTACCTCGACTGGGAGGCCTGGCAGCCGGTGATGCGCGCCTACGAGGAGCGCCGCGCGGCGTACTTCTCGACGCCGCCCACCAACCTGGTGCTGGCGCTGGCGGCCGGCCTGGCCGAGATCGAGAGCGAGGGGATGGCGGCGCGCGTCGCCCGCCACGCCCGCGCCGCCGGCGCGCTGCGCGCCGCCTGGCAGGCGCTCGGGCTGCGCCTGCTGCCGGCCCGCGATGAGCTCGCCGCCGACACCCTCTCCGCCCTGCTGCTGCCCGAGGCGCGCGACCCGGTGCCGCCGGGCGGCCCATCCGGCGCCGCCGCGGGCGCGGAGGCCCCGGCCCGGGCCGCCGCCGCGGCAGCGACCGCCGCCGAGGCGCCGGCAGTGGTGGCCCGCATCGCCGAGCATGGCGTGACGGTGGCGACCGGCCTCCTCCCGACTCTCAGGAGCCGCTACTTCCGGGTCGGCCACATGGGCTGGGTCGCCGGCCGCCCCGACCTCCTGCGCCGCACCGTCGCCGCGGTCGCGGCGGGCCTGCGCGAGTGCGGCCTCGGCGCGGGCGCCGAGGCGGAGCGGCGGGCACTGGCGGCGCTCGATGCGCTGCCGGCCGACTCGGACGCGGCGGCCGTGGCGGCCGCACCGCGCCAGTGTCAGGCGCCGGCTACGGCCCAATGACCTCTCGTGTGTGGAGCAAGCTGCGCTGGCCGCCGGCCGGTCTGGGCCTGGGCACGCCGCTGAACCTCGCGCTCGCCTCGGCGCCGGAGCGCACCCGCTTCGCAAGATGGTGGTGGCTGTACGTCGCCGCCGGGATCGGCGCCGCCGCCGCCATCGTCGTCCTCGACCAGGTCCTCTTCGCCGGCATCAGCGCCCAGAGCATCCGCCGGCTCGGCGCCGTGCCGCCGCTCACGCGCCTGGGGATCATCCTCTTCTCGGCCTTCGACGAAGAGATCGAGTACCGCCTCGTGGTCTCGACCCTGGTGGCGTGGATCGCGGCGTGGCCGCTCGCGCGCCTCGGGCCACGCGGCAAGGCGACCGCCATCTGGATCGGGATCGTGGCCGCCGCCGTGTACTTCGGCTTCGCCCACGTCGGCAATCTCCCCAACGCCCCGCATCCCTACCTGCGCGCCATCGTGCTCAACGGCGTGACCGGCATCCTGCTCGGCTGGCTCTACTGGTATCGCGGCCTCGAGGCCGCGATCCTGGCCCATCTCGCCGCCGACGCCGCCATCTACTTCGGCGTCGCCAGCTTCCTCTGATCCCTCGCCCGCGGCCCGTGAGGGCCCGTCAGACGCAAGGGAGAAGCGAGGCGCGGGCCCGCGGTTCGCGCCATCCCGCGGTCCGCGCGATCCGGCGTGCCGTAGCCACGGCGGCCGCGGTGCCGTAGAATACGCGGTTGCGATGAAGCGCCGAGCCCACGACTGGTCCCCGTACGCCGCCGCCGAGCGGCCGATCGAGCGCTTCCCCGCGCACGGGCGCTGGCGCCTGGGCCTGGCCTACGCCAACAGCTACCACGTCGGCATGTCCAGCCTGGGGTTCCAGCGGGTGTACGAGCTGGTGCACCGGCGGCCGGAGTGGACCTGCGAGCGCTTTTTCGCCGACCCCATGGGCATCGCGCCGGCGATGGCCGGGCCGCCGCTCTCGATCGAGAGCGGGCTGGCGCTCGGCGATCTCGGCTGCGTCGCCTTCTCGGTCTCCTTCGAGCAGGACTACGTCAACCTGCTGCAGATGCTCGACCGCGCCGGCATCCCCCTGCGACGAGCGGCGCGCGGGCCGTGGCACCCGCTGATCGTGATGGGCGGCTCCTGCGCCACGATCAACCCGCTGCCGATGGCGGAGTTCGTGGACGTCTTCGCCCTGGGCGCCGCCGAGAACGTGCTGCCGGCTCTGCTCGCGGCGCTCGAGGAGGAGGAGGACCGCGAGGCGGTGACCGCGCGGCTGGCGGCCCAGGAGGGCTTCTACGTCCCCGCCCACCACCGCCCGGAGGAGGACGGGGACGAGCTGGCCAAGCTCGACAAGCTCGAGCTGACCGAGGAGCAGATGCGGCTGCCGGGGCACCTGCCGACCACCGCCATCGTCACCCCGCGCACCGAGTTCGCCGAGAAGTTCTTGATCGAGATGTCGCGCGGCTGCCCGGAGAAGTGCCGCTACTGCTGGGCGACCTTCGGCATGGGGCGCTTCCGCTGGCACCCCGCCGAGCACATCCTGGCCTCGCTCGACCGCGCCCGCGCGGTCACCGACCAGCTCGGCTTCGTCGCCACCGCCGTCGGCGACCACCCCGACATCGAGCGCATCCTCGGCGAGGCCAACCGCCTGGGCTTCCGCACCTCGGTGTCGTCGATCCGCATTCCCGCCGTCACCGACGGGGTGCTCGCGGCGCTCCACGCCTCGGGCGACCGGTCGATCACGCTCGCCCCGGAAACCGGCACCGACGAGCTGCGCGCCAAGATGGGCAAGCCCATCTCGAACGAGCTCCTGCTCGAGAAGGTGCGGCTCATCTTCCGCCACGGCTTCACCCAGCTCAAGCTCTACTTCCTGGTCGGCCTGCCCGGCGAGACCATGGCCGACGTGCACGGCATCGTCGAGCTGGCGGCGCGGGCGCGCGCGGCGATGCTCGAGAGCTGCGCGGCCAGAGGCGTCGTCGGCCACATCCACCTGGGCGCGAACGTGCTGGTGCCCAAGCCCTACACCCCCTGGCAGCGCGAGCCGATGGACGGCGAGGAGAGCCTGCGCCGGAAGATCACGGCGCTCAAGCGCGGCATCGCCCGGCTGCCCAACGTCTCGCTGGGCTCGATCTCGGTGCGCCAGGCGGTCTGGCAGACCTACATCAGCAAGGCCGGCAGCGACGCCGCGGAGGCGCTCGAGCAGGCCGCCCGCGGCGAGCCGCTGACCGCCCTCCTGCACCGCTTTGCGCCGCGCATCCACGCCGAGGTCTTCCGCCACCTCGAGGGCGACCTGCGCTGGCACTTCATGCGCCAGGGCCGCTCCGGCGAGGCCTAGCCGGCGCCGCCGCCTGCCGGCGGCCCCCCAAGCACGAAACTGCCGTCGCGTCTTAGCTCGGCGCCCGGCCGACCTTGATCCTCACGTCCAGCGCCTTCGCCTCGGCGCGCCTGGGGGCGGCGAGGAAGGGGTTGACGTCGATCTCCTCGATGCGCGGATGGCGGGCGACCAGCCGGGCCAGGCGCAGCAGCACCTCGACCAGCAGCTCGAGGTCGGCGCCCGGCTCGCCGCGCACGCCGGTGAGCAGCTTGATGCCGCGGATGCCGCGCACCATCTCACCGGCCTCCCAGGTGTCGAGCGGCAGGACGCCGAAGCGCACGTCCTGGAAGACCTCGACATACTTGCCGCCGAGCCCGAACATGAGCAGCGGGCCGAAGCGCGGATCGGTCGAGACGCCGAAGATGACCTCGTGGCCGCCGCGCGCCATCTCCTGCACCAGGAACCCCGAGAGGCGGTGGCCGGCCGCGCCGACCTCGCGACGCATCACCGCCGCCGCCTCGGCGAGCTCCGCCTTGCCGCGCAGGTCGACGCGCACCGCCCGGGCCTCGCTCTTGTGCACCAGGTCCGGGGCCACCGCCTTGAGCACCACCGGGTAGCCGATCTCGGCCGCCGCGGCGAGCAGCGCGCCGTCGTCGTCCGGCACCTGCCGCCACCGCGCGACGGCGATGCCGTAGCGCTCGAGAACCGCGAAGGCCTCGGCCGGCCCGAGATAGCCGCCGGGGCCGGCGCGGTCGAGCAGCGCACTGACTGCGGCATCCGCGGCATCCGCGGCGTCGCCGACCCCGGGCTCGCCGGCCCCGGGCGCGGGCGCCGCTGCCGGCCGTCGCCGCCAGGCGGCGTAGCGGGCGAGCATCGCCAGGGCGCGCGCCGCCGACTCCGGAAAGCGGTAGACCGGGGGCAGGTCGCGCCGCAGCTTGATCGTCTCGTAGAACTCCTCGGTCGCCATCATCACCGCCAGGGTCGGCTTGGCGCGCTCGTGGGTGGCGGCGGCGATCTCGTGCATGATGTCGATCGGGTTGGCGAGCAGCGGCGTGACGTTGATCACCAGCGCCATGTCGACGCCGGGGTCGTCCAGCACCGCCGCCAGCGTGCGGCCATACTCCGCGGCGCCGGCCGAGGCGATCATGTCCACCGGGTTGCCGAAGCTGGCCTCGGCGGGCAGGAAGGAGCGCAGCCCGTCCACCGTTGCGGGCTGCAGCTGCGCCAGCTGCAGGCCGAGGTTGATGCAGGCGTCGGTGGCCATGATGGCCGGCCCGCCGGCGTTGGTGACGATCCCCACCCGGTGGCCCGCCGGCAGCGGCGAGCGCGCCAGGGCGCGGGCGACGTCGAACAGCTCCTCGATGGTGTCGGCACGCAGCACGCCGCACTGCTCGAGCAGGGCCGAGACGGTGACGTCGGCGCCGGCGATGGCGCCGGTGTGGCTGGTGGCGGCGCGCGCGCCCTCGGCGGTGCGCCCGGACTTGACCACCAGGATCGGCTTCTTGCGCGCCACCCGCTTGGCGATCTCGGTGAAGCGGCGGGGGTTGCCGAAGGACTCGAGGTACATCGCGATCACCCGCGTCTCGGCATCGTCCTCCCAGTACTCCAGCAGGTCGTTGCCCGAGACGTCGGCCTTGTTGCCCATCGACACGAACTGGGTCAGTCCGACGTCGAGGTCCTGCAGCACGTTGAGGATGGCGACGCCCAGGGCTCCCGACTGGCTGACGAAGCCGAGCCGCCCGGCGCGCGCCGGGGTCGGCGCGAAGGTGGCGTTGAGCGACACCGCGGCGGCGGTGTTGATCACCCCCATGCAGTTGGGGCCGATCATGCGCACGCCGGCCGCGCGCACCGCCGCGCGCAGCCGCTCCTCGCGGGCGGCGCCCTCCGGCCCGGTCTCGGCGAAGCCGGCGGTGATCACCACCAGGCCGCGCACGCCGCGGGCCAGGCACTCCTCGACCACCCCCTCCACCGCGTCGCGCGGCACCATCACCACCGCCAGGTCGATGGGGTCGGGGATCTCGGCGATCGAGGCGTAGCAGCGCAGCGAGTGGATGGCGCCGGCGTGCGGGTTGACCGGGAAGATGGCGCCCTCGAACTGGTTGGTCACCAGGTTGTGGAGCAGCGCGAAGCCGATCGAGTCGCGGCGGCGGGAGGCGCCGATGACCGCGATCGAGCGGGGCGCGAAGATGGCGTCTAGCTCGCGCCGGGAATTGCCGGGAGCCAGGTGGTCCGCGGGCGCGCTGCGTTCGGCGTCGTCCATGTGGCAGGCGTCGTCGTCTGCGCCCGCGGAGCCGTCAGGCACGGGCCGGCGGGACCGGAGCCGGGGCCGGCGCCAGCACCAGCAGCGGCTCGGGCGCCAGGCGGACGTGGACCGTCGTCCCCATGGCGACCGGATCGCCGTCGATCTGCACGCCGGCCTCCGGCGGCACGGTGAAGACGACCTCCTCCACGGTGCGGACCCTCACGTCGCGGCGCCGCGTGTGGCGGCCGGTCACCACGCCGAGGATGAAGCCCAGGGTCTGGGCGCGGCCGCTGCCATGGAAGGTCACCAGCTCGAAGCGCCGGTCGTCGGGCCGGGCGCCGGGGGCCATGCGGTAGGCGCCGCCGTAGTAGGGGATGTTGGAGACGGCGAGGAAGGTGGCCTTGGGCAGTGGCTCGCCGTCGGCCACGATGCCGATCTCGGGATAGCCGTAGCGCCACCACTCGCGGATGCCCTGCATCCACACCGCGGTCTTGCCGAGCCGGGTCTTCCAGCCGCGGTCGAGGGCCGCCAGGGCGCGGGCGTCGAGGCCGGCCGAGATCATCATCAGGAAGGGGCGATCGCCGGCGATGCCGACGTCGAACGGCCGCGCCGGCACGTGGCAGAGCACGGCGGCGGCGGCGACCGGGTCGCGCGGCAGCCCGAGAGCGAGCGCCATGAGGTTGGCGGTGCCGCCGGGGAGGATGCCCAGCGGCGCCGGGCTGCCCATCAGGCCGGCCGCCACCTCGCGCGCGGTGCCGTCGCCGCCGAGCGCGAACACCGCCTCGACGCGGCCCTCGCGGGCGAGGCCGCCGGCGAGGTCGGTGGCCTGCCCGGGCCGGGAGGTGGGCAGCGGCTCGAGGTCGAGGCCCTCCTGCCTGCAGGTGCGCAGGATGGCGTCGAGCACGCGCTCGAGGCGGCCCCGCCCGGCGATCGGGTTGTAGATCAGCGCGGCACGGCGCACGGCGGGGCCTCCCGGTGTGGCGGCGGCGCCATCGGCAAGCAGTCGACCGCCGGCTCAGGCCCGCGCCGATCCGCGAAGCGCATCAAACGTCACCGAACAGGCGGCCGGTGGTGCCGTGGCGCGGCCGCAGGCCGAGGTGCTCGTAGGCGCGCCGGGTGGCCACTCTGCCGCGCGGCGTGCGCTGCAGGAAGCCCTCCTGGATCAGGTAGGGCTCGTAGAGGTCCTCGAGAGTGCCGGCATCCTCGCCCACCGCCGCCGCCAGCGCCTTGAGGCCGGCGGGGCCGCCGTCGTAATGCGCGATCAGCGTGCTGAGCAGCTTGCGGTCCACCTCCTCGAAGCCGTGCTCGTCCACCTCGAGCCTCCCCAGCGCCTCGTGCGCCGCAGCCAGGTCGACGCGCTCCGCGCCGTTGACCTGCGCGAAGTCGCGCACCCGCCGCAGCAGCCGGTTGGCGACCCGGGGCGTGCCGCGGCTGCGGCGGGCGATCTCGCGGGCGCCGTCGGCGTCGACCTCGATCGCCAGCAGGCGGGCCGAGCGCTCGACGATCTGCTCGAGCTCCGCGGGAGGATAGAAATCGAGGCGGTGGACGATGCCGAAGCGTGCCCGCAGCGGCGCGCTGATCAGGCCGGCGCGGGTGGTGGCCCCCACCAGCGTGAAGCGGGGCAGCATCATCTTGACCGTGCGGGCCGCCGGCCCCTGGCCGATCACCAGGTCGAGCCGGTAGTCCTCGAGCGCCGGATAGAGGATCTCCTCGACCGTCGGGCCGAGGCGGTGGATCTCGTCGATGAACAGCACCTCGCCGGCGTCGAGGTTGGTGAGGATGGCCGCCAGGTCGCCGGCGCGCTCGAGCACCGGGCCGGAGGTGATGCGCAGCGGCGCGCCCATCTCGGTGGCGATGAGATGGGCGAGAGTCGTCTTGCCCAACCCGGGAGGCCCGAACAGCAGCACGTGATCGAGGCTCTCGCGGCGCTCGCGCGCGGCGCGGATGAAGACCCGCAGGTTGTCGACGATCTTGCGCTGCCCGACGTACTCGTCGAGGTGCCGCGGCCGCAGCGACGGCTCGACCCCGAGGTCCTCGGGGCCGGGAACGCCGGAGAGCAGCCGGTCCTCGGAAAGCATCCCGCCATTGTAGATGAATGGAAACGGGTTGCCGTCCGCCGACGTCCGAAAGTCTCGTCGTTGCTTCTCCGCAGCCGAACGGGGGAGGAGGGGACGCGAGGGCCGCGGATTGGCGACGGTGGGCGACTCA
>Ga0307479_10005239_pt1 | contig 11876 bp, 8 predicted proteins | sample atmos_gasesECM4C_FD_203743 | JGI IMG/M metagenome (GOLD analysis project Ga0307479, IMG submission 203743) | Hardwood forest soil microbial communities from Morgan-Monroe State Forest, Indiana, United States - atmos_gasesECM4C_515 | ecosystem: Environmental > Terrestrial > Soil > Temperate... | reverse complement strand
GGGAGATCCATCAAACCTCCCGCGTGATCGAGGTGGACGTGGGAGAGAATGACCCAGCGAATTTTGTCGGGGTCACTGCCGGCGAGGCGCATGAGTTCGGGCAGCGGTACTTCGGGATTTAGCTGACCGGCCAGATTTTTGAGTTTGAGGCGGAGAAGGAACGGGTAAGCACCGATTTCGTCGTCGAAGTGCGAGGAATTGCCGGTGTCGATGAGGAGATCACCGTTGGGATGCTTGACGAGAATGCTTCCGGCGGTCATGGCGAAGGGGAAGCTGGTGAAGGTGCTGCCGGTTTCAACCCAGCAGGCGGTAAGGCCCTTGAGCGGGGCAACTGCAGGGGCTACGCGGGCGTGTGGCGGGGCGGCGGGCAGCGCGTCGCGGTGGAAATAAAGGAAGTAGGCGCCGACGCCAACGAGAATAGCCAGGAGCACGAGCAGGATTACGGCGCGACGCAGCCACACCCGGATACGAGACACGATCTAAGCCCTCCGAAGATTTCGTGATTTGTGCTAGTCCTGAAAGTCTGTGCGGTCGCAAAACCGCTTCCTCAGCGGCTAAAGCCGGGAAGAAGAGACGGACTTAGTCGGACCTAAAGGTCCGACCCCCTGGTGGCCACGCAGACTCTGAGTGGCTATGTTATCGTTTTTTGAGAGGAAGTAGGGATTGTGTTTGTCGACGAAGCAAAAATCCTTGTGAAAGCCGGGAATGGCGGGAACGGCTGCGTGGCGTTCCGGCGGGAGAAATTCGTGCCGCGCGGGGGACCGTCCGGCGGCGATGGCGGACACGGTGGAAGCATTTACCTGGAAGCGAATCCAAACGACAATACGCTGCTGCGCTACCGCTACAATCGCGAATTCAAGGCGGATCGCGGGCGTCACGGAGAAGGCTCGAACTGCACCGGGCACTCGGGCGCGGACATGATTTTGCGCGTGCCGGTGGGGACGCTGGTGTTCGATGAGCGCGGCGAGACGCTCGCGGACTTGGCCGCGCCGGGGCAGCGCGTGTTGGTTGCGAAGGGCGGGCGCGGCGGGCGCGGGAATCAGAATTTTGCGAAGCCGTGGCACCAGGCTCCGCGCGAACATGAGGATGGGTTTCCCGGAGAAGAGCGCCACTTGCGGCTGGAGTTGCGGCTGCTGGCGGACGTAGGGCTGGTGGGTTTTCCGAACGCGGGGAAGTCAACACTGATTTCGGTGATTTCGGCGGCGCGGCCGAAGATTGCGAACTATCCGTTTACGACGCTGGAGCCGAACCTTGGCGTGGTGAACGCGGACGGCGGCGGAGGCAGCGAGGGGCGAGAAATTGGGCGAACGTATGTGGTGGCCGATCTGCCGGGATTGATTGAGGGCGCACACGAAGGCGCGGGGTTGGGGATTCGATTTTTGCGGCACGTGGAGCGCACGCGGCTGCTGGTCCATCTGATTGATACGAGCGATGCTTCGGACGCCGACCCGATTCATTCGTTCGAGGTGATTTCCGGGGAGCTGCGGGCGTTCAGTGATTCGCTGGCGGAGAAGCCGGTGATTGTGGTGGCGACAAAGCTGGATGCCACAACGGAGCGCACGCGGCTGGAGGCGCTGCGCGAATTTTGCAGGGAACGCGGGCTGGAGTTTCACGCGATATCGGCGGCTACGGGCGAGGGCGTGCGGGAACTGGTGAGGTCGATTGCCGATGCGCTCGATAAAATCCCCAAAGCGCTGCCGGAGCCTGCAACCGATTTACAGCGTACCTCACACGAAAACGCCGCCGATACGAGCACCGCGCGCCTGGAGAATTTGTGAGAAGATGCAGGTCATAAGCTCTTGGGAGGCGGATTGACCACCGCGCAAGCGCCGCGCATTGCCGCAAAACATCATCCTCGCCGCATCGCGCTGTTTGGAGGCTCTTTCGATCCGATTCACTCCGGGCATCTTGCCGTGGCGCGAGCCGCGGACCGGCGATTTAACTTCGACGAAATTCATTTCGTACCTGCCAGCAGGCCGCCGCACAAGCTGAAGCAACACCTGGCGCCATTTCCTCATCGATTTGCCATGGTGGCGCTGGCGTTAACGGAGCATCCGCACTTTGTTCCGTCGGTTGCGGAGGCAGGAGACGATTTCAGCGGCGCGCAACTGCACTATTCGGTGGATACAGTGCGCTATTTCCGCCACGCGTACCACGGACACGGCGACCGCATCTATTTCATTGTCGGCGCGGACGCGTTTCTGGATATTCCGATGTGGAAGGAATACGAGACGCTGCTGGGGCTTTGCGATTTTATCGTGGCCAACCGGCCGGGCATCCGCGCGGAGGCGCTGCGGCTGGTGATTCCGCCAGAGCTGGTGGGCCGTGACGGAAAGAGAAGAGATAGCGAGCTGGTGCACGAGTCCAGCGTGGTAGCGCACTTGCATCGCACCAGCGTGTATTTGTTGGAGAATGTGGCCAGCGACGTTTCCGCGACGGACATTCGGCGGCGCGCGCATCGCGGGCAGTCCATTCATGGACTTGTGGCGGCGCGCGTGGAGGAATACATTTTGAAACAGGGTCTTTACCGGTGAACTACAACTCATTGCCAGAAGGCGTGCGCCTCGCAGTGGAGGCGGCGCAGAACAAAAAAGCAGCGGCTATTTCGGTGCTCGACCTCAGCGGAGTGGGTGCGTTTACTTCTTACTTCGTGATTTGCACGGGATTCAGCACGCCGCAGGTGCAGGCGATTTGCACAGAGGTCGAGGAGCAGCTTTACAAAGAGCTGGGTCGCTCGCCGGAGCACCGCGAAGGGCGCAGCTCGTCGGAATGGGCGTTGCTGGATTTCGGGAGCTTCATCGTGCACGTGTTCAGCGAGCAAGCGCGGCGTTACTACGATCTCGAACGGCTGTGGCGGTCGGCGGCAAGACTGGAAATTCCGGACGAGCCGGGAGGGCCTGCCGGCCATGGTACTTCGCACGGGACGCGAAATGTGGCGATGGGTGGTTCGCATGCTCCCGGCGAAGCGGTTTCAAAATGACAGCGGAGCGGCTGCCGTGGATCTCCGCGGACCCGGCGTCGCAAAGTGTTTTCGAGTTGGCGCAGAAAGTTGCCGCCGCACCTACCACGTTGTTGATTACCGGTGAAAGTGGCTCGGGCAAGGATTATCTGGCGCGCGTGATTCACGAGCTGGGGCCGCGGCGCGACGCGCCGTTTCTGAAGATTGATTGCGCCAGCCTTCCTGCGCAGCTTGTCGAAAGCGAATTGTTTGGGCACGAACGCGGGGCGTTTACCGGCGCGGTCGAACGGAAACTCGGGCGCTTTGAACTTGGCGGCAACGGAACGATCGTCTTGGACGAGGTGGCGGCACTTTCGGCCGCGGCGCAGAGCAAGCTGCTGCGCGTTTTGCAGGAGCGCGCGTTCGAACGGCTGGGCGGAACCGAGACACTGCATATCGAAGCCCGGCTCGTTGCGCTGACCAACGTGGACCTTCCCGCGGCCGTGACCGCCGGGCGCTTCCGCGAAGACCTGTTCTTTCGCATGAACGTGCTAACCATGGCTGTGCCGCCGCTGCGGGAGCGACGCGCCGACATTCTGCCGCTCGCGGACCACTTTTTGACGGCACTGTGTCTGGTGCACGCACGCAGCGACGTGCAGCTCAGCGAGGCTTCCCGGAGGATGCTGGCGGCGTACAATTGGCCGGGCAACGTTCGAGAATTGCGCAACGCACTGGAGCGCGCGGTCGTTTTTAATCGCGTGGAATTGCTCGAGCCCGAGCATTTTGCGGAGAATATTCGTGCTGCCGCGGCGGGAAGTTCCGGGATGATCGCGGGCTTGCGGTCGCTGGAGGACGTGGAGAAGGAAGTGATCGCAGCGACGCTGGAAGGCACGCGATACAAAATCACGCAAGCCGCGACGATTCTTGGGATCAGCCGCAAGACTCTTCTGGAAAAGCGCAAGAAGTACGGACTAAAGTGAGAAAGCCCCGGGACCTAGTGTTGTAACCTTGCCAAGCTGGGGCGCAGCATGCTGTGCCCCTACGGTCGCCGAATGCGTCGGCTTGCGGTGACTTCGAGTGCACGCGTGCCAATTCGCAGAGAGGCTCGTGCTAAACTCAATTCAGGCCAACGACCACCAGCGGTCGGCCCTCTCGCGGTTTTCCTTCAAGACCGCCTCTGCTGATGCCCAAAGAACTCTTCGGAACGGACGGTATTCGGGGCGTGCCAGGCACGCCGCCCTTGGACGACGCCACACTGTATGCCACTGGGCGCTCACTCGGGACCTATTTGAAACAAACCAGTCCCGCGGCTCGGGTGCTGATTGGGATGGATACGCGCGAGTCGGGACCGCACATCGCGGCGGTGCTGGCCGCCGGGCTTGCCAATGCGGGAGTAGTGGTCGACTTCGCCGGTATTATCACCACACCCGGAGTCGCGTGCTTGGTACGGCAGCGAGGTTTCCAGGCCGGCGTGGTCATTTCAGCTTCCCACAATCCCTTTCAGGACAATGGCGTTAAGCTTTTCTCCAGCGCGGGGATGAAATTTCCGGATGCGGTCGAAGAAGCGCTGGAGGAGGACATCTTCAAACACCGCCGCGAACCGGCGCCCAAGAATCCGCCAGCCCTCGCGGCGGACGAAACTTTGGACGCTCGCTATCTCGATTTCCTGCGCAGCAAGGTGATTCCGGGCGCCAAACTCTCCAGCCTGCGTCTGGTCCTGGATTGCGCCAACGGTGCGGCGTACAAACTCGGCCCCGAACTTTTTGCGTCTCTCGGCGCGCACGTTATCGCCATGGGCGCCGAGCCGGATGGGCGCAACATCAACGCGGATTGCGGTTCGCTGCACTTGGAGGGACTGCAAAAGCGCGTAGTGGCGGAGCGGGCAGGGCTGGGAATCGCGTTTGATGGCGATGCGGACCGGGCAATGTTCGTTTGCCAGTCGGGGAGGGTTGTCAACGGAGACGGGGTTTTGTTGGCGGCTGCACGGCAGTTGAAGTCGGCTGGAAAGCTGAAGGGCAACCGCGTAGTGGCGACTTCCATGTCCAACCTTGGACTGGAGCGGGTGCTGGCGCGCGAGGGGATCGAACTGGGTCGCGCTGCCGTCGGCGACCGCTACGTGCTGGAAGAGATGCTTCGGAGCAACAACGTATTGGGCGGCGAACAGTCCGGCCATGTGATTTTTCTGGACGATTCGCCCGCCGGGGACGGCTTGCTGACGGCAGTGAAGATTGCGTCGCTGGTTTCGATCAACGGCAGACTGGAATCGTTGATTACGGGGCTCAAGGACTACCCGCAGACTATCGTGAATGTTAAGGTGAAGTCGAAGCCGCCGCTGGAGTCGCTGCCGGGGGTGTCGCGCGCGCTTGCCGAGGCGCAATCGGCGCTCGGGGAGAATGGCCGGGTGGTGTTGCGCTATTCGGGAACGGAACCGCTAGCCCGCGTGATGGTCGAAGCCGAGCACGATGCGGATGTACAGCGTTACAGTCAGTCGCTGGCAGACGCGTTGCGCGAGTCCATCGGCGCCTGATCGGCGCGACGGTGTTTTCTTGTCGCGAAATGCTCCCTTCGCGCTTTGGTCCGACCGATTTCCGTTACAGAATTAACTGTGTCACATCCGTGTAACAGCCGTGTCTCTCCCAAAGAATGGATGAAGGCGCGTGTTTGCCTGTGGGATTTTGTAGGAGACGAGCGCCGGCTCTGCGTCGGCTGGATACCTAAATCAGGCTAACCCCCGTAGTTTCATAGGTGTGCTTGACTGTGAATTTTCGGTGACACGCTGGCACGCGGTTTGCTCTCTTCTACGGCAACGCTGTCAAAAAGATTGGCTTCCCGGGGTGGCCGGATCCCAACCTCGACTGGGTTTCCGGTTTTTGGGGGGTCAGTTCTAAGGAAAAAGGGGGCTTGCACCAGCCCCCCTTTTTCGTCTTTGGACTGTGATTGCTCGTTGGTTAGTTCGTGACTCCCGTGGGTGGTTCCTTCCTGACCAGGTAGGGCGAAAAGGACGGCGCGCCTCTGTCTAGCTTGCTATTGAATTCCCCCAACTAAGCTGCTTCGACGGTGGAAATCCCGTTGCTATTGGCGCAGGTGTGCATCGAACCACGCTAGAGTGCGGGCGATGACGTCGCGCTGGTGCTTGGGATTGGCGAAGAGGTGGCCTTCGCGTTCGTAAACCACGAATTGGGTTTCGACTCCGAGTGTCCGGAGGGCGTGCCAGAATTCGTAGGATTGCGGGGAGGGAACTTCGCCGTCGCTGTCGCCGACCAAGATCAGGGTAGGCGTCTTGACCTTCTTGATGAAGTTGATTGGCGAGCTCTTAGCGTAGACCTCGGGATCGTCGTAAACGGACTTGCCGAAAAACGGAATCATCCACTGGTCAATTAAATTTTCGCCGTAATAAGACTGCCAGTTGGAGAGACCCGCGCCCGCCATGGCGGCCTTGAAGCGATTGGTTTGCGTGACCGCCCACATGGTCATGAAGCCGCCGTAACTCCAGCCGGTGATGCCCAGGCGGTTGGGGTCGATGGGCGCGACGCGAATGGCTTCGTCGACGCCGGCCATTATGTCCTTGAAATCGCCGTAGCCGAAGTCTTTCACGTTGGCGCGGGTGAACGCTTCGCCCTGTCCGAAGCTGCCGCGTGGATTGGGAGATAGAACAAAGTAGCCCATGCCGGCTAGGCCGGAGGCAAAATCGTGGTTTCCGGGCCAGTGCGACAACGAGATGTGGGAAGGTCCGCCGTGGACGTACACGACGAGAGGGTACTTCTTGGACGGATCGAAATCTCGCGGATATAGAAGCCAGCCTTGCACATCGTAGCCGTCGTTTTTCCAGGTGATGCTCTTTGCTTCACCCCAGGCAGGCTTGATGCTCGCATTGCGATTGGTCACAGGAGTGGGCGTAGGGGATTCGCCCGTGATCAACACGACCTCCGGTGCGTGGCTGTACGACCGGAAGATGCCCGCGATGGTCTTCCCGTCTCGCGAGACGGAAAGCAGGAAGCCGAAGATACCGGACGAACTGAGCGCACCTTCGGCCGACCAGCGCTGCTCGATCTTGCCCGTGGCGGGGTCGAGGGTGGCAATGGCGCTGCTGCCGCCGACAAACTCGCTAAAGAGGATTTTTTTGTCGGGTAGCCAGCCGAGCCACGCAGCGGAGGCTTTCCTATCTTTCGTGAGATTCTTCGCCTCACCGCCATCGCTGCTAATGCTAAGAATGTCGCCGCCGGTCAGCCCTTCGTCGCTCATAATGCCTTCGATGAAGGCGATTCGTTTGCCGTCTGAGGACCAGACGGGATTGGCGATTTGCAGCTTGGGCTTGTAGATGGATTTCATCAGGCCGGTGGCGGCGTCGAGCGTCGAAAGTTCGGCGATCCACCAGTTGTTGTCGCCGTTGCCGGGAGCGGAACTGACCACAAAGCGCTTGCCGTCGGGCGACCAGCTGTATTCGTAGATGTAGGTGTCGGCGGGGGTGATTTGAGTCAACTTGCCCGCCGCGGCGGGCTGGCCGCCGTCAAGGTCGACCAAAGCGAGGCGCTGCTCGAAGAAAGCGTCTTTGATTTCACCGGTTTCGGGGGTTTCCGCGACGAGGGGGCCGGAGGCGCGCGTGGCGTTTTCGGTGAAAAGGACTGCGATCGTCTTGCCGTCGGGCGACCAGCCGGGGTTCGCCAGGAAGCCTCTGACGTTGGTGAGCATTTTCGCGGCGCCGCCTGTGGCGTTGGTTATATACAACTGAAGCTGGCCCTTTTTCGCGGCGTCCGAGAGGAAAGCGAGTTTCTGGCTGTCGGGTGACCAGGCGACATCGCTCTCGGCGTGCAGAGAATCGCCGAGGCCCGCACTGATGCGCCGTGGTGGCGTGGCGCTTTTGAGAGCTTTCACATAAATCACGGTGCTGCCCGAGATCACACCATTCTTTGAGTGCACGTCTTCCACCCAGGCGATGGAATTGCCGTCCGGGGAGACGGCGGCTTGCTGGAAGGTGTGTGCGGCAAAAAGGGTCTTCAAGACATTGTCGAGCGGCGCGCTGGCTTGCGGTTTCTGTCCAGCTCTTAGGCGCTTTTCTACGTCCTGCGTGGTGCCGGATTTTTCCTGGGCTAAGGAACGGCTGGCCACCAGAAACGCTAACGGAATTGCCAGCAGGGTGGCGATGTGCGCGCGCAGAATCATTTTCACGTCCTCTCCGATCGGCTGGCGCTACGTACAGTAATCCGGGCAGGGAGGGAGGGCAAGTAATACGAGCAAAGCGGTTGCTGAGGTGCAATAGTGCGATAGAATCCGCGCAACGTTTTGCCCAGGAGGATGCGAGATGGTCGATCGTCGAGGATTTCTGTCGTCATTTGCGGGCGCCGCGGCTGTGGGGACGACGCTGAATTTTGGCGGCGAGCTTTTTGCGCAGCTCTCGCAAGCGCCGGGTCAACTGCCGGATCGCGGGCTTTACGATTCCAACGAAGAGGCTTACTGGACGGAGTTGCGGAAGCAGTTTCTGATTCCGGCGGACGAAGTGTATTTGAACAACGGAACAGTTGGGTCTTCGCCTGCGCCGGTGTTGCGAGCCATTTTCGATGGCTACAACGAGACGGAGAAGATGGCGCAGAGCGATCCGGAAGATTATCCGATTTGGGGCTATGCGGCGTGGAATGAGTTTCGCGATCCGCTGGCCGCGTTCGTAGGCTGCAAACGGGATGAGATCGCGCTGCTGCGCAATGCCACGGAGGCCAACAGCTACATCGCGAATGGCGTGGACTTGAAGGCCGGCGACGAAGTGCTGATGACCGACCAGGAGCATCCGGGCGGAGAGCATCCCTGGGATCTGCGCGCCAAGCGTTACGGCATCGTGGTGAAGAAGATTGTGCTGCCGAAGCCGGTGCCGAATGCAGCGGCGGTGCTGAATCTTTTTAGCGACGCGATCACGCCAAGAACTCGCGTTCTCTTCTTTAGTCACATTACAACTGCCACCGGCGTGGTCTTGCCAGCCAAGGAACTTTGTGTATTGGCGCGATCGAAAGGCATTCTTTCCGCGGTGGACGGGGCGCACGTGGTGGGAATGATGTCGTTAAATCTGCACGAACTTGGCTGCGATATGTATTCGTCGAGCCCGCACAAATGGTTGCAGGCCACGAAGGGATCGGGATTCCTGTATGTGCGCGATGAAGTGATCGATCGCGTGTGGAACACCATTGCGACGGAAGGATGGAACGACACGAAGATTCGCGCCGAACGCTTTCAGCGCATCGGAAGCTCGAACGTGCCGGCGTTGTGGGGCTTGCGGGCGTCCATCAAGCTGGCCAGCGACATCGGCATGGAGCGCATTGAGAAGCGGCACCGCAAGACCGCCGACTACATTCTCGGCGAAATGGTCAAGCGCGGAGCGGAGTCGTGGACGTCGCCGGATGCGGCGCTGCGTTGCGGTATCGCGACGGTAAATGTACCGGGGCTAAAGAGGATGGACCTCGAGAACTGGCTGTGGCAAACCAAGAAGATTCGCATTCGCGGCGGCGACCCGTCGAAGCTGCGGCTCTCGACCCCTTACTACCTGTTGCGCAAAGACGCGGACCGCTACTTGGCCGCGTTTGACGAATATCGAGCCAGCAAAGGCTAATCTGCTGGTAGTGTCCTAAATTGACTTGCCGATTAGGCTGAATGCACCAATCTCGCAACTTTCTTCCCAAGGAGTTGTGCGGCAAGGACCATCCGACCAGCCCCTTCTTTTGCGCGATGACCGGCAACCATCTTCGGTCTGTACTTCATTCGTTGCCATTTATAGTTAATATGCAGGATCGGGCCTTCCATCATCCGTTCGCCCACAAATATTGCTCGCTCCCGCTGTCTGACTTTGGATTGCCAATAGTGTTTAGAAAACGCTTGCACAAACAAGATCCGCTGCGTGTTTTTGCCATTGCGCGCCCAGCGCCAGATTTTAACGACATTTCCAACCGGGTCGTCCCTTTTTAGCTCGACTTCGACCAAAACTAGGGAACGATTGCCGTCCTTTTTAAACCCTGCCACGTCCACTTTCCAATGTTCACCGGGCGCGGACCAACCCGACTTCCACTCATACTCAGGAGCATTCTTTTCCAAGACTTACTTCATATTCTTGTCGTCCTCAACTTGACCGCATGCGACGCCGGAGCAGTGGCCCGAGGCCCAGCAGTCCCGTTCCGAGCAGGAGCAGCGAACTGGGTTCGGGAGTGACTTCCCCGATACGCTGAGCGGTAACGAAGATACCATCCTCCGATTGATTGGGCAGGTTGCCGATCTGCGTGAGCGTAAAATTGTTCGCCAAATCGCCGTTGTATTTCAGATCCCACACCTGGGAATTGGAACCTTGTTCGCTGGTCACGATCGGATCGCCCTGCAGCCCGGCGAACTGCGATGCCGCCGCGAACACGTCGTTCACGTTGTAGTTGGCGACGTAAAAGCCTTCGATCGGATTGCCCGACAACCCGAGGCCCAGGGGTACCGTGCTGACCGTCTCTGCTGATGGTATGACTAAGTTTCCGCCGCCGGACGATTGCAGGACCGTCACCACGTGGGTGATCGGGTTGATCGCGCGAACGCTGCCTGAGCCCTCCGAGGAGACGAGCAGGTCGCCTGCGTATTGACCCAAGGCGCTGCTGGCGATGTCCATGCCCTCGGTGTCCTCGCCGACGCTGGCGATGAGCGTGGCTGCCCCGGCGGAGTTGAAGCTGTAGATACGCCCCGAGCTGGTGGTCACCAGCATTTTGCCGCCGAAGCTGCTGCCGGGGTCGAAAAGAATCTGGCGAATGTTCTCGGCATTTCCGGTGGTGCCGAAGAGGACCGGAGCGCCGACCGCCGGAACGAGGTAGATCTGGTTGCCGGAGCCGTTACCTGCGTAGACGGCGCCCGGGGCGAAACCGGCCTGACCGAGGCCGACGCCGATCACCACCTCGCTGGAGAAGCCAGGGATCGCCTGGCCGAATAGCTGAACGTTGCCCCCGCTCAGGTTGGTCGAATAGAGTTGGTTGTTGTTGGGGCCGAAATAGACAGAGCCGACAAAGCCGGTGCCGGTGTAGTTGAAGGCAATTGTATTGTTCTGTCCTTCGACCGCAAAGATATCTGAGCTCGTGACGAAGGTGGAGAAGGTGGTGTTAGCTCGGACGGTCATCGGACCCAGAATGACAAGAAGGCCCAAAACCAGCGCTATTGTCAGGATGTTTCGCATTGTTGCCTCCTCGCAGGTTCGCCCCTAGAGACCCGTTCCGAAATTGCTGCAATCCGGTCACCGCTCCAGAAGTGTTGCAAACAAGGGGCTTGCCGCGACGCTGATCAATCTTCGAGGGCAAACTTTTGCCGTTACTCTGCAAGTAGTTCTCGTCCGCGGATGGCGCACCCTGCAAGGATCCCGCCAGGAAGCTGCGAATCGCGGGAATCATGCTTTTAGAGGAAGACCGCAAACTTAAACGCAACGCTCACCCTCGCTTTCTTGACCGTGCGCGGGCGGGTCGACTACACTAACTGATTCGCGGAGAGCCGCGGATGCGGCTTGTGGGATGCGACCTGAAATTTGCGAGGCTGCGATCCGTAGAATATAAGGGGGACTGTTTTGCCAAAGCGCACCTATCAACCGCGCAGACGCCGGCGCGCCAAGACGCACGGATTCCGTTCGCGCATGAAGACCGCCGGAGGCCGCAGGGTGCTTGCGGCACGCCGCAAGAAGGGCCGTCATCGGCTCACTCCCGAATAGCGCGGTGCCCCTGGATTTTCCGCGCGAGGCGCGGCTGGTGCGGCGCGTGGAATTTGACGCCGTATACCGGGCCGGGAAGCGCCGCTCGAATTCCCATTTCACCGTTTTCTTTCGCGCGAACCAACTGCCGCACAGCCGATTCGGATTCAGCATCAAGAAGGCACTCGGCGGCGCGGTGGTGCGCAATCGCATCCGGCGGCGCGTGCGGGAAATCGTGCGCTGCCATCGTCTGGAGATACC
>Ga0307479_10005238_pt1 | contig 11877 bp, 9 predicted proteins | sample atmos_gasesECM4C_FD_203743 | JGI IMG/M metagenome (GOLD analysis project Ga0307479, IMG submission 203743) | Hardwood forest soil microbial communities from Morgan-Monroe State Forest, Indiana, United States - atmos_gasesECM4C_515 | ecosystem: Environmental > Terrestrial > Soil > Temperate... | reverse complement strand
AGGTCGTGGGTCGAGACCGCGCCCAGGGCGCCGCGGGCGAGCAGGTGCCGCAGCACGCGGCGCACGGCGACCTGGCGCTCGACGCTGTTGGTGCCGCGCAGCACCTCGTCGAGCAGGTAGAGCAGCGCTGCGCCCTCCCGGCCGGCCTCGCCGGCGGCCTCCACCACGCGCTTGATCCGCAGCAGCTCGGCGAGGAAGAAGGAGACGCCGGCGGCGAGCGAGTCCTCGACCAGGATGCTGGTGGCGAGGCGCAGCGGCGGCAGGCGCAGGGCAGCGGCGCAGGCCGGACCGCCGGCCTGGGCGAGCACGACGTTGACGCCGATGGCGCGCAGCAGCGTGCTCTTGCCCGACATGTTGGAGCCGGTGACCAGCAGGAAGGTGCCGGCCGGGCCGACCGTCACGTCGTTGCCGACGCGGCGGGCTGGCGGCAGCAGCGGATGGCCGAGATCGCGCGCCGCGAGCTCGGGCTGGCCGGCGGCCACCTCAGGCAGGCACCAGCCGGGGTTCTCGAAACGCAGCACCGCCAAGGCGGCCAGCGCCTCGATCTCGCCCAGGGCGGTCAGCCAGCGGCGGGCCTGCCGCCCGGCGGCGCGCTGCCAGCGCTCGAGCAGGGCGAGGACGTGGAAGTCCCACAGCGTCGAGACCTGCAGCAGGAAGTGCACCGGCGCCGAGTGGCGCGCGTCGGCCAACCCCAGGCGGCTCTCGAGGACCGACAGCGCCGCGTGCGCCGCCTGGCCCTTGCCGCGGCGGCCTGACGCACTGGCCCCAGGCAGCGGCTCGCCGGCATCACCGTTTCCGGCGGCGAGTGCTCCCGACGCACCCTCGGCGCCTTCCGGCGGCGCGGCTCGCAGCGCCGCGGCCAGCTCCGCCAGGCGCGGGCTGGCGAAGGGCCGGGACGCGGCATGGCGCAGCGCCGCCGCGTACTGCATCATCTCGTCGCGGTTGGCCGAGACGCGCCCGATCCCCGCGTCGAGCTCTTTCCGGAAGGCGTGGCTCAGGCCGAGGTTCAAGATCGCCATCACCAGGAGCGGCGAGGCGGGCCATCCCGGCGCCACGGCGAGGGCGAGGGCGGCGATGGTCAGCACGGCCGCGCCGCGGGCGGCCCACAGCAGCGCCGGCCGCGCCAGCAGCCAGGGGTCGCCCTCCGCCCAGCGCAGAAAGGGCTCCACGTCGGGAGGGCCTGCCCGTCCGCCGCCGGCCTCCATGCCGCGCACCGAAAGCTCCAGCAGCTCGCGGAAGTCGAGCAGCTCCGCCAGCTCCGCCACCGCCGCCTGCCGCGCGCGCACCTCGGCCGGCGGCGCCGCCCCTTCGAGCCAGTCGCGCAGCCGCGCCTTGGCCGCCGGCGTGTGCGCCGTGCCGAGCAGGTGGAAGAGCGAGGCGCGGCCGTAGAGGTCGAGGTCCCTGGCCAGCGGCAGCTCGCGGTCCCGCGGCGGCTCGGCCGGCAGCGGCAGCGCCTCCCAGTCGCGCTCGTGCCGCGCCAGCCCCTCGCCGGCGATCCGCCGCAGCTCTTCGATGCGGCGCAGCCGCCGCAGGCAGCGGTCGTGGACCAGCGCCAGCGCCGCGAAGACGGCGAGCGCCGCCGCGGCCCCGGCGAGCGGCACCGCCATGCGGCCGCCGCCGGCCGCGACCAGCGCCGCCAGCAGGCAGCCGAGGAGGGCGGCGAAGGCGACGCCGCGCGCGATCGAGAGGCGCAGCGAGACGGCGGCCAGGCGCCGCTCCTCCGCCAGGCGGCGCTCGCGGCGCTCGGCGTAGACCTCCGCCGGTGACGCCATGGCGCGGCCGGGCACTACTCGACCGTGACGCTCTTCGCCAGGTTGCGCGGCTGGTCGACGTCGCAGCCGCGGCGGACGCCGATGTAGTAGGCGAGCAGCTGCAACGGGATGACGTTGACCACCGGCTGCAGCAGGGGGGACACCGCCGGCACCGCGATGATCTCGTCGCAGACGCCGCCCAGCTCCTCGGGGTCGCGATCGGTGACCGCGATGACCACGCCGTCGCGCGCCTTGACCTCCTGCAGGTTGCTCTTGATCTTCTCGAACACCTGGTCGCCGGTGGCGAGGGCGACGACCGGCATGCGCTGGTCGATCAGCGCGATCGGGCCGTGCTTCATCTCGCCGGCGGGGTAGCCCTCGGCATGGATGTAGGAGATCTCCTTGAGCTTCAAGGCGCCCTCGAGCGCGATCGGATAGTTGATGCCGCGTCCCAGGTAGAGGAAGCTCTCGGCGCGGAAGTAGCGGCGCGCGAGCTCCTCCATCGGCCCCGCCTGGCGCCGCAGCGTCTCGTCCACCGCCTGCGGCAGGCGCGCGAGATCGTCGACGTAGCCGCGCTCGATCGTGGCGTCGGCATCGTCACCGGAGTAGCGGTCGCCGTTACTGGGGTGGCCGTCGCCGTTGCCCGGCTGGCCGTCGCCGTCGCCGTCGCCGCCCGCGCCCCCGTCCCCACCCCGGCGCGCCTGCCGCAGGTACAGCGCCAGCAGGTAGAGCGCCACGAGCTGGGTGGTGAACGCCTTGGTGGAGGCGACGCCGATCTCCGGGCCGGCATGGGTGTAGATCACCCCTTCGCTGATCCGCGTCGCCTGGCTCCCCTGGACGTTGCAGACGCAGAACAGGTGGGCGCCGCGGTCGCGCGCCGTCTCCATCGCCGACACCGTGTCGGCGGTCTCGCCCGACTGCGAGATACCGACCGCGAGCACCCGCTCGTCGACGATCGGGTTGCGGTAGCGGTACTCGGAGCCGTAGTCCACCTCGACCGGCAGGCGGGCGATCTCCTCGATCAGGAACTTGCCGACCAGCGCCGCGTGCCAGGAGGTGCCGCAGGCCAGCAGGTGGACGCGGTCGAGCCGCCGCAGCTCGCTCGCCGGCAGCCGCACGGAGTCCAGCAGCACCCGCGCACGCTCGAAGTCCACGCGCGCCCCCATGGTGTCCTGGACGGCCTGGGTCTGCTCCTGGATCTCCTTCCGCATGAAGTGCTTGTAGCCGCCCTTCTCGGCCTGCACCGGGTCCCAGTTGAGGCGCTGGACGGGGCGCTCGACCGGCCGCCCGGCGCGGTCCCAGATGCGCACGCCGCTCGGCCGCAGGCTGGCGAGGTCGCCGTTCTCGAGGAAGATGACGTCGCGGGTGTGGGCGAGCAGGGCCGTGGGATCGGACGCCAGGTACTGCTCGCCCTGGGCGAGGCCGATCACCAGCGGCGGCCCCTGTCGGGCCGCCACGATCTCCTGCTCGCCGTCGCCGCCGGCGGCCCTGCCGGCCGCCACCACCGCGAAGGCGTACATGCCCTCCAGCTCGGCGCAGGCCCTGGCGACCGCGTCGCGCAGGCTGCCGTCGAGGTAGGACGAGATGAGGTTCGCGACCACCTCGGTGTCGGTGTCCGAGCTGAAGGTCCATCCCTCGGCGAGCAGGCGCTTCTTGAGCGGCAGGAAGTTCTCGATGATGCCGTTGTGGATCAGCGCCAGGCGCCGGCGCGAGTCGACCATCGGGTGGGCGTTGCGCTCGCTCGGCGGACCATGCGTCGCCCAGCGGGTGTGCCCCAGCCCGAAGTGCCCCGGCAGCGGTTGGTGCGCCAGCTTCTCGCGCAGGCGCTCGAGCTTGCCCTCGGCCTTCAAGGTGTGCAGCTCCCCGCCGTCGACCGCCACCACCCCGGCCGAGTCGTATCCCCGGTACTCGAGGCGGTGCAGCCCGTCCATGAGCAGCGGCACCACCTCGCGCTGGCCTACGTACCCCACGATGCCGCACATGTCTCGGAATTCCTCTCTAGCGCCGCCTGCGGTCACTGCCTGCGAGACATGAAACCGGGCGGCGGCTCCTTGGGAAAGGGAACGGCCTCCCACCCCTGCGCTACCACTATCTTCTACTCCTCGCCGCAGCTCGAGCGATCGTCGATGGGCGGGTCTTCCCGCGCACCGGGAAGCAAGCGGGATGCCGCCGTCAGCCGCGCGCAGGGTCCGACCCGGGCGCCGCCGGCGACCTCGGCGCCGTCGATCACGCTGTAGGGCTCGACGGTCACGCCGTCGCCCAGCCGGCCGTCGCGCACCCAGGCCCCCTGGTGGAGGACGCAGCCGGCGCCGACCGTGGTGCGGCCCAGCAGCGACACTCCCGGATGGAGGACCGTGTCCGGGCCGACACACGCCGTCGCCTCGACCACCGTGCGGGCAGGCTCGAGCACGGTCACCCCGGAGCGCATCAGCGCCTCGAGGTGGCGGTCGAGCAGCCGGCGGTGGACCTCGGCCAGCTCGGCGCGGTCGTTGACCCCCAACGCCTCCCGCGGATCGTCCAGGCGGACCAGCTCGATGCGCCGCCCCGCCGCCGCGGCGGCGGTCAGGGCGGCGGTCAGGTAGAGCTCTCCCTGGGCGTTGGCCGGCTCGAGCGCGGCGAGGTAGGAAAAGACGCCGGGCGCCGGCAGCGCATACAGGCCGGCGTTGACCGTCGGCAGCGCCAGCTCGTCCGGGGAGGCGTCGGCCGCCTCGACGATGCGTTCGAGCCGCCGGCCGCCGCCGTCTCCGGCCCTTGCCACCACCCGCCCGAGCGCGCCGGGCTGCGCCAGGTCGGCCACCGCCATCGCGCCCCAGCCCGCGGCGGCGCCGGCGCCGGCCAGCAGCCGCTCGAGCGTGCCGGCGCTGACCAGCGGCACGTCGCCGGAGAGCACCAGCAGCTGCGCCTGCCCCGCGATGCGGTCCTCGACCTGGGCGAGGGCGTGGCCGGTGCCGCGCTGCTCCGCCTGCACCACCCAGGTCAGGTCGCGGCCGCCAATCTCGGCGCGCACCTGCTCGGCGCCGTGGCCGACGACCACCAGGATGCGCCCGCAGCCGGCGGCGCGCGCGGCATCGAGCACCCAGGCGAGCAGCGGCCGCCCGGCGGCGCGGTGGAGCACCTTCGGCAGCTCCGCGCGCATGCGGATGCCCTTGCCGGCGGCGAGCACCACCGCCACCCTCTCGCCGCTAGCCGGCATCCGCGACCCCCGCGCCGCGCCGGCTCCCGGCTGCCGGCGGCCGGCGCCGCGGCCGGCGGCTTGCGGCCATCAGCCCGCCGCCCGCGGGCGCCGCTGCCGCTGCGAGCGCTCGAGCAGCCCGAGCACGGCCCGCGACAGCTTTTCCGGATCGTGCCGGATCAGGTCTCCCTCGGCGAGCAGGTCGGCGGCCACCAGCTCGACCCCTGACCGCGTCATGGCCTCGCGCTCGACCGCCACGGGCTCGGAGCCGGTCTCGGCGTAGTGCGCGAGCAGCGGGCCGGGGATGGGGCTCGAGCTGTACAGCACCGCATGGATGAGCCCGGCGCCGATGTGGCGCTCGATGGCGCGCAGATGGGCGGCCGCCATCATGCCGTCGGTCTCGCCGGGCTGGGTCATCAGGTTGAGCAGCAGCACGACGGGCGCGCGGCTCTTGGCGACCGCCTGGCGGATGCCGGGGATGAGCAGGTTGGGGATGATCGAGGTGTACAGCGAGCCGGGCCCGAGCAGGATGGCGTCGGCGCTTTCGAGGGCGGCGACGGCGGGGGGGAAGGCGGGCGGCGCCGGGGGGTCGAGCTCGATGCCGGCGAGCTCCTCGCTGGACAGGCCCACCGCGCTCTCGCCCTCGTACACCGCGCCGGAGACGCCGCGGCCGCGCAGGCGCACGTCGACGAGCGTCGCCGGGTAGACCTTGCCGCGCACCGACAGCACCGATTCGGCGGTCAGGATGGCCTGGTGGAAGTCGCCGGTGATGCCGGTCAGGGCGGTCAGGAAGAGGTTGCCGAAGGAGTGGCCGACCAGGCCGCCGCCGTTGGGGAAGCGGTACTGGAAGAGGCGGGCAAGCAGGTCCTCGTCGTCGGCCAGGGCGACGATGCAGTTGCGGATGTCTCCCGGCGGCAGCACCCCGAACTCCCGCCGCAGCCGTCCCGAGGAGCCGCCGTCGTCGGTGACCGTGACCACGCCGGTGAGGCGGCCCAGCCGCGCCGAGCCGACCTCGTGCTTCAAGCCGCGCAGCAGCGCCGACAGGCCGGTGCCGCCGCCGATCGCCACCAGGGAGCTGCCGCCGCCGTCTGCCGTCCGCAGGTCTGCGCCTGCCATGGGACACATCGCCTCGCCGCTGCCTCTCTAGCGCTTCTTGAGCTCGATCAGGATCTGCTTGGCGACCGACTTCAGGGTGTCGAACACCCCCACGCCGGTGGTGGCGATGGCTTCGAAGGTCGGCTCACGCTTGTAGTTGAGGGTGCGGTACATGTCGTCGGCCGGCGCCACGTTGTACAGATCGCGTTTGTTGAATTGCAGGGCATAGGGGATGGTCGCCAGGTCGAAGCCATGCTCCTTCAAGTTCTGTTCCAGGTTGCGGATCGACTCGATGTTGGCCTCCATGCGCTCCTGCTGGCTGTCGGCGACGAAGACCACGCCGTCGACCCCTTTCAGGATCAGCTTGCGGCTGGCGTCGTAGAACACTTGCCCGGGCACGGTGTAGAGGTGGAAGCGGGTGTTGAAGCCGCGGATGCTGCCGAGGTCCAGGGGAAGGAAGTCGAAGAACAGCGTGCGGTCGGCCTCGGTCGCCAGCGAGATCATCTTGCCCTTCGAGTCGGGAGAGGTCTTGTTGTAGATGTACTGCAGGTTGGTCGTCTTGCCGCACAGCCCGGGGCCGTAGTAGACGATCTTGCAGTTGATCTCCTTGCTGGCGTAGTTGATGAAGGTCATCCGCTTGCCTCATTCCGTCACCCTGCCGCCGCGATGGCCGCAGCGGCCGCAGGACAGGCCGCGCGGCGCGCGGGCCGGCGCGGGGACCGGCCGCCGGTTCCCGGCCGCAGCGGCGGCCGGGCGTCTACCGGCGGCTACTCCCCGAAGAGCGCGTCGATATCGTCGTCGGTGATCTCGGCGAAAGGGCTCGCGTGCGAAGGCCCCTGGGCGTCCCTGTCGCCCTTCTGCAACATGACCTCGAAGATCCTCTCGAGGTCGCCGTTGGCGCGCTTGACGCGCAGCCGCACCAGGCCCAGCGACGACCGGTCGTCGAAGATGACGACCAGGATCGCCCGCTTGGCCACGATCGAGATGTGGATATGGTCCTGCTGGCCCTCGTGGAAGAGCACCGAGAACTCGCGCTCGCCGATGAGCTTGGCGAGCCCGTCGGTGGCGGCCACGTTGCCGGCGGTCAAGGAGGCGAGCGAGGTGGTGTCGAACTGCTCGATCTCGCCGGCGGCCGCGATCTGCTGCCCGTTCTTGTCGATCAGGAAAACGGCCTTGCTGTTCGCCTCCTGGCGCAGGCGGCGCAGCGCTTCCTCGAGATGTCTGAACTCTTCTTCGTAGAGCACGAAGTCGGCTGCGGGCATGGCCTATCCTTTCCGGACGACCGCGCGACGATATACCATCCCGAGTGGCTCCGTCAAAGCTTTGATTTCACGGCAGTTGCCACTTTCCGCGGGACCAGGGGGCGGGCTACCGGAAGAGCCGCCAGCCGGCCAGGACGTCGGCCTGGGCGATCAGCAGGTCGGAGCCGGCGAGCTGGTACCGCAGCGGCACCGGCTTGCAGCCGCCGCCGCCCGCGTTCACCTCGGTGAGCCGGAAGGACTTGTCGCACTTGTTGCACACCACCCACTCGCCCTCGTGGCGGAAGCCGCGCTTGCCCTTGGCGCAGACCTCCGAGGCGTCGAAGGCGACCTGCACCTGTCCGGACGAGTCGCGGCCGACGAAGAACCAGACCTCCTGGTTGGAAGGGTTGAGGAAGTGGTAGAACCGGACCTGCCGCGGTCCGAGGCCGGCGAGGTCGATCCTCACCGTGCCGTTCGGCCCGGGGGCGACGCGCTCGTAGGGCGGGCGGCCGAAGCGCCCGTCGAGGGCGAGGTCGGCCACCACCACGGTGCTCGTGAAGAGGACCACGGCGAGCACCCCATGAACCGGTTTGAAGCGCATCATCAGCTATTGTGGCGCAACCGCGCAAGATCGGCAATCGGGCGCCCGCCGAGGCCGCCGAGGACCTCGCGGCAGAGCCAGGGGGCGATGAGGGCGGCCGCGGCGGCATGGCCGCGCCCGTTCCAGTGGCCTTCGCCGGGAGGGGTGTTGGCGAAGCCGTGCAGGAAGACGTGGTCCTGGCTGGCCAAGCGGTAGAGCGGCGGCGCGAGGTCGAGGACCGGGATGCCCGCCGCCCGGCCGAGCTCGGCCAGCCGCCGGCCGGGGTAGAAGAGGTCGGCCACCCCGAGCTTGCGCATGAAGGCCGCGCGCACCGCCGCGTCGGGGTTCACCTGCATGCCGGTGGTCAGCACCACCACGGCGAAGGGCACGCGGTGCGCGGCGGCCTCGTCGCGCATGGCGGCGATCATCGCCTCGGTGACGCGCCAGGCCTCCCGCCAGTCCTGGTCCGCGGGCGGCGAGTAGACGGCGTTGTCCAGGCCGAGCTCCTGCAGCGCCTCGCCCTGCTCCTTGCCGCGCGCCTTGGCGGCGCCGATCCAGCCATCCACCACGCTCTTGCCCTGCTTGGCGACCTGCAGCAGGCGCAGGTGGTCGTAAGCGCCATACGCCAGGCGGCCGGCGAGGCTCTGCCGCAGCCGGTAGCCGGCGGCGCCGCGAAAGGAGTCGTCGAGCGCCAGCCGCCCGTCCGCGGCGAGAGTGAAGTACGGGCGCAGCGGGTCCTGCTCGAGCGGGCGGGCGTTGTTGCGCACGTCGTTGCCCGGGTAGAAGGCGAGCAGCACCACGTCGGGCCGGTAGCGCCAGACGTCGCGCCGCAGCGTCAGCAGCTCCTGCGCGGTGCCGTAGCCGGCGACGCCGAAGTCGATCGCCTCGACGGCGCGGCCGGCCACCGCCGGGCAGCCCGGGAGCCGGCGCTCGAGCAGCTTCCAGAACGTCTGCTCGACCGGCACCTGCAGCGCCTCGGCGCAGGAGTCGCCGAGCACCGCGACGCGCAGGCGGCCGGGCGGCTTCGCCACGGCGTGCTCGACGTCGCGCAGGCCGGCGCTGCTGATGCGCACCCAGGCGCGCCCTTCCTTGCGCCACCACCCTTCGGCGCCCGGCTGCAGCGCCCAGCCGCGGTCGGGGTCGGGAGCGTAGAAGTTGGGATAGGAGATGCCGGCGAGGCGCAGGGCCGCCTCGGCCAGAACCAGCGCCAGCGCCACCGCGGCGGCGGCCAGCGCCAGCTTGGCCAGGCGGGAGCCCGCCGCCCCCGCGCCCACCGGCTGCGGCGGCCGAGGGTCCCCCGCGCCGGGACGGATCTGCGCAGCGCCCAATCGCATGCCTCGGGGTCGCCGGCAGGCGGCCGGCGCTAGAACAGCGTGTAGATGAAGGGCGCGGCGGCCTGGCTGGTCACCACCAGCACGATCACCAACGCCAGGATGAGCACGAAAGGCACGATCCAGTAGACCTTGTGCTGGCGGGCGAACTGGAAGATCTCGCCCATGATCGAGCCTACGTAACGGAGCTTGCGCATAGGGCCTGTCTCCTGCGCGCCGGCGCTGATCGGGGGCGCCGGCGGGTCTCTCCTGCTGCTGCGACTAGTCCAACTGGTAGTCCTGGCGCCAGTTGCCACGATCGGCAAAAGGCGGCTGGTCCTCCTTGGCGAGCAGGAACGGCCCCAGGACCAGGTGATCCATCTCGGTGCGCATGAAGCAGCGATAGGCGTCCTCCGGGGTGCAGACGATCGGCTCGCCGCGCACGTTGAAACTGGTGTTGACGATGACGCCGCAGCCGGTCTGCCGCTCGAACTCGGCGAGCAGCGCGTGGTAGCGCGGGTTCTCCTCGCGGGAGACCGTCTGGATGCGCGCCGAATAGTCTACGTGAGTGATCGCCGGGATGTCGGAGCGCGGCCGGTTGACCCATTCGACCAGTGGCAGGCTCTCCTCGTCGCCCCGGCGCGGCACCCGCCGCGGGCCCACCACGTCGGCCACCAGCAGCATGTAGGGCGAGGGCCGGTCGAGATCGAAGTACTCGCCGGTGCGTTCCTCGAGCACGCTGGGAGCGAACGGCCGGAAGCTCTCCCGGTACTTGATCTTCAGGTTCATGATCGACTGCATGCGCGGCGAGCGGGCGTCGCCGACGATCGAGCGGTTGCCGAGCGCGCGCGGGCCGAACTCCATGCGGCCGTGGCACAGGCCGACGACGTGGCCGGCGGCGATGAGCGCGGCGATGCGCGGCGCCCAGCCGGCGTCGGCCAGCTCCTCGTAGGGCAGCCCCTGGTGGTCCAGGTACTCGCGGATCTGCCCGGCGCTGAACTCGGGGCCGAGCAGGGCGCCCTGCATCAGGTCGCGGCGCTTCCCGGCGGCGCCGGTCGCGGTGACGCGCGGTTTGCCCATGGCGTTGTGCCAGACCGCGAGCGGCGCGCCCAGGGCGCCGCCGGCGTCGCCGGCGGCGGGCTGGATCCACAGGTCGTCGAAGATGCCGGCGCGCAGCAGGATGCCGTTGGCGACGCAGTTGAGCGCCACGCCCCCCGCCAGGCAGAGGCAGCGCTTGCCGGTGAGCTCGCGGGCGTGCCGCGCCAGCTTCAGCACGACCTCCTCGGTCACCTCCTGGATGGACCGGGCGAGATCCATCTCGCGGCTGCCGATCGGCGACTCCGGCTGCCGCGGCGGCCCGCCGAACAGCGCCGCGAAGCGGCGGTTGGTCATCTCGAGGCCGTCCAGGTAGCCGAAGTAGTCCATGTTCATGCGGAACGAGCCGTCGTCGCGGACGTCGATCAGCTCCCGCTTGATCAGGTCGGTGTAGCGGCCGGTGCCGTACGGCGCGAGCCCCATCAGCTTGTACTCGCCCGAGTTGACCTTGAAGCCGGTGAAGTAGGTGAAGGCCGAGTAGAGCAGTCCCAGCGAATGCGGGAAGCGGATCTCGCGGAGCAGCCGCAGCCGCGCCCCCTCGCCGACGCCGATGGTCGTGGTCGCCCATTCGCCGACGCCGTCCAGGGTCAGCACCGCCGCCTCGTCGAACGGCGACGGGTAGAAGGCGCTCGCGGCGTGGGACTCGTGGTGCTCGGTGAAGTAGATCGGCGACAGCGCGCCGTTGCCCTCGGGGCCGGTGGCGCCGCAGAGCGCGAGCGCCTCCTCGATGCGCGGCGGGATCCAGAGCTTCTCGCGCAGCCAGAGCGGCAGCGCCTGGACGTAGGAGCGCAGCCCGCGCGGCGTAACCGCCAGGTAGGTCTCGAGGATGCGGTGGAACTTGAGCAGCGGCTTGTCGTAGAACACGACGCCGTCGATGCGCGCGGCCCCGCCGCCGCCGGCGCCGCCGCGGTCGGCCGGCTGAGCGGCTTGGCCGCCTTGACCGGCTTGATCGGCTTGACCGGCTTGAGCCAGGCAATAGCGCACCGCGTTGACCGGGAAGGCGCTGTCGTGCTTGACACGGGTGAAGCGCTCTTCCTGCGCCGCGGCCACGATGCGGCCGTCGTCGATCAGGCAGGCCGCCGAATCGTGGTAGTAGCAGCTGATGCCGAGGAGCTTCACGTCAGAACTGCTTGCGGTACGACTCGGGCGTCGCGCTGCGGCCCTCGGTCGACGTCCAGTAGCTGTCGAGGCCCGGATCGGCGAAGCGGGTGAAGGCCAGCTTTCCCGTGGCGCGCATGACCAGGCCGACCGGCAGGAAGAGGAGGTAGAAGAGGATCGTCATCAGCAACCAGGTGACGGCGACGCCGACCCCGTGGCCGAACCGGTCGAGCGCGTCCCGCAGCCGGCGGTAGAGGGTGAGCGGCGCCGCCAGCGCCAGCAGCGCGACCGCGAGCGACACCGCGGCGACGACCGCCGCCAGCCCGTGGCGGTGCAGCAGGAAGGCAAGCGCCGCCGCCGCCAGCCCGACGGCGCCGCCGATGGCGCCCTGGCGCCGCGCCGCGGCCGCCGCGCCGCCGCGCGGGCCGGTCGCGCCGCTCTCTTCGCCGGCGGTCACGCGCCAGTTCCAAACCAGCGCGGACGCCTGTTCCTGGACCTCCGCCATCCATGCCTCCGGGGCATGCTTCAGCCCCTC
>Ga0307479_10005237_pt1 | contig 11877 bp, 12 predicted proteins | sample atmos_gasesECM4C_FD_203743 | JGI IMG/M metagenome (GOLD analysis project Ga0307479, IMG submission 203743) | Hardwood forest soil microbial communities from Morgan-Monroe State Forest, Indiana, United States - atmos_gasesECM4C_515 | ecosystem: Environmental > Terrestrial > Soil > Temperate... | reverse complement strand
AGTACCGGCGGAAGACCTGGTTCTAGGTCAGTTTCACCGTTGCTTGTATCCCAGAGCGATCTGTCGTCCGCACTTTTGGTTTGGTCACGTTACACATGAAAGTGGACCAGGTGCTGCCCTTTGCCGCTGCCCGCGCAAAGCGTAATATCTCACCGATGAACAAACTGGCGGGCTTCTTCGTCCCGGTGCTGTGCGCTGTTTTTCTGCTGGCCGTAGACCAATCGAAAATCCCCCCCATGCCGGCCGCCGTTTCCGACAACGCGGTCGCGGCGCTCAGGGGCGGCCTCGATGTTTATTCGCTGATGGGTATTGGGGCCAAGAGGACTTGGGACGACGTTACCAATAAGGTTTATGTCCTGCATATCTCCTCGGCGAAGTGGAGCGAGGGCCGGGCTGTGCCGGGCGTTGGCGGCCGCCTGGGCGCCACCGCGGTTGGGGTCAAGGGACAGATTTTTCTGTTCGGCGGATATCTGGTGGACGGTCAGGGCGGGGAGTTGACCGTGTCGGACGTCAACGCCTACCTTCCCGAAGAGAAGCGCTGGTACAGGGCCGAGGATATTCCGGTAGGGGTGGATCGGGCTGTGATCGGGGTGAATCACGATCGCTACATTTATTTGGTGGGCGGACGATCGAAGAATGGACCGGTCAACAATGTACAGGTCTACGACGTTGAGAAGAATACCTGGAGCCAGGCCACGCCTTTTCCGGGAGCGCCGGTGTTTGGCCACGCTGGCGGGTTGGCCGACGACGCGATCGTCTACGTTGATGGGGCCAAGAAAGGCACACCTGGCGGCGCGCCTTACGTGGCGTCTGACGAGTGCTGGATGGGTAAGATCGATCACAAGGACCCGAACAAGATCGAGTGGAGCAAGCTGCAGGCGCATCCGGGGCCGGCGCGCTTTGGCACGGTGTCGGGCGAGAAAGACCGCCGCATTCTCTTCTCCGGGGGATCGGCAAGCCCACACAACTTCAAGGGCACGGACTACGAGGGTAAGCCGGTCGAGTTCTCCGGTGTTACCTTCGCCTATGATGTGCGTGGAAACCGGTGGGAGACCATCAGTGAGGATACGTTTGATGTACGCAGCGACACCCACGGCATTGTTAACACTCCCATTGGACAAATGGCTGTTGGCGGCTTGGTGAAGAATACGGCGGTCACCGCGAGAGCGATGATATTGCCGAAGAGGTAGGTAGGCAGACGGTGTCAGCATTCCCGTTTTGGAATTCTTCGCGAAAGGGAGGCCTTGCCCCTCAGTCTGATTCTGGAAAGTACCTTCGTTGTCTCACAACTCCACGCTTTACGGGGTTAGCATCGTCTTGTTCCAGGGAGCGAACATCGTTCATACCTCCTGAGGGATGCGGCGGGTGGTGACTTCCAACCATCCGCCGCTTCTGTTTTTGTTGGCAGAGGGTCCGAGGTTGCGATAAAATCCAGCCCATAGTTGTTCGTTTCCCTGTGGGGATCTGTATCGTCATCTGCTCCGCGCTGAGGAACATCATGTACATGCCTCGCTAATCCGCCCCTCTGCTTCGCCCGCTTCGCGCGGGTTCTCTGATCCACTTCATTGTCCGGTCTGAATGCGCCGTGCCGCCTTGCGGATGCGGTTGCAGAAAGTCAAAGGTTTTTATGGAAGCGATTTCTGTTGCCTCCACACCGCAGCATTCCCTGTGGTCGTCGCTGGTTGAGGCGGTTCGCGGATCGCACCAGGACTACACCGAAGGCAGCTTAAACCGCGCCATTCTCCTGCTGGCTGTGCCCATGGTGTTGGAGATGGTGCTGGAGTCCTTGTTTGCGGTGGTGGATGTGTTCTGGGTAGGGCGTCTGGGGGCCAACGCGGTGGCCACGGTAGGGCTGACGGAATCGATGCTCAGCCTGGTGTTCGCTGTGGGCATGGGACTGAGTCTGTCGACGACCGCGATGGTGGCGCGACGCATCGGCGAGAAAGATCCGGAGGGAGCGGCCGACGCTGGCGTGCAGGCCATCGCTCTCGGACTCATTGTTTCGCTCGCGATTGGACTCCCGTGCCTTTTGCTGGCTCCGCGCCTGTTGCGGTTGATGGGGGCGAGTCCCGAGATTGTCGCGGTGGGCAGCGGCTACACGCGAATCTGCCTGGGCGGCAGTTGCGCGGTGCTACTGCTGTTTCTGAACAACGCTATCTTCCGTGGCGCTGGGGATGCCGCCATCGCCATGCGCCTGCTGTGGGTGTCGAACATCATTAACTTGATACTCGATCCCTGCCTTATTTTCGGTTGGGGACCGTTTCCTCGGCTGGGCGTGACCGGGGCGGCCCTGGCGACCTTCACCGGGCGCAGCATTGGCGTGCTCTACCAGTTCTATCGCCTGCTGAAAGGGACGGAGCGGATTCACATCCTGACACGGCAGATCCGGTTTCATTGGAGTGTTCTGTGGCGGCTGGTGCGGGTTTCGCTGACGGGTATCCTGCAGTTTGCCATCGCGCACACCAGCTGGATTGGGCTCGTGCGAATCGTGAGCATCTTCGGCGCGGCTGCGCTCGCGGGATACACGATCGCCATTCGCATCGTCATTTTCGTGATCCTGCCTTCGTGGGGGTTGAGCAACGCGGCGGCTACCCTGGTCGGTCAGAATCTGGGGGCGGGCAAGCCGGAGCGCGCCGAGAGCGCGGTGTGGCGCACCGGTCTCTATAACATGATTTTTCTGGGGGCCGTGGGCGTGTTCTTCGTGCTCTTTGCCGAGCCGGTGGTGCGCTTGTTTACGCACGATCCCTCCGTCGTGCCGCTGGGCGCGACCTGCCTGCGCATAGTGAGCTACGGCAACATTGGCTACGCCTACGGCATGGTCATGCTGCAGGCGTTCAACGGAGCGGGAGACACGGTGACTCCCACGATCGTAAACTTCTTCGGCTTCTGGCTGTTGGAGATTCCACTTGCCTACTGGCTGGCGATTCCGTGGCACATGCAGTCGAACGGGGCGTTCTGGGCCATTGTGGTGGCGGAAGGAGCGATCGCCGGGGCCAGCGCCATCCTGTTCAAGCAAGGTCGCTGGAAAAAGAAGAAGATCTGAGGCAGTGGTGGACAACTGGGGCAGGAGGAACGGTATCGAACCGTCATCTCCGGGATGGAGCCCCGGCGCATTTCCGAAGTGATGCTACTCCCGCGTACGGAGTTGTAAAGACCGAGGCACCAAGGTATTGCATGCGTGTTGTTCTGTCAAAACGAGTTGACAACTGTTACCGCGCTCGAGCCAGCACGAGCGTGACATCATCAGGCTGCTCTTTGTCGCCGATCCAGTCGTCCACCGCCATGGTCACGATTTGACTGATCTGCGGCAAGGGCAGGTGCCGGTTTTCGCGGACGAGGTCGATCAGGCGCTGCTCGCCGAATTCGCCGAAGTCGTTTTCCGGTTCAGTGACGCCGTCGCTATAGGCCAGGAAAATTTCGCCGGGGCGCATTTCGACCGCGCCCTCATCGTAGGTCATGTTGTCGAACAAGCCCACAACCGTGCCCCCGGCCTCAAGCCGCCGGATGGTGCCATCCTCGCTGATCAAGATGGGCGGCAGATGGCCGCCGTTGCTGTACGTGAGCCGGTGCACGCGGCCATCGTAAATGCCGACGAAAAGCGTGGCGTATTTTTCCGCCGGAGTGCTCTCGAAGAGCTGGTGATTCAGCAGGCTGAGCAGGGCTGAAGGAGAGACTTCCACACCTTCCGGCCAGGCTGCCATGACGCGGCCCGATCCGGCAACGGCGCCGACGGCGACCGGTTCGCGCATCTGCGGAAGATTTTCCACGCTATAGGCACGGACAGCGGAGTGAATGGTCGCCATCAACAGAGCCGCGGAGATGCCCTTTCCGCTGATGTCGCCGACGGCCAGGATTAGTTTGTGGGAACTCGCCGAGACAAAGTCGTAATAGTCGCCGCTGACGGTGCGCGCGGGGCGGCAAAAGCCGTGCACTTCGAGGGACTCGAGCTCTGAAACCTGGCGCGGGAACAACTGCGCCTGCACTTCCTGCGCGATGGCCAGTTCGTTTTCCAGGCGCTGCTTTTCTTTCTGTTCCAGGATCAGCTTCTCGATGGAGGCGGTCATCGAGTTGAATGAGTGCGCGAGATCCGCTAGTTGGTCGCTCGATTTCACGGGGATCCGGTGACTGAAGTCGCCGCGATCGACGTGTCGGGTCGCGTCATGCAACTGCGCGACGGCGGCGGTTACCGTGCGGGTCATGCGCGTGCCGATGATGAGCGCGATGAGTTCGATGACAGCGAAGAAGATTCCTACGCCCAGCAGGATGTAAGCGACGCCGCGCACGAACTCTCCCAATGCGGCGAAAAGATGGCCGTAAAGAACCGCGGGCCGCGTGGTCACTTGCAGCACGGCGCCGACGAGTTGCGGCTTGCCGGTCTTCCAATCTACGACTGCCAGCGGCGTTCCGAAGGTGATCTCGCGATCAAAGGTGCCGCTTGCGCCGGGCAGCGCACCGACGGTGAAGACAGGATGAAGCACTTCCTGATCCGGCTTCGCCGTTGGGTTTTGCTTGGCATTGATGACGATTCCACTCTTGTTCGTCGCGGACGCACCGGCATCAGAACCGAGTTTTTCTTCCGGTTTGGCAGGCGGCTCGTCAAGAGTGATTGAAGCGGAGTAAAGCGTGATTTCACCGAGATTGGTGGCAATGTTTCCGACCAACTCCTTGTCAAACGGTTCGCTTGTGACCACGGTCAGCCGGGAGGACCCGATGGGCATGGAGGAAGCGACCCGCAGGTGCAGTTGATCGCGCTCGCGGACGATGTCGCGGAACGTTGGCTTCACAAAACCGGGGGGAGTCAGAGCGGCGCCCTTGAGCTCAGTGCACAGGGGCAGCGGTTTGTCGCCGTACCAGGCGCACACCTGCCGGCGGCCCCAAGCCCGATCGCGCTTTCTCAGTCCGGCCAGCGACTCTGCGGTCGGCTTGTCGCCGCGCTCCAGGCGGGCGGCCAGTTCATTGCTGACGGCGGCGTTAACCGCCTCCAGGCTTCGCAACTGCGAGTGGATTTCGGAGGTCACGACGAAGACTGCGAATTGTCCGGCCAGTCCATAGAGCGTGATGAGCGCCATCGCCACCAGCAGCACGGCGGGAATTACCCCGATGAAAACATAAGTGACGATCAGGCGGTTGCGCAGGCGCCACAGGATTCGGCGTCGCACCCAGCGGAACGCGAGGATAAAAAACAGCACGCCGGCGAGGAAGGTGAGGAATCCGACCCAGCCACCCAGGTGCTCGCCCCAGGAGGCGGCAAACAGTCCCAGCAGCTTCTGCAGCGCAAACAGGACTGCGGCTAATGAGGCCAGATAGCAGGCCAGTCGGGCCATCCGGCCCTGGGGCCACAGTTCCGCCTTGATGAGCCGCTGGCGCAATTCTGGATAGGACCATTCCATGCGATTCGTTACGAAGCTCTCAGAAGATCAGAATTCTAGCGGCGACCGGAGGCCGATCTCAACTCCTGGGCCGCCGAACCCCTTGCTCGAAACCAGCGGCCCGTTATCGCTCCGTTCGATCAGATCTCAGGGTAGAGATCGAAGAACGCCTCCAGGCTCGTGCGCAACTGCTTCTCGATGTCTTCCTTACTGCCTTCGAGAACGTGCATGGTGACGTGCGCTTCGTGGCCGTTCGTGAGCTTGACCGGAGCCTGGCCCACCTCGGCCACGTCCTCTGACGGTAGCAGCCTCATTCCATAAACCAGAGTCAGATTCGCCATAAGAGAATTCTAAGTCTTTCTCTGCTTTCTTGGCGAAATCGTTTGTGGCCTCGCGGCCGAAGATTTTTCGATGCTTCTCATTTAGAATTCCGCCGTGCCCAGAATCGTGATTTTTCCGCTGTTGACCGGTTTGCTTGCCGTAGCATTGCGGGTTGGAGCGCAGGAGCAGCCCGCCAACCCGCCCCCTACCCAGCCGCAGGTGAAAGTCAACATGCTGAACGTCTGCACGCCCTCGGCCGAGGAGCAGAAAGAGATCGCTGCGGCATTGGCGCGTATTCCGAAGCAACCGCTGTTTGGGAACGATTTCGAAGTTTCCCGCGGGCGCTCGACGCTTGAGGACATGCCGACTTTCCTGCAGCCGGGGCAGGGGGGACATGTGGCAGGTGAACCTCCGGTGGCGAGTTACGTCCGTATCCGCCGCGAGTTTTCGGTGCAAGCGCTCTTTGCCAGCGTGCAGTATTCCTTCAGCAACGACGGCCAGACCATGATCGAAACACTGGTGCTGCACGTGCGTGACCCCAAGGATCTGATCCAGGTGTCGCTGGAGGATAGCGCGTCGTCGGTGGCCAGCGCGGAGGCGATGCTCACGGTGAATACGCCGGCCAGCCGGGTTCGGTTGGAGCGATTCGGCAAATCCTCGGTCGCGCTCGCCCGTTGCACGGCGGCGGAAGACCGTCCGGCGCCCGATCAGAGCGCCTACGAACCGCTGTTTCGCGGCGCGTCGGATGTGCTGGCGAACTATCGCAGGTTGTTGGTCGTAGGTGTGATCGTTCCCGAGGAGCTGGCGAAAATCAGCGGAACTTCGAAGCCGAAGGCCGCTCCTAAGGCGAAAACGGCCAAGCCTGCGGCAGGGAAGCAGTGAAGAGAAGAAGCAGTGAAGTCTGCTTGCGCTGTTGTCCGAGATGCCGTGCATCAAAATCTGGCCCCAGCCATCTAATCTGCAACGACCAAAAATATCTATGAGCGAAACTCGAAATGTTGTCGTCATCGGATCGGGATGCTCCGGCCACACTGCCGCTCTCTACAGCGCGCGCGCCAACTTGAAGCCTTTAGTGATCGAGGGCCACGAACCCGGCGGCCAACTCTCGCTGACCACGCTGGTGGAGAATTTCCCCGGATTTCCCGACGGTATTCTGGGACCGCAACTGGTCGAGAACATGCGCAAGCAGGCGGAGCGCTTCGGCGCGGAATACCGCATGGCGCATCTAACCAGTGTGGATCTGAGCCAACGCCCGTTTCTGCTGCATGTAGGCCATCAGCAAGTCCACACACAGACTCTGATCATTGCCAGCGGGGCCTCGGCGCGATGGCTGGGTCTGCCGCATGAGCAACAACTCATCGGGCATGGCGTTTCTTCGTGCGCGACTTGCGACGGATTTTTCTTTTCCGGAAAGGAAATTGTGGTGGTGGGTGGCGGAGACTCCGCCATGGAGGAAGCGATTTTTCTGACACGATTCGCGACCAGAGTGACCGTGATTCATCGCCGCGACGCCTTTCGCGCGTCGAAAATCATGTTGGACCGGGCGCAGCACCACGCCAAAATCCAGTTCCTGCTTGATACGGTGGTGGAAGACGTTTATGACGCGGGCAAGCAGGAAGTCACCGGGCTCAAGCTTCGCAATGTGAAAACCGGCAAGATCTGGGATTTCCCCACCAGCGCGTTGTTTCTCGGTATCGGCCACGAGCCCAACGCGAAGATGTTCGCCGGTCAGCTCGACACCGACGCCGATGGCTACCTCAAGACTCATAACTACGTTCACACGCGGGTCCACGGGGTCTACGCTTGCGGGGATGTGCAGGACAGACGCTATCGCCAGGCGATTACGGCCGCTGGCACAGGTTGCATGGCTGCCATCGAGGCGGAGAGGTGCCTGGAAGAGCACAGCAAGTAATACGGGAAAGGTGATCCTGCTGGGCAAACCTTCCTGCAGATGACGTAGGCATTAATGCCGTTACCATCGTGACCTTCTTGGCGAGATGAGTGGTCGATTAGACTTTTCTCACTATGAAGACCCTGATGCGGCAAGGTGCCATGAAAGCGCTGCTCCTTGCTGCGGTGCTCGCTTTTGTTCCAACTCACTCCTTGGCGCAACAGACCGCAGAAGCCAGGAAAGTCTTGGTCAAGACTCCGCCCGCCTATCCTACTCTCGGCCGGTCCATGCATATTCACGGTGTTGTCAAAGTCGAGGCTCAGGTCGCGCCGAACGGCACGGTCAAGTCGGTAGAAGTGAAGGGTGGACACCCGATCCTTGCCCAGGCCGTTGTGACCGCTGTCGGGCATTGGAAATTCGAGCCCGCCGCTCATGAGTCAACCGAGATGATTGAAATCAAGTTCGATCCGGAGTGATCTCGACGGCGTGGTTTCGGCCTGTCCTCTTCCGCCTTGGTGCGCGGGAGATCCCTTCGGCTGCGCTCAGGGCATGTTCTTGCTCCGCCTGAAAAACGGATCCGCTCGATGACGGCCCCCCTTTTAGTCAACGTGATCGCGGTCCTACCTTCGGCGTGCCCGGTTTGTGATACAAATTTCTGTGATCTTCCTACGGGTAGCCGGCACTCCTTCCCTTGCCATTTCTTACCTGGCAGGTACTGCATGCTGAGGACGTTCTTCGTCCGCCTTTCTGAAAACCGATCTCTGCGCGGTTTTGCCGAACAGTCCGCAATCGGACGCCGGGTATCCGGGCGCTTCGTTGCCGGCACCGAAATCGCCGACGCCGTCCGCGTCACCCAAACCGTGAACCGTGCGGGCATGAGCGTCACCATCGACAATTTGGGAGAGAACGTCACCAATCCCGACGAAGCCCGTCATAGCGCGGAGCTGTATCACCAAATTCTCCACGCCATCGCAGCGAATCACCTCAACGCCAACATCAGCTTGAAGCTGACTCACATGGGTCTCGATGTGGACGAGGGGCTAGCCCGGGAGTTGGTCGGAGGGTTGGTAGCCAATGCGGCATCGATGACTCCGCCCGGGTTCGTGCGCGTCGACATGGAAGGCTCGCCCTACACCCAGCGCACGCTCGATTTTGTCCATGAGCTGCACCGGATGCCGGGGAACGGAAATAGCGTCGGCACAGTGATTCAGGCTTACCTGAAGCGCTCCGAGACCGACATCGAAAAACTACTGGCCGAAGGGATCCGCATCCGTTTATGTAAAGGCGCATACAAGGAACCGCCGAGTATCGCGTTCGAGAGCAAGGCCGATGTGGATGCAAACTACATCAAGCTGATGAAGATCCTGATGAAGAGCGGTGTCTACCACGGCATGGCGACCCACGACGAGAACATCATTCGAGAGGCCCAGGCGTTTGCCACGAAGGAGAAGATCGCGCGCGATAGCTTCGAGTTCCAGATGCTGTACGGGATCCGTCGCGACTTGCAGCAGAGCCTGGTACGCGATGGCTGGCGCATGCGTGTCTACATTCCGTTCGGTACAGAGTGGTACCCCTACTTCATGCGGCGGTTGGGAGAGCGCCCGGCGAACGTGTTCTTCATCGCGCGCAACCTGCTGCGCGCATAGCTGGAAGTGCCACACGATGGCACCTCCGGGCCAATTTCCGGCGATGCGTAGTTTGTTAGCATCAGTACGTGCATTACACGATCTCGCCTGAACTGATTGAATCCTTCTCGATCTTTGTGGGTCCCGACATTGAGGATGAGGACATCGACCTCGTCCGAGCCGCCCTGGTAATTGCGCGCACGGAGTATCCGGGTCTCGAAATAGAGGCCTATGCCGCGCGCATTGAAGAGCTCGCGCGGCGGGTCGTCGGGCTGATGCCTGATCTCGAGCCGCACCGGGCATTGCCTGCACTCAACCAGGTGTTGTTTGAGGAAGTGAAACTTCGGGGCAACCGCGAAGATTATTACGATCCGCGCAATTCGTTTCTCAATGATGTGCTCGACCGCGGGCTGGGCATTCCGATCACCCTTTCGATCGTGTACATGGAAGTGGCGCGGCGGATCGGACTAGCCTTGTCCGGAGTGGGCATGCCTGGGCATTTTCTGCTTAAGTACTCCGCAGAGGATGGCAAGGAGACTCTCATCGACTGCTTCAATCGGGGGAACGTGCTCAGCCGGCAAGACTGCCAGAGTCGCCTTGACGAGATCTATTCCGGAGAGATGAAGCTGCGGCCGGAATTCCTGCATCCCATCAGCCGGCGCCAGATTCTGACTCGGATGCTTAACAATCTCAAAACCGTCTATCTCTCCACCCGTAACTTCCGCAAGGCGCTTGCCGTTGCCGACATGATCCTGGTGATCTATCCCCAGTCGGCGGAAGACGTGAAGCAGCGAGCCCTTCTGCGTTATAGCCTCGGACTGCAGAGGCTTGCAGCCGAGGATTTGGACGAGTATCTGAAGATGTCACCGAATGCGTCCGACGCGGAAGACATCCGGCAGATGTCATTGTCTATCCGGCGGATGCTGGCGCTGATGAATTAGAGGCGGGAAAGTACTCCCTACTCCGGCGGCCCAACTTCGCTGCCCTCCGCCGGAGCGAGAGGCAGACGGGTGGCCCCGCGCATCATCTCGCGCTCCTGATCGGAGAACATTCCCTTGAAACGATCGGAGTTAATGATTCGCTCGCGCTGTTCCGGGGTCATTGGCCGAAGGTCGTGGATCGCCGTGCCCACGGCACTCTGACGATCTGGCGGCAACTGCTTGATCTGCCCGAAAATTTGCCTGGCCTGCTGCTTTTGTTCTGGGGTCAGATGCTCCCAGGTTTCCATGCGGTTGAGCATCCGCATTTGCTGTTGCGGCGGCAAGCCGGAGAAATGCTGCAGACGCTGGCGAAGCTGCTGTTGTTGGCCAGATGGCAAACGACGGAAACCGGGGTCATTTTGCAGCGCCCGTTCCTGCTCTGCGGGGGGCAGATCTTTATAGCGCCGCAGCCAATCCCCAGCATGGCCGCCCGGCTGGGGCCGCACCTGAGCCTGTCCCGGGCGGGGAGGCTGATAAGCCGGAGGACGCCGCTGTTGCGGTGGCGGATGATACGCTGGAGTCGGACGCGGCGCCGGATGCTGCTGCGCCGGGTGAAAGTTTCCTTTTTGCGCCACGCAGGGAAAGGGAATGGCCATTGCCCACAACAAAGCGGCACACGCCAGCCATTCCGCGATGTATTTTCCCCGGATCACCTTCCCCGTCCTTTTTCTTTGCCCGTCGCCGCAGTGTGACCGCTGCGTCCAGCAGCGGCCCGACCCTTTCTTACGGATTCGCTACTACATCCTGCTGCACATCCAAATCATCGAGCAACTCGAAATCTGAATACAAGTCATGGTTCTTGTCCAGGGCCTGCAGATCGCTGACCGCAGTGCCGGGCTCCGCGGGACCAAAATTATCTGAAATCGGCCCGTCTACGATAGGAGTCCCGCCCCGTGTGAACAACAATCCCACCCCAACTCCCATCAGGACCGTCAGGGCCGCGGCCAGCACCGGGCGGCGGAACCACTGCAGCCATCCCGCTCGCGGCCGAGCCATCTCTTCTCGCAGACGAGCCTGCAGCCGTACATCGAAGTACGGCGAAGGCTCCGGTGCTTGCCACTCCTCGAGCAGTGCCATGGTGGCGCGCATCGCCTTCAACTGTTCTGCGCACGCGGCGCAGGTCGCGAAGTGTTTTTCTTCGTCCGCCGTCGGCTGGGCGAATCCAGCCGCTACGTCGGGCATCCGTTCTCGAATTTCATTGCAGTTCATGACTGCTTCCCCTCAACTCTCTGCTTCTGCGCTCCAACGAATGAATCTTGCTATACATATTCTTTTAACTGTTCCCGCAAAGTCTCATAGGCCCGGAAAAGCAACGACTTGGTCGCGGACTCGCTCTTCTTCAGCACATCGGCGATTTGCTTGTAATCCATCTGCTGATACTTGTGCATGATCACGGCGAGGCGCTGCAGCTCGGGCAAAGCCTCCACCTTGCGCCGGATCCCCAGCATGCGCTCCTTCCGGACCATGGCCTCCTCGGCGGTCTGCTTCCCGTCGGGCAGTTCGACCGTGGAACCGGTTTCCTCATCCGGTTCGTCGAGGCTGACGGTCAACTCCGGCCGCTCGTGACGCGTGTCGCGAGCGTGGTTCACGGCCAGATTGGTCGCGATGCGATACAGCCACGTCGTGAACTTGGCAGTTGCCTCGTAGGCCTCGCGCGAACGATACACGCGCAGAAAAACCTCCTGCGCCAG
>Ga0307479_10005236_pt1 | contig 11877 bp, 8 predicted proteins | sample atmos_gasesECM4C_FD_203743 | JGI IMG/M metagenome (GOLD analysis project Ga0307479, IMG submission 203743) | Hardwood forest soil microbial communities from Morgan-Monroe State Forest, Indiana, United States - atmos_gasesECM4C_515 | ecosystem: Environmental > Terrestrial > Soil > Temperate... | reverse complement strand
CGGCATCAGTGGCACAAGAATCAGCAGAATGTTCGAGGGGAGGTGCGTGACAACCATGGTGTTGATAAGTCCGAAGCGGGAAGCAAGCCTGGAGGCCAGTAGTGCGGAAATTCCAGCAAAGATGTTCGCCCAAAAGAAAATGACGCCGAGGGTCCCGGGGTCCACTCCGAAACGCAGGTAGAACCAATAAGCAGCGAAGCTCTGCACCACGAAGCCCCCCGCAAAGGAGTCAAGAGCGAACAAACTTGCGAGCTTAGCCACCACATGACGTGAGCGACTGATCCCCAAAATACTTTTCAGAGTCCAAGGGAAAGCAGATTCTTCTCTCGGTGAATTTACCTCCGCTGCGGACGAAAGACACGTAAAAAGGAAGGCCAAAATAATGCCCAGCGCGGCATAAAGAATAACTACAACACGGTAGCTGCCGCCAGGCCTCATCGCGGTCTTCTGCAGCGCGTGCGTGAGAGTCCCTCCACATAGCGCACCGATTGCGGTGGCCAACGAGCCAGCGAGCGTGTACCAGGCAAATACTTCTGTTCTGGTGCGGCCGGGAACAACATGAGAAAGCGCGGCTTGCTCAATCGAGAGGAACGGCCCCACCTCATTGCCGCTCGGGCTTATGACGCCAATGGTGCCTGCGAAGATCAGAAGCAAGAAATTGTGTGTGAAGGCGAAAGCCAGACCGGCAGCAGCCATCAGAATCGCACCAACGATAAGCATGCGCCGCCGTCCAATCCGATCCGCGCGAGTGGTGAGATAAAGGGAGACGACGGTGTCGCCGACCAGCGTCAGCGTAAGAAGCAAGCCGGTTTGCGCCTCGCTCAGTCCAAGGCCAATCAAATAGAAAACCAACACTACAGATAGCGAGCCATAAGCGAACAGGCGAACGAATCGAGTGAGGAACAGGAGCCACCCATCACGTGTCAGAGTTCTAAGCGCGATGGGTATTGAGTCGATGGTCAGCATCGTTGTCTATACTCGGCGCGCCGATGTGTACACGGATCGACGTTGAGGCAAGACCGATGTCGAACGAAAAACATTCCAGCTTCCTCTAAATAAAGGGAAGCCTGCAAAAGCATATTGCGTACTCTAATGTTCACGGCGTTGTGTTTGGCTCCATTATTCGGAGGAGCGGATGCCCATCGATATTCTCCAAAGGAAAGTAGACAAGATGAGTATCCGGATCAACACATACCGTATGGGCATGCGGGATTGCGATTTTCCCCTCATGGATAAGTGTCTTTCCGTCTTCACGAAAGACGAAAACGTTGCCGGACTCGGCGGATACATACAGCCTCTTGAGTCCCGGATCAAAGGCCAGCACGTCTGGGTCTTCTCCGACAGGGTGTGTAGCCAAGACCTTCATGGTAGTCAGGTCTACGACGGCCAGCATATGATTTTCCTCTCCCACCACGAACGCTAGCCGTCCCGACACGTCCAGTGCAATTCCGTAGCGGGCTTTCAACGCCGGTCATGGGGTAGTGGCCAATGATCCGCATGGTTGCCGGATCGATTGCTACAACTTCGTTCTTCTGGTGAACGGCAACCAAGATGTGGCCGGAACCAGAATCGTAGACAGTGTTGCCGGCGCCGCCTCCGAGCGGGATGCTGGCCACGAGCGAATTCGTTTTGGTATCAATTACTGCATCCACGTCGCCGTGTTCATCGGATACGAAGACACGCTGGGGGCACGGTGCGTAAGCAATACCGTCTGGGTAGTTAATGGGGCCTACGCGGGCGAGCGTTTGCAGTGTTTTCATGTCGACAGCTGCTACCTTGTGCTCGCCAGTCACCGATGCATACACTCTGCCGAGTTCCGGAACTGCCCAAACTCCGTGTACACGGGAGAAGCCGTCGAGGTTTGCCACGACTTCTCGTTTCTTGGTATCGAAGACAACGAGCTGGTCGGCATTCATGTGAGCGATGTAAAGCCGTCCTTGGGAGGCATCAAGGCTCTGATAATCGAAGCGGACCGCTGGGCCCGGCATGAGAATATCCGCGACCTTCTTGAGAGGGAAGTGTTTTGGGTTTTCGGAGGCGGCATTGGAAGGGCGGGCAGCCTTTTGGCCCATTGCTAAGATCAAGAAAACTGACGTCAAAACCTTACTCATGTGGACCGCTCTTGTTAGCATTGGATGCCTCCGGAGGACAAGTTCAGGTTATCTTTCTGCCAAAATGATCAATATAGTGGTGGACTTGCGATCCCTCTCCACCTCACGGTCGCCATGAGTACGTGTATTTGATGGCGAAACGATTCTCGTAAAATTGCGCAGGGTTTGCAGCTACCAGGCTCGCGAAGCGCTGTCCGGCAGTGTAAACAATGAACAGATCACTGTCCGGACGATAATTCCAGCGAAGGCGAATGTTGGCACTGGCAGCCTGCGTGTTGGCGGTATCCATCTGGATTAGCGCGGAGAGCGTAAGAAAACGTGAGAATGAATAGTTGGTTTGGAAGCCTCCGAATACCACGGAGAAGTCACCGCCGGATATCGGAAGTCGGAAGCGGTTCCACTGTTCGCTGAACTCAAAGGACAAGCGTTCATTCGGACGGTAGGTCGAGTGAATGCGAGCCTCATTTAGATGACCGTTATAGTAGCTGCCGAACCGCTCGAAGAAGTTCACCATAAGCCGACGATTTTGAGATGATCCGTAGGTGAACTGATGTCGATCCCAATGGTATTCACCTGCCGGGATGAAAACGTTCTTGTAAATGTTGAAAGGAGTGACCAATCGTTGTATGAAGATGTCGACGAGATCATCGTCGCTGTAGGCGCCGTTATTAAAATCAATACGGAAGGTACCCTGCCACTCCTGTGTCTGGAGAACATGGTGAGTGTCCGGCGCATGAAATAGGAAACTTTCAAAGTTAAGGTCGCGCACACCGCGAATTTTCGGGCGCGGCTTGAGGTTCACATCGACATAGTCGCATATACAATCAGTGCGTCCGAGAAAGCCGACTTCCGGGTTGAAATTCGGACCGACTTTTCGGTGCTGAACCAATACTTCGAGCCAGTTCGCCTGGTACCCGAATCCCACTCCCAAATTGGTCTGACCTGAGAAAAAGCCAGGCGTCCGGGTCTGTGCAGCATAACCATTCACGACCAGGTTCCTGAAAAAAACGAGACGAGTATCTGCGCCGGTAGTCTGGTTGAAACTGTCCAAAGGATTGCCGGAACGCTTGTCGATGCCCATAATACCCACATAGGAACCTCCCCACAGCGAGCGCTTAACACGCATCACCGCATAGTTAGCGTAGGGATTGGGCCCGGAATGCCTGGTTTCGACGTCCATGATGCCGAGTTCGAAGTTCTCGAGAGAACCTGTAACCTTGCCTCCTCCATTAATGGGAACCTCTTGGCCGGTTATCGGGTCAATCCCGATCTGGCGACTGAAGAAAAGTAGGTCTCCACTGTCGCCGCCTAACGGAAAATTGAAGACACCGGCATTCTCTAGAAAGAATTGTCGTTTTTCCGGAAAAAAAAGCTTATAAGGTGTGAGGTTGAACTGGGCGGAATCCACGTCGGCGTCGGCAAAATCGGTGTTGGCGGTCAGGTTGGCGACCAAATTGGAGCGTAGGCCAAGTTTGATGTCCACACCACCGGTATAGAGTGCGGTCGTTCCAGGAGTTAGACCAGTTCCCAAGGCGGTCGACGGGAAATGGATAAAGCCGGTTAGACCGTAGGGTTTGACGATGAACAGTCGTCCGCTTCCGATATCAGAGATCCCTCGCAGCTCACCGGCCTCGCCTATTCTGGCGGCACCAAAAACCCGCCGCCAGCCAGACCAGAGATCCTCCTCATTCTTCCGCCGGATGAAACGTTTGAAGTTGATACCCCAAATGACATCGCGCGATTGCATGAAATTGAGTGTGGAGAACGGAATAGCAACTGTAGCCGTCCAACCTTGTTTCGTAATCCTGGCATTCGACGTCCAGACGCCATCCCAACCGGGGTCGCCATCACCAATACCTATATCCGTACGCTGTTCTTCCGTAATTAGTGCGTCTCGCTGCGTACCCAACGGATTGATCTGGAATACGTAAGCGTTGCGCCGATCATGAGCCGAGTCGATGATGAGCTCAAAGTAGTCGTCCAATTCCTGACTGACGTCCCTGCGCAACTCGGTTGCGACGATCCGACTTGGATCGGAGTCGGAACAGGTGATGCCGAAATAGACTTCATGCTTCGTGTAGAGGATACGGACTTCGGTTTGTTCAGTTGGAGACTGCCCTTCGTAAGGCTCACGTTGCAAGAAGTTTGAAATTGGAGTGGCCTGTAACCAAAGTGGATCATCGAGCGTGCCGTCCAACCTCGGGGCTCGATCAATTCGGCTTGCCAGCGCAGTCCGGAGCGGTTCTTGCGCCCCCACTTGCCGCGGAGGCGCTTGGGAACTCGCCCCCGACTGCCCGTGCAGAGAGGACGAAGCACCCAAAAGCGTCACAAGAAACAGACAAGTTCTACACAGGCGCGACGCAGTGAGAGAGAATCTCATTCCGATATTCGGAAAAGGAGAATAGCCTCCCAAGATGAAGATTTGCCGAAAGGCTACGTTTTAGTCAGAATTTCAGGTTGACTCTTTAAACTCCGTGCAATTGAACGGGCTGTCATGCGTGTATTGATTGTCGAAGATGAAAGGGACATGGCGGAAGTCCTGAAAAAGGGCTTGGAAGAAGAGAATTATTTCGTGAGCCTTGCCTTCGATGGGGTAAGCGGTTTGGAGGTAGCGCGCTCATGCGAGTTCGACGTGATCATTCTGGATGTAATGCTTCCGAAGCTCGATGGCTTTGAGGTCGCACGTCGCCTCCGTAACAAAGGAAATCGCACGCCAATCTTGATGCTGACCGCCCGCGATACCGTGCCAGATGTCGTGAAGGGACTTGATCTTGGAGCCGATGACTACCTAACGAAACCATTCTCCTTCGCCGTGCTGTTGGCACGGTTAAGGGCAGCGAGCCGACGACAATACGCTCAACCGACGAGCCTTCTTCAAGTGGCTGATCTAGTTCTCAACCGCGCCACCAGGGAAGTGTTTCGGGCAAGGCGAGAGATCAACTTAACCGCGACGGAATTTCGGCTGCTTGAGTTTCTGATGCGTCGCCCCGGAGTAGTGGTTTCCCGCAACGCGATCGTGGAAGCTGTCTGGGGGTTTGACGACGAAGTGAACGACAACACCGTAGACGCGTTTATTCGGCTGGTGCGTCGAAAAGTCGATGATCCTCACGAGGAAAAACTAATTAAGACGGTGCGAGGAGTCGGATACGCGCTGCGAGCTTAAATATGCGCCCGCTTCCATTACGGGTACGGTTAACTGCTTGGTACGTTCTGGTGCTCTGCATTGCCTTCGGGGTATTTTCCTTGCTTGCCTTCTTCGAAGTGCGTGGAAGCATTCATTCAGCGGTAGACGAAGGGCTCCGTGATCGTGCGGCAGAAATTCAGGAACTTCTGGAGCAGCATTTGCCTGGGGAACAAGTCAAGCGCGAATTGACGGCCGGTTCGAGGGTCCGGGGAGAAGACGACATTCTACAACTCGCCGAAACCCATGGGGAGTGGTCTTATAGCTCTGCTTCTGCGATCCGGTACGGCTTGACATTTCCGAGCCAAAAGAAGTCGGACGGGAAATTTACGTTTTCGACAATTTATTCCAAGGGCATGCCGCTTCGAATACTGACCGGGCAAATCCGCGCGGCCGACCAAGTTTACGACGTGCAAATTGCTGCTCCCATGGACGATTTTTACGACGCCGTAAATCGTTTCAGACTCGTGCTTCTCTTTTCGGTGCCCGTCTTGCTGCTGGTTGCATCAACCGGCGGCTACTGGTTAAGCAGGAAAGCTGTCGCACCTGTGGGGGAAATTGCCCGAGCCGCACAGTTAATCAGTGAGCATGAATTATCCAGACGGTTGCCAATTCTGCAAACGGGAGATGAGCTGCAAAGTCTTTCGGAAACGTTGAACGAGATGTTTGGCAGATTGGAGCGTGCGTTCAAGCGGGTCACACAGTTTACGGCCGACGCTTCACACGAGCTGAGAACACCGGTTGCTCTGATGCGCACCAGGACTGAGGTTGCGTTACGGAAGCAGCGCTCTGAGGCCGACTACAGGGAGACGCTCCTCCGCATCCACCAAGAATTGGAAAGGACTTCCGCCCTCATTGAGAATTTGATGACCCTCGCTCGCGCTGACTCTGGCAGTGAGCCCCTGCAGGTTGCGCCGACAAATCTAAATGAACTTCTTCTCGAAATATCGGAAACAGCCAGACTTCTCGCCGAGGGAAAGGCCATTCAGTACGACCAGCGGCTCCCGCAAACGCCACTCTGTGTCAGCGGGAACGCTCCATCGCTGCGGAGATTGTTTCTGATTTTGATTGATAATGCGGTGAAGTATACATCCCGCGAAGGCCGTATTTCAGTTGTACTACATGCCAGCGATGGCTCTGCCGTGACAGAGATTCGGGACAGCGGAGTGGGGGTTTCACCGTCGGATCTGCCTCACATTTTCGAAAGGTTTTATCGAGCCGACGAGTCACGTTCGCGGGAGTCGGGCGGAACAGGGCTCGGCTTATCCATTGCGAAATGGATCGCCGAAGCTCACCAGGGCAAGATTTCAGTTGTCAGCAAGGTTGGTGAAGGGTCCGTCTTTCGAGTTCAGATTCCCCTGTCGGAGGAAGGTCTTTAACGGAGCCTGGGCGTCATCGCGCGAAGACGCTTCGTACCTGAACTGAACCGTTTACTTCTTGGCGGTGCCCCGTTACGGCAACAAACAGGCAGAAGTCAGAGTCTATGAACCGATACCGTAAGCGAGATAAATGATTTCGAAAGGCATCCACACGATGAGGAGCGAAAGATGAAAAGATTGGCGACATTTTGTGTGACGGTATTGATTTTCGGGTCTGTTGCACGTTCACAGGATCAGCCCAGCACGCCCGACCGGGCGCCCTTACTCTTGGTCCAACAAATTCCCCTACCGAACGTGGGAGGCCGCATAGATCATTTCACGTTCGACGCAAAGCGCAAACGCGTCATTGGTGCCGCTCTCGGCAACAACACTGTCGAAGTCGTAGACACGTTTGCAGGTCGCGACATACACAGCATCACAGGGGCAGCGGCACCGCAAGGAGTGGTGTACGTAGGAGATCTCGACAAGTTGTTCGTCGCCAACGGTACAGACGGAAAGCTCAGGATCTACGACGGAGATTCGTTCAAGCTCCTGAATACCGTGGACATCGGAGTGGACGCCGACAATGTGCGATACGATCCGGCAGAAAAGAAAGTCTATGTGGCCTTTGGCGGAGACGAAGGTGGCGGTATCGCCGTGCTGGATGCCGCGAGTGGAAAGCGCTTGGAGGATGTCGCTAAGCTCGATGCCCACCCTGAATCGTTTCAGATTGCTACTTCCAAGCCCGTGATCTACGCGAATATCGCCACCAAAGCAAAACTTGTGCTGATTGATCGGAATACACATAAGGTCACAGATTGGCCATTGAAAAATGGGAAGTCCAACTACCCGATGGCGCTCGATGAAGCTGATCACCGAATCTTCGTAGTGACGCGAAGGCCGGCACGGCTCGTGGTACTCGATGCAGACGGCGGTGCGACGGTGGCGAGCCTCCCTTGTGTGAACGACGCCGATGATCTGTACTATGACGCCGGGCGAAAACGGATCTATGTTCCTGGAGGCGAGGGCTTCATCAGCGTTATCCAGCAAACGGACGCGGATCATTACCAGGCACTGGCAAGGATTCCAACAACAATCGGAGCGCGTACCGGCTTGTGGTATGAGCAACGAGACCGGTTCTATTTGGCTGTGCCCGCAAGTTCGAAAGAAGGAGCCGCTTTGTGGGTCTACGCGCCCGAAGATTAGGAGACACTACGAACAGGATTTCTAAGATCGGGTTAGTTGTTGCCAGCTTCCTCATTGCATACAGCGGGATTACACATTCGCAACAGGTTGGAAAGCAGCCGCTTCGGTTGGTTCAGACGATCTCCTTGCCGAATGTCAAAGGCCGTCTCGACCACATGGATGTAGATGTCAAGGGGAAGCGCCTGTTCGTTGCAGGGCTGGAAAATGGCACCTTTGAGGTAGTGGACCTGCAAGCTGGCAAGTGGGTGCGCAGCATCCCCGGATTCAAAAAAGCGCAAGGGGCCCTGTTCGTCCCGGACCTGAATAAGCTGTTTCTGGCAAGTGGCGATGACGGGATGGTCCGCGTATTTCGAGGGGACACGCTGGAACTTCTCGATTCGATCCACCTTGAGCCTGGACCAAACCGCGTGGTCTATGAACCGAAGTCCAAACTCGTTTACGTCGGCTACGGCGGCAAGGATGCGGGAAAGGACTATGGAGAAATTGGAATCATCGACGCACGGCAGGATAAGCACGTCGGCGATATAAAGGTCGTGGCCCACCCGTCTGAGATTTTGCTGGATAAATCAGGAACCACCCTCTTCGTCTTCAGTTCCGTCGCTAATCGACTTCAAGTAATCGATGCGAGCAAACGAGAGGTTGTTTCAACCTGGACTGTAGCTAGCGACCACCCCGGCGATGCTGCGTTTGACGAGGCCACGTCTCGGTTGTTTGTTGGAACCCGCACACCTGCCGAAATGGTTGTCATGGACTCGAAATCGGGCAAGGAAGTCGCATACCTCCCAACGGCTGAGGGTATGGACGGCGTTTATTTTGATGCCGGACGTAAGCGAGTATACGTTTCTGGGGGACGAGAGTTGCCGGTTGGTTTTGCGTATGTCTATCAGCAGAAGGATGCTGACCACTACGAGAGCATTGGCAAGATACCTACGCGGGGAGGGGCTGGCACATCCTTCTGGTCGTCCGACCTCAATCGCTATTACGTGGCCGCTCCAGCGACTGAGAAAGAAGGGGCAACAATTCTGGTATATACACCGCAGGATTGAAACGCAGACCCCCCGCCGCTTCACTCCCGCGTCCGCCCCCGCCCCGCGCAACCTTGCACCCCGCCCGCGCACGCAGGGGGGTGTTGTTTTCTTCCCCTATCCATACTACCCCGGCATCGCGTTGACTTCTCTCCACAGCGTCCCTAACATGGCAGCCCAGAGCAGGTCCATCCTTGATCGGCCAGACCATCTCGCACTACCGCATCGTTGAAAAGCTGGGAGGCGGCGGGATGGGCGTTGTGTACAAGGCCGAGGACATCAAGCTCGACCGCTTTGTCGCACTTAAATTTCTCCCGGATGACGTAGCGAAAGATCCCCAGGCGTTGGGCCGCTTCCAGCGCGAGGCTAAGGCTGCCTCCGCCCTCAACCATCCCAACATTTGCACCATTCACGAAATCGACGAGCAGAACGGCCAGGCATTTATCGTCATGGAGTTTTTGGATGGCGTGACGCTGAAGCATCGCATCGGGGGTAAACCTCTGGAGACGGACTCGCTGCTCAGCCTGGGAATCGAAATTGCCGATGCGCTGGACGCGGCGCATTCGAAGGGCATCGTTCATCGCGACATCAAGCCTGCGAACATCTTCGTCACCGCCCGCGGCCATGCCAAAATCCTCGATTTCGGATTAGCCAAAGTCACCGCTCGTGCCGTCGATCCTTCGAGCGTGACCGCCATGCCCACTGCCGCCGAGCCTCTGGAATACCTCACCAGTCCCGGAACTGCCGTGGGCACGGTCGCCTACATGTCGCCCGAACAAGTTCGCGGCAAGGAACTCGATCCCCGCACCGACCTCTTCTCCTTCGGTGTGGTGCTCTACGAAATGGCCACCGGCACCCTCCCTTTCCGCGGAGACACCTCGGGCATCATCTTCGAGGCCATTCTGAACCGCGTCCCTGGATCTCCGGTTCGCCTCAATCGCGAGCTCCCCGCCAAGCTCGAAGACATCCTGAACAAGGCTCTGGAGAAAGACCGTGACCTGCGCTACCAGCACGCTTCGGACATGCGCACCGATCTGCAGCGGTTAAAGCGAGACAAAGATTCCAGTCGTAGTGCCGGAGTTGCGGCTGCGGAGCCGGTCGCTCCCGTCGGCAACGGTGGCATTTCAGTAGCGGCTGCTCCAAGTGGGTCGGCTGCGACTGTATCTGCGAGTTCTGGCGTCGCGCCTGCTGCACCAAAGGGCCGGAAACCATGGGTGGCGGTTGGAGCAGGAGTTGCACTTCTGGTCGCGGCGATAGCCGCAGGCTATTACTTCCTCCACCGGACGCCGACGGCGATTGACTCGGTGGCTGTACTGCCGTTGGCAAACACTACCCCGAATTCAGAAATGGACTATCTCGCGGATGGCATAACTGAGGGAGTCATTAATCACTTGTCGCGGCTGCCAGGGTTACGGGTGATGGCACGTAGCACGGTTTTCCGCTACCGGCAGACGCAGCAGGATCCACTCAAGATCGGGCAGGAGCTGAAGGTGGGAGCGGTGGTCGTAGGTCGGCTGTCTCAGCATGGAGACACCCTCAACGTAGAGACCGAGATGGTGGATGTGAGCAACGGCTCGCAGATTTGGGGTGAGCAGTATCGGCGCAAGACCGCTGATATCGCGACCGTTCAGGATGACATCGCTTCTGACATCTCCGGCCAGCTACGGCTCAAACTTAGCGGCGAAGAGAAAAAACGCCTGGCGGAGCACACTACCGAAAACAACGAGGCTTACCAGCACTACGTGAAGGGGAATTTTTATCTCGAACAGCGAACGCACGAAAGCTTGCTCCAGGCCGTGGAGCAGTATAACGAGTCCACCGCCGCCGATCCGAATTACGCGCAGGCGTTTGTCGGCGTAGCAAAGGCGTACGCACTTCTCTTTGATCGGGACTGGATGTCGAAGGATGAAGCTTCGCCTAAGATACGCGAATCTGCACAACGTGCAATTGTCCTCGATCCGACGCTAGGCGAGCCTCATTATGAGTTAGCCTTCCTGAAGGAGGTCACGGAATGGGATTTCAAGGGAGCAGAAGCTGAGTACCGAAAGGCAGTCGAATTGAGCCCAAACGATGCCACCGCGCACAGTTGGCACTCGGTCTTGCTGGAGAACCTGGGACGGTTTCCGGAAGCGTTGGACGAAATTGAGAAGGCCAAGGCGCTCGACCCCGCTTCTCCCCAAATCAACGCGAACCACGCAGGGCTCCTTGACCACCTGCACCGTTATGACGAAGCCATGGCCGAGTTGAACAAGCTGATCGCCTCCAATCCGGACTTTCCGGTGTTTTATGGAGCCCGAGCTACTGTGTACTGGCACTTGGGGAATCAGGACGCATACGCAGCCGACCGTGTCACTGCGATGACCAAGAGCGGGCGTCCCAAACCTGCCGAGGCATTTGCGGCAGGATATTCGAGGGCGAAATTGAAAGGAGCATGCACGGCTCTGATTGAGGAGCTAAAGAACGAATCGAAAACGCACTACGTTGCACCCGATGAGATAGCGTCTGCATACGCGCTTATTGGGGACCGTGATCATGCCTTCGAGTATTTGGAAAAAGCTTATGCGGAGCGGTCTGGGCGGATGGAATACATCAAGAATGATGAAGCTCTCGAACCCTTGCACTCGGATCCCCGCTACATCGACCTCTTGAAGCGCATGGGCCTGCCGCAGTGACCGCTATTTCACCCTCTGGAAAGACGCCCACCCTGACATCCCCATCCTGAAAGAAGCCAAGGCGGAGTACGCGAGGCTGCAATGAAGGTCTCGTAAGGACGCACCCTCCTCTTGGTTTCAAAATGGGGGGCGGGCCTGTCGTGCAGCTTCGTCGCGCCACTTCGAGACTCTCGTTCCGACCTGTGCCGCTATTTCGCGGGCCTAGTCAGCTCGAAATACTCGTCATCCTCGCCTTCGGATCCCGAGCCCTCCGCCGAACATTGGCACAGATCAATAGGCGAACAAATGGCGAATATGGTAGATTGCCATCGTGGCGCTTAAAGC
>Ga0307479_10005235_pt1 | contig 11877 bp, 12 predicted proteins | sample atmos_gasesECM4C_FD_203743 | JGI IMG/M metagenome (GOLD analysis project Ga0307479, IMG submission 203743) | Hardwood forest soil microbial communities from Morgan-Monroe State Forest, Indiana, United States - atmos_gasesECM4C_515 | ecosystem: Environmental > Terrestrial > Soil > Temperate... | reverse complement strand
TCAAGAGCCGTTTCGCCGCATTTCCCATAATGGTGGAGATGATTAGCCGCTTTCGTAATGCAAGGCAGCAGAAAGAGATCCTCGAAAAGGCCGAGCAAGGGAAGATCGACATCCTCATCGGCACGCATCGCATTCTTTCGCAGGACGTGAAGTTTCCCGATCTGGGTCTCTTGGTAGTGGACGAAGAGCAGCGATTCGGAGTGCGGCACAAGGAGCGGTTGAAGCAGCTCAAGAAAGAAGTCGATGTGCTCACCATGTCGGCTACGCCCATACCGCGCACGCTGCACATGTCGCTGGTCGGCCTGCGCGACATGAGCGTGATTGAGACGCCGCCCAAAGACCGCATGGCCATCCAGACCGTGGTCGCTCCGTTTGACGAAAAGTTAATCCGTTCTTCGATCGAACATGAACTGGAGCGGGCTGGTCAGGCATACTTCGTCCACAACCGGGTTGAGAGCATTTACGAGATCGCCGCGAAGATCCAGGAACTCGTGCCGCGAGCTCGAGTGATCGTGGGGCACGGCCAGATGTCCGAAGGCGAGCTTGAGAAGGTGATGTTCAAATTCGTGCGTCATGAAGCCGACGTGCTGGTATCGACGACGATCATCGAAAACGGCCTCGATATTCCGCTGTGCAACACCATTCTAATTAACCGCGCTGACCGCCATGGTCTCTCCGAGCTTTATCAGTTGCGAGGACGTGTGGGCCGTTCCAACCGCAGGGCCTACGCTTATTTGCTGATTCCACCGGAACAGGAGCTTACGCCGATCGCGCGGCGGCGATTGGCGGCATTGAAGGAGTTCTCCGATCTCGGCGCCGGATTCAAGATCGCCGCGCTCGATTTGGAATTGCGCGGCGCGGGCAATCTGCTGGGCGGCGAGCAGAGCGGGCAAATTGAGGCTGTGGGATTCGAGATGTACACCACCCTGCTGGAGCGCACGGTACGCGAACTCAAGGGAGAAGACTTGCCTGAGCGCACCGCTACCCAGCTCAATCTAGCCCTCAATCTCCGACTTCCCAACGAATACATTCCCGAAGAAAACCAGCGCCTGCGTATGTACAAGCGAATCGCGGGAGTGGAGAGCGAAGACCAGCTCGCCGACGTTCGTTCCGAGCTTGAAGACCGTTACGGGCCGGTGCCGGGTCCAGTCAGCAATCTACTCGATGCCGCTGCCTTGAAGATATTGGGCGAGCGCATGGGCGTGCTGGGAATCGACCGCAAGCGCGATGTCGTGCAGATACGCTTTTCCGAGAATGCGAGCGTGGACCCGGAGCGCCTGGCGCGTTTTGTAGCCTCAACACGAGGGGCACAGTTCTCTCCCGGAGGCCTGCTGAAATTCTCACTGAAATCGACCGACGCAGAACTCGCACTCTTTCAGATCAGCTCTTTATTACGAGATTTGGCCGGAGAACCAGCCAAAGTCGCGTAATGAGGGCGGCGTGTCGGACTCTTGTTACGTCCGTAATCCAAAGCATCGAAATCGAGAGCCATCTCGCTGCCTACCCGGATTAGCCTTTAGGGAGGTGCGTTCCGCCCAAGACATGACTCCAGAAGCCCTCATTGTTACCAGCGATTTCGAACTGTCCCACATGGTTCGTCTGGCAGTGGAACGCTTCGGGATCGCTGCAGGCATCGCGCTCAGTCCAACGGACGCGGTGAAGCAGCTTGAACGCAACAAGTTCGATCTGGTAATCGTCGACTGCTCCGACCTGGAACACGGATGCGCCGCGCTCAGGAAATTGCGACTCAGCACAACTCATCGCTCGGCAATTTCCATCGCCATAATCATCGACCGCGATCACACCCGGTACGTGTGCGATTCAGGCGCCAATTTCGTCGTATCGCATGCGACCTACGAAGCTGAAATTGGTTCCACACTGCATTCCGCTTATGGCTTGGTTTTGCGGGAGCGCGGCCGCTACAACCGCTTTCCATTGCAGTGTCCGGTGAATGTCCGCTGTGGAGATTATCGGGGGGAAGGACACATCCTTAACATCAGCCAAGGCGGAGTTTGTATTGGTATCCGAGAGCCGCTGTCCGGTTCTGTGCAGCTAAAGTTCGCATTGGACTCGGGAAAAGCGTTGTTGCAAGTAAACGGGAATATCGTTTGGCACCGTGACCAACGCGTCGGAGTGCAGTTTACCAATATGACTAAATCCAGCCGATCTGAGCTGGATGCATGGCTGGCTCACGAGTTTGAAGTCCAGGCAAAAGCAAAAAAACCTGCAATTACCGGCAGCGTGCGCGACCTGGAGATGGGCGACCATCCGCGCACGGCGGTCTATGGCGGTGCTGACGGGATTCACCCCATCGTAACTGCCGTTATACGCGGTGGCCCGGTGCGGGCGCGGTGTTCCGCGTGTCAGGCGACCATCACTTTTGGCAATACTATCGCCGCACCACTTGAGCAAGAGCGCAAACTGCGTGAAGCCTTTGTCGCGCATGTCCAGGAGAAGCACCAGGCCGACCTCGCGCAAGTCCTCGCCGCCGCGGCCGAAGCTTCTCATTCGTAATCCCGCCGAGTTCTACACAATCACCCCGCGGTTTTGAAATCTTTCATGGCGCGCGGAAGCAAGATGGAGGCATTCGCGGCGGAGTTGTCGCTGGTAAGCGAAATCAGGCGCGAGCTAAATTGCTTGACACCTGAAGCTTCCTAGAATAGCTTTCCATTTCATCCCAGGTCCTCAGAGTGTCGGCCTCGTTCATCCGCAAAGAATGTTCATTGGGGGCATGTGCTCATTGTTGCCGTCTCGTATGACTTCGAAAGTTTAAACGCCCGAATTCGTGCGCTTCAGAATTCCGGACATGCTGTGGTGCCGGCATCATCTTTGGATAGCGGCATGAACGCCATCTCTACAGGCGCGTATCATGTGTTGATTATTGGAGCGACGGTGCCCGCAGACGATCGCCTCAGGATTGCAAGCGAAAGCAGGGCGCTTCGGCCTCAAGCCAGCATCGTGTCCGTCGAATGGCCAGGCTCGGAGCATCTGGCGCACGCGGATATTTCAGTTCCAGCCGGTCAGGAGGAGCTCCTATTGGAAGCGGTGCATCGGATTCAATATGGAAAGTGAAATCGACCGGCCTATGATCAAAAAAGCCAGAGAAATTCTCTCCCTCGCAAAATAACAGCGCCTATTACAGGCGTCGTGGAGGCTGGACATCCTCAGCATCTTCGAGTACTCTCTAGGCTGATTTCCACAGGCTTTGTCACGAAAGGTGACAACCAAAGCTGCTGGATTTGCGTCGGAAACAAATATGTACGTGTACGACGACATCACCTGGGAGCAGTTTGAGCAGAAATTTTGTGCAGCTTTTCGCCGCGATATGACGCCCGATGAGCACCGCTGGTTTCATTCAATTTGGACAATCGTAAACGACAGAAAACGTGAAGAGAGCAGAGGCGCGGCTGCCTAAGTCTCGACTAGTTCTCTCCCCTTACCAACGATTCTGAGTGAAAGAAAGTGTCATGGCTTTAACTCGCGAGACTGGTAGGGCGACCCTCATCGATGTCCTTGATCGAATACTGGACAAGGGCATAGTGATCGATGCGTGGATACGTGTCTCTCTTGTAGGGATCGACTTGCTAACCGTGGAGGCCCGTGTGGTGATAGCGTCGATTGAGACCTACCTCAATTATGCAGACACTCTTGCCCACAGCCGCGTAGTTTCACATCCCCCTTTGCGGGTCCCCAGGAGACGCATCGAGGAAGCATCCGAGCCTGCGATTCGCTCACGGGCATTTGCTGCTCGAGCAGGTTCCTAGCACGGTCCAATAGCAGGCGATATCGCCTCGGGAGATTACGTTGCAAAGTGCGGCAAATAGGGCATCCGAAATGCCGAACGATCTTTGGACAGGCTGCCCTGTTCCAGAGAACGGATTCTACCGGGTCAAGCACCCACAGCATCGTCTTCCAAAAGAAGTCACACTTCTTATTGGCCAACTGTTCCCTCGTTGCTCAAAGTGTGCTGAGCCAGTCTATTTCGAGTTGATACGCTGTGCCCCTTCGCTTGGAATGACAAGAGGCTTCAATATTGCCCTGTACGAACTTCCCGAAATGGCGGAACAGGACGAATCCCTGGCGAGCTGATCTTTGATCCAATTTGCAGATTGCTGCGGTGCTCAGACCCCGTGTCACAATTTCGACTTAGAGCTCGAGCGGCCCGAGAATATACCGGGGGCGATTCCGACTTCGAAGTTACTTGCGAACGGCTTCGATGATGCTGAGCGGTGAAGCCGTCGGAATGATCCTGCTTAGCTTCAGACCCGCCTCACTCAATAAATCGAGGAACTCGCCTGCAGTGCGTTCGCGGCCTCCGGTCATCACCAGCATGTTCAGATCGAGCAATTTGCTGAACGAGGGTTCGCTTCCATCCGGCACCACGCACTCAACCACCAGGACTCGACCATTGGATCGCATGGCGTTCCGGCAATTCCTGAGAATGAGTTGAGCGCCCCGATCGTCCCAATCGTGAATCACGCCGCTGAGCAGATACAAATCCGCCCCGCGCGGAAGCGACTCAAGAAAGTTCCCGGCGATCGCAGCGCAACGATCGCGGCATGGCAGAGAATCGATTTGTGCATTCGCGGCATCGATGACAGCAGGCAGATCGAACAGCACGCCTTGCATTTGGGGATACACATCCAGGATGCTGGTTAGAAGCTTCCCATAACCGCCTCCGACATCGACTATCGACTTAATTCCGAAAAAATCGTAGGACAAAAGCACGGCATACGAGACGAATGCGGAAAAATCCGTCATGGCGAGATTAAAGGTCTCGCCTGCATCGGAGTTCTTTTCCAGGAATTCAAACATTTTTCCTCCATAGACTCGTTCAAAGCCGGGATGTCCGGTCTGTACGCTTTCGCAAAGATGTCCCCAGGACTGGTAGTGAAGTTCGCCCAACGTCAAAACCATTGCCCGCAACGATCCGGATACTCCCGACTGCAGCGGTCTGCCGAACTCAATGAGCTCAAAGTTCCCGGCATCGTTAGCACGGCACACTTCCAGCATGCAAAGAACGCGCATGAGCCGGAACAGCGACGCTTCATCCGCTTTGATGGCACTGGCGATTTCCCGGCAGGACTTGGGCCCGTCCTTCAGGATGTCGGCGATGCCGAATTTTGCCGCAGCGTAGATTGCCTGTGATATCCAGTACGCGCTTGCCATCTGGAACAACGGTGGCGGTTGGATGCGCTTCCCTTTAGGGGACAGAAGTCCCGGTGCAGCAAAGTGAGTCGCTCGGATCTGAGTCGAGGCCGAGCCGTTTCTAAGCACCTGCCACAATTCGTGCCAGCGTCCGGTTTTCACACGATGGCTCACGACGCGAAACAACAGGCCCAACCGCAGTGCGGCAACGTTCACCATCGCAGCAAGGCGACCTCCGCCGCCATGCCTGGTCCGAGGGCAGCAATGACGCCCCAGTCGCCCTCACGAGGCTCACCACTGCGAACGATCTCTTCAAAAACGAACATGACGGTGGGCGATGACATGTTCCCGTAATTGCGAAGCACTGACCTCGAGAAGCGCAAGTCGGAGTCGGAAAGGCGAAGATGCTTTTGCACGCTGTCGATCACTCTTCGCCCACCGGGATGCATGATCCAAAATCGGATATCGGATTGGGAAAGACCGTTTCGTTCGAGGAGAGGCAGGAGCGCATTCTCCATCAGTCGCGGCGCCAGATGACGAACTTCAGAGCCCAGGATGATGCGCAGCTTCCCTTCACGATGTTCAAAGCCAACGCTCGCGAGGTGCTCGGGATCGAGGAACGATTCGAAATCCACGACCGCAGGGAAAGGCCAGTTGGGCAAAGACCCGCCAATCAGGAGGCAGGCAGCCGCGCCATCGGCACAGATGGCATTGCCGATGATTGTCTCCAAACTATCGTCGCGGTAATAACAGGCGGAACAAAGTTCGACAGTCAGCATCAGGCAGACCTGCCCGGGATGGGCTCCCGCAAAGTCGCAAGCGCGCTGCAGGCTGGGGATAGCGCCTCCGCAACCAAGTCCGACGATCGGGGCTCGCTGAATGCCCGAACGAAATCCCATATGCCCAATCAAACGGCTGGCGATGTCCGGGCATACATATCCAGTCGAGGTGCACAGCACAAACAGGTCCACATCCTGTGGCGACAGATTGGCAGCATCGAGACACCTTCGTGTGGCCCGGCACCCAAGATCGACAGCGCCTCGCAGATAGCGCCGGTTCAGTTGGTCGGAGGTCTCGTCAAGCAGGAGCCCGTTTTCAAAGTAAAAGTGACGGTGTTCGATGCCAGCCCTAGTAAAGATTTTTCTGATCGCTTCGCCGCGATAACCCAACTGAAGGAAAGCCTCCTCCTGGCTGATGCGGAAGCTGGGCGTGGCAATACCGGTGGAAAGGATTGAGTTGTAGATAAGTCCCAGTCCTACGTATGGGTCTTGAGATTCGAAGGGAGTCCCACCTAAGCAGTGTCACCTTCTAGCAGTAGGACATACGGCAGGTAGTTTTTATTCCGCTACGCTGACAAGTGCCGGTATCGATAGGTATTTGTCGGACTCTTCCGAACTGTTAAGTCCAATTTCGGGATTGGCGTCTCCCGCCGGGAGCACCGTCACGTTGAGCGGAGGAGGGTTGCCGCGCGCTTTTAACCAGCTCGGGAGAAGCGGGGTCCTCAAGAACCCGGTGTTGGTTCTTGGGGTGCGGAGACCGGAGTCGAAACATCTTGTGTTTTCTCTTGAACTATCACAGCTCTTAAGGAATAAAGCCTAGATCAGGGACGTTGATTCTGTAGAAGCAGAGCGAATGGAAAAATGACTTTCGAATTCCTACTTTGCGCAATCGCGTCGCTGCTCATTCTGCAGATGTTTGTGCTTCTATTCTCGCGAAGGCGATGCGAAGAAGAATGGTCTGAGGACGAAGCCTGTCGTGCAACTTGCGCGCGAGACGCGCGCCGACAGCCCGAACCCCGGATTCCTTAGCCAGAACGGTTCTTGTCGCATCATCCTGTAGACTCATGCAACCTCCTCTCTCAATCGTCGCTGGGTTGGTATTCGTGCTGCTGGCGACCGCGAATGTTTGGCTGGCGTCTCGCTCAGGCGGATCCACTTCCCGGGCGTGGCGATTACGCGCGCACCGCGTCATCGGTTATCTGTTCCTGTTTCTCTACTGCACGATGATGTACTTCATGGTGCTGCGCCTCAAAGGACTGCCCGATGAGCTCTCCACCCGCAACCTTGTGCATGCTTTGCTGGCTTTGCTCTTATTGCCGCTTCTAGGTGCGAAGGTAGTGGTCGCTCGATACTACAGAGCTCAGACCACTCTGCTGAGAATCCTTGGATCGGTAATCGCAGGCATTTCCTTCCTTGTGGTTGTCATGAATGTAGGCGCGTACTTGCTGCGTATCTCCAGCACTGACGCGGTATCCTCGCTTCTGTCCGGCACTGTGTTGGTCTCGTTTGCTGGCGGGTTCGGCTTTCTGCTTTTGCGGCGTCCACGCATTAGTGGTCCGGTGAGCGTGCAGCCGCCGGCTGAAAAACACTTGTCTGCATCGCCGGGTTCAGTCATTCTCCAGTTGGCGCGTATTGACCGCCAGACGCATGACACGAAGACTCTTCGTTTCCTGGTTCCCGAACAACAGAGATTTTCGTTTCGTCCCGGGCAGTTCCTGACCTTCAAGTGGATCGTCGATGGCTGCACCGTTCCGCGATGCTATTCGATCTGCTCCTCGCCCACGCAAACCGGCTATATCGAGATCACGCCCAAGCAGGCGCCGCGCGGTCATGTTTCCGTATTTCTAAACCAGCAGGCGACCGTCGGATCGACCGTGGAAGCATCGAATCCCACTGGCCAGTTTTACTTCGATGAAAAAGAGCACCGCCGCATTGTCCTGATTGCCGGAGGCAGCGGAATTACTCCGTTTGTCTCGATGCTGCGCTACATCGAGGACCGGTGTCTCCCCACTGAGGTGACGCTCCTCTACTTTGTTCGCACGCGTCACGACGTGATCTTTGAAGCCGAACTGGACCGGTTATGTTCGCGCTTGAGTCGATTCCGTTGCGTGATCGTGCTGTCTGACCCAGATCCTGCATGGACCGGACCCACAGGACGCATTACCCGCGACTTGATCGAGAGTCACGTTGAGGAACTATCGACCTCCACGTTCTTTCTTTGCGGCCCTCCGGGAATGATGAAAGCTGCCCATGACCTGCTTCAAAGCATGGGAGTCGATGAGTGGCGGTTGAAGCAGGAGAGTTTTGGAACAGTGCCGCCCGGAAATCCCGAGCCTCGAATTGCCCAGATGGTGATGGTGGAATTTGCGCACTCCAAGAGAGTGCAAATGGCATCATCGTCGGCGACTCTACTCGAAACAGCCGAGGCCTGCGGCATCCGGCATCCATATAGCTGTCGCCAGGGACAATGTGGCACGTGTATCACCAAGCTGCTGTCTGGAGAGGTTACGATGATGGCAGAAGACGGTCTCGCGCCTGGGCAGAAAGCCCAAGGATATATATTGCCTTGCGTCAGTCACGCGAAGTGCGACGTCAAGTTGGACTGCTGAAAACCGGCATTTGGCAACCGGCATTCAACGTTCGGCAAAAGCAAACAGCCAAAAAACCAAAACTGCACCACCCGCTACCGCAGGTGGTTCTGACTTATGCTGAAACCAGCGAGCCTACTTTTTCTCCGCTGATTACGCGGCGGATATTGCCGCGTTGGTTGAGATTGAAAATCACCATGGGCAGATTGTTGTCCTTGCAGAGGCTGATGGCGGTGGTGTCCATTACTTTCAAGCCGCGTTTGATGATTTCCATGTAGCTGATCTGCTGGAACATGGTCGCGTCTTTCACCAGGAAAGGATCGGCGTCGTAAATGCCATCCACTTTCGTCGCCTTGAGGATAACGTCGGCCTTGATTTCCATCGCGCGCAGTGAAGCGGCGGTATCGGTGGAGAAATAAGGATTGCCGGTGCCCGAGCCGAAAATCACTACCCTGTCTTTTTCAAGATGGCGAATGGCGCGGCGGCGAATGAAGGGCTCGGCGACCTGGTTCATCTCAATCGCCGACATTACCCGCGTGTGAATGTTCTGTTTTTCAAGGGCGTCCTGAAGCGCCAGGGCATTGATCATCGTAGCCAGCATGCCCATGTGATCGGCAGAGACGCGGTCCATGTCGCGCGCCTGCTCCGCCACACCACGAAAGAAATTGCCGCCCCCGACGACAATGGCCAGTTGCACGCCGAGAGAATGAACGTCGGCAAGTTCAGCCGCAATCTCATGCACTCGGGTTACATCGACTCCAAATCCCTGGCCCGCCGCGAGGGCTTCTCCGGAAAGCTTCAACAAGACGCGTTTGAAGACAGTAACCATTCTGAATTCAGTATAAATGGCGGCAACGGGGCTGCCCCATTGCCCGAGGCTATAAAGCGGGGCTTCATTCAGGATTACGGAGGCACTGCTCCACTTGCAAAGCCGAGCGGAAGGACACACCCATAGCGCCGACAGATTCCCTGCAGCAGGGAATCTCGCAGCGAATGTTTTCGATGCAAGCGACGAATTCTGCAGTTTCTGCCCAAAGCCAGCAGATTTCGATCCCGCGGCAGGGAACCGCGCAGGGATTCACGGGAATTTCCGTCGTTACCTGTTCTGCCCGCGACACTTAGCGCGCATTTCCCGATCCGGATGCGACCAGGAGCAGGGATTTACCAGGCAATTTCGTTCCTGACTGTAGGCCTGGGTCGCGGATACGGTTCCCGGCTGCCGGTTGCCGACCACTTCAAAACGGTCGATACCCTGAAACAACCCCAAGGCTGCACTTCTCAAAGCTAAAAGCCTAATTTTGGACAAGCCTGCAGCATGCTGCGTCTCTACGGGTGGCGCTGAGAAATTAGCCTGAATCGCCTTACCCAAGCGTAATCCGGGGTAATATTCTCCACCGTACTTTGGTGACTAGCTGCAACTGCCGGTTATGCCGCGAAAAATCGCTCTGATCGATTTCGACGAAAGCCTGCTCGACAGCAATCGCGCGACGCTTCAGGCGATGAGCACGGACTATGAAGTAGGGACGGCCGCAGATGGCGCAGCCGGTCTTAAGCTTGTAGAGCAGATGCGGCCCGACATTGTCGTTTTGGAACTGGTGCTGCCTAAACTTCATGGCCTGCAACTCTGTGCGGCCATTCGCCATCATCCCGATCTTCATAACGCAAAAATCATTGTCACAGCCTCTCCTACTTATGCAGTCGATGTGCACAAGGCTCGGGAGTTGGGGGCATCGTCATTTGTAAACAAGCCCTATAATCCTCCCGATTTGGTCCGGGCGATCAAGTCCCTGGAGAGCGTGCCCGTCCCGAAGAACGAGGCCGGGAGGATGGAGGTACTGCGGTCATATGACATCCTCGACACCGCGCCGGAGACCGCATTTGACGAGTTGGCGCAGCTCGCGGCGATTATCTGCGAAACACCCGGCGCCTTGATCAGTTTCGTGGACTCTGACCGGCTCTGGTACAAGTCGAGGATCGGCTTTGTCGCCGACGAAATCCCGCGCGAGCTCTCGTTTTGCGCTCACGCCATCATGCAACACGAGGTGATGGTGGTCGAAGACGCTACCAAAGACGTGCGCTTCGCCGGCAATCCCCTGGTGAACTCGTCTGCTAGCCCCATTCGTTTTTACGCGGGTTCGCCGCTGCTTGCATCTTCTGGAGAGGCTCTGGGAAGCGTCTGCGTCGTTGCCAGCGAGCCGCGAAAGCTGACTGACCAACAAAAGCGGGCGCTTCGCCTGCTTGGCAACCAGGTGCAGTTCCTGCTGGAATGGCGCAGGCACGTCAACAAAGGAAGATCCGCAGTCGCCAAGTCCTAACTAAACGAAATATGGCAACATTAACTTATGCCAAAGACAAGCGCGCAAAAAGACCTCCAGAAGCACTGGGCAAAGCAGGCAAGGGAAGCTCAGAAGCGAGAGGCTGCAAAACAGCCGCAGAAACCAGAGACTAAATCGCCGACAGCCGAGAAAACTGGGAGAGGCTCCGAAAAGTAAAGACGCGCAGCATCCTGCGTCTCCACGTGTTCCGTAACTGAACCGTGACGGGAACGAGCTCAGGCCATTCCGTCCCAAAGTTGATACTCCGTCCCGCTGACGATTAAAATTGAAGCACCTGCCTCTATCGACCCCATTGTGTGGAGTAAAGGGAAAGGTGTACCCGTACGGGTGAAGGAGTGTAAGTGCTGGAAGTTGGCATCCAGGCCCCGGATTTCGATCTTCCGGCGGTCACCGGCGACCGCCGTCATCGAGTGCGTCTGAGTGAATTCAGGGGAAAGAAGAACGTAGTGCTCGCCTTTTATCCGCTGGATTGGACCCCGACTTGAAGCGAGCAGATGACGGCGTACAGTCGAGACCTCGACCGGTTCGCCGCCTTCGATGCCCAGGTTCTGGGCATGAGCGTCGATTCCACCTGGAGCCACATCGCCTGGCAGGAAAAAGAGATCGGCAAATTGAAGTATCCGCTGGTCAGCGACTTCTTTCCCCACGGCGAAACCGCGCAGAAGTATGGGGTCTTTCGCGCGGGAGATCCCATTCCGGGAATTAACGAGCGCGCGATTTTCGTCATCGACAAGAGCGGCAAGATCGTCTTCGCGCAGCTTTACGAGTTGGGTGAAGCGCCCGACAACCGGGACGTGATGGAAGTTCTGGAAAAGCTGGCCGCGGGCACTCGCCAGGCGGTCGCAAAGAGCTGAATGCGTCGCGCAACCCTCATCGGGCTCCAAGTGGAGACGCAGCAGGCTGCGTCTCTACCCTGACGAAAATAATGCCTGTGAGCATCGCTTATTTGTCGCTTGGTTCCAACCTTGGCGATCGTGGCGCGAATCTTCGCGCCTGCATTGCACGGCTCGACAAGCTCGGTAAAGT
>Ga0307479_10005234_pt1 | contig 11878 bp, 11 predicted proteins | sample atmos_gasesECM4C_FD_203743 | JGI IMG/M metagenome (GOLD analysis project Ga0307479, IMG submission 203743) | Hardwood forest soil microbial communities from Morgan-Monroe State Forest, Indiana, United States - atmos_gasesECM4C_515 | ecosystem: Environmental > Terrestrial > Soil > Temperate... | reverse complement strand
ACGGGCGTGAGCGCCTGGGTCAACACGGTGAAGCCGGACAGATCCGCGAAGCCGATGCCGCACACCACGGCCGCCGATGTATCGCGAATGACCCCCTCGAAGTGGGTTCGCGCGCTGATCAGATGGTGGCGATGAACGGTGTCGATCAGCGCCCCGAGCCGAGGGATGAACTCCGCGATGGCGCGATAAGCCTGCGCCGTTGCCAGTTCGTCGTGGGTGTGCGTCATCTGGATGTCCGGCATCCCGGCGCGGATCATCGTCGACTCGGCCTCCGCGAGCCGGGCCATGGCGGCACCGAGCACTCGCAGCAGGCCGAACGCGCCGTCCTCGCCCACCGCCGCCTTGAGCGCGAGCCATGTCGCCAGGGCGTCGACATCGGCCTGGCTGAGCGTTGGGATGTCGGGACCGGCGATGGTGAGCCCGAGCAAAGCCCAGGCTCGCGCGACGTCCTCGGCTGACACCCCGAGTTCCTCGGCGGCGGTTTGCACGGTGTAGACAGGGGGTCCCGACCACAGCACGACATCACCCGCGAGCCCGAACAGCCGGCCGCGGCGCTCGGCTTCCACCATCTCGTCGACCGTGAACCCGAGGTCGTCCAGGTACTTGATCAGGTCCGCCCGCTGGCGTGGGTCTGCGATTCCGGCAGCCTCGAGGTCATCGAAATCGGACACCTACCCAAGTGTGCCAGCAGCGGGGCGGGCCCAGGTTGAATTGCGCGGCTCGCCCCCTAGCCGCTGCGCGGCTGGGAGGTACCCCCACCTCCCGCCGCTTCACGGCGCGCATCGTCGCCGAGCTAGGGTGGGACGCCGTGAGCGATGCGCCGGAGCTGCTAAAGGGACCGCTGGAAGACCGCCATCGCGAGTTGGGTGCCAGTTTCGCCGAATTCAGTGGCTGGCTGATGCCGGTGTCCTATGCCGGCACCGTCAGCGAACACAACGCCACCCGCAACGCCGTCGGCCTGTTCGACGTCAGCCACCTCGGCAAGGCGCTGATCCGGGGACCGGGTGCCGCGCGGTTCGTCAACTCCGCGCTCACCAACGACCTGAGCCGCATCGGGCCGGGCAAGGCGCAATACACGTTGTGCTGCAACGAATCCGGCGGCGTCATCGACGACTTGATCGCCTACTACGTTGACGACGACGAGATCTTTCTGGTGCCCAATGCCGCCAACACCGCCGCGGTGGTCGAGGCGCTGCAGGCGGCCGCACCGGCCGGCCTGACGATCAGCAACGAGCATCGCTCCTACGCGGTGCTGGCGGTGCAGGGGCCGCGATCGGCCGAGGTGCTGGGCGAGCTGGGGCTGCCGGCCGACATGGATTACATGGGCTACGCCGATGCATCGTTGCAGGGAGTACCGGTGCGGGTTTGCCGCACCGGGTACACCGGCGAGCACGGCTACGAACTGCTACCGGCCTGGGAGTCCGCCGGCGTGGTGTTCGACGCGCTAGTGGCGGCGGTCACCGCCGCGGGCGGTGAGCCAGCCGGCCTGGGCGCCCGCGACACGCTTCGCACCGAGATGGGCTATCCGCTGCACGGCCACGAACTTTCGCTCGACATTTCGCCGCTGCAGGCCCGATGCGGCTGGGCGATCGGGTGGAAGAAGGACGCGTTCTTCGGCCGCGACGCGCTGCTGGCCGAGAAGGAAGCGGGGCCGCGACGGCTGCTACGCGGGCTGCGGATGGTGGGCCGCGGTGTGTTGCGTCCCGCGCTGACGGTGGTTGCGAAAGACACGCCGGTCGGGATCACCACGTCGGGAACGTTCTCGCCGACGTTGCAGGCCGGCATCGCGCTCGCGTTGATCGACACCGACGCGGGAGTCGAAGACGGCCAGCAAATCACCGTCGACGTCCGCGGCCGCGCGGCGGAGTGCGAAGTCGTGCGTCCGCCCTTCGTCGCCGTGAAAACGCGTTAGCCGCCACCGGTTCCCGTGGCAAAAACCCGTTCGCACGTAGATATACAATCGGCGCCATGACCAGCGGCTCACGTGAGTTCACGGTTATACGCGCGTCTAACCCGGCGACCGACGCCGAACGTGAAGCGATCCTGGCCGAGCCGGGCTTCGGCAAATACTTCACCGACCACATGGTGTCGATCGACTACGCCGGAGACCAAGGTTGGCACAACGCGCGGGTCATCCCGTACGGCCCGATTCAGCTGGATCCGTCGGCGATCGTGCTGCACTACGCGCAAGAGGTGTTCGAGGGGCTCAAGGCCTATCGCTGGGCGGACGGCTCGATCGTGTCGTTTCGCGCCGACGCCAACGCCGCCAGGATGCGCTCCTCGGCGCGGCGGCTCGCGATTCCCGAGCTGCCCGCTGAGCTCTTCATCGAATCCCTGTGCCAGCTCGTTGCCGTCGACAACGCATGGGTGCCCCGGGCCGGCGGCGAAGAAGCGCTGTATCTGCGGCCGTTCATCTTCGCGACAGAGTCGGGACTGGGGGTACGGCCGTCCAAGCAGTACCGCTACCTGCTGATCGCTTCGCCGGCCGGCGCCTACTTCAAAGGCGGCATCAACCCTGTCAGCGTCTGGGTGTCGACGGAATATGTGCGGGCCTGCCCGGGCGGTACGGGTGCGGCCAAGTTCGGCGGCAATTATGCCGCGTCGCTGCTGGCACAGGCCGAGGCCGCTGGAAACGGTTGCGACCAAGTGGTTTGGCTGGACGCCGTGGAGCGTCGCTTCGTCGAAGAGATGGGCGGGATGAACCTGTTCTTCGTGCTCGGCAGCGGCGGGTCGGCGCGGCTGGTCACCCCCGAGTTGTCCGGCTCGCTGTTGCCCGGGATCACGCGGGATTCGTTGCTGCAGTTGGCCATTGATGCCGGATTCGCCGTCGAGGAACGCAAGATCGATATCGACGAGTGGCAGAAGAAGGCCGCCGAGGGGGAGATCACCGAGGTGTTTGCCTGCGGCACCGCGGCCGTCATCACCCCGGTCTCGCAGGTGAAGTATGGCGACACCGAGTTCACCATCGCCGACGGTCAACCCGGTGAAGTCACGATGGCGCTGCGCGACACGCTGACCGGGATCCAGCGGGGCACCTTCGCCGACACCCACGGCTGGATGTCCCGTCTCGGTTAGCGGCGTTTCACGGCCGAGCGTGACGGTGCAGTCACGCTGGGCCCCGAAAGTGACTGCAGCGTCACGTTCGTGGCGGGCTAGAACCGGATCAATCCCGCGAGCGCCACGGCGCTAACCGTGGTGGTCAGTTCGATCGCGGCGCCCAACACGTCACCGGTGATACCGCCGAACCGGCGCACGCAGTGCGCCACCAGGGCCGCGCCGCAGCACAGGGCCAGCAGCACCGCGACCGGCCCCTGCCACGGCCGCGGCCCCGCCAGCAGCGAAGCGGCAAGCAGCACGGCGAGCCAGGCCGCCGCCACCGGCGCGGGCTGAGTTCCGGCAACCCGCGCACCCAGCGCGCTGCCGTCGGCGGCCGGCACCGACCGGCGGCAGGCCAGCACCGCGGTGACCCGGCCGGCGACCACCGCCAGCAGGATCGCGGCGGCACCGAGGGCCGAAAAGGCCAACCCCTGCAACGTGATCACCAGCACGACGGCCGCCACGCCGAATGGTCCGGTCGATCCGTCGCGCATCACCTCCAGTGCACGCGGCGGCGGCCCGTAGCAGCCCAGCCCGTCCGCCGTATCGGCAACGCCGTCGATGTGCAGGCCGCGGGTGGCAAGCAGCAGGGCCGCCACCCCGAGCAGTCCGGGCAGCAGGCTGGACGGGCCGAAGGCCAATGTGCCGCCCCGGGTGACGCCCGCGGCCAATGCCCCCAGCGCGGCGCCGACAACCGGCAGCGCGGTCATGGCGCCGCGACCCATCGGGGCCGTCCCGGCCCGCGGCACCGGAATCACTGTGCCGAACGCGAAAGCCGTTGCCAGTGAACGCATCACGACGGGGGAGGATGGACATGGCGGGTGGAGACACCGGCTTCGGTGAACGTTGCCATCGACGACAGCGCGGCCACCGCGCAGCGCAGCACCGGCAGCGCCGCCGTAGCGCCGGTTCCCTCGCCCAGCCGCATGCGCAGGTCCAGAATCGGATCCAGGTCCAGGGCCGCCAAGGCCAGTAGATGGCCCGGCTCGGTGGACCGGTGACCGGCTTGCCACCACTGCCGGGCGCCGGGTGCCAGGCGCTCGGCGACCAGCGCCGCGGCGGTCACTGCCATCCCGTCGAGAAGCAGCGGAGTCCGTCGCACCGCGGCCTGTGCGCAAAAGCCCGCCATCGCGGCCAAGTCGGCGCCGCCGCCGCAGCGCAGCAATCCCACCGGGTCGGGCAACACCAGCCGCGTGCGAAACAGGGCATCGCGTACCGCGGCGGTCTTGCGTGCCCAGCCGGCGTCATCGATTCCGGTCCCGAAGCCGACGACCGCAACCGGCTCGGCGTTGGTCAACGCCGCCACCAAAACCGCCGCCGCAGTGGTGTTTCCGATTCCCATGTCACCGGCGATCAGCAGGTCGGCGCCGCCGTCGACCTCCTCGTCGGCGATGCGCTGGCCAGCCGCGATCGCGCGGACGGTCTCCTCGTAGGTCAACGCGTCCTCCGTCGCGATGTCGCCACTGCCGCGCCGCACCTTGTTTGCGCCGATCCGCTCCGAGGCCGCCTCGGCGTCCACTGCCAGGTCCGCGACCCGCACCGTGGCGCCGGCGATGCCGGCCAGTACGTTGATCGCCGCCCCGCCGGCGTCGATGTTGGCGACCATCTGGGCTGTCACTTCCGGTGGATAGGCCGACACCCCGGACCGGGCGACACCGTGGTCACCGGCGAACACCACGACCCTGGCGCGCTCGAACTGGCGGGGCGGGCATTGCCCCTGGCATGACGCGACCCAGGCCGACAGGTCCTCGAGCCGGCCCAGCGCGCCCCGCGGCTTGGTCAGGGTGTCCTGACGAGCGCGGGCGGCCGCTGCGGCTCCCGCGTCGGGTGGGGAAATCGGCGTGAATTCCATTACGTTCCCGACGGTTTGATCGGTACCGCCTGCCCGGCCACCACCAGCACTACCTGCTCGCACAACGCGGCGATGCGCTGGTTGAGGCTACCCAGTTCGTCGGCGAACCGGCGACCGGACGCGGTAGCCGGCACCACGGTCAACCCGACTTCGGGGCTGACCAGTACCAGCGTGGACTCGAATTCGTCAACAGCGGCGATCATGGCTTCGATTGTTTCGTGGACCGGAGCCGCCACCGACCCGTTCTCCCATGACCGATGGCGATCCAGCGTCCGGGTGAGCCAGGCGCCCAGGTCGTCGACCAGCGTCGGGGTGTCCGGTGACTGCCGCAATTCGGTTGTGATGTCGTCGGTTTCGACCGTTGACCAATGCGGGGGCCGGCGGTTGCGGTGCTGCTCGACCCGGTGCGCCCAGTCGGCATCCGCTTGCGCGGCCGGCCCGGAAGCCAGGTAACGGGCCAGCTGACCGGGTGCCAGTGACTTGGCGATGGCTTCCTCTGCCCACCGAGATTTGCCCGACCTGATCCCGCCGAGCACCAGGGTGCGCACTGCGGTCAGACGGCTTTCAGACGATCAACCGACACTGGCGCCGTGCTGAACTTGAGGCCGGGGCGACCGCATCCGGCGCATTTGGGAAGCCCGGCTGGCGGCGTAAAGGCCCAGCTTCCACCGGCTTTCGGTGTTGCTCGGGAACTTCGCATCGACGAGCTTGTTGACTTTGCGGCCCAAAATGAGCCCGTCGACGCTCATGACGGCCATCAGAACCAGCATCGCGGGAGATATGTAAAGCTGCAGCTGCGGAACACCGAACATGATGAACAGCAGAGTCAGCGTTGCCGGCATGAACAGTCCGAGCAGGTTGCGCCGGGAGTCCACCACATCGCGCACGTAACGGCGTACCGGCCCCTGGTCGCGCGGCAGCAGGTATGCCTCTTCGCCGGCCATCATGCGCTCGCGGCGATCCGTCATCCGGGCCCGGCTGGCGGCTCTTTCGGCCCTGCGCTCCTCGCGGCTGAGTTTGGGGCCGACCAGCGATTTCCGCCGGGCCCGCGCTTGGGCGGCAGTCATCGGTGCCGGTGCGATCGGGCCCTTCCTGGTACCGCGTCGGGCGTCGTTGCGCTTGGGTGTGGGGCGGCCTTTGGGGTCGGTCCTGCGCGGCGCCTGGGGTCCCGTGTCCGCGGGACCGACCGCATCGGGTGCGGCCAGCGCCGCTGAACCCCCTTCGAGGTCCCCTTCATGGGTTTTCTTGCGGCCCAGCAGCTTCACAGTCGCCAGGTTACTTCGCGGGCGGTCCGTGCCGAAATGGCCCCGGACTGCGCCGCCATTAGTCATGCTCAAGCACGTCGATACACCTACGCTTACCTGTGATGAACGGCTACCTGTGATGGATGACGGCTCGATGGCCTCGGATGATGCTGCCGCTGGCCTCGCGCCCGGTCGTCTCCAGTTGCCGGCCATGCTGGTCCTGGTGGCCCCGGATTGCTACGGCGACAGCCTCTCGGCCGTGGAGGCCGCCGCCGCCATCGCAACCGGCTGGACCCGGTCACGTCCGGGTGATCGGTTCATCGTCGCCCCCCAGTCCGACGGCGGCCCGGGTTTCGTCGAGGTGCTGGCCAGCCGGCTGGGCGAAAAGCGGCGACTGCGGGTGTCTGGCCCGCTGGACGCCATGGTGGACGCCGACTGGGTGTTCGATCGCGGCTCGGCGACCGCGTATCTCGAATGTGCGCAGGCGTGTGGCCTGGCATTGCTCGGCGGTCCGCCCACCCCGGAGACGGCGATGGCGGCCCACAGCAGGGGAGTCGGACAGCTCATCGCAGAGGCGCTGCGCGCCGGCGCGAAGCGGATCGTGGTCGGGCTGGGCGGCAGCGCATGCACCGACGGCGGGCAAGGAATGGTCGCCGAGCTCGGCGGCCTGGACGCCGCCCGACAACAACTGGCCGACATCGAGCTGATCGCCGCCTCCGACACCGCATACCCGCTGGTGGGACCGTGGGGTGCGGCCAGGGTGTTCGGGCCGCAGAAGGGCGCCGACACGGCCACCGTCGCGGCGCTGGAAGTCCGCCTCGAGGCGTGGGCACTGGAACTGGAGGCGGTGGCCGGACGGGACGTGAGCTCCGAGCCGGGAGCGGGGGCAGCCGGCGGCATCGGCGCCGGACTGCTTGCCCTCGGCGGCCGTTGCGAGTCCGGCTCGGAAATCATCGCCGAGCACACCCATTTGGCCGACGACCTCGAGACCGCGGAGCTGATCGTCACCGGTGAAGGCCGGTTGGACGAGCAATCCCTGCACGGAAAGGTAGTTGGCTGGCTCGCCGGAAGGGCCCGTCCGCTGGGCATTCCGGTGATCGTGCTGGCGGGTCAGGTCGAACTGGAAAAATCCACGGTGCGATCGGCGGGCATCATGGCTGCCTTGTCCATCGCCGATCACGCCGGATCGGTGCGGCTGGCGTTGGCAGATGCGGCCAATCAGCTGATCGGTTTGGCATCGGTGGTAGCGGAGCGACTCGGGAATAGCGGCCCCGCAAGGTACCGTTGAGGGAGTGGTTTTCCCGAGTGGTTCGGGCGCGTGCGCGACCCACCCGACAATGAGGCATGTAGGAGAAGCAATGACGGTGCAAAAGGAGTCGATCGCCAAGACCCACGGCGTGATCCTGACCGAGGCCGCCGCCAGCAAGGCGAAGTCCCTCCTGGACCAAGAGGGACGTGATGACCTGGCGCTGCGTATCGCGGTTCAGCCGGGTGGATGCGCTGGGCTGCGCTACAACCTCTTCTTCGACGACCGCACGCTGGACGGCGATCTGACCGCCGACTTCGGTGGCGTGACGTTGACGGTGGACCGGATGAGCGCACCCTACGTGGAAGGCGCGTCCATCGATTTCGTGGACACCATCGAGAAGCAGGGCTTCACCATCGACAACCCCAACGCCACCGGCTCGTGCGCGTGCGGGGACTCGTTCAACTGATCGGCTAGTAAGCGCCTGCCGTACGTAGCACGTACGAGCACACCAGCGTCTCGCCGCGCTGGAAAAGCAACTGTGCGACGCCTTGCACGTCGCCACGCATCGGGCCGCCGGTCGCCGGTGATACCCGCATCGTGAACAGCGCCTGGGCCTGGTACTGCGACAGGTAGACGATCTTGTCGATCGAGGTCACCTCGACCTCGGAGAACTGCTTGCGGAACGCGTCGCTGCTCAGCTTGGCCAGGGCCTGGTCGGACCGCTTGTCGCGCACGGCGCCATACATCCCACACAGCGCGTTGCGGACGATGTCGTCGGTGTCGCGGTGCTCGAGCGCATCGAGATACCCCTGAATCGCCGTTTTTGCTGATGCTTCGGAGAGCGCGGCGCCGGTATTGGCCCCATTGGTGCGAACCCCGTAGACGATCGCCACCGTCAGCGCGGCGATCAGCGCGACCGCCAGCAAAATCCCGATGATCAGCCGCCGCTTGGACCGTCGCTTCGGGTATCCCGGAGGCGGCACCTGCCCGGGATATGTGGCCGGCGCCGCGCCGGGTGATACGGGCGCGAAGCCCGGGCCACCGGCACGGGGCTCATGCGGGAACTCGATCGGCTGGGACTCGGCGTAGGGCGCGGGTCCGTCGGAGCCGACCGCGTGGTTCGGCGGGTGCGGACCGCCCATTGTGGTTCTCCTACGGTGGTAGACGGGTAACGAGCGGGCACCGCCCTAGGACTCGGGTCCCGGCGACTTGAGTGAGCTCCCTAGGCAGGCTAGCGCACGACCGCGCGCGCCGACCGCGGACGCAACGACGGTCGATGCGCCTGAGTAAGCTAGATAACCTTACTAACGAAGGGTGGAGATTTCGTGACGATCGCGGTGACTGGTTCGATTGCGACCGACAACTTGATGCGGTTTCCCGGCCGATTTTCCGAGCACCTGCTGGCCGACCATCTGCAGAAGGTGTCCCTCAGCTTCCTGGTCGACGACCTGGTCATCCATCGCGGCGGCGTGGCCGGAAACATCGCGTACGCCATCGGCGTGCTCGGCGGCGACGTCGCGCTGGTGGGTGCGGCGGGGGACGATTTCGACGACTACCGCCAATGGCTGCAATCCCACGGTGTCAACACCGACCATGTGCTGATCTCCGACAGCGCGCACACGGCGCGTTTCGTGTGCACCACCGACCTCGACATGGCCCAGATCGCGTCGTTCTATCCGGGAGCCATGTCCGAGGCCCGCAACATCAAGCTCGCCGACGTGGTGTCGTCCATCGGTACGCCGGACCTGGTCATCATCGGGGCCAACGACCCCGACGCGATGGTGGTGCACACCGAGGAGTGCCGCAAGCTCGGTCTGGCGTTCGCCGCCGACCCGTCCCAGCAGCTGCCCCGGCTGTCCGGTGACGCGATCAACAAGCTCGTCGACGGTGCAACCTACCTGTTCACCAACGACTACGAGTGGGAGCTGTTGCTCAACAAGACCGGCTGGTCGGAGGCCGATGTGCTGGGGAAAGTCGACCTCCGGGTGACCACGCTGGGCGCCAAGGGGGTCGACATCGTGGATCGTGACGGCACGACCACCCACGTCGACGTGGTGCCCGAGACCAGCCAGCTCGACCCCACCGGCGTCGGCGACGCCTTCCGGGCCGGGTTCCTCACCGGGCGCAGCGCGGGTCTGAGCCTGGAGCGTTCGGCGCAGCTGGGCTCGCTGGTCGCCGTGCTGGTGCTGGAATCGACGGGAACCCAGGAGTGGACCTGGGACCACGAGGCCGCGACCACCCGGTTAGCCGGCGCCTACGGCGAGGACGCGGCCTCCGAGATCGCCGCCGCGCTGGCCTAGCTCCTTACAGCTGCACCGGGTACTGGGGCTCGCTGATCCGGGGCACCACGCTGCGCTCGACGAAGATGGCGTGCCAGAGCATGAAGATCAACACTGTCCACAGCCGGCGGCTGTGATCGCCGCCGCCGCTTCGGTGTTCGTCCAGCATCCGGCGCACGGCGGCGGTGTCAATCAGGTGATCGGCCTGCGACGAGTCCACCATCGCGTAGGCCCACTCCAGCAGCTCGCCGGCGCGCAGCCAATGCCGGATCGGAACCGGGAACCCGAGCTTGGGCCGGTGCAGCACATGCGCCGGGACGATGGGCTCCAATGCGCGCCGCAGCGCGTACTTTGTCGTCGTCCGGGTGATTTTCGCCTCCACGGGCAGCCGGGAGGCAACGGCGAACACCTCGGGATCCAGGAACGGCACCCGTAGCTCCAGCGAGTTGGCCATCGTCATCTTGTCGGCCTTGACCAAAATGTCGCCGCGCAGCCAGGTGAACAGGTCGATGTGCTGCATCCGGGCCACCGGGTCCCAGCCCGTCGATTCCGCGTACACCGATGCGGTCACATCGGTATGAGTCCAGTCGTCGCGGAATCCCGGCAGCACGTCGCGCAACTGCGCGTCGGAGAAACTGCGGGCATTGCCGTAGTAGCGCTCCTCGAGCGTCAGCGATCCGCGGTGCAGCAGGCTCTTGCCCCGCATGCCCTCCGGCAGCGGTTTGGACACCTTGCCCATCGATCGCCGCACCGGTCGCGGCAGATACTCGAACGGCTTCAGCGACAGCGGTTCCCGATAGATCGTGTAGCCGCCGAACAGCTCGTCGGCGCCCTCACCGGACAGCACCACCTTGACGTGCTTGCGGGCCTCACGGGCGACGAAGAACAGCGGCACCAGCGCGGGGTCGGCGACCGGCTCGTCGAGGTACCAAACAATCTCGGGCAGGGCGGCCACGAACTCATCAGGGCTGACCACCTTGGCGATGTGGCGGGCACCAATCGCTTCGGCCGAGGCCACGGCGACGTCGATCTCGGAGAACCCCTCGCGCTCGAAACCGGTGGTGAACGTGATCAGCCGCGGATTGTGCCGGATCGCCAGCGCCGCGATCGCGGTGGAGTCGATACCCCCGGACAGGAACGCCCCGACGGTGACGTCGGCGCGCATGTGCTTGGCCACCGAATCCTCGAGCACCGCGGTGATCTCGTCGTAGCGGGCCTGTTCGGTATCGCGGGTGATCGGCGTGGCGGCAAACCGCGGCACGAAGTAGCGGGTGACCTCCGGCTCGAGACGCCCGGGACGGATCCGGGCGTAGCAGCCCGATTCGAGGCGCCGCACCCCGCGGTGCAGCGTTTCCGGCTCCGGCACGTACTGCAGGACCGTGTAGTGCTGCACCGCCCGATGGTCGATCCGGGTGTCGAACCCGATGAGCTCGACGAGGTCCAGCAGGCATTTCTTCTCGCTGGCCACCCCGGTACCGCCGGAGCCGGTAGCCATGAAAAGCGGCTTGATGCCGAAAGGGTCACGCGCGCAGAACAATTCGCGGGTGACGGTGTCCCACAACGCGAAGGCGAACATGCCGCGCAGCCGCGTCAAGACGTCGGTGCCCCAGTAGTGGTAGCCGGCGACGATGGCTTCACCGTCACCGTCGGTGGCGAAAACGGCGCCGTGCGTGGTGGCCAGTTCGTCGCGCAGCTCCAGGTAGTTGTAGATCTCGCCGTTGAACACCAGCACGTAGCGATCGGGCGTCTGCGGTGGGCCCCAGCGCAGCGGCTGATGTGAATGCGCGATGTCGATGATGGACAGCCGGTTGAACCCGAACACGACGGATCCGTCCGCGCCCGGGTCGGTCCAGGTGCCCGGCTCGTCGGGCCCGCGGTGGCGCATCAAATGCGACGCACGGGCAATGGCACTGTCGGCTCGGGCCGCAGCGGCTTGGGAAAGACCCGCGTCGTCGGCCCCGGGGCTGTCCGAGTCGTGATCCGAGCCGGCCGGGGCTGCCACGAACGCCAGCAGTCCACACACGGCGCCCCAGTATGCCGCACTTTGGTGGCGTTGTGGATGTCGCGCCCGGCAGGTCGCGATGACCGGGCAGCCTGGCCGGTCGGGGTTTCGTCGCCCCGCTGAGCGGCGTGGTCTACGCTGCGTAGTATTCGATAT
>Ga0307479_10005232_pt1 | contig 11882 bp, 6 predicted proteins | sample atmos_gasesECM4C_FD_203743 | JGI IMG/M metagenome (GOLD analysis project Ga0307479, IMG submission 203743) | Hardwood forest soil microbial communities from Morgan-Monroe State Forest, Indiana, United States - atmos_gasesECM4C_515 | ecosystem: Environmental > Terrestrial > Soil > Temperate... | reverse complement strand
ACCGCCCTGCATTTTAGACTAATCCATGTGCCAAACTGGGGCTTTTTCGACTTAGTACCGAAAGAAGGCGAGGGCTAGCGCCGACGTTGCACAGAGCGGGAGCATAGATTACAGTACGCGATTTAGTCGGGAGAATTATTGACGGCCTGCAGCACGCTGGAGCAACGCAGGATCCCAAGGTAAAATGAAACAGCCCACTGATTCCTCACAGCCTGACGCCCGGACGGGCTCTCATTTATTTCCAGCAAGACAGCTCGTTCCCTTTGTTCTAGTCACTGTGTTGTTTTTCCTCTGGGGCATTCCTAACAATCTTAATGACGTCCTGATCCGCCACTTCATGAAGTCCTTCGCCATCTCGCGCTTCCAAGCTGGACTGGTGCAATCCGCTTTTTACATGGGCTATTTCCTGCTGGCCATGCCCGCCGCGCTTCTGATGCGCCGAATGGGGTACAAATCGGGGTTCGTCACGGGACTGGTGCTTTTTGGCGCTGGCGCTTTCTTGTTCTGGCCTGCTGCGCTTGCCGGGAGTTACGGCTTTTTTCTTTTCGCGCTGTTTGTAATCGCCAGCGGACTTTCGTTTCTAGAGACTGCCTCAAATCCCTTCATTGCCCAGTTAGGCGACCCGGACAGCTCTGAACGCCGCTTGAATTTCTCGCAGGCCTTCAATCCGCTTGGCGCGATCACCGGAGCGTTGGTTGGCACCATATTCATTTTTTCCGGAGTAGAACTAACGTCGCAAGAAATCGCAGTTCAACAGGCGCATCATACTTACGAAGCGTATCTTCGTTCCGAAACGCTGCGTGTGGTGAAACCCTATCTGGTTATTGGCGCGATTGCACTCATCTGGGCGATGCTCATTTTGCGGGCGAATTTTCCGTCTATTCAAAGCGAGCACGAAAATGAGTCCGGCGACCGTGGACATTTTCGTGACCTCTTCCGTTATCCCCATTTTCTGTTTGCGGTTGTCGCGCAGTTTTTCTACGTAGGCGCACAGGTGGGCACCTGGAGCTACTTCATTTCTTACGTTCAGGAGTACGCGCACCAATCCGAAAAGATCGCCGGCTACTTTCTGACCGGCACGCTGGCGGCCTTTGGCGTGGGCCGCTTTGCTTCCGCCTGGCTGATGCGCTTTGTGAGTCCCAGCAAGCTCATGGGTGCGTACAGCGTCACGAATATCGTGCTCGTTGGAATTGCCGTATTTATTCCCGGCTGGATGGGCCTATGGTGTGTTTTCTTAACCAGTTTTTTCATGTCCCTGATGTTCCCGACGATTTTTGCTCTCGGACTGAAGGGCCTCGGGCCAAACACCAAGCTGGGTGGATCGCTTCTGGTCATGGCCATTGTCGGAGGCGCCGTTTTGACGCCGGTGATGGGATTCATCTCGGTGAAAACGCACAGCCTCGCGATTGCATATTCAGTGCCGTTCGTTGCGTACGTGGTGATCGCGTTCTATTCGTTCTGGGGGTCGCATCAGCGGAACGCAGACCTCACCGCGGGTTAAGTTCCTGCAAGCGAAAGAGAGGAAATTCATGAGCAAGCGATATTACCTTGCGCTCGATCTGAAGGACTCCCCGCAACTCATCGAAGAGTACAAGCGCCATCACCAAAACGTCTGGCCGGAGATTACCAAGAGCATAAGGGATGCCGGCATCGAAGACATGGAAATCTATCTGGTCGGAACGCGTTTGTTCATGATTATGGAAGTCAGCGACCACTTTTCGTTTGAAGAGAAGGCGCGAGCTGACCGGAGCAATCCGAAGGTGCAGGAGTGGGAAAAACTCATGTGGAAGTTTCAGAAGCCATTGCCGCAGGCACGTCCAGGAGAAAAGTGGATGCTGATGGAGCGTATCTTCAAGCTATAAATCGGTTTTCGACGGCGTACGCCACTGGATGTTAACGCCTTTTCGCTTGACAACGTGCACTGTGAAGAGTAAAAGTTCCGGCACTTCACCTGTCCCGTGAAACGCCAGCAATTAGGCGCGGCAACCGGGCCCTTAGGAGTAACAGTACCCGTGGGCTCTCTTGCTCCCTCAAAAGATACGAATTCCCGGCAAGTTTCACGACTTGATGGTTGAGTGGGGTTTACCCGCCAGCTGGGTTGAATGGAGGAACCTATGTTCGAGTTCAAGGGGACGCGCAAATCCCTACTTCTCGGAGTGTCCTTGCTGGCGGGCATGGCGTGTGTGCAATCGGCGTGGGCGCAGGGCCCTACTCCGGGACAAAACGTGAACATGGTTTCGGGCATCACCTGGCCTGACGGCGATCCCTTCCTGCAGCGCCAGAATGAGCCCTCCATTGCTGTATCCACTCGTAACGCTTGTCACCTGCTGGCTGGGGCAAACGACTATCGCACCGTGGATCTTAACTTCTTCGCGACGGGAGAGACCGGAGACGCCTGGCTGGGGCTCTTTAAGTCGTTCGATTGCGGCGCTAGCTGGCAAAGTACGCTACTACCCGGGTATCCACTGGACAAGACACCGGAAGGCATAGGCTCGCCACTGAAAAAGTGGAATGCCGCGTCTGACCCGATCGTTCGCCCCGGGCCCAGCGGCTTCTTCGGCTATAGCGGGATCGCTTTTACGCGCGGAACCAATCAGGGCCAGGTATTCTTCAGCCGATTCGTGGATCTCAACAACAAAGAAAACGGTAGCGCGGCTACCGGTGCGCTTAATAGCAACGCAGATCCCATCCGTTACGTTGGCACGGAAGCGCACGCCGATTCCTGGACAAGCCTTGGATGGCCATCGACATCGAGCGCGGCGGAAGGGGGTGCACACTGCAGGTCCCGCAGCCTCCACCGAACGGTGTAGTGGCGCAGTCCGTTGCTGTGGGAAATATCTACATTGCTTTTACCGCGTTCAACTACAGCCAGGTGGGCGTCCTTCTTTCCAGCCAGATTCTTTTCAGCCGCTCGAGCGATTGCGGGGTTACGTGGAGCACGCCTATTGCTTTGACTGCAAGCGATGATGACAACAGCAGCCTCAACCAGGGACCTACGATCGCGATCGATCCCAGGACCGGATTTGTTTACGTTGCGTGGCGCAGATTCGCGACACCGAACCACAGTGACGCCATCGTGGCCGCAGCGTCGATCAGCGGAGGCCAATGGTTCACGCCGGCGGTGCCGGTGATTACACTGCCCGCGTTCGATCCGAAACATCCGCCCACGGGTCCTAATGGTCCATTCTCGTTTTTCGACCAAGTCACATCTGGCACCGCCATGCGCACCAATGCATATCCGAGTTTGGCGGTTGCTGATAGCGGCAGTCAGGGGATTCCCGGGCAAATCTATCTTGCCTGGGCGCAGCGCGGTGTAGGACCAAATGGGGAAGCTAGAATCATGATGGTGGCCTCTCCCACCACTTGGACTTGGCCCAAGCCTTTCCCCATTGATAACGGACCGCTGACCGATGATAGCGGGAACATATTTGCTCGCGGCCATCAATTCATGCCGCAACTCGCCTTTTCCGGCGGCAAGCTAGTAGCCGTGTATTACGATCAGCGCATTGACCATACTTTGGGTGTCTATACACCGAATGTTCCTTTTCAGCCAGACCCCAGCGACGGCAGGCTTTACAAGGAACAGCGCGAAGCGCAGGGCGAGTTGTTTACAAATCCTACAAATCCGGGCGCGGTTTTTACGCCGTTCTTCGATGACCTGGGCCTAACGCAACGACGGCACACCATTGAGATGATGTTGAGCCAGGCTGTGCCGGGTCCGATTCCAGCATTCCTGCCCGCAGTGCGAGTTTCGCAGTACATATTTGGTCTTCGCGGGGATGTCCAAAACCCATCCCAACTCCAGCAGCTTCAGGAAGACCCGCCGAACTTGCCACTGTTCGCCAACGGATCCGAGCCCTTCTTCGGAGACTACATTGACGTCGCCCCGCTGATGATGGTGCCGACGCCGTCGGGCGGATGGATTTTCAACACCGGCGCGAACCCCAACCAAGCCCCGGTGTTTTACACCGCCTGGACCTCAAATCAGGACGTGCGCCCGCCGGTCGATGGTAATTGGAAGAACTACACGCCGGTAGGTGCCGGAGGGATGAGCGTGTTCGATCCGACGCAACCTAGACTCAAGTGCACCCCCGGACAAGAGGGAATGCGCAACCAAAATATCTACGCCAGCCGCATAACACAGGGGCTACTAGTGTCTTCGCCGCAGACCTTGAAACCCCTCAGTGCAACCCTGCAACGCACCTTCGTTGTGCTGGTCCAGAACTTGACTTCCTCTGACAGGACCTTCCATTTGACAATCGCGAACCAGCCGCCAGGCGGGTTTGCGTCTTTCACTGCCGGGATCAATAACAATGGCCCTCCCGTGACACCCCCATCGCCGGTTAGCACGGCTCTCGACGTAGATATCCCTCCGCACTCGGGCATTACGCGCCCGGTTTTCGCGGTGTCCAGCAGTTCCCTCGCGAGTATCACAGTCAACGTTGTCGAAACAACACCCGCGCCCATTAATAGCGGTCTTGCCAGCTTCGTGGCATTCAATTCCGATCCATCGAGTCCCCTGACGTTACTCAATCCTGACGGGTCGTCCAGCGCGGATATTGGGACTGTCGAAATCTACTCGCCCAGTACTACGGACCCTACCCTTTTTAACCCGAACGCGCCGAATCCCAACGCGCCGAATCCCAACGGACCGAATACGGGTCTCAGCAACCCTAACGCACCGAATCCCAACGCACCCAACCCCAATGCACCGAATCCCAACGCGCCCAACCCGAATGCGCCCAATCCCAACGCACCAAACCCCGACCTGCTCAATCCGAACGCGCCGAATCCTAACGCGCCCAATTCCGTGGTTGCCAATCCCAACGCACCAAACCCGAACGCCCCGAACCCCAATGCGCCCAATCCCAATGCGCCGAACGCGGACATAACCAACGCTTCTATTTTTGACGCCGTTTATACGGTGACAAACACGGGCAATACGACCGGGTCCTATCGTGTGAAGCTGGTGGGCAACAATCCTGGGAATATCCCTCTGCAATTGGCGGTGAACAAGACGTATCAAACGCCGACATCGTCGACCTATGAGAATCCAGCTGGCCCAGGGAACTGTCAGCTTACGACGGAAAACCACAACAATGTTCAGACGCTCATCAATAATCCGCTGATTACGCCTCCGACGAATTTGAACGATCCAGGTATAACGGATTCCAGCTCCACGAATGCAACGTTCTCGTTGTTTCCTGGGGAGACGGCAGTGTTGGTCCTGCGCGGATATTTCGCGTCCTACAACAACGATGCGCGTGCAGCCTTTAACGCCTTCAAAACTTTGATTACCCAAATCGCCCCGGTAGTCACCTCACAGGCCGCGAATACCGATACAAACACGGTCCCATTCAGTGTTCCTGGAGGTGGAATCCGAGGGGGACTCTTTATCCTAGCAGGTATGCCAGATGCGGTTATTGGAACGCTCTACAGTGGAAGGATGCAGGAAATCGGCGGAACGCCAATCTTCAACTGGCAGGTTACGGGAGGCAATCTACCCGGTGGCACGAGCGTTGATCCCACAAGAGGATTGGTTTTCGGTGTGCCGCAGTGTCCTCCCAACACAATATGCAGCTTCCCGGCTACGTACAATTTCACTGTGCAACTTACCGATTCCGTGGGGAACACAGCGTCCCAGCAACTCAGCATTCGCGTCGCTGCGCCTCTCATAATCGGGACAACGAGCCCGCTGCCGACAGGTACAAAAGGCGCGAGTTATGGGCAAACCTTGACCGCAAGCGGTGGTACGGCGCCCTATAGCTGGACCCCGGTTACTGTCAATGGGGTGTCCCTGAACAGCAGTGGTGTACTCAGCGGCATACCGACGTCTGCCGGAACGTTCAACTTTACCGCTACGGTTTCCGACGGCGGTTCCCCTAGCCAAACTGCCTCTCAGTTGATGACGCTGAACGTGCTGAATCCGTTCGCACTGACTTTTATTGCACAGCCGAGCAACTCGACCGGAGGTACGATCATAAGTCCGGCAGTTACCGTTCGCGCACTCGACACCACCGGAGCCGTGGTGCCTGGGATCAACATCACCCTGGCGATTCAAAATAACCCTTCGAACGGAACGCTCTCAGGGACCACCACGCAGATGACCAATGAGATAGGAGTCGCCACATTTTCCGACTTACGCATTGACAGAGGAGCAAGCGCTGCTGGTTGTCCCGGCAGTGGATACACTCTACTGGCAACAGCAACGGGCGGCGCGAACGCGACATCCAATTGCTTCGGCATCATTGGCTTCGCGCCCACTGGAAACGCGCCAGCCAACAGTCTGGCGGCGGCCCGCATCTCCCCTACCGCCACGCTCTTGAACAATGGGACTGTTTTGGTTACTGGTGGGACTATTGGCGGGATCCTTAGCGATGCCACGATTCTCTCCAGTGCCGAGCTCTATACCCTGTCGACGCGAACCTTTGCCCCGACAGGTAGCATGACTGCACATCGGTATGGACACACTGCGACGCTGCTTTCGAATGGCAAGGTACTGATTGTGGGTGGAGCATCGACGCAGGCTGCCGAAATCTACGATCCTGCAACAGGAATCTTCACCGTTACGGGAAGCACTGCGTTTCCGCGGAGCTTCCACACCGCGACACTGCTTAACGATGGGACGGTACTCATCGCGGGAGGCTCAAACTCCTTAGCGGGAGAAATTTATGATCCTGTTGCCGGAACCTTCAGCACAACCGGCAACATGACGACTCTGCGGACGTTTCACACCGCGACGCCGCTCAATAATTGCTGCACGCTTACGGGCAATGGTCTTGTACTGCTGTCCGGAGGGAGTGGCAGCGATGGCGTCCAGGCAACAAGCGAATATTACGATCCGGAGACAAAAACTTTCACTTTCAGCCCCACTTTGCTCGCGAGCGCGCGCGAAATCCACACGGCCACGTTGATCAACGGGGATGTTTACGTTATTGGAGGGACCCCGGACGGGCTCAATGGGCTTGCCAGCGCTGACTTTTTTAATTCATCCGCTCTCAATGCGCTTGTGAGTCCATGGCTGTTCGAAGGCTTCAATACAGCTGGAGTCACTCAATCGGCCAATGGTCCGCCAAATCCGGCAACGTTCACGCTCAATTCCACGGCGTGGATCAGTGAGGTTGAGACCTATCACTTCAACAACGGGAATGGCGACGTGCCCGGTACCATCACGCTCCAACTCCCGGGAGGAGGCGTCTACGGTCCTTTCCCAGCGCAGGGATTCAACGCTAATAGTACGCTTTGCGCGAATACGGTGAATTCGCCCTGCCTTGCCTGGGTGGCAAGTGTCAATTTGCCAATTGGACCGGGCACGTTCACTGTGCAGGACTCCGCTCCTGCTACGTGGTCGTACAACACCGGGTCTGGCAGCAGCAATGGCAGCGGCTTCATCAGAGTGACCGGGACTTTCTCACTGCCGCAGTTCAGCGGGCTCGTTCCAACGCTAAACGTTGCGCGCGCCTACCATACAGCAACCCTGCTGGCCAGCGGCTCAGTACTCGTCGCCGGAGGGTCCGGTGGCGCAGCTACACCGAATCTTGCAAGCGCTGAGATTTTCAACCCGGGAACCGACTTTAATCCTAGCTTCCGTGTCACAGGCAATTTAGTGACGGCGCGGCGCAGCCACGCGACAGTGCTTTTGCCTGATGGAACGGTTTTTGTGGTAGGAGGAAACGGGAACAGCGGACCGCTGTCAAGTGCGGAGATTTACTATCCGTTCTGACCATCCGCTTGGAGTCAATTTGCGGAGCGGCGGCGAGCGTCACTGACGAGGGGATCTCGATCGGCGTTTTGCTTTAGCGCCAAGAAAGCCTGGTACGACTCATTAGCGGCGGGGCTCTTCAATCCCTCCTGGGCCCGGCCGAGATAGTAGTAGACCGCAGGAAACAGGTAGTAGGTGGGCGACTCGTCCAAGAAGAGCGCGGTTGCTTCACCACGGCGCTTCAAGCAGATTTCCAGTTCCGAATCGGCCTCCGCAAACGCGCCTGCCTCAAGGTATGCCTGGCCCAGATCAAATCGACCGAGCCAGGTATCTGCAATTTTTTGCGACTCCGTGAAGAGAGTCACAGCTTCGCTCGCTTTGTGGTGTTTCAACTCCAGCTCTCCCTGAATGAGCTTCGCATAGGCTCGCGCGTCAGATTCGAGGCGTCCAGAGAGCTGCTTGGAAATGTCCAGAGCCTTTGCATCTTCTCCCAGACCCTCAGCAATTCGCGACGACCAAAAAAGGACGCTGGTATCCTTGCTGTCAGCGAGCGCGTGTTGGAGGGCCGCCCGGGCCGGCCCCGAACGGTCAAGAAGAAGGTAGGCCTGTGCCAGCGTCGTCCACTTTACAGCTGCAGCATCTGGATTTTTGTTCTGCTCGTCGGCGGCGACGGCCTTTTCAAGAATCGCGGTAGCATCCGCCGCTCGACCCAGGTAAAGGTCTATGTCCGCCAGACCGATGGCTGCGGAGGAGGCGCCGTCAGGGCCAACTTTCTCGAGTTTGTGCCACGTTTCCTGGGCCTGGTCGAGCTCGTCTTTGCCCAACCGTGACAAAGCCAGCCCAACATAGGCCAGAACAAAATTCGGATTCATTTCGATCACGGCCTGCTGTTCGCGGATTCCGGAATCGAAATCGCCCGCATACATTGCGTACAATCCCAGATTGTTTCGCTGAGGCGTGTTCTTCGGCCATAGGTCCACTACGCGACGAGCCACTTCGACCGCGCCATGCATGTCTCGTTTATAAAAATGGGCCAGCGCCAAACCGGCCATGCCAAGATTGTCGGCAGGATAGAGGTTGACGAGCTGTGTGAGTTCCTCGATGGCCTTATCTGGATTGTGCGAAACCACCAGATAGTACACCCCGCGCGTGCGATATTTCTCCCGGTCGGTCATGCGATCAATCTTGGAAAGCGCTAGTTGATAGTACTTCTCGGCCTCCTGGCGCCGGCCACTGTTGAAATAAGAAACTCCTATGCCCGCATAAGCGCGCCCCATGTTGGGATCCAAATCAACCGCTTTGGTGTAATGTTCAATCGCGTCCTTCCACTTTCCCGCCACCTGCATATCCTGGCCAAGGGCGTATTCGTGAGCGGCTTCCAACGAAGCGGCAGTAAACGTCTCTGCCTGCGCCAGTTGGACCCACTCGGGAGTGGCGTCCCCCAGGGAGCCTCGTACGCGAGCGGCCAACTCGTCCAGGGCACGCAGCACCGTTTCTTTGTCGCGCGCTTCCGCCTTGTTGCTGGCAATGGCCTTTCCGGTCATCGCGTCCACGGTCTTGCACAAAATCGTGTAACGATCGCCGCGGTGCGTGATGGAGCCGGCGACAATAACTCCGACTCCTTCTCGTACCCCTACCAACCTGGCCAGCCCCTCATCCAGGTGTGTCGCGCCGGGCCGCAGTTGCGCGGCGACTTTGCGGGCCTGCCCGCGGTTGTACAAGCTCACGAACGACGCACCTTCCAGTGCCACCCCGAACATCGGTTCGAGCGTGCCGTCGAAAATCGGTTCAGAGGTGTCGTTGGTAAAGTCCGCGATCAGCACGGAAACCGGCCCATGATTCACGGGAGAACGAACCATAAACCGTTTGCGCAGCAGCGACCCGCCTCCCGCGAAAACTGCAAGAGCTGCCAATGCTGCGATCCATTTCAAGTAAGCGGATTTCACGCGCTGCTTCGGCGGAGAAACGACCCTGGCAGTGGCACGGGAGCCAAACGCCGACGGACTTGCGGAAACCACGCCAGAGGCGGCTTCGCGTTTCAGACGCTGCAGATCTGTGCGGATTTCAGCGGCGCTCTGATAACGCATCTGACGGTCTTTGTCGATGGCCTTGCTGATGATTTCTTCCAGCTGCGGGGGAACCTGAGAATTCATCACTGTTGGAGGGATGGGCGACCGATTTAAAATCGCTTCCATGATGATGCCGGATGTTTTCCCAAGAAATGCCAGTTGGCCTGTGGCCATCTCATAGAGCGCCAGACCGAACGAAAAGATATCCGTGCGATTATCCAGTTCCTCACCCATTACCTGTTCAGGGGACATGTACGCGACTGTCCCGATCGTCGTCCCCGGACTGGTAAGCAACTCTTGCCCGGTCAAAGTTAGCATTGCGGAAGCGCCTACTCCTTCGGGTACCATCGTTGTTGGAGCGAGCTTGGCTAGACCGAAGTCGAGAATCTTTGCTTGGCCGCGTTTGGTTACGAAGACATTCGCGGGTTTGATATCCCGGTGCACGATGCCTTCGCAATGAGCGGCGTCGAGCCCATCTGCGATTTGGATTCCAAGGTCAAGCAAGCGCTCCATCTGCAAGGGTTTGCCCTCAATTAGATGCTTAAGGGTCTGGCCGTCCATGAACTCCATGACGATGAAGTTCTGGCCGTCTTCTTCGCCGATATCGTGAATAGTGCAGATGTTGGGATGATTGAGGGCCGATGCTGCTTCGGCTTCGCGTCTAAATCGCTCAACCGCGGCCGGGTTTTGCTGAGCCTCTGAAGGAAGAAATTTCAGCGCAACAACACGCTTCAAACGGGTATCTTCCGCTTTATAGACTACCCCCATGCCGCCACCGCCCAGCTTTTCGAGGATGTGGTAATGCGAAATGATATGACCGATCATTTGGGTGACAATTCTTTACCGCGCATGTTAGGACGCAGGTCGAGGCAAGTCAACGCCTTGCGAAATCGCTAGGCGACATTGTTTGGTTCAGTTGACATTTACCCTCGGCGATCCCAGACAATGCTCCGCCTTGCAGGGCAGCAAACAAGCGCTCGCTATTCGGCCGCAAAACAAATCGAGTCAGCTCAAACAAAATCTCGCGCACTATTGTTTGAACGCCGCTTGACGCCCGCGAATCCTGCTCATCGGTTGTGCTCGGTGAACTTGCCGTTCTTCTGCCTCCACGGTCTGGACTACCAACTCACACCAATCGGCGACCGCCGTTTTCGCGACGCACTCCCGCGGGCGCAAGCCCGTGCGGCCTCAAAGACGCCCCTGATCGAACGCCTCGTCAAGTTGATTGACGAAAGCTCGCCGAAGGGTTTCACCCGCTTCACGGTTCGCTCTGGCTCTCGGTTACAGGTCGTTTTAGCTCAAGACATACAATGGGTTGGGGCGGCCGCCGATTATGTAGAATTACACACCCGAAACGGCTCCTACCTGCTGCGGGAGACGATGAATGCTCTAGAGCGTAAAGTCAACCTCGCCGAGTTTATCCGCATTCATCGCTCGCGAATCGTACAAAGCGCCTGCATTCGTGAGCTCCGAGCCATTGAGAATCACGAGTTCATTGTGAAGCTGCTCGATCAATCCGAACACCGATCGAGTCGCACATATGCCGGCCGGCTCGAGCATTGGTTGTCATCCGATAGGAGATGAACCAATGCCCGGCCTGCATGACCCAGCCGAATCACACTTGATACATACGCACAAGCTCGGACGCCTGCGAAGAGGTAAGCACAGACCAAGGTTGTAAGCATGATTTTGCCGAAGCAGATTCAAACCGGCGAGGAGGGAAGAGCAGACTGATTTTTCTTATTGAAGGACGGGCTTCACTTCCAATCCAACCGATCGGACTTCAATCAACTTTACGGATTCTATCAGCGGCTCTATTCTCGGCAGAGACATTCAATTCCCTGTGAATCCATGGAGTGCGGCAGATTCACCGCATAATTACCAAAAAACTATTCACGTTGGATGTGCTTTGGCCACCGGGTTTTTCTGCTGAAGCGCTGCAATCCCGATGGGCCGCAGCGATCTGGCGGTTTTACTCGTGCAACACAACCATCAACAGCGATTTATTGACTTTGATCTTTCCGTTGTACTCGATGAAACCCAGTTTTCTGAATTTGTTCATGAAGAAATTCACGCGCGATCGCGTGGTTCCGATCATGCTCGCCAGAGTC
>Ga0307479_10005231_pt1 | contig 11887 bp, 11 predicted proteins | sample atmos_gasesECM4C_FD_203743 | JGI IMG/M metagenome (GOLD analysis project Ga0307479, IMG submission 203743) | Hardwood forest soil microbial communities from Morgan-Monroe State Forest, Indiana, United States - atmos_gasesECM4C_515 | ecosystem: Environmental > Terrestrial > Soil > Temperate... | reverse complement strand
GCCGTCCCAGTGAGAAATTGGCAATGTTAATCGACTCTTCCCCCAGAATCGTTCCCACCTTGCCGATCACACCCGGCACATCGCGGTTCCGCATGTAAATCAGGTTGCGCTCCAGCGGGGCCTCGACATCGATGCCATCCACATGCAGCAGCCGCGGAGCGTTCCCGTGCAAGACCGCGCCCTTCACTAAATGTTCTTCCGTCGAAGTCTTCAGAGAAATTGAAAGCACGCTGCCCGCGCCTCCGGTTGAGGTCTTTGTCTTCGGCGATTCCAGCACCCGCAGCCCTCGCACATCGGCAATGGCCGCCGCGTTCACCAGATTCGCCTTCTCCTCGAGGGCCTGGTTGAGAATGCCCTTGATCGCTCCGTTGCGAATCAACTCCGTCTTCCATTCTCCGATGTGGCCACCGTAACGGATGGAGATTTCTTCAATCGTCCCTTCCGAAACCTGCGCCAGAAACGCTCCCATACGTTCTGCCAGCACAATGTAAGGCTGTATCGCCGCATATTCCTCGGCCGAAACCGAAGGGACGTTTACCGCATTCTGGATCACGCCGTGTTTCAAATACTCCTTAACCTGCTGCGCGATCTGAACCCCTACGGCTTCCTGCGCCTCAAGCGTCGACCCGCCCACGTGCGGGGTGAGCAGCACATTGTCGAGCGCCAGCAGCGGAGAGTCCTTCGGAGGCTCTACCGCGAAAACGTCAAGCGCAGCCGCCGCGACACGCCCCTGCTGGAGCGCCTGGGCCAGATCGCCTTCATTCACCAGTTCGCCGCGCGCACAATTCACCAGCCGCACGCCTTTCTTCATCTTCGCGATTGACGCCGCATTGATCATCCCCGTGGTCTGCGGCGTCAGCCCCACGTGCAACGTGATGTAGTCCGCGCATCCATAAATCTCCTCAAGCCCAGCGAGCCGGATGCCCTGCTCCTTCACCACTGTGACCGAGACAAACGGATCATGTGCTACCAGTTCCATGCCGAAGGCCTGCGCCCGGCGCGCTACCTCCATGCCAATCCTCCCCAGCCCGATGATCCCCAGCGTCTTCCCCCGTAGTTCGGTGCCCTGCAGCGATTTCTTCTCCCACCGGCCCGCATGCATCAGCGCGTCCGCCCGGCACAAGTGGCGCGCCATGGCGAGCATCATCCCCAAGGTTTGCTCCGCCACCGCTACCGCGTTCGCTCCCGGCGTATTCATCACCGCGATGCCCTTGTGCGTGGCCGCTTCGAGGTCGATGTTGTCCACCCCCACGCCGGCTCGCCCAATCACCCGCAGCTTCTTGGCATGGGCGAGAAGTTTGGCATCCGCCTGCACCGCCGAGCGCACGATGAGCGCATCTGCCGACTGCAGATGTTCCGCCAGCTTGCCTTCGAGCTGATCCGCGGTGAGCACGGTCCAGCCCGGCTCCTGCAGTTCAGCCAAGGCCGATCCCGAGATTTTTTCCGCCACGATGATTTTCACGAATGAGTTCCTTTGAACGGCGATCCCTTGATTCGTGCTGCGAAGGCTGGCGATCCGATTTCAGCCGTCCATCCGACAATTCCTTGACGGAAAATTGACAAGGCTCTGACACTCCCGCTAGCGCGATTTTCTAGACTGGTGTGCAAAATGGGGCACTCGCCCACGGGAGAACCTATGACCACCCTTCCACCACTTAAAACCGTGAAAGCAATACTGCTCGTCACTCTGATCGCGTCCACGCTGGCGTGCGGATACAGTTCCAAGATGACTCCTCCCTCAGCCGGGAATGTCCCTGCAATCGCACAGCTCGCTCCCGCCAGCATGAAGGCGGGTAGCGCTGCGTTCACCTTGACCGTCAACGGAAGTAAGTTCAACACGAATGCGGTGGTGAACTGGAGCGGCGCGGCGCAAACCACAACCTACGTGAGCGGCAACCAGCTCTCCGCGGCCATCCCGGCCTCGGCGATCACGGCTGCGGGCACGGTCCAGGTAACGGTAACCAATCCAGGCACCGCCGGGACGGGCATGTACGGAAGCGGCGGCACCATGCCAGAGACCTCGAACAGCATGACCTTCACCATCAACTAAGCTGCGGCCTGGAGGGCGGGATCGTTGCGATACCGTCGTCAGGCGCCCACCAGTTGGCGTTTCTCGATCAGGGCGCGGGCATATACTTCCTGCGCCGCCCGCACCGCTGCGCCATATTCGACGTTGTTTTCGGTCACACGCGCCAGTACGTGTTCGAGCGCGCCCAGGATCCCGACCGTGTCGAGATAGTCGTAGTACCCGATGTGAGCGATCCGGAAAATCTTCCCTTTCATCTCTCCCTGCCCGTTGGCGACGACAGCATCGAAGGACTCGCGGAATTCCTTCACAATCTTTCCCGAGTCGAGCCCGTCGGGCGCGCAGATAGCGGTCAGCGCCGCTGCCGGCGAAGACGCATACAACTTTAATCCCAAAGCCTTCGCTCCCGCGCGCGTCATCTCCGCGCACAACTCGGCGTTGTTGACCAGTTCCTCGCGGCCCTTGGCCAAATCGCCGTTGCCCATGTCGCGAACGAATCCAAGGGCTGCCCCGAGCGCAGCAAATAGAGATGTCGCGGGAGTGTACGCCGTCTCGCCCTTGGCCGCCGACTTCCGCTCCTTGCGCAGATCGAAGTAATACCGCGGCGAGGTTGTGCCATCCATCCGCTTCCACGCCCGCTCGCTCACCGCGCAATACGCCAGACCCGGAGGCATCATCAGGGCCTTCTGCGATCCGCCGATGATCACGTCCACACCCCAACCGTCCACATCCAGATGCGTGGTGCCCAGCCCGGTGATCGCATCCACCACCAGCAGCGTGTCATTTCCTGAAGCCCCGCCGTGTGCCCGCACGATCTTCGCGATGCCTTGCACGTCATGCCGCGCTCCGGTGGAACTCTCGGTGGCCTGCACAAACACCGCGCGCACGCCCGGCGTCAGCTTCGCTCGAACTTCTTCGAGCGAGATCGTTTCGCCGTACGGCGAACTCACTACGTCCGCGGCGCAGCCGAAGGCCTTGGCCAGACCTGTCCAACGTTCGCCGAACTTGCCGGCCGTCAGCACCAAAACCTTGTCGCCCGGCGACGTTAGATTCGACACCGACGCCTCCATCACGCCGGTGCCCGAAGATGCCAGCACGAGCACATCATTTTTCGTGCCGATAAATTCCTTCATGTCGCTGAGCACGCGCTGGAACAATGCCCGAAAGTCAGCGGTTCGATGGTGCGCCGTAAACGAAGCCATGGCCGTCTGCGCCGCCGGCAACAGCGGCGTCGGCCCGGGAGTAAAAAGACGATTCTTGTGCAACATGATAAGGGTCCTTATGCGGGGCAATCGTTTGGATTTGTCGGGTGCCCCATCTCTCGCGCCGTTGCGAGAAGTGGGCTTTTTTAGTTTACCGGAACGGGGCAGTCGGAGCACGCTTGCGGGTGTCAATCCGCTGGCGCGAAATCCATTCCGCGCTGTGATCCAAGTCACAAACACATGTCCCCAGACTCATCGTCCGGGGACGTTTGATGTAACGGAGGGGCACATCTGGAGTCAGCTGCGGCCAGTTTTCGACGCAAGAATTTCGGGCTTGGCAATCTCGGGTGCTTTCGCGAACAGATCTTTCGCCTTAGCGAAGAGCACTTTTGCGATTTCCCCATTGAGGTGAGCGTTCCGGCCGTTTTCGTCCACGAATGTGTCGAAGATTCCGTATTTCCTCGGCCCCATTTTGATGGCGTACCAGCTCACCGTCTCTGGCTCACGTTCCGCCAGCGGCTGCGCGGATTTCAAGAATTCCTCAACTTCTTTCTCTTTGCCGGGCTTGGCTTCCAGTTCTGCCCAAATTGCCAGCTTTCCCATGGTGGTTCCTCCTGCCCATGTCATGCCGCACGCGTTAGTTTAGTCGCGCATCTTCCGTGGATCTGGAGTTTATAATCGCCCCATGAGTCTCACCGAACAGATCCAGAAAGACATCGTCGCCGCCATGAAAGCCAAGGACGAAGCGCGCCTCTCCACCCTGCGCATGGTCAAGAGTGCATTGCACCTTCGCCAGGTCGAAAAGATGGCGCCGCTCGACGACAAAGAAACTCAGGCCGTGCTGGCCACGCTGATCAAGCAACGCAAAGAATCGGTCGAGCAGTTCACCAAGGGCGGACGACAGGAAATGGCCGATAAAGAAGCCGCCGAAATCGTCCTGATCGAAACCTATCTCCCCAAAGCCGCCGCCGAGGCGGAGGTTGTAGCCGGTGTGAAGGCCGCCATCGCCGAAATGGGCTCCCCCACCATGAAAGAAATGGGCACTGTGATGAAGAACGCCATGGCCCGCTTTAGTGCCGCCGGCATGCGCGTCGACGGGAAGATGGTCAACGAGATTGTGAAGAAAGAGCTGGCAGGGAAGTAGGAATGCTTATGGGGGACAGCCGCCCCCGGCTGTCCGGTGAGCGAAGCTCGACGGGAGACCATAGATTCAGTTCGCTGACGTCAGCTACTTTTCCCTCTGGAACTCGCGGTAAGCCTCACTCTTCGAAACTCCCCGCTCCCTCGCAACCTTTTTCAGCGCAGCTTTTTCATCGACCTTTTCTTCCGTCATGATCTGCTCAACGCGCTGGCGCACGCTTGGACGGGCAAGAGTGCCCGTCTCCACACAAGCATCTTCGTCCTCGGCCTTAGCGATCAGCAGCGTGATCTCGCCCTTGACCGACTCGCGTGCCTTCAGGTTCGCCAGCACCTCGCCTGAGCGGCCTCGCAAAAATTCCTCGTGCAGCTTGGTAACTTCGCGCGCAACTACTACATGCCGAGCCGCACCCAGAACCTCGACAACGCCCGTGAGTGTCTCAACAATCCGATGCGGAGCCTCATAGAACACCTGGGTCCGCCGAGAATTCTTCACAGCCTCCAGCGCCGCGCGCCGCTCCCCGCGTTTCGCCGGCAAGAATCCGCTGAAGCGAAACGAATCCGTCGGCAGCCCGCTTGCCACCAGCGCTGCCAGAAATGCAGAGGCCCCCGGCACCGGCACCACCGGTACACCATGCCGTACCGCCAGTGCGATCAGCCGGTACCCTGGATCGGATATCCCCGGCATGCCCGCGTCGGTCACCAGCGCCACGCTCGCGCCCTCCTGCATTTGCTTAACCAGTTCCGCCGACTTCGTCATCTCGTTGTGTTCGTGATAGCTGGTCGTCCGGGTCGCGATGACATAATGATTGAGCAATTTCTGCGTCTGCCGCGTGTCTTCGCAGGCGATCACGTCCACTTCCTTCAGCACGCGCAACGCGCGCAGAGTAATATCCTCCAGATTGCCGATCGGGGTTCCCACCAGATACAAGGCCGGCCCCGTCAACGATTTCGCTTCCGTCATGGCCGGAGTCTATCATCGGCCACAGCGATGAAGATTGGAGATTGTTGATTGTATTCCCCGACCTCCCAATCTGGATTCCGCACTCTGAAATCTACAATCTGAAATCCAGCCGTAACATTTCGCCGAAGCGGGTAGTTATGCTAGCGTATCCAACGCCAGGAGGCCGCTTATGACGGCGCGAGAGTTCCGCCAAATCGCCCTCTCCCTTCCCGACACTGAAGAGCGCGCGCACATGAACCATCCCGACTTTCGGGTCGGCGGAAAAATCTTTGCCACCCTCGGATATCCCGACAAAACCCGCGGCATGGTCAAACTCCCGCCGGAAGACCAGCACTATTTTTCGAAAGACTATCCCGATGTGTTCATCCCGGTGAAGGGCACTTGGGGACGGCGCGGCGCCACCAGCGTCCATCTGAAAGCTGCGAAGAAAGACGTGCTGCGCAAAGCCATCGAAGCCGCCTGGCGCAATACCGCCCCGAAACGCCTCTTGGAGCGATAATTAGCCTCTCGGCCCCCGGCTCCGTCGCGACTCAAGTCCCTGAACAACTGTAACCTCCTTTCGGCTGGATTTGGCATCAGAATAGGGCGATGCGGATACGCCGGACGCTCATGATCGCGGGCCTGCTTTGCGGGTTGGGTCGGGGTGTCTCATCCGCGCAACAGGCGGTTCGCACAACCGGGACTTCGAGCGCCATCCGGCAAGCACCGAGTCGAAATCTTAGGGAAAAACCAAGTCGGACACTGAGCCCGGACGAGGGCATGTCCGTGATCGCGGCTGCGCTCGATCGCAAGGTGCGTCTCCATTCCGGGCGTGACTGTTCACACCTGGTTCATGCGGTTTACGAACGGGCCGGCTTCCCGTATCGTTACGCGAGCTCCGACGATCTCTATGTTGGAGTCGACGAGTTTCGACGGGTCGAGGAGCCTCAGCCTGGCGATTTGATCGTGTGGCACGGGCACGCAGGAATTGTCGTCCGACCGTCGCGGCACGTCTTCTTCAGCTTCATGAGTTCGGGGCCAGGGATTGATGACTACAAAACTGCCTATTGGAGGAGTCGCGGACGTCCTCGATTCTATCGTTACGTCAGAAATGATTCGTGTCCGGGATGTACTTCTACCAACGCCTCTTTGCGAATCCGGGAAGACAAATAGGCCAGCCCGTCGCCAAATTGACGCCGCCCAACCTCCACCCCTAGAATCAACAGGACACGAAGTTGTCCCTCACAACCGTCTCACACTCATGCCCCTTTACGAATATCAGTGCACCAAGTGCGGCCATCGCTTCGAAAAAATCCAGAAGTTTTCCGACAAGATGGTGAAGAAGTGTCCCGATTGCGGCGCCCCCGTGGAACAGATGATCTCGGCTCCGGCTGTCCAGTTCAAAGGCTCGGGGTGGTACGTCACGGACTACGCTAAGAAATCGCACGTTCCGGCCTCCGACTCCGGCAGCAAAGACTCCAAGGAATCAAAAAAGGAAGACTCAAAGAAAGACGACAAGAAGCCCGATAGCTCTTCCAAAGAAAGCACCACGAAAAAAGGCGACAAGCACAAGTAGTCGGCCAACACTCAGCCGAGCTTCGCTCGGCCCGGCCAGATCAAAGCTTGCCCTGAGCGCAGCCGAGGGGATCCGGCGGCCCGACACAAATCCCTATTTCAGCTCGCGCTCAAAGTGCTCTTCGATCATGGTGAACAGGTGCACCCGCGCGTCTTTCCCGGAAATGCTGTGGGTCTTGTTGGGATAGATCATCAACCGGAACTGCTTCCCCGCAGCAATCAGCGCATTAATCATCTGGACGCTGTTTTGAAAGTGCACATTGTCATCCCCCGTGCCGTGAACAAGCAGCAGCGCCCCGTGCAGTTTGTCGGCGGACTTCGTGACATCGGACTGCTCGTACCCTGCCTTATCGCTCTGGAGCAGGCCCATATAGCGCTCGGTATAGATGCTGTCGTAGTTCAACTGATCGGTCACGGGAGCCACCGCCACCCCGGCGCGAAAGCGCTCCGAATGCGTCATGGCATAGAGCGTCATCGAACCGCCATTCGACCAGCCCCAGATTGCAATGCGATCTCCATCAAGCTGCGGAAATTGTGCCAGGAGTTGGTCGAGCGCCGTGAGCTGATCCTTCAACTCCACGGCGCCGAATTCGTGCCGGATTGCCGTCTGGAATTTGCGGTCGCGGCCCGGCGTGCCGCGATTGTCTACTGCAAAAACGGCAAATCCCTTCCGGGCCAGGATTTCGTCGAAAGGATCGGCCAGGCTCTTCGCCACCATCTGCGCTGCCGGTCCTCCGTAAATGTGCACAATCACCGGAATTTTGCCGCTGGCCGGCGAGTCCGGAGGCAACAACAAGCGTCCATAAAGAGTCGACCCGTCTTCCGACTTGAACTCCAGGTACTTCGGCGCCCGCAATCCGTATTCGGCCACTTCGTCGTGCGCCTTCCACACTGAGCTGCAGGAGCCAGCCACGGCACAAAGCGATAGGCTCGTTGCGGTCTGCGGGCCGGAGAAGCGGTGGAGATAATGTTTCCCATCATCGCTGAAGTCGGCGGAGTGCTGCCCCACTTCGGTGGTGAGCGCCTTGAATCCGGACCCGTCCAACTGCACCGAAAAGATGTGCCCCTGGCGCGGATCATCCTTGTTCGCCGCAAAAAAGACCGTGCCAGCAGCCTCGTCCACGCCCTCGATCGCCAGGACTTCAAAATCCCCCTTGGTCAGCTGCCCTTCCAACTTGGCGTCGGCCGCCATCGGATTCTGCTTCTCGAAGCTGTAAAGATAAAGATGCATGTTGCCATCGCGCCAACTCGGCCACAAAAATCGCCCGGATTTCAGGAATTGCACCACGGCATGATCGAAGTCGATCCAGGCCTCCGGCGTGGTCTCGGCCAGCACAATCCGCGACTTGCCCGTTTTCGCGTCCACGAAGTACAAGTCCAACTTGTCTTCAGACCGGTTCAACACTTCCGCCCATATCACTCCCTCGCCTACCCATCCGAATCGCGGAATGTAGGTGTCCTCGTCGCCGGTCAGCGAAATCCAGCGCACCTTCCCCCGGTCGGCGTCGACCACGCCCAGCTTCACCACCGGATTCGGATCGCCAACCTTGGGATACTTCTCCTCATCCACGGTAGGATGCGTCGGCATCCAGTCCGTAATCGGATAGGTCGGCACCTTGCTTTCATCCATGTGCAGAAACACGATCTCCTTGCCGTCGGGTGACCAGAAATAATTGCTGCGCACGGCTAGTTCCTCGGCGTACACCCAGTCGATGTCGCCGTTGAAAAGATTGTCGCCGGTATCTTTGGTGAGCTGCTTTTCGTCTTTCCCGTTCACCGGACGAACATACAGATTGTGCTTCCGCACGTAAGCAACGTGGTTGCCGTCGGGCGAGAATTTCGGATCTCCGCTCGGATCGGGCGCTGAAGTAAACTGCACCGCTGTCTCCGTCCCCAAGTCATAGAGCCATAGCTGCCCGCGCGAATTGAAAATCAGGTGCTTCGAATCGGGCGCCCACCAATACGATCCCACGTGATAGCGCGTCAGCCGCTCCTTCTCTCGCTCGTTCTTGACCTTGGTGACGTCTGGCGCCAGCGATGCCAGCTTCGCCGCGCTGACCAGCACTCTCTTCTCGCCCGTGGCCACATCCGCGTACCACAACTCACCGTTCTCGCCTTTCTCATCGCGCTGCACGAACGAGAGCTTCGTTCCGTCCGGACTCCACTCCGCGAACTCGGGACCACGCCCGCCCAGGCCCCCAGGCTGATAAATGGCCTCAAGCGTGAGTGGTTTGGTGGGTGCGGTCTGCGCAACAACCCACCCCTCGGAAACGAGTACCAGCAGTGTGACCAGAACAAAGGAACACCAGGAAATGCGAGTTTTCACGAAGATCCTCACTCGGCAAGAAAAAGTAGAAGGCCCAACGCACAAAGCAGAGAGTTTACACTGCCGCGGCGCTCATCCGCCGTGCATCGCCATCGCAAAATCTCCGCCGATCCCGCAGAGCGGCTCCCCGCATACATGCTAAAATGAAACTAGACCCAATGCCGGATGCTGCCTGACATCGAAAACCTGCTGCGGCTGCAAGACGCGGACAAGGAAATCCTTCGCCTGCAGGACGAGATCGCCGAATTCCCGAAACGCGTCGCCGTCATCGAGCAGAAGCTGGCCGGGACCAAAGCGCAGCTCGAAAAAGCCCAGGCCGCTATCAAGGCCGACGAAGCCGCCCGCCGCAAGTACGACACCTCGATCAACGATCTCCGCGGAAAGATTTCCAAATATCGCGACCAGTCGCTCGATGTAAAGACCAACGAGCAGTACAAAGCCCTGTTGCACGAGATCCAGTTCGCCGAAAAGGAAGTCGCGGCGAACGAAGACAAGATTCTCGAGCTCATGGTCAACGCCGACACCCGCGACAAAGAGGTCAAGGCCGCGCAGGCCGAACTCAAAGCCGAAACCGCCGAGATCGAGCAAGAAAAAGAGCAGGCCCGCCAGCGCACCGCCGAAGACGAGAAACTCCTTGCCGAATGGCGTGCCAAGCGCGCGCAGATGCGCGCCGGCGTGGACGCGGACCTTCTCCGCCACTACGAGCGTGTCTCCAAGTTTCGCGGCAGTGGCATGTCCGAAGTTCGCGATCACAAGTGCATGGCGTGTCAGGTCATCCTGCGTCCCCAGACTTACAATGAGGTCCGTTCCGGCCAGCAGACGGTGGTTTGCGATTCCTGCCAGCGCATTCTCTATTTCAATCCCGCCGACGAACTGGTCGACCAGAAGCCGGAAACCCACCGCCCGCGCCGGCACCATCCTAAGATCGACGCTCCCCAAGCGTGGTATTACCGCACAGAATACGGGGAAACTGGCGAAGTTTATATTTGTCTGACCAACGCCGGAGGCCAGGCCAGTCGTCGCGTCTACGAAATTCACACGGGACGGCTTATCGGAGATATTCTGATCCGCGAGGGCGACTACCGTCAGGCCTTCCCTGAGGACATCACCGGCGCCATCCGCCTCAACGGCTTGTGGAAAGAGGACGATCTAGACGGCTGGGGCACCGAACTTCCTATGGTCGTCCTGGATTCCCTACAATCCGATCTTGACGCCGCCCGCCGCGAAGCCGCCTCCGGTTCCCATGCCAAGCCCGAAGCAGCCCACCCCGTAGCTCCCGAACACGCCGCCAGCTAGCGATCCGGGTGACATGTCGATAGACATGTGGGGACAGCCGCCCTCCGCTGTCCGCCGGGCGCAGCCCGGCCAGATGTGGTGTGGTACCGGGTCCGAGCCTGTCCTGAGCGAAGTCGAAGGAACCCGGTCGTCGAGCGCAGCTCGACCCTGCCTGCAGCACCCACGCCCTATAAGTTTAAGATGACAGCATGCCCCAACCTCCGAGTCTCCCCACGGTCAAGGTATCCCCCCGCGGTGCCACTCGCCTGAAGTCCGGCCATGTCTGGGTCTACCGATCCGACATCGTCTCCGCCGACGGTATCCCTCCCGGCTCCCTGGTCACCGTTTCTGACCCGCGGGGCAAGGCTCTAGGCACAGCCCTCTACTCCACCTCGTCGCAAATCGCTATCCGCACGATCTCCCCCGACCCCATCGCAGACTTTCCCGCCCTGCTCCGCCAACGCATCGGCAATGCAATCGCCTATCGTGAAGGTCTGGTCCGCGACACCGACGCCTACCGCGTGATTTTCAGCGAAGCTGATTTCCTCCCCGGTCTCATCGTCGACCGCTACAACGACATTGTTTCTTTGCAAGTCCTGACCCAAGCAATGGACGCCAACCAAATTCGTGAAACCGTCATTTCTGAACTAACTCACTGCCTACACCCCCTATCGGTCATCGAACGCGTGGACCCGCGCGTACGCGAACTGGAAACTCTCCCGCCGCGCGCATCCGGCGTGTTGCAGGGTGGTAAGACCGCCACCACTTTCACCATGAACGGGGTGCATTTTTACTACGACGCTCTGGAAGGCCAGAAAACCGGGGCCTTCCTCGACCAGCGCGAAAACTACGCCGCCGCCGCCCAGTACGCGCACGGCGACGCCCTCGATGTCTTCTGTTATCAGGGAGGCTTCGCCCTGCACCTAGCCCCGCGCTGCTCGAATGTCACCGGCATTGACAGTTCGCGCCCAGCGCTCGAATTCGCTGACAAAAACGCCGCACTCAATGGCCCCGAGATCGAATGGATCGAAGCCAACGCCTTCGACTTGCTCAAGGATTACGCCTCTTCTAATCGGCGCTACGACATCATCGTCCTCGACCCGCCTGCCTTCGCAAAGACGAAGCGCGATCTCGATGCCGCCCTGCGCGGCTACAAAGAGCTGAACCTTCGCGCCCTGAAAATGCTCCGCCCGGGAGGGATCCTTGTCACCTGCTCGTGCTCCTATCACGTGAGCCAGACGAATTTCCTGGAAATGCTCGCCGACGCGGCCCTCGACGCCCACCGTACCCTGCGACTAGTCGAGGTCCACGGACAAGCCAAAGACCATCCTGTCCTCGTCAATGTCCCCGAAACTGCCTACCTGAAGTGCGTCATTGCGTCCGTAAGCTATTGAAAATAAGCA
>Ga0307479_10005230_pt1 | contig 11887 bp, 5 predicted proteins | sample atmos_gasesECM4C_FD_203743 | JGI IMG/M metagenome (GOLD analysis project Ga0307479, IMG submission 203743) | Hardwood forest soil microbial communities from Morgan-Monroe State Forest, Indiana, United States - atmos_gasesECM4C_515 | ecosystem: Environmental > Terrestrial > Soil > Temperate... | reverse complement strand
CATCGCGCGGCTGAATACCGAGAAGGTGGACTATCTGCCCGGGAAATCATCCTGGGAGAAAAAAGTTCTGCTTGCCAGGACCAGCTACAAGGACTTTCTCCTTCAGTACGTCAAGGTGCATCCCGACGTGATTCCGTTCTTGCAGAAGCAAACATACGGGCTCTACGGCGTGGGAATTGATGCGGTTCCGGCGGGAGACCTTGCAGGACTTGGCGTGCCTGGTTTTCAGGGGATGGATCTATCCGGGCCGCCAGGTCCGGGGCTGGGATTGGAAATCACAAGGCAGGATCCGAGCGATCCGTACATTTTCCATTTTCCGGACGGCAACGCGTCGCTGGCGCGACTTCTCGTGCGCGCGCTTATTCCGGGTTCGACGGACGGTCGTACGATGGAAGACATCGTCACCGCAAAGATGAATTACGCGCGGCTTGACGATCCCGCGTCTCGCGTGCGCATACGGCTGAATAGCACGGCGGTGTCCGCGCGCAACGTGGGAGAACCTGCCAATGCGAAGGAAGTAGAAGTCACCTACGTGCGAGGCGGCCAGGCGCATTCGGTGCGAGGCACCGCTTGCATTCTCGCTTGCTGGAACATGGTGATTCCGTACATGTGCCCCGAAATGCCGGAAAAGCAAAGGGACGCGCTGGCGTACGGCGTGAAAGTGCCGTTGGTTTACACGAACGTGCTGATTCGCAACTGGCAAGCGTTCAAGAAGCTGGGCGTCAGCGGCGCGCATTGCCCGGGGTCCTACTTCGAAACCGCGGAAATGGATTTTCCCGTGAGCATGGGCGACTATCAGTTCACGAAAAGTCCCGATGAGCCTTGCATCCTCCATCTCGAAAGAGTGCCTTGCAAGCCGGGGCTTCCCGCGCGGGAGCAACAAATAGCCGGGAGTCAGGAATTGTTCATCACGCGCTTCGAAACGTTCGAGCGAAAGATCCGCGACCAGCTCGCGCGAATTCTTTCACCCGGCGGTTTTGATCCCGCGCGCGATATTCAAGCGATCACGGTCAACCGCTGGCCGCACGGTTATGCGTACGAATACAACTCACTTTACGATCCGGATTGGCCGGAGGACCAACAGCCCTGCGTCATCGGGCGGCAGCCATTCGGGCGGATCTCGATCGCGAATTCAGACGCCGGCGCTTTTGCGTATACGAACGAGGCCATCGACCAGGCTTACCGCGCGGTGAAGGAGATTTCCCGTTTCCCATGAGCAAGGGATGGAAATTCTGCGTGACGAAACCTACTTCGGGGATCGTTGATTATGAATCACGGATTAAGGCTCAACGAGAGCCAAGATTCCGCGTTGGCTCGCCTTCTCGAATCCCGTGCGCTTCACCGCTCAGCTTGTGGCGGTTCCAAATCATGAAGCCCATTCCAAGGAAGGGCGCGAGAACGCTGGCGACGACGGCAAGCAGAAAGAGGAGCAGAAATAAGAGCGTCAGTAGAATCGTGGACAAACGAGGGTCCTCCTCCGAAGCGCAGGGACTTACGAGGCACGGGTTGTCCAGCGCCGCGGACACTCCTCTCACTCTTAGTTAGAACCCCGATTGCCAGCCAAAGTTTCATTTTTTTTTGCACAATACTTTTCGAAATTTGAAACCTAGTGGGCACCAGGAGCGTCCATTAATTTAATACTCGCAAGAATTACAGGGGACGTGACACTTCGATGTGGATTGTAAAACTGGCTTTACGGCGTCCTTATACATTCATCGTTACGTCTATCCTGCTGCTGATTCTAGGGCCGGTGGCCATCTTTCGCACCCCAACCGATATCTTTCCGAATATTGACATCCCAGTTGTCAGCGTCATCTGGAACTATACCGGCCTTTCCCCGGAGGATATGTCGAACCGCATCGTTTTCGGCTACGAGCGAATTCTGACCACGACCGTAAACGACATCGAGCACATCGAATCGCAATCCCTGAACGGAATCGGGATCGTAAAAATTTTCTTTCATCCGGGCGTGCAAATCGGCGCGGCGGTGGCTCAGGTTACGGCTATCTCGCAGACCGCGATCCGGCAACTTCCTCCCGGTACCCTTCCGCCTCTCGTTATTCAGTATAACGCTTCCACTGTGCCGATCCTGCAACTCGCGCTTGCAAGTCCTCAGCTCAATGAGCAGCAGCTCTTTGACTCGGGCGTGAATTTTATTCGCCCGAACCTCATCACCGTCCCCGGCGTAGCTATGCCGTATCCGTATGGCGGCAAGCAGCGGCAGATTATGGTGGACTTGAATACCACCGAGCTTCAGTCCAAGGGACTCTCGCCAATGGACGTAGTGAATACGATCAGTTCGCAGAACCTGATCCTTCCGGCGGGCACGGCCAAGATCGGCTCCTACGAATATCTAGTGGACATGAACGGGTCGCCGGAGCAGGCAAACGACCTAAATAACGTGCCGATCAAGACCGTCGGCAACTCGACGATCTACGTGCGCGACGTCGGTTTCGTCAGAGACGGATATCCGCCGCAAACGAACATTGTGCGAGTGAATGGGTCGCGGTCGGTGCTGATGTCCATCTTGAAATCGGGCAATGCCTCGACGCTCGACATCATCTCCGGCATCAAGCGGCAACTTCCTATCGTTCAGTCGACGCTCCCGAGTCCAGTGGACATTCACGCACTGTCGGATCAATCGATTTTCGTCAAGGCTTCCATTGAAGGAGTGATTCGCGAAGGGGTGATCGCTGCGTGTCTGACTGCCCTGATGATTCTGATCTTCCTCGGCAGCTGGCGCAGCACCCTCATCATAGCGGTGTCGATTCCACTTTCGATTCTTACCTCGATCATCGTGATGAGCGCGCTCGGGGAAACAATCAACATCATGACCCTGGGAGGCTTGGCTCTTGCCGTTGGCATATTGGTTGACGACGCGACGGTGGAAATAGAGAACATCAACCGGAACATTGGCCAGGGCAAGGAAATCGTGCAGGCGATTCTGGACGGCGCGTCACAAATCGCGGTCCCCGCGCTGGTTTCCACGCTTTCGATTTGTATTGTGTTCGTTCCGATGTTCTTTCTTTCGGGTGTCGCCAAGTACCTCTTCGTGCCCCTTGCGGAAGCGGTTGTGTTCGCGATGCTGGCCTCCTATCTCCTGTCGCGGACGCTTGTGCCTACCATGGCCCGCTTCTTGCTGGCTTCACAAACGGAGGAACAGCGCCGGGATGAAGTCACGAGCTCGCGTAACCCGCTGGTCAAGATGCAAGCCGGATTCGAGCACGGTTTTGAAGCGCTTCGCGGACGGTATCATCGCTTACTCGAAATGTGCATTCGGCACCGCACCGCGTTTGTGATCATTTTCTTCTGCGCTTGTTTATTCTCCTTCGCGCTTTTGCCGTGGCTCGGAAGGGATTTCTTCCCCAGCGTCGACAGCGGGGAATTCAAGCTGCACATGCGCGCGCCCACGGGAACGCGCATCGAGGAAACGGCCGCGCTTTGCGATCGCGTGGAAGCCGATATCCGCGCGCAGATCCCAGCGAAAGAACTGGTCACGATTATTGATAACATCGGGATCCCCTACAGCGGCATCAATCTTTCCTACAGTACTTCGGCTCCCATTGGGCCTGCGGACGCTGACATTCAAGTGGAGCTGTCGCCCGAACACCGCCCGACGAAGGAGTACGTCCGCGATCTTCGCGCGAAGCTCTCGCGGGATTTTCCGGGCGTCGTCTTCTACAATTTGCCGGTGGACATCGTCACGCAAATATTGAACTTCGGCTTGCCCGCTCCGATCGACATTCAGGTGGTGGGTCGAGACCTGCCTGCCAACCGAGCCTTCGCCGAAAAGCTGATGAATGAACTGAAGTTTATTCCGGGCGCGGTGGACTTGCGAATCCAGCAGCCGTTCAATTACCCGAGAATGCACATCGAGGTAGATCGCACAAAGACAAGTGAGGTCGGATTCACGCAGCAGGATGTGGCCGACGATCTCCTGATTTCTCTCAGCGGCAGCTTTCAAACCACGCCGACATTCTGGCTCGATCCAAAAACCGGCGTGAGCTATAACATCTCGACGCAGACTCCTCAGTACCGGGTAGAATCGCTGCAGGATCTGGAGAACGTTCCGATTGCGAAAGGAAATAACGCGCCGCAAATTCTTGCAGGCCTCGCTTCCTTCCGACGCGGCGCTGAAATGGGAGTGGTCTCGCACTACAATATTCAGCAAGTGATTGATATCTACGGGGCGGTGGAAGGACGCGACTTGGGCGGAGTGGCGAGCGACATCACGCCGATTATCGAGCGTAACCGGAAGGATGTGCCGAAGGGTTCGCAGATCATCACGCGCGGCCAGATTCAAACGATGAATTCGTCGTTCATCGGCCTGCTGGCGGGACTCGGTTTTTCGATCGTATTGGTGTATCTGTTGATCGTAATCAACTTCCAGTCGTGGCTGGATCCTTTCATCATTCTCATGGCGTTGCCCGCGGCGCTGGCTGGAATCGTCTGGTTTCTGTTCATTACGGGCACCACGGTGAGCGTGCCGGCCCTCACGGGAGCGATCATGTGCATGGGTGTGGCAACGTCAAACAGCATTCTGGTAATCAGCTTCTCGAAGGAAAAACTGGTGGAAGGGAAAACGCCATCAGAATCGGCGCTGGAAGCAGGATTCACGCGTTTCCGCCCCGTGATCATGACGGCTCTTGCGATGATCATTGGAATGCTGCCGATGTCCCTGGGCCTTGGCGAGGGCGGCGAGCAGAATGCTCCTCTCGGGCGCGCTGTAATCGGGGGGCTTTTGTTTGCGACGGTGGCCACATTGTTTTTCGTTCCGGTTGTTTTCAGCTTGGTACACGGTTGGCGCGAAAAAGAGGCGCCCAAGCCGGCGTGATGCGAATTGACAGTAAGATTCATCTAAGATTAATGGCGTGCCAGGACCAGAAGAGAACTTCATGACCCATCAGGCGGCAGAAGATATGGTCGAGAAGAATCCGGGAAAGATGCAGCCCCATTCCGGTGGCCGACGCCCGGCATCGAAGGACCCAGGTTCGAAACACGGCGTGCTCCTCGCCGTTCTGGCCGTGCTCATCATTGCGGGCATAGTTGTTGCAGGAATTGTCCCGCGGCTCAGGGCGAAGGCAGCCCTGCGCACGGCAACAAACGAGTTGGCGGTGCCGACGGTTGCGGTGATCCATCCAAAGCGCGGTGCGCCGCAACAGGAGATCGTGCTTCCGGGAAACATCCAGGCCTTCACCGACGCTCCGATTTATGCGCGCACCAACGGATATCTGAAGAAGTGGTACGCGGATATCGGAGCGCACGTAAAAGAGGGGCAGTTGCTGGCGGAAATTGAGACGCCCGAAGTGGACCAGCAGCTGGCGCAGGCGCGCGCTGATTTGAACACTGCGCAGGCGAACTTCCGCCTGTCTGAAATCACGAAGAATCGCTACCAGGAATTGAAGAGCACCGATTCGGTGTCGAAGCAGGACGTGGACAACGCGGTCGGGGCTTTCGAAGCGCAAAGAGCGACAGTGGCATCTTCGCAGGCCAATGTGAAACGCTTGGAGCAATTGCAGTCGTTCGAGAAGATCTATGCTCCATTCGACGGCGTGATCACGGCGCGCAATACGGACGTCGGGCGGCTGATCGACTCCGGCGCCAGTGGCGGATCCGGCAACGGCGGTGCGCCTGTTTCCAACACCGGCTCGGTGCGGGAATTGTTCCACATGGCGGCGACGCGAACTCTTCGCGTGTACGTCAATGTGCCTCAGCAATACTCGCAGGCGGCAAAACCTGGCTTGACGGCCGATCTGACGCTCGCGGAATTCTCGGGCAGGCGCTTCCAAGGCAAACTGGTGCGCACGGCCAACGCAATTGATCTCGCCTCGCGCACGTTGCTTGTCGAAGTCGACGTGGACAACTCCAGCGGCGAACTTCTTCCAGGCGCGTACACGGAAGTTCATCTGAAGCTTCCGACCGAGGTTTCTACGTACATTTTGCCCGTCAGCGCGCTGATTTTCCGATCGCAGGGATTGCAGATTGCTACCGTTCAAGACGGAAACAAAATCAATCTTTCCTCCGTTACGCTGGGCCACGATTTCGGCGGCGAAGTGGAAGTGGTTTCCGGTTTGAATGAGCAGGATCAAGTGGTCACCAATCCTCCGGATTCCGTGGTGCAAGGTGAAGCGGTTCGGATCGCCCAGCCCCTAACTCCGTCGTCTCCTGGTCCTCCTGCCGAAAAACCTGCGGGGGGCTCGCGGTGAAGTTGATAGGTGGCTGTCCCTCGCATAGCGCTTCCTTTAGGCTTTATGGGTTTTCACTCTGCCTCATAGTTTTATTTGCCGCGGGCTGCACCGTAGGGCCGAAATATGTCCGGCCAACGGCCGAGGCGCCGACCTCCTACAAAGAAGCCGGAAACTGGAAGGCCGCTGAGCCGAGCGACGCAATCTCAAAGGGCAGATGGTGGGAGGTGTACCAGGATTCGCAGTTGAACGCGTTGGAGGACCAGATTCAGGTCTCGAATCAGACGTTGAAGGTAGCCCAGGCTCAGTTTCGGCAGGCGAGGGCCGCACTTCGAATCACGCGTTCCAATCTTTTTCCCAACGTGACCGGCGGGCTGACGGTGACTGAAATCCATCAATCATCGAATCGGCCACTGTTCAGTCCGGGCGAGAACACCACATATCCAGACTACACAATTCCTGTTGATGCTTCCTACGAAGCGGACGTTTGGGGCCGCGTGCGTCGGACGGTCGAAGCCAGCCGCTCGGAAGCGCAAGCGAGCGCGGCCGATCTCGCAAATGTCGAACTGAGCATCCGCGCCGAGCTGGCGCTCGACTACTTCCAATTGCGCGGCGTCGATGCCCAGAAGAAGCTTCTCGATTCGACCGTTGAATCATTCCAAAAGGCGTTTGAACTAACACGAAGCCGTTATACCGGCGGACTTGCATCCGCCGTGGACGTGGCGCAGGCGCAAACGCAACTCGAGACCACGCGGGGCCAGGCGATTGACGTGGAAGTCCAGCGAACCGCACTCGAGCACGCCATCGCCGTCCTCGTCGGGAAGCCTCCGGCGGAACTTAGTTTGCAAGCGGTGCCGCTGACAACTCCGCCGCCCCCGATTCCCGAGGGTCTTCCTTCGGAGTTGCTCGAGCGCCGTCCGGACATCGCTGCCGCCGAGCGGCGCGTGCAGGAAGCCAACGCTCAGATCGGCGTTGCTCGAGCGGGATATTTTCCCCTGATAACGCTTTCGGGTAGCGGCGGTTTTGAAAGCACGGCGATCACGACATTGATTCAAGGCCCGAGCGGACTGTGGTCGCTCGGAGGGGCAGCGGTTGAAACGTTGTTTGATGCCGGCAAACGCCGTGGCATTTCAGAGCAGGCGCGAGCGGCGTATGACCAGAACGTTGCGAACTACCGCCAGACTGTTCTGAGCGCGTTCCAAGAAGTGGAGGACAATCTTGCCGCGTTGCGCATTCTCCAGGAGGAGGCGCAAACCGAAGATGGCGCGGTTGCTGCCGCCGAACATTCGGTTGCGCTTTCGCTGAACCGTTATAAGGGAGGCATCGCGAATTATCTGGAAGTGACCACGGCGCAGAGTGCGGCGTTGTCGGATGAAGTAACCGCTGTAAATATTTTGACGCGCCGAATGACCGCTAGCGTGCTGCTGATCAAGGCCATTGGCGGCGGCTGGAAGGCGTCGCAAATCCCGCCAGTTTAACTCTTCGCTCGCCAAACCGAAGTTACGCACTATTTTCCTTCTGCTGGCCTCGTTCTTTTGTCTGTGATAAAGATGAGCGCGTCCATTTCTTAGCGGAAGTAACGCCGATTGGATTTCTCGGGAGCCCGTGATAGTTCGAAACGAACGATTCCTTAGTAAGTCCAGATTCTCGCGCGCTGCCACCAGCCTCGCCACGCTCGCATTTCTAGTTTTTCTGTGCACCGCCGGCGCGGGTTCGCGCGAGCAAAGCGATTCGAAAGTCTTTCTTCACGACGGCTGGAACTTGCAGTCCTCATGCCAGGTGAAAGCGAACGGGGAGCAAATCTCGTCACCCGGCTTTCGCACGGAGGGCTGGCATTCAGCGACCGTGCCGTCTACCGTTGTGGCTGCGCTCGTCGCTGATAAGACGTATCCCGACCCCGATTTCGGAATGAACCTGCGCTTGATTCCCGGCACAACCTATCCAATCGGCGCTGATTTTTCTCTATTGCCGATGCCCAAGGGCAGTCCTTTCCGTTGCTCGTGGTGGTACCGGACAGAATTCCGCCTGCCGCAGGACTATAAGAACCAGCGGATCTGGCTGCATTTCGACGGCATTAACTACCGCGCAAATATCTGGCTCAACAGCCGCAAGCTCGGCGATGCGAAGAATATCGCGGGCGCTTTCAGGACCCACGAATTCGATGTCACGTCGCCCATGGTTCGCGGGGAGAAGAATGTTCTCGCTGTCGAAGTGTTTGCTCCTCAAAAAAATAGCTTGGCGATCACCTGGGTGGATTGGAATCCTCAGCCCCCCGACAAAGAAATGGGTTTGTGGCGCGATGTCTACTTGCAAGCGAGTGGACCCGTTTCACTTTGTTATCCTGCGGTCGTTAGCCATTTTCCTGATGCTTCTCTGGACCGAGCAGATCTCACTGTAGTGACGCAACTTCACAACGCAACTGCCGGGCAAGTCAGCGGCTGGCTGGAAGGAGAGATGGAAGGCATAACGTTTCGGCAAGAGGTCGCACTGCATCCCGAAGAGAGCCGAGCGGTTCGCTTCACTCCGGAACACTTCCCTCAACTACGCATTCAGAATCCGAAGTTGTGGTGGCCCTATCCGGTGGGCCCGCAAAATCTCCACGGTTTGTCTTTGCGCTTTGTTGTCGCAGGCGAAATTTCCGACTCGCAAACGATTCGGTTTGGAATCCGTGAGGTTACGTCCGAACTCAACGAGCATGGCTATCGGCAATTTCGCGTTAACGGCAAGAAAATCTTGATTCGTGGCGGCGGCTGGGCCCCGGACATGCTCTTCCGCCAGTCGCGAGAACGCCTTGAGGCTGAATTTCGTTACATTCGCGACATGAACCTCAACACCGTGCGCCTCGAAGGGAAAGCGGAGACCGATGACTTCTATGACTTGGCGGACGAGCAAGGCGTGCTCGTGATGGCGGGATGGTGCTGCTGCGATCATTGGGAGGACTGGGCCCATTGGACGCCAGAAGACCTCGGCATTGCCGTTGAGTCGCTTCGCTCGCAAATCCTGCGGATGCGCAGTCATCCGAGCATGCTCGTCTGGCTCAATGGGAGCGATGATCCCCCGCCTCCGAATATCGAACGAGCTTATATAAAAGTTCTAAAGGACTTGGACTGGGCGAATCCTTTCCTTTCTTCCGCATTCGACAAAACTACAAAGATCACAGGTCACACCGGCGTCAAAATGTCCGGCCCTTATGACTACGTCCCTCCTTCCTACTGGCTAACCGACCCGGGCAAGTACGGCGGCGCTTATGGATTCAATACGGAAACGGGGCCGGGGGCAGCAATACCTCCGCTGAGCTCGCTCCGAAAAATGATTCCGGCTGAACACCTTTGGCCGATTGACAATCTTTGGAACTATCACTGCGCGTCTGATGAGTTTAAGAATCTCAGCCGGTTCACCGCCGCTCTCGATGCGACGTACGGTCCTGCCTCGGATCTTGAAGACTACGTAACGAAGTCGCAAGCCATGGCTTATGACGCGGAGCGCGCAATGTTCGAGGCCTATGGGCGCAACCGGTACACTTCCACAGGCGTAATCCAGTGGATGCTGAACAATGCCTGGCCCTCGCTTTTCTGGCATTTGTACGATTATTATCTTCAACCGGCTGGCGGATACTTTGGAACGAAGAAGGCTTGCGAGCCGCTGCACGTGCAGTATTCCTATGACGACCGCAGCGTGGTCGTGGTCAATAATTTGTATGACGAATTCCACGGGCTTGCCGCTACAGCCGAGCTCTACGACTATGACCTGCGGAAGAGATTCTCCGAGCACATTGAACTTAGCATCGGCGCGGACAACGTTCAGCGCGTTTTGACGATTCCTCAAACGCCGCCCGATGCCTCCTCGCCCGTTTATTTCTTGAAGCTTACCCTGCAGGACGCTGCCGGAAAGATTGTGAGTTCCAATTTCTATTGGCTGCCGCGCAAAGAGGCAAACATCGAGTGGTCCAAGACGAAATACTTCGAGGACTCGGTAAGCGCGATCTTCACGCCCGCTTCGCCTTATGACGACCTGACTGCACTCGCCCGGTTGCCGCGGGTTCGGCTGGAAGTGGCTGCCCTAGTGGAGCAACAGGGACAAATGCCCCTTGTACGCGTGCTCCTGCGGAACCCAAGCCAGCATCTCGCGTTTCAGGTTCATTTGGGAATCCGCAAACAAAATGAAGACGCCGAAATCCTGCCGGTATTGTGGGACGACAATTACATCGAATTGGTGCCGGACGAGTCGCGCGAAATCACGGCACGCTATCTCTCCGCCGCTGCAATCGACGGCGCTCCTGAATTGGTGGTGGCGGGTTGGAATATCGAACCAACCGTTGTCCCGGTGAACAAACAAAATCCGCAAGCTCCATCCGGTGCAGGAAGCCGCTGATGCCCGCCGAGACAAGCCAAGGCGCATCGACGCAAGTACAACTAAAACGCGTCCTAGGCCTGTGGGATTTAATCATCATCGGCATTGTCATCATCCAGCCGATTGCGCCGATGGGCATCTACGGCGTGATCAGCAACACGGCGGGCGGCCACGTGGTCACTACGATTCTGATCGCCATGGTGGCGATGCTGTTCACGGCCATCAGCTACGGGAAGATGGCACGCGCCTACCCAAGCGCGGGTTCCGCCTATACCTACGTGGGGCAGGAAATACACACGTCGCTTGGGTACATCACCGGCTGGGCGATGGTGATGGATTACATTCTCAATCCGCTGATTTGCACGATCCTTTGCAGCAAGCTCACACAGAACATCCTTCCGAGCGTGCCGTATTGGGCTCTTGCTATCGGCTTTGCGTTCGCGTTTACGGCGCTGAATCTGCGGGGCGTCAAGACCTCGGCGCGCATCAACGACGTGCTTGCCGCGGGGATGATGATCGTTGTCGTCATCTTCTTTGCGTTTGTCATCCGTTTCATCTGGGGGCTTCACGAATATGGCGCCGGATTTTTCTCGCAGCCTTTTTACAATCCCGCTACGTTCAGTTTCACGGGCGTGTTCCGCGGGACCTCCATTGCCGTTCTCACTTACATCGGTTTCGATGCAATCTCCACATTTTCCGAGGAAGTAGAAAACCCGCGCCGGAACATCATGCTTGCAACGGTGCTGGTCTGCGTGATCACGGGTGTGCTGTCGTCACTCGAGGTCTATGCAGCCCAGGTAGTTTGGGGTCCGAATCCATTTCCGCCAAAAATGGTTGAATCCGCGTTTCCTTTGGTAGCGCAGCGCGCCGGCGGCTTCTTTCTGTTCCATCTGCTCAATTTCACCATTCTGATCGCCAACATCGGGTCAGGAATGGGCGCTCAGCTCGGAGCGGCCCGTCTGCTCTATGGCATGGGGCGAAGCAATGGAATTCCGAAGCGGTTTTTCGGCGCGGTGGATCCCAAGCATCACATTCCACGAAACAACGTGATTTTCGTCGGGGTGATCGCTCTGATTGGAGCTTTTCTGATCAGTTATGACCAAGGTGCGGAGCTGCTGAACTTTGGCGCGCTGATCGCATTCATGGGAGTGAATGCCGCCGCTTTTGTGCGCTATTTTCTTCGAGCCCAAGAAAAACACTGGACGAATTTTGTCTCGCCACTCCTCGGTTTTGTCATCTGCCTGTTCATTTGGCGAAACCTCAGCCATGATGCCATGCTTCTCGGCGCCATCTGGATGGCGGTCGGCATCGCATATGGCGCAGTGAAAACCAGGGGTTTTCAAGCAGATTTG
>Ga0307479_10005229_pt1 | contig 11890 bp, 9 predicted proteins | sample atmos_gasesECM4C_FD_203743 | JGI IMG/M metagenome (GOLD analysis project Ga0307479, IMG submission 203743) | Hardwood forest soil microbial communities from Morgan-Monroe State Forest, Indiana, United States - atmos_gasesECM4C_515 | ecosystem: Environmental > Terrestrial > Soil > Temperate... | reverse complement strand
TGGCAACTTCACTACGCTGCCGAATCCGATCGCGATCACAACGTCGCCGAGGAGCGCATCGCCAATGTAAAGGAGAATTGCGAAGGCAAATTCATCAAAGCATCGGCGGAGGCCGATGGTTCCTTCGCATTGACCAACGGCCGTACCGGCGCTCAGAAGAACTATTCCAGGAAATAGCCAGAGTGGAACCCAACCCATGATCGTGATCGTGATGGGAGTCGTTGGCTCCGGCAAGACGACGATCGGAAGTCTGCTGGCTGCCGAACTTGGCTGGCAATTTGCCGATGCCGATGGGTTTCATCCCCAATCAAACGTGGAAAAAATCCGTCAAGGCATCGCGCTCACCGATGCCGATCGCCAGCCCTGGCTAGAGCGTCTTCGCACGGAGATCACTCAGTGGATCGCCGCCGGCAGCAACTTTGTGCTCGCGTGCTCGGCCCTGAAGCGCGACTACCGCCAGGAACTCGCAGTCGGTCCGCAGGTTCGTTTTGTATATCTGAAGGGAAGTGCCAGCCTCGTTGCCCAACGTCTGCGCTTACGGCACGGTCATTTTGCCGACGAGAAGATTCTCGCCAGCCAGTTCGGCGATCTTGAGGAACCCGAGGAGGCGCTAACCGTCGAAATCACCGGCACACCCCAGCAGATAGTCGCCGAGATTCGCCAAAAGCTCGGCATAGCGTAGAATCCTCGGGCATCAAAATCAGCCTGCGGGAGTGGCTCTTGGACTCAGCACGCCACCGCCTCGAACTCGACGTTATTTCAAGATTGATGTGGCGGCTGATGCCATTTCTCTTCCTGCTTTACATCGTCGCCTACCTCGACCGCATTAACGTCAGCTTCGCCGTTCTGCAGATGGGGGAGCCACTTCATCTCACGGATAAGGTCAAAGGGCTCGGCTTTGGAATGTTTTTTGCCGGCTACTTCTTTTTTCAAGTACCCAGCAATCTGGTGTTACAGAAGATGGGCGTGCGCCGCTGGATCTCCGGTCTAATGGTGACCTGGGGCCTCGTTTCTTGCTCGATGATCTTCATCCGCGGGCCGGTCAGTTTCTATGTGCTGCGTTTTCTGTTAGGGGCGGCGGAAGCGGGATTCTTCCCCGGCATGATCCTTTACCTCAGGCAGTGGTTTCCGGAACGTGCCCGCGCCCGCGCGGTCGCCTGGTTCATGACCGCGAACCCGCTGGCGGGGGTGATTGGCAGCCCAATCTCCGGCGCGTTGTTAGGACTTCACGGAGCTGGACTGGCGGGATGGCAGTGGCTGTTCCTGCTCGAAGGCACCCCCGCCGTCGTTCTGGGAGCCACGGTCTTTTGGGTATTGGCCAACAGCCCAAAGGAAGCGCGGTGGCTTTCGGACCAGCAACGCACATGGCTGGTTGATGAGTTGGAACGCGAGCAGAGGGAAGACTCAGTCCCGCAGCGCGAAGGCTTGTGGTCCGTCCTCGCCAGTTGGCGGGTCTGGGCGCTTTCGATCGTATATTTCGGACTGCCCACCTGCATGTATGGCGTCACTGCTTGGCTGCCGACGGCGGTCCACAGTTTGTCGAGGCTCAGCGATCAAATGATTGGGGTCGTAGTTGCGATCCCCTATTTGGCTACGGCAATCGCCATGGTTCTGGTCGGGCGGCATTCCGACCGGTCCCGCGAACGCCGATGGCATACCGCCTTGCCAGGTTTCCTGGGAGCGACGGCCTTGGTCGTGGCGGCCTATGGCCGAGCGCCATTAACCGTCATTACGGGAATGAGCTTGGGAATGCTGGGCGCACAATCAATGGCTGGGCCGTTCTGGGCGATGGCTACTTCTCGCATGAACGGCGCCACCGCCGCCGCTGCGATTGCGGTGATTAATTCGATCGCTAACCTCGGCGGATACTTTGGCTCCTCCATCATCGGACTCCTGCGTTCGCCACGCGGAGGTTTCCGCGGCGGTTTGCTGTCAATCGGCGCCGTCCTGGCGGGGAGTAGTTTCCTGGCGGTGGTGGTGGGATCCCAACCGTCGCGGCGTAGCTCGATTTGAGACGCCCAATCCAGACACCGTTAGAGGCGCCACCCCTCGTGTGTCAAAAACGGCACAAACTGCAAACCGCGGCTTCGCGTAATCGCCTCAATTGTTTACAATAGGACCTTCGCCTGTCTGCTGGCTCCTAAGCCCTTCATAGGCGACGACAAGCATTTTGGAACAGCCAAACCACAATCCCAGTGCGGCCCCCACCGTCTACTGGCGGGTCGAAGGCAGCCTGCTGGACCTGACCGTGGTCAGGCCGGTGGCGTTTTTCACCTGGAACGCCCAGACGTTCGCCGAACGTATTCGGCGACGGGGCCTCATCTTCCTCATGGCGCTGCTGCGCCCGTTTCTCTATTCCACCAACCGTAAGTTTGCCACGCGGGTGGTGCACACCGTCCTGCGCGGTGTGACCCGCGACCGCCTCGATCTGCTGGGTGAGGAATTCTTTTACTACCAGCTGAAGCCGCGACTGAAACAGCCCGGTGTGCGACAGGTGCAGGAACTTGTGCAGGCCGGGGCGGATGTCGTGCTGGTGAGCCAAGCGCTGGAGCATATCATGCGTCCGCTGGCCCAGCACCTGGGCGTCAAGCACATTGTCGCCAACCGCCTGGAGTTTCGTGACGGCACCGCGACTGGCAGGCTCCTCGATCCCGTAATCCGACCGCGCGGCGCATTCGCCCCCTTCCGTGAAAATATGCCGGACGGCCGTCGCGCCCCCAAGACTTTGGCCCGCCATCTTGACCTTTCTCTCGAGACGCTTCGAACTGCGGTCATTCCGGCCCAGCGCGAGGCCGCTTTGCAACCTCGGCCCGTCGTTTACTTTGAAGACCACAAGCAGGCCCAGGGATTCTCGGTTCGCCGTGCATTCGCCGGGAAGCACGTCTTGCTGATCGGAGTCACCGGATTCATCGGAAAGGTTTGGCTTGCGAGTACGCTGCTGGATTTGTCCGGCATTGAACGGATCTATCTGCTGATTCGCCGCCAGAAGTCGAACCCTGCCGAGCGCCGCTTCGAGAAAATGGTCGAAGAGTCGCCCGTCTTCGATCCGCTATTTGAGAAATATGGTGCGAGGCTCCCCCAGTTTCTGCGTCAGAAAGTCGAGGTCGTCGAGGGCGATGTGACCCAGCCCGGCCTCGGCCTGAATGCCGAGACGGCGCGCCACCTGCAGAAGCATCTCGACCTGATCATCAACAGTTCAGGGCTGACCGATTTTAATCCCGATCTGCGCGATGCGCTCGCCACCAACACCGATGCGGCGGTGAATATCCTCGAATTTACCCGAACCGCCCCCCATGCGGGTCTCGTGCTTCTTTCCACCTGCTATGTAGCCGGCGAGCAGGACGGCCGGGTCGCTGAGAAGATCACCCCCAACTACAATCCGCGCGGCCTCGCCGACTTCGACGCCGAGCGCGAATGGAACGCACTGCACGAGTTGGTCAAACGAGCTGAGGCGCAGTCCGAGAGCGAAGAGGTCACTTCGGGCCTGCGCATGCAAGCGCGAGCCAAAGAGCACGCCGCCAAAGACTTGCAGGGAGCGGCTCTCGAAAACCAGATTCGCAAGAATCGCGTCCGCTGGCTGAAGACCTACCTGACGGAAAGCGGGACGCGACGCGCCAAGGAACTGGGCTGGCCTAACACTTACACACTGACCAAGAGCCTGGCAGAGTCCCTCTTGGCTAAGCGCGGCGCGGGCCTGCCGATTGCTGTCGTCCGTCCCGCCATCGTTGAGACTTCAGTCTCCAAGCCATTCCTGGGATGGAATGAGGGCATCAACACTTCCGCTTCGCTGTCCTATTTGCTGGGAACCTACTTCCGCCAGCTTCCGTCCAAGGAGAGCAAGCGCCTCGACATTATTCCCGTGGACGCCGTCTGCGCCGGCATGACTCTGATCGCCGCCGCGGTCATGGAACGGCGCCACCACCCCCTCTACCAACTCGCAACTTCGGTGACCAATCCTTGTGACATGGGCCGATCGATCGAGTTGACATCCTTGGCCCACCGCAAACACTACCGCGCCCAGGAAGGCCTGGAATCCTGGCTGCGCCTGCGTTTTGACGCGATTTCCGTTTCCAAGACGCGCTACAACCGCATGTCCGCTCCCGCGCAGAAGGCGATCGTGAAATCCATCCAGCGCATCATGTCACCCTTACCGCTAAAGAAAGCGCCGCTGGTCAAGACCGAGCGCAGTTTGGAGCGCGTCGAAAAGCTGATTGAACTGTTCGAACCCTTCATCCTGCTGAACGAGCATGATTTCGCCGCCGAGAACATTGAAAAGCTGTCACACGCTCTCGTGCCCGAGGAGCGCAAGGTTTTCGGATACAATACGCGCGGGCTTGATTGGTGGGACTACTGGATCAACATTCACATCCCGGCGCTTCGCCGGTGGACCTATCCTCTGATTGAAGGCCGACCGCTGGAGGCACGGCCTCCCCGCAACTTTCAACTTGCACCCGCAAACGGAGATGCCGTGAAGACCGGGACCGACGGAGCCACGTGGCGATATTCCTGACCGGATCGACCGGATACATTGGCGCCCACGTTGCCGCAAATCTGCTGGAACGGCATGGCGCTGCCTTGAACCTGCTGGTTCGGGCCCGCGATGTGCAGGAGGCACAGTTGCGGTTGTGGCGTGCGCTGCAGTTGCACCTGGATTTCCCGCGCTTCTATGAATATCTGGAGACCAAGGTGCGATTGTTTTGCGGAGACCTGACTTCGCCCGGTTTCGGCTTGAACCGTGATGAGTACGACCGGTTGATACACACCACCGACTCCGTCATCCACTGCGCGGCTTCCTTGAACCGCAAGTCGGAGAAGAGTTGCCTGAACGTGAATTTGCGAGGGACATTGGAGGTCCTGACCCTGGCGCGCCATGCCGAGCACTATCATGGCCTGCGCCGCTTCAGCGAAGTCAGCACCGTAGCCGTGGCCGGAAAGCGCAAGGATGAGGTCGTCACCGAGGATCAGTCGATCGAGTGGGACCGCTCCGATTACGATCCCTACGCCCGCACCAAGAAGTTTTGCGAGCACATGACACGAGTCCTGCTGCCGGGGACGCCTACGACCGTTTTCCGCCCCAGCATCGTGCTGGGCGACAGCCGCCATGCGGAGACGACCCAGTTCGACATGGTCAAGGCATTCGTATTCCTGGCGGGCCTGCCCGCGCTGCCGTTTCGTCCCAGTGACAAGATCGATATCGTGAATGTGGATTTTGTCGCCGACGCAATTGCGACCCTGCACCAGAAGGATCAGCCGCAGTACGACACCTATCATCTGTCCTCGGGTACGGCGTCCCAGACATTCCGCCAGTTGACGACGGTCCTGGCCGCGCAGCAGCAGAAACGCGCGCCTGTGTTCCTGCCCTTTACGGAAAAGCCGTTCGCCAGTTCGGTCAACTTCCTTTCTACCCGCAAGGGCCCTACCGGCCACGGTGCTTCGCTCCTGAAAGTTTTCATGCCTTACCTGGTGTGGAACACGGTCTTCGACAACACACGAGTGACTGCTGAGTTGGGGCGGAAGCCGGTTCCGTTCTCGCAGTACAGTTTTCCGTTGCTAAAGTTCAGTCGGGACAACCAGTTCGAGTACAAATACAAACCCTGGCCCGCGGCCGCGGGAGGTACCGCCGCATGATGGACTTGATTCTCGAAGCGTGGGTCAGCGGTAACATCGAGCGCAAGAAACTGGGATGGATGCTCGGAGCAGGCAAACCCTGGCAGCCGGGCGAGAAATTGAAGCTGCTCTTTGCCGGTTACAACGGCACACGCAACATGGGCTCGGACGTTCGTGTCGAAGAAATGTTGCGCCAGATCCGGCACATCCTCGGGGCCGACCGTTGCGACTTCAGCGTGATGAGCTTTAACTTCGAGCGCTCCCGCGGTTATTTTGAAAATACTGCGCAAGTGCATCTGCCTGACATCTTTCCGCCTTTTCTCGCCAATGAAGTTCCCAGGCACCACGGGGTCGTGGCCTGCGAAGGTTCGATGTTCAAAAGCAAATTTGCCAATGCGCTGGCCACCATGATGATCGGCTCGCTGGGAATCGCCGCCGCGCAGAACAAACTCTCCATCGGCTACGGTTCCGAGGCGGGACACATGGATCCGGTCGTCCGCAAAATGTGCGCACGCTATTGCAAAAATTCTCTGGTCATCACGCGCAATGAAGAGTCCCGCACGGTGCTGCGGGACTTGGGCGTGCCGACCGAACTGGGCACCGATACAGCATGGACCTTCGACCCTCGTCCGCCCGAGTACGGACGAAGTGTTCTGCGGCAGCTGGGCTGGGATAGCCAAACCCCGGTTCTGGTCGTCTGTCCCATCAATCCGTTTGAATGGCCGGTGAAAGCTTCGATCGGGAAGCTGGCTTTGCACACCGTGGCGGGAGCATACAAACAGAGCCACTACCGCGGACCTTATTTCCACAATTCCGGTCCAGCGGCCGACGCCGCCTACGCGCGATACCTGAACGCAATTGCCAACGCTGTCGCCAGGTTCCGCAAGCAGCGAAACGTGTTCGTGATTCTGGTCGCGACCGAACGCCTCGATTCACGCCCGGCCCATCGCATTTCCGAAACGCTCGGTGGGGTACCGGTACTCACCTCCGACGAGTACAACATGTACGAGCTGGTCAGCATTCTCCGTGCCTGCCACATGATGGCCTCTTCGCGCTATCACGGCATTGTGACGTCGATGCCGGCGCTGGTGCCCTCAGCCGGCATCACAATGGACGAGCGCATCCGCAACCTGATGCGCGAGCGCGGCCACCAGGAATTGCTCATGAATGTCGATGATCCCGACCTCGAGCAGAAATTACTGGCAGCTCTTGAGACCCTGGTCACCGACGGCGAGCGCATCGCCGACGGCATTGCACGCACGGTAGTGAAGAATCTGAAGTTGATGGCGCGGATGGGCGTTTTTTTTGAAGAAGAAGTCCAGCGACGGTATCCCGAATTTTCCACGCGCCGGGGCGAATGGAGTTGGGAAGACTACTTGCCTCCAATGAGTGCCTCGCTGCGTGAGTTGGTTGCGGCCTACAGCTGATTTCGAAATCCGGTAAGAAGCGCATGCCTTTCTTCGGGGAAATATTTTCGCAATTGAAAGCGGGAGCAGGCACCACGGTGCTGCAGGAAATCCGCGACGACCGCGTCACAGGTGTGACTGGCGCCGAACTCCTCGAGTTAATCGGCAAGGCGCGGACCTTCCTCGCCAGCAAACGCCTGCAAAAAGGCGACCGCTGCGGACTCCTGGCGACCAATAGCATTCGCTGGGTGGCCATGGATTTAGCAGCCATGGCGGAGGGCCTGATCGTCGTCCCGCTTTATTTCCGCCAGGCTCCAGCGGAACTGGTTGCGATGATGAAAGACAGCACGCCATCCCTGGTTTGCTGCGGCGAGGCGCCGTTGCGCGATGGAATTCACGAGACTTGGCCCGAGGCGCCGCCGCATTTCCTGTTTGACGAGATCTTTGCCGGTGCCGAGGGTGTTCAGTTGGATCGCCCGCAAGTTCGCGACGCCGATCCCGTCACCATCATCTACACCTCCGGCACTTCCGGCGAGGCCAAAGGGGTAGTGCTAACCGGGGCCAATGTGGGTTTTATGCTGGGTTGCACCGCGGCCCGGCTCGACCAGCTGATGGGCGGCCGGTCCGAGCACGACCACATCTTCCACTACCTTCCGTTCAGCTTTTGCGCATCCTGGATCGCTGTGTTGACTTTCCTGAAGCGCGGGAGCCTGGTAACCCTGAACACCGATTTAACCAAGATTCCCGCCGACATGCCGGCGGTAGCGCCGCATTATTTTCTCAACGTACCCCAGTTGCTGGAACGGATGCGCCGCGGCGTGGATGAACAGATCGCGCAAAAGGGCGGGATCGCACAGGCGATCTATTCGCGAGCGAAGGCCGCGTGGACTCGAACGGGAAGCGCTCCCCCATCAAGCCGCGGCATCTGGCTGTGGCTTGCCGATGCCCTCGTCTTTCCCACCATCCGCAAGAAAATGTTCGGCGAGAATCTGAAGGCCCTCATCTGCGGCTCAGCTCCGCTCACTCCCGAGACTCAGGACTACTTTCGCATGCTCGGCGTTCCCGTGTTGCAGGTTTACGGGTTGACCGAGACAACCGGTATCTGCACCATGGACGATCCCGCAAACCCGGTGCCCGGCCGCGTTGGACCGGCGATCCCCGGGATAGAAATGAGACTGGGCGAAAATGATGAGATCGTGGTCCGCGGTCCCAACATTTTTCCCGGCTACTGGAACCGTCCGCAGCAAACCGCAGAAGTGCTGCGCGACAGATGGTTCCACAGCGGCGACCAGGGCGAGCAGGATGCCTCGGGCAACTGGCGCATCGTCGGCCGGATCAAAAATCTAATTGTCCTCGGCTCCGGCCACAAGATTGCTCCTGAGACCATCGAAGACGAAATCGCCCGCCTCCTGCCCGGTGCACAACAAGTGGTCGTGGTGGGCAACGGCCGCGGCTATCTTTCCGCGATCGTCACCGGAACCGTAACTTGGAATCAGGTGCGAGCCGCTCTCGATGGCGTGAATCCTGACCTGCCGCACTACAAGCAGGTCCGTGCATTCTGTTTGTGCTCCGAGCCCTTCTCCATTGAGAATGGCCTTCTCACTGCCAATGGGAAGCTGAAGCGCGACTTGATCTCCGCTCGTATGAAGAACGAGATCGAGGATATGTATCGCGCGAAGGTGGCGGTGTAAGAGTGGATCGTCCCCAGGCGTCACTAATGAAACGATTTCAAGGAAAAACTCTCTCCTGGACCTGGCAGTCGGGAATCATCGAAGTAGTGCTGCATCGCGAGCCCTGCAATGAAATCAGTTCGCTCACGCTGGAAGAACTCGAAAAACTAGTCGCCGTGCTCGAACAACTGAGCACCGAAGCGCACGCCCTCATCCTGCACAGTGCCCTGAAACCCGGATTCTGCGCCGGTGCTGACTTGAGGGAACTCTATGGCTGGATTCAGGAGCACGGGCAAGCAGAAGTAGTCCGCCACGCCCGCGCCTACCTGGAGCGCATTCACCAAGTGATGAACACGATTGACGCCGCGCCCCTGACCACAATCGCAGCCGTGCATGGCGTAACCTTCGGAGGTGGCTTCGAACTGGCTCTGGCGTGCGATCTCATCATCGCCGACAAAATGACGCGCTTCTGCTTTCCCGAGTTGCGCCTGGGGCTGATTCCCGGATATGGCGGGATCCCGCGCCTGAAGCGGGATTTAGGCAATGCAGTCGTTCGCGATCTGCTGCTGACGGGACGCAGCTTCAACACGACCAAAGCGCAGCAGATCGGCCTTGTCAGCCAGGTTGTCGGCGAAGGCGAGGCACTGCGGGCAGCGCGCGCCACGGCAGTCCAGATGGCGAAATTCGATCGCGTGACAGCGGTTGCGGCCAAGCGCTTCATCAAGCCCATCCCGGAGGCTGAACTCCGGCAAGAAATCGACATCTTTTGTGAGTTGCTCGAGCGCCCAGCCGTACAAGCCGGGCTGAAGAAATTTGTGGAAAGCACGGATGCCCAGCCGTATTTGCCATAATTCGTAACGAGAAAGATAGAATGACTCGAATGCAAACAACCGATCAGACTCTCGATGAAATCCTGGCCCTCGCCGCCGCGCACTTTAAGGTTCCGCGCGAAAAGCTTGCTCCCGATGACGACTTCTTCAAGACGCTCGGCATCGACAGCCTGCAGACCCTCGACTTGCTGACGAAAGTGGAGAACCACTTCGGCGTCGAGCTCCCGGACTACGAACTGCAGGGCGTGACCGACTTCCGCACGCTGGCCGGTAAGATTCAGGCGCGTCTGTGACACCGATTTGCGATCGTCGATTGCCAATTGCTGTTCGATCAAGGAGCTAGATTGCCAATTGGCAATCGGAAACCGGCAACCGACAATTCTTGGTTTCAAATGCTCGATCTCCGTCAATACACCTGCCTGGGCGCGGCACTGCGCGATGCCCTCGACCGCTTCTCCTCCGAAGTCTGCCTGATCGAGGCCGATCGCGATCGCGAGAAAGTCCGCCTGACCTATTCCGACTTCAAGGAGATTGCCACGCCGCTGACCCGCGCGCTCGAAGACGCCGAATTCGATCCGGGTGACCGGGCCGCCATCATCATGACGAATCAGTCGAAATGGCTGATTTCCGCCTACTCGATTTTCTACTGCGGCGGCGTACTCGTGCCGCTGGACTACAAACTGACCGCCGCCGAACATCTGCAACTCCTGACCCACTCGAAAGCCAAGTTGCTCATCGTCGAGTATCACCTGTGGCGGGCCATCATGCAGTCCCCCGAATTCCACAAGATCGGTACGAAATTGGTGCTGGTGACGGAAGCCCCGCTGGGCGCGGATTTGGCAGGCGCGTTTCGTTTTGAAGATTTCAAGCGCAAAGGCGCTCCCGACTTCATCATGCGCCAGCGCGATGACGTAGCCGGTATCGTCTATTCCTCAGGAACCGGTGGCCGTCCCAAGGGCTGCGTCCTCACCCATGAAAATTATCTCGAGCAATGCCGGGCGCTCACCGCGTGGTATCCGTTCTGGCCGGGTGTCCGCTACCTCAGCATCCTGCCTACGAACCACGCCATCGACTTCATGGTCGGCTTTATCGGGCCGTTCGTGTGCGGCGCGTGCGTCGTGCATCTGCGCACGCTCCGCCCCGAGTTTGTGCGCGACGCCTTCGTCCGTTACCGCATCACTTACGTTTCGTTGGTTCCGATGATCGTCAAGAATCTGGAGCGCGGCCTGCGCGCCAAGTTCGACGAACTGCCCTCGTGGAAGCGGGCCTTGCTCAACGCGATGATCGCCGCCAACAAACTTCTGACCCGCCGCAGGCCAAGGGTGAAACTCAGCCGCATGTTGCTCCCCGGCGTGCATCGTGGATTTGGCGGCGAGTTGCTGGCGCTGATCACAGGCGGCGCGTTTGTCGAGCCCTCGATCATGCAGTTTTTCTACGACCTCGGAATTCCAGTGGTGAACGGTTATGGCCTCACCGAGGCCGGGACCGCTCTCACGCTCAACGATCTCAAGCCCTTTCGTGCCGATACCGTCGGCAAACCCCTTCCGGGCGTCGAACTGCGCCTGCTAAACCCCGACGCGGACGGAATCGGTGAAGTCGCAGTCCGCAGCAAGACCGTCATGTCGCATTATCTCGACGATGCTGAACTAACGCTGGAGACGATCGTCGACGGCTGGCTTCTGACGGGCGATCTCGGCCGATTTGACGGCCACGGTCATCTCCAGCTTTTTGGCCGCAAGAAAAACATGATCGTCACCGAGGGCGGAAAGAACATCTACCCCGAGGATATCGAGACCGTCTTCGATGCGTTGCCTGTAAAAGAATACTGCGTCTTTGCCGCGAACTACATCTGGCCGAAAAAGGAACTCGGCCGCGAGAAATTGGTTCTGATCCTGCGCCTCGAGCAAAACCAGAAATTCGACAACCGCCTCGCGGAAGATGTCTTGGCGCGAAACCGGAGGCTGCCCGATTTCAAGCGCGTCGGCGGATATCTACTCTGGGAGAAAGATTTCCCGCGCACCGCCTCGATGAAGATCAGGCGACAAGCGTTGGCCGAAGAAATCGGCCCGTCGGTGGACCAGAGTAGCGTTGTGAGCCTGTGAACAGCCGCTGACATTCAGCCGCGGCGTGCGGGTGGGGTAACGCAGCTTACACTTTACAGTTCAAGGATCGGGACCTTGAGGGAAGACTATCTCGCGATTGTGAATCCGGCAGCCGGTGGTGGGCGGAGTCGCAGGTTGCTGGGCCCCGCGCTCGAGCGCTTGCGCGCGGGAGGCATCGACGTCAAGGTGGCCGAAACTCGCGCCCCTAACGACGCAACAAAAATCGCCCTCGACGCATACCAGCGTGGGGTTCGGAACTTCATTGCTGTTGGCGG
>Ga0307479_10005228_pt1 | contig 11892 bp, 10 predicted proteins | sample atmos_gasesECM4C_FD_203743 | JGI IMG/M metagenome (GOLD analysis project Ga0307479, IMG submission 203743) | Hardwood forest soil microbial communities from Morgan-Monroe State Forest, Indiana, United States - atmos_gasesECM4C_515 | ecosystem: Environmental > Terrestrial > Soil > Temperate... | reverse complement strand
TGGAGCGACTTTGAGCCATACCAACGACGCGTCACGCTGTTCATATGCTTGTTCCAACCAAGCGATTGATTGATCCCACTCCCCAAGAGCAGCGTAGACAAGTGCCCTGTCATTTGGAGACAGATAGTGTTTCTCTGACGCTTCCTGCAAATCGTCGAGTACCTGGAGCGCCTCGGCTCGCCTTCCCAAACGACCATAGACTTCCGCAACCGCCGCTCTGTATATCAACCTTCCTCCAGAGATGCGCACACAAGTCTCAAATTCTTTCAGCGCTTCCTGAAGCATTGCCTTCTGTTCATAGGAAGCCCCGAGATCAAAGTGCGCAGGAATGAAATTCAAGTCGAGTTCAAGAACGTTCCGAAATTGCTCAATGGCGCGATTATATTGCCGCGCAAAGTGAAATATCCGCCCCTCCGCTGTGCTCACGGTTAGTGCCAGCGGATCAAGCGTCTTGGCCTTCCTAATTGCATCGATAGCCTCATCGAGTCGGCCCATCGCAGCCAGAAAAAGCGCATACCAGTGGTGAGCTCGCACATACCGAGGATTCAACTCGATGGCTTGCTGGAATTCCCGCTCCGCCTCCCGCCAAGCCCAGTCAAAGCGAAATTTGACGAAGGCCAATGACGTATGTGCCTCGGCGAGAGTGCTGTCTAAATCGAGCGCCTTCAAGGCCATCTCGGTAGCTTTTACTCTCGTTCTCGTAGATGGCATCGCACCGTACGTGCCAGAACCGAGCAGGGTGAACGAGTCGGCGAGGCCCGCATAAGCCAAGGCATAGTTCGGATCGTTGTCAACAGCGCGGTGATAATAATTGATGGCCTTGTGCAGTTCTTCTTGGGTTCGCTTCTCCAAACAGTAGCGGCCCTTTAGGTAGAGTTGATAGGCCTCGGAGTTTTGTGTACTGCGTTTTCTCAACTTGGTAGATTCAAGCCGACTCAACTGCAGACGTAGGCGCTGACAAATCTCGCTAGAAATTTCCTCCTGCAGTTCGAGGATGTTGGAGAGTCCTCGGCTGAACTGGCCGCCCCAGAGCTGGGAATGAGTTTGCAGGTCCACAAGCTCCGCCTGCACGTTGATGCTGTCCCCCAGCAAAATGACTCGCCCGCTGACGCCCGCCCTGACGTTCAGTTCTTGCGCAGTTTTCGCAAGGTCAGAAATGGACTTGAAGCGGAATGCTGTCTGGCGAGGAGCGACTCTCAGCTGGCGCAACTCGGAAAGAGTATTGATAAGACTCTCCGCGATGCCCTGGCAGAGATATTCGAGATCCGGGTCGCCGTTAGAGTTCTCAAAGGGCAAGACGACGAGTGAATCGACCCGAGCCACACGGGCGATGGGGGTCGCTGGTGCGATGAAACGGTAGCCGCGGCGAGGTACGGTCTCGACATACCGCGGTGCAGCGGCGCTATCCTTTAACACAGTGCGAATCTGGCGGATACAAACATTCAAGCCTTGTTCAAAGTCGACGAAGGTGTCTTGATCCCAAAGTTCACGCCGGATTTCCTCTCGCGAAATGAGCCGGCCCGCGCGACTTACTAGAAGAGAGAGCAGCTTGAACGGTTGCGGTTGAAGATGAAGACACACCTTTCCTTTGCGCAGGTGCCCCTCGGGAGTGTCCAGTTCGAAGGGACCAAATTGAACGGCGCCGTTATAGCCTGAGTCCATGAGTATGGCTGGCAAAGGCCTCGTTGCGGGATTCTATCAAATTCGCGGGCGATAACACCTCTGGGCTACCCAGGGTTAAGTGCGGTCGAGACAGCGACTTACACGGATATCAAAATTCAGAACTATTTTAGACTTCACATATTGTTCCAGTCTCCGCACCGCGAGTAGGCTTCGACGAATCCCAACACCGGACCCTTTCGTCTAGTGGCCTGGCGTTTTTACGATTTCAAAGGAGACGTGTGAACAAACTCGCTCTCAATAGTATTGCTTCCGTTGCGGTCGCAAGCATATCGATTCTGACATGCGCCAGCGCGGCACGTGCGCAGAAGATTCAACCAACATTTCCGGGTGGCAAGATTCGGGCCTATTTCATCGCTGCGGTAGAAACCGAATGGAACTACGCGCCAGCCGGCATCGACCAGATGACTGGCAAGCCGTTTGAGGGCGAGACCAAGATATGGACCGAACGCGGGAAAGATCGAATTGGAACGACCTATCGCAAGGCGGTCTATCGCGAGTACGCGGACGAGACCTTCCGCACGGAGAAGAAACGCCCGAAGGAATGGGAACACCTGGGCATCATGGGCCCGCTCATTCGCGCCGAGGTTGGCGACACCATCGTAATTTATTTCCGCAACAACACAACGCAACCCTACAGCATGCATCCCCATGGTGTTTCGTATAGCCGAGACTCAGAGGGCACGCCTTACGCCGGCACGAGCATGGAGGAAGCGGGTCTGGTTGCGCCAGGTCAAGCGCACACCTACATCTGGAAAGTGCCCGAGCGGGCCGGACCCGGAGAGAGTGATGGCAGCTCAGTCGTCTGGCTGTATCACTCGCATAATTGGGAGCCCAAGGATGTCAATGCCGGCTTGATAGGTCCGATGGTCATCACGCGCCGCGGAATGGCACGATCTGACGGAAGCCCCAAAGATGTCGACCGCGAATTTGCCATACTATTCATGCTGATCGACGAGAATCAATCGCACTACCTCCAACACAACATTGAGACGTACACACAGGAACCGAAATCGGTCAACAGGCGGGAGTTCGCCCTCAGCGACGTTGATGGGAACTTTCACGGGGCTGGGCTGGGTTTCGCGGCTGCCAATTTCAGGGCAAGCATTAACGGATACATGTTCAGCAACATGCCTATGCCCTCGATGAAACGTGGCGAACGCGTGCGCTGGTATGTCATGACGCTCGGTGGAGAAGTCAATATACATACGCCCCACTGGCATGGGAACGCGGTAACAATAAATGGCCACCGCACGGATATCTTTTCCCTGTTACCCGCAGAATTCGTGACTGCCGACATGGTTCCCGACGCCGTCGGGATGTGGATGTTTCACTGCCACATAGACGAGCACATGGAAGCTGGTATGACTGCGATGTACGAAGTCACACCCTGAAAATAGGCCCTGACTCGGGCCAAGGACGGAGCATCGAAACCAGAGTCAGGGCCTGCCAAAAAACTTGCCAGAGAGAAGCTCGCGGTGCTATGGTCGCCCGCACATCCGCGAGACTTGGCCGCCACTACTTAGGCCATACGGCAGCAATGTACATTCGGGAGGTTGCTATGATTTCCCTGCCGGCCCTGCAGAAATTTCGAGAATCGCTACGCGGTCCATCGTTCTGTCCGGGGGAGGATGGTTATGACAACGCGCGGAAAGTACCGAACGCTATGATCAATCGGCGTCCCGCCATCATCGCCCGCTGCGCTGGCGCCGCCGACGTGATCGAATGCGTGCGTTTTGCTCGCGAATACGACGTTTTAGTTACGGTTCGCGGCGGTGGGCATAGTCTGCCGGGAAAATGCATCCACGACGATGCTTTGATGGTCGACCTCTCCGCCATGAAAGGGATACGCGTCGATCACGCACGCAAGACCGTTCGCGCTCAGACGGGCCTGACCCTGGGAGAGTTCGATCGCGAGACGCAGGCCTTTGGCTTAGCCACCACGCTCGGCACCGTCTCGACCACCGGTATCGCGGGACTTACCCTTGGCGCCGGCTGGGGCCATCTGCACGCCCGATTCGGCCTTGCGCTGGATAACGTGATTGGCGCTGACGTGGTCACTGCTGACGGGACGCTCGTGACCGCGAGTGCTCACGAAAACGAAGATTTGTTTTGGGGTGTGCGCGGCAGCGGCGGCAATCTCGGTGTCGTCACCTCGATCGAGTACCGCTTGCACGAAATCGGCCCTGTTCTCGGCGGTGCCGTTTTCTATCCGGTCACCAAGGCCAAGGACGTTCTTCACTTCTGGCGCGACTATGTGGCCACCATCCCCGACGAACTCGTCGTCCAGGCCGGAGCGATGACTCTGCCGGACGTTGGCCGCGTCTTTGCTGTCGCCGCGTGTTATTCAGGGCCGCTCAGCAAGGGCGAAGAGGTTCTCAAGCCGCTGCGCACCTTCGGCCAGCCGACTGCCGATATTTTCGACCGCATCGCCTACGTCCAGATGCAAAAGATTTTTGACCCGTTCTTCCCGCCAGGGCGCTATGCATACACAAAATCCAATTTCTTCCGCTCCTTAACCGACGACGCCATCGAAGCCATGGCTTGTTTTGCCGGTACCGCTCCATCACCTTATATTTTCGCGCCCTTCATCGAACACTGGCACGGCACCGCTACGCAAGTTCCTTCCACCGATACCGCCTTCCCTCATCGCCACTATTCCTTCAATCTGTTGCTGTGGTCCACATGGGAGGATCCCGCCGAGTCGGAACGCAATATCCGCTGGACTCGCGAGTCCTGGGAAGCCATGAAGCCGTTCCTCGCTGAAAGCTCTTATGGCAACTATGTTTCGGACGAGGGCGATGCCGTCGCCCGTGCAGCGTACGGCCCAAACTACGACCGTTTGCTTGCGCTCAAAAACAAGTACGATCCCACAAACCTCTTTCGAATGAACCACAATATCAAGCCGACTCCACGTCCAGCCGTAAGTGCTGTTTAGTTGACCCGCCACTTCATGAAGCTCAGGTCTTCTCTAGCTTAGCTAACTAATGGGAAAGAGCGCAGGGCGTTCCATCTTGGCCAGGAGTGATTCACTCCAATAAAGGCCGTATACATTTGCGAAGACCAACCTGTGACACTCTCACATTTTGCTTGCGGCGAAGCGGCGGACCATACATTCCGGTTGGCCGACGATCCGCTCGGAACCCAAGCGTGAAGCGCACGATGCTGTCATTCGCAGCAAGCACGACGATTCAGCAGCTCTGGCCCAGGTGCACACCGATCGAGATAGACTACACTCAGGGAGAGAAGCTACCGAACCCATGCAAGAAGCGACGAAAAATCTACTCCTGGTTCTCGTTGCGCTCTTCCCCATCGTGGATCCGCTCGGAGGTAGCCCCTTCTTTCTGGTGCTGACCAGGGAATACTCACCGGAAGCGCGAAAAGCATTGTCATGGCGCATTGCCATGAACAGTTTTTTCTTGCTGGTTGGGTCGTATTTTGTTGGGACCTACGTGCTCGTCTTTTTTGGGATTTCGCTGCCAGTGGTGCAGGTCGGCGGAGGCCTGATCGTCATCGCGACAGGCTGGACACTGCTGAAACAGCGAGACGACGAAAAACAGGACGCGCACAGAACCGTCCAGCCGCAGGACACATTCCGCCACGCATTTTATCCCTTGACGATGCCACTGACAGTAGGCCCTGGATCAATCTCCGTGGCGATCACGCTGGGCGCGAACGCGGCTCACCATCACTCGTACCATCCTTTGACAATTTTGGCTGCACTCATTGGATTGGTGTTGATCGCCATCAGCATTTTGCTCTGCTATGGATTTGCCGACCGCTTGGCGCGAATCCTTGGAGCGACGGGGATGACGGTTATCACTCAATTGTCGTCGTTCTTCCTGGTTTGTATCGGTGTGCAGATTGCTTGGAACGGGGTCAAAGCATTGCTGGAGTCGGTAACGCTGCATTTTGGCTGACCAAGAACACTTCTCCTGTGGAGTTGCAAACGGGTCGCTGTACGTGCCCGATGAATCGATCTCTTCAGATTGAGTCCTAAAAGTAGACTGTTGCGTGGTCCGTTTTCCATCATTTTCCAAAGTAAAAGGCAGATTCCCGTAATGGAAAACAAGCCAGCGATAGAACCCCGCCCAAAGCAGAATCTCGAATATGTGCAACCTTCTCAGCTCGCCATCGCGTGACAAATCTTCGTAGAACGTCGAAGTACTTGCTCAAGTCGGTCGCCATCATTTACTTCCTGGCCCTTTCGCGAGCAAATCGGGGCGCGACTTACTATTTTGAACTACCCGTGAATATTAACAAAAGGGTAAGAATGTTATGATGCCGGCCTTGCTTCGGTTGCGATCCTAAGCAAATTAAGCGCTCAATTCCTAATGTCCACACACTATGTAACCGTAACCTTCGGATTATGGGGGCATCATGAACATGCAAATAGGCGAGCGTTACCGTTGCATAAATGACGATTGCCGTTGCGAAATTGAAGTGGTGAAAGCCTCGGCGGAAGCGGTGCTCAATCCGAGATGCTGTTGCGGAGCGAAGATGAAGAAGCCATATACGAAGCCCGTCTTGGACGCACAGCCGATGCTTGACACGTAGAAACTGAGAAACTGGGGCTATGATGCTTTGTGATGTCATATCTGGCACCGTGCCAATTACACTGGTCTTGGCCGACAACTCTGCGGTATGCCGCCTCGCCATCAAACTATTGCTGGAAGCAGAGCCGAATATCAAGCTTGTCGGTGAAGCTGTCTGCTTTGCAGACGTGATGCGTATGTGCGGCGAGTTGAAGCCTAATGTTCTAGTTATGGACCTTCGCATGCCAGATGGAAGAGAGTTTGATACCGCATTAACGAAGTCTCATCTACTCGGATGTGCCAAGCATGTTTTGGCAATGTCCGTCTGGGTCGATCAAGAATCCAAGGCGTTGGCGGCAGACTATGGCGTTGCGAAGTTGCTAGATAAAGCTTGTCTGGGTTCGGAACTGATTCCCGCTATAGTTCAGGGGTGCTAAAAGCTACCGGCCACTCGGGTCTTCCTTCGGCGTTTGGAGAATACGGTCGCCCTCTGTGAGTAAGCGGCTCATCTCGCGAAGATAAAACCGCCTTCGCTCCGGCTCTGTGGCCGCTTTGAGCTTCGCGAGCGTTAGCTCAAGTTCCCGCTGTAATTCATCGAATCTGTTTTCGGCCATGACAGCGTCAGTGAATCATCTCGTCGCTTGTGCTGATGTACAGCCTCTCTCCTGTTTCCCGATTCACAATCACGTACTTACCAGGCCACAACTTCGCAAGTTTTTCGACGCGCGCCCGGCGGATTCGAAGTCTTCCGTACCCTCGACCAATGAAAGCTCCCATCGTCGCGTGTCTTGAATATGGAAAACGGCGGCTGCACCCAGCGACTCCGCTAGCGTCTACCGGGGACAGTAGTGCAGCTATTATAGGCCCCCGCACCCAGCAAATCCACGTCGGGGCCATCTTTCGGAAGTTGGACTAGGGTCCGCCGCCTTGCTCGCCGCACCCAGCCGCAGAATGCGGGGATGAGTTCATGCCCGAATTTCAGCCTTATCCGGCAATGCCACCGCACCGAGGCTTTCAGCAGCACGCGCGACACTTCGTCTTCGCCGCTTGACAATGACATACCCAGCACGCGTGCCCCGGAAAGTTGAAGTTGCGATTCTGCGAACGCGGGCTCGCATTCGCCGCCATCCGGCATGTGCAACTCAAGCAGCACTACGTCCGGTTTCAGGGTCATCGCCAGTAAGACTGCCTCCGGAAAAACTCTCGGCTTCTCCCAACAACTTCACACGGGGTTTCTCTTTCAGTAGACGGCTCACTGCGCGACGAATGATCGCGGTGTCATCGGCTAGCAACACTCTTACGGGCTTTCCATTGAATTCCATGCTCTTCCCTTGGAGGCCAATTCCCGGCCAGCGGGTAGACGTGTTGTGGGAGCGTCTCTGCGGGGTATATCGACATGAACCACAAAAGGGCCGCTAGTTGTCTAGGCAACCGGGAACATTTCCATTTTGCGAACCAATGGAATGCAGAACGCCGGGTAAATCGCGAAATAGATTGAAAACCTGCGTTACCTTTGGTCTGATGCCTTCCTCCCATTGGGCCAGGTCAGAAACTCCTGGAGGCATCCATTGCTAAATCACTCTCATCCCGAACTCGAAGCCGCAGAGTACGTTGTATTCGCTGATTCATCTCGCCGGTATCGGGATTGTTCTGAGGGTCTTCCCGGCTCCTGGGCTACACGGGGGCCGAGATACTGGAGAAGACGGTCGATGATGTGAGCCTCCACCACGAAGTGCCTCAATTATTTCGGCCAATATCTTCGCCAAGGCCGAATGGAAGACGAGTATGTGTTGACACATAAAACCGGGACACCGATTCCCATTCGCTACCGGGCTTTTCCTGGACGGCTGCAATGCCGCGATTTGGGAACCGATTAAAGATTGGCGCGGGCCGTATCTAGCAGTGCTGTTAGAGCTTGATCCCGGCAAACTTCGGCAACAGATTGACATCGCTCTAGCGGCGGCTGACCAGCAAATGCGCGAATCACCTGATCCAGGATCAGAGCAGAAGTTAGGGAGCGCAGTCCGCACTTCAAGCATTGCTGAGGGACCTGGATTAAGGGAATTGCTCATGGGGCAAGGACGCAAATCTGCCAATACCGTAAACTACGTACCGTAGTTAACATCACAGGACAGTTCAACTACCGCTATCAACTGCGAATTCGTTAGCGTATATTTCATCCAGACTTGAGATCCGCGACTATCTGGCTGCATTCGGAGGGCACATGGCGGCTCCACGAAGAGCAATCGGTTCGGGACAACCGAAAATTCTTCCGGCGTTAGAGCAATCCCTAGAAACGGTATCAAGGCCACTACGGTCTCGGCCCTGCGCACACGTACGGCCCCAGTACGTCGTGATCGTCGATGCGAATAGAAGGTACGTTGATGTGTCCGACAGTTTCTGCAAACTCCTTGGCTATCCAAGGGAGGGGTTGACCGGCAAAAAATGCGACGAATTCACGGTGCCCGGAACGACGGATGTCCCCGTCGTATTTCAACTTTTAGTAAACGCCGGGTACATGCACGGCATCTGGGTGTTGGCAAATCGCAGCGGCACGCACCTTCTGGTTCGATACGAGGCGTGGCGTCGTTCTGACGGCCTGATAGAATGCCAAATGGAGTTGCTTGGCGCGGGAGCGTAACACATGCGCTCGTGAGATCATGGTCCCAGAGTTGCGGAGCCTATTCGATTTTTACTCTATTGAATGTCTCGAAGGTCGCGAACTTGGATTCCGAGATCTTAATTGTGGGCTTTTTCCACGGCTTTTTCATCTCTGCTCCGCAGCAGCACGTCGGATTCGCGCCAGCTTCCATCGATGCTTTCGTCACTTCAATTTCGCAGCGGCAATCTGCATTTTGACATCGGTAACGCTTTCCCACCCTCATGGTCATGGTTAGCACCTTTGTATACGGCGCACCGAAGGTATCCTTCCCTTCTTCAACATTCTCGGTGAAAGGTGCGCTGGTTGGGATGATAACCAACAATGTAATAAGTGTATTGGCATTAAAAAGCCGCGACAACCTCGGAAGCATTCGAGTCCCAGTCAGCAAATGTTAGAGCCAGTTCTGCCGATGTGCGAGCAGCGTTCAACTTGAATGGATAAACTCTACCGCCTAGTTAAGGCGGTAGGATTTTGCTTTAAGGTTTTTGATTTGCGAATCGGTGTGCGCGTTGACGATCCTGCCCTGGTCGGGCCCAATCGTGAGTTTTCTTCCTCCGGGGTGGCAACCTCAGCGGTCACGGACTGTTGAGCGACTCTATTCCTTTTCTGTCAGTGCCAAGCCACGACCTGGAGTTCGGCGTTTCAACCTTCTCTACGGAAACGCTGAGCCCTTGGCTCGGACGCTAAGGGAGGACGGATTGTTAGGAGGCATTCGAGACCAGTCATTCGTCAAAACTCCGCGAGGCCATAAATGTCCCGTAACAATGTTACAGGCCTGTCCGTTCCGAAATAAGTGTCGGGGATTCACTCTTCGCGCAGCAGTACCGCAGGATCGATCGAGAGCGCGCGTTGGGCTGGGATCCACGTAGCCACTAGTCCGAGCAACGCCATGGCTAGAACGACGCAAGTCAACACCAAAGGATCGCGGGGAGTGGCGTGGAATACGACAGCAGCCAAGACGCGGCTCGCCAAAATTCCGAGCAGCAATCCTGCCGCGGAACCAAAAGCTAGCAATTTCAATGCGCGTCCCAAGGCTACCTGTAGCACTTCCTTGCGTTGCGCGCCGAGGGCCATGCGAATTCCCAACTCTCGAAGGCGCTTGCTGACCGAATACGCCGCCATTCCAAAGATGCCGGTTATGGAGAGCATCGCGCCCATCATACCCAGCACACCCAGCGTGATGGCCGACATACGCGAAGCAAACAACGCGGTGTCCAGCTGTTTGTTCAATGGTTCGATGTAAAGAGGCAGACCCGCATCGAGACCCCGCACCGTACTTCGGACCTCCGCCACCAATTGGCCCGGATCGCGGCTGGAACGCACCAGGAAGTATGTCTGACTCGAGGGCGATTGCAGCATGGGGAGAAACATCGCGGGCTGTTGCTCTTCCATGAGCCGATTGTATTTTCCGTCTTCCACGATACCCACGACTTGAATGCGCGTTCCATCGCGCTTCTTGAAATATCGGCCCATGGCGTTCGCTGCGGAGCCAAAGGTCTTGCGGGCAAGCTCCTGGTTGATCACGGCCACGCTCGGCGCGTCCTTGTCGTCATGCCACGTGACGGTCCTTCCCGAAAGCAGGATGGTGCCTGCCGCGTGGAAGTAGTGGGGAGATATGCCGAACACGAAGGAGTCAGCGACGGCATTCGACGACCTCAGATCGGCGGTTTCGTCGGTAAAGACGAGCGAGCCGTTAAATCCTCCGCTGACCAACGGCATCGCATCAATCAATCCGACGGAGTCTACGCCAGGAATGCTCTCGAGGGCATCGATGGTACGCCTTTGCATTTGGGGCACGGCGTCGCCATGGTAGCCGGCCATGCTCAAGTCCGTATCTGCCAGCAAAGTTTTGCGCGGCTCAAAACCGAAATTACTGTGCAGCGAGCGCAGCAATCCACGCACAGCAACCACCGAGCAAGTGACCAGCAGGGCGCAGATTCCGATTTGCGCGCCAAGCACCAATTCTCGAACCGTCAAGCCCCGACCAACTCTGCCAAGCGATCCTGCCTTGACGATCTGGTACGGATCGGTGTGAAGCACCTGTCTGATCGGGACGGCGCCAAACAGGAATCCGCTGGCCAAAGTCAGCAGCAGAGCGACCGCGTAGACATTGGCGTCAGGGTTCACGGGCATGTGGATCGGCCAGCGAGTAAATGGCTGCCACAGGCTGAGCCCATGCAAGAGCACAACACTGCCCCAGATTCCGACCGCGCCTCCCATCAGGGAAAGCAAGAAGGCTTCGGTGAAGAGTTGCTGCAGAACGCGTATACGGCCAGCGCCAAGGGCGAGGCGCAAAGCAACTTCGCGGGAACGGTCCGCGGCGCGCGCCGCGAACAGGCTTCCCAGGTTGGCGCACGCGGCCAGGAGAATCAGCCCCGCGAGGAGCATTAGTGCGCCCATGAATGCGCGGACGGGCTGGCCAAGATAGTCTCCGTAAAGACTGGGGCGCGCCAAGGTAAACCGCCGTTGGTCATCGTCTTTGGGGTGGGTCTTTTCCAGGTAGGAGCCTATGGAATCCAAATCGGCAGTGGCCTGCGCGAGGCTGACACCAGCCTTTACATGGCCGAGTGTCTGAAAAACCCAACGCTTGGCGCGCGTGTTCAGGTCAATTTCCCCATCGATCTGAGGCGTGTTGATGATGGGCACGAACAGATCGGGATTGAAGAAGACCAAGGTGCCATGAAATTCAGGCGGTGCTACACCGACGATGGTGAAGGGATGCTTGTTCAGTTGGACGGCGCGGCCGATGACGCGGCGATCATCCTGAAAACGAGTGTGCCAGTAGGCGTAGCTGAGCACGATGTAGGGAGCGCTGTTTGGGCCATGCTCGTCCGAGGGATGAATGAGGCGGCCGAGATACGGCTGAACGCCTAATACGTCGAAGTAGTTACCGCTCGCTTCCACAAGCCAGGCGCGGGTCGTGTTTTCGCCGGTATCGAGGCCGGCTTCACCGGCGTTGTACGCAGCCAGGCCGTCAAAGCTATGGTTGCGATCGCGCAGGTCGAGGTAGTCGGC
>Ga0307479_10005227_pt1 | contig 11893 bp, 6 predicted proteins | sample atmos_gasesECM4C_FD_203743 | JGI IMG/M metagenome (GOLD analysis project Ga0307479, IMG submission 203743) | Hardwood forest soil microbial communities from Morgan-Monroe State Forest, Indiana, United States - atmos_gasesECM4C_515 | ecosystem: Environmental > Terrestrial > Soil > Temperate... | reverse complement strand
TGTTCGCCCGCGGTCTCTCCCACCGCCACCAGAGGACCGCAGAAATAGCTGCTACGACAACGGTGGCGACCGCCGCCGCTTGAGGCAGCGTGAGTCCTCGGCGTCGCCTTCCTCGTCCGAGGTTGCGCCGATCGGGCTCCGAGGGCGCGAAGGCAGCCAAATCGCTCTTGATGGTCCGAAGATCCTCGAGCTCTGCGCGGCATGCCTCGCAGGAATCCAGGTGAGTCCCGCAATGTTTCAACTGGGCCGGCGCCAGCCGGCCCTGCAGGTAAGCTTCCAAGTCCTGGTAGGTCAGATGTCCGATCGATGCTTCAACATCGCCGGATTGCGCGGTCAGCTTGGTTTGCAGCACCGAATTCATGTCACACCGACCCGGCAGGCACGTGCGGCGGTGCACACACCGGCAAAAAATGCTCAGCCACCCGCAGCAGCTCCTCGAGCGCTGCGAGCCTGTCTCGCCAGCGGACAATCTCCGCGTCTGAAAGATGATCCAACATCTACGTATTGCCTTCCGTCGCCTTCAAAGATGCCGTGCGTCCCGCAAGACGTCTACGCAAAGATTTTCGCAGGTTGATCGCCGGGCGGCGTGACCAGCTTAATAGTTTCGCAATTGCGAGCTCATCGGGTTGCACCGATTCCGTTGTGCCGGCGCAAAAAGTGGCCTGCGAGCGCGCCCGGTTGGGCTTCGAGGTTGCCACCTTGGGCGCGAGGCTGTCGGTCCATCCAGGGAAATCGGGGCAGACGGCCGCGCGTCTTTGCAGGGGCCCGCGGGTGTGCACGGCGCTGGTTGCGGTCCTGTATGTTGTAACAGTTACGCCAGCCTGGCCTGGCGGAAATCGTTGTCGCAGGCCGATCAACTCGTGCGATGTTGATTCTTGCGCCACATGTTATGCCGAAACGTCTGTTGGATCTGCCGCATTTATCGCCGGTAAATCAGACCTTGCCGAGGCCCCGTACTTGCGCGCCGCAGCATCAGATGCCTTTGGTGCGCTTCAGCATCACGACGATGCCGTCGGCGAGATGAAAGGCCAGCCGCCCGCCTCCGAGTGAGTTCGTGCGCGGGTCCACGTCGGTGAATTCCAGCGGCACGTTCAAATACTTTGGGTGATTTGGATTGGAGCAGTGAAGGATGAGGCGCAGGCGTTTGTTCTGCGTCGAGTAGCTGCTTTTTTCCAGTGTGCATTCTTCGCCGGCCGTGTTGGCCGCCTTGTACTTGAGGCGGCCGGTGATGGCACCGTCCGTGACCTGTTGCATCTGCAGGTTCACAACCTCGAGCTGTGCTCGCCCGGAGCCGTCCAGATAGGCGCCGGTCCATATGCCGGTGAGATCGCGGTTGCCGTCGAGGGCCGTCGAGGGCGCGCGTGGCTCTGACTCGGCAGGCTTGGGATCAATGGTCTGCGTTGGGGGGACCGTCGTGTCAGGCCTTGCGGCGACCGGTGTCCGCACGGTCGGTGTTGGTTTCTCGACCAGTACCGACTGCGGTGAGTGGCCGTGATTCAGGCCGATGCCGGCCTGCCTACCCGCGTAGCGCACGACAATCACGACCGAGAGCGTGAGGAGCAGGCAGCCCACGCCGATTGCCGCTGCCGCACGCCGAAAGCGCGCAGGCTTCGGGGCGCTCTCTGGCAGGGGCTGCGTCTCGGTCACCGCGACTGCCGCCGCGACATACGGGACCCCGTGCAAATCTGGCAGGGCTTGCATGAACTCTTCGGCCGTGGCGAAGCGCTCGGACGGCTCCTTCGCGAGCGCTCGCATGACGGCCTCGACTGCGGTCGGCGGAATGTGCGGGTAGTACGCCGTCGGGGGCTCCGGCCGATCGCGCACGTGCGCCGATTCGATCTCGAACTGGGTTTTGGCCCGAAAGGGCGGGCGGCCACTCAGCAGCTCGTAGAGTGTGACACCCATGGCGTAGATGTCGGTGCGTACATCGACCGGGCGTCCGAGTATCTGCTCCGGCGCCATGTACGAGGAGCTGCCAACTCGGGTACTGGCCTGGGTGAGACCGGTAGAGCTCTGCACTTTGGCAATACCGAAATCGGTGACCTTGACGACACCCTCATCGGTGATCATGAGATTGCCCGGTTTGAGATCGCGATGGATGATGCCTCTTTTGTGCCCGGCCGCCACGCCCCGCAGCGCCTGGATGAAGATCGGCAGGGCGAGGTGTGCCGGGATCGGCCCGCGCCGCTCGATCATGCTCTGCAGGGTTTCACCCTCGATGAACTCCATCACCGCGACGGGCAATGCGTTCCAGACGAAGAAGTCGAAGAGGGTGGCGATGTTGGGATGATTCAACGCCGCCTGAACGCGCGCCTCTTGTCGAAAGCGGTCGACGAATTCGCGATCCTCCCGCAACTCCGCGCTCAGAACCTTCACCGCCACCTTGCGTTCGAGGTTCACGTCCAGGGCCCGGTAGACGACCCCCATGCCGCCGCGCCCGACGACCTCCTCGATGCGGTAGTGCTCGATGAGCTCGCCGATCACGGATGGACCTCCCTTGATGTCCGGGGCGCTGTCGGGGCAGCCCTCGTGCACTCGCCGGACTCTCTCACGAGACTCACAGCGCTTTGAACTTCAAAGAGACACAACCGATGCGGATCACGTCGTTGTCCTTGAGCATCTGGCGTGCGATACGTGTGGCGCCCGCGTTGAGAAACGTCCCGTTATGTGAATCCAGATCGGTCAGTGAGAACGCGCCACTGCGGTGGCGCAAGCTCGCGTGACGGGCGTCCACGGCCTCGCCCTGCAGGCGGATATCCGCCACGGGACCCGAGCCGATGACGTTCTGTCCGTCGCGCAGTCGAAAGTCCTCCCCCTGCTGAGGGCCATCGAGGGCAACCAGCCAACCAACAAGCTGCCTGGACGTCGTCGGGCGGAGCAAGGTCTGGTCGGCGTCAGGTTGCCGCGGCGCAAGGCGATCAGGAGTGAGCTCAATACGAGTCTGGTTGAGGCCGGCCGCGTCGGCAGACACCGGAGCGATGCCCGCGCGCTGTGGAGTTTCCACGCCCACCTGTCTCGCGCGGCCGGCGGGAAGTTGAATGCCTGTGCGCCGGCAGTAAGGGCAGATGTCCCAGGATGGCTCCATGGGGTGCCCGTTCTCGCAGAATTTGGCCATATGACTTGTCGTCTCTCGCGTAGGTTCGTGTTTGTCTCTAATGCAGATAGGTGAGGACGGTCTGACTGCTTCGACCCAGGTAGATCCGGTCGCCGCTGCGCAGGAGCACTTTGCTGATGCGAGGCGAGTCGATCGAGTTCACGTACGTGCCGTTCGACGAACCGCGGTCGATTACCACCACCCCATCGTCCACGGGTACCACCCACGCGTGGTCTTTGGAGATCGAGTCGTCGGGTAACACGACCGCGCAGCGCCCGGGCTCGCGTCCGAGGACGAGTCCCTCCTTGGGAATCACAAAGCGCTGGCCGCTCAAGGGGCCGGCGCTGATGTGCAGCGTACCGAACCCCCTATCGAGCTGATCGATGGTGAGCGTTCGCGCCGGGACTACTTTCAGCGCCTTTTCTATTGCGACATCGCGACCCTCCGCGACCGGCGCGGGCCTTCTCCTTCTGCCGCGGGCTCTGGTGATGGCAACCGCCAGCAAGGACCCGCTCGCCGCGATGCCAAGCAGAGCGACAGTGAAGGCGCCCGCGCTCAAGTTGACGAATCGATGCCAGGGCTCTTCGGCGCGCTCGTTCGCTGCCGCTTCGCGTTCCAGCCGCACAGCCTCTGGCTGGAGTGGCATGACTTTCAGAACATCTTGCAGGAGTTTGCGTGCGGACCCCCAGCGGCCATGCGCATAAGCTGCAAGGGCTTGCTGCCACAATTGATCGAATGTGCCGCGCTGTGGCGCAACACCCGCCTGACGCACCAGCTGCATCGCAACGTTGATGGGCACCAGGTAGTTGTAGGCGACACCGCTCTTGAACGTCGCGATGCCGATGACACGCCCCTGTGCGTCGAAAGCGGGTCCGCCGCTGCTGCCGGGATTGATGGCTGCGCTCGTCTCGAGTACGGGAATATCCGGTTGATCAAGGCGCTTCACCGCGGAGATTCTGCCATCGGTGCTCGTTGCCACGAAGGTCGATGTCGCGCTGACCTTGGCATCGCGCGGATACCCGATGACGTAGACGGGATCGTTGACGTTGACAGAATCCGAATCGCCCAGCGGAACCGTGGGCAGATCGTGTCCGTCGATCTTGATGATGGCGACGTCGTTGCCAACACTGCGAGCCTCGATGAACGGGGCGCTGTAGCTGTTGACGTCACCGTCGAAACACCGACGATTCTCCAGACACACCTGCAGGTGCGCCGGCTCATCCACGATCGTGACCTTCCTCTCGCGCAAATAATTCGCCACGAGGGAGTAGATCTGCTGTTGCTCGACGGTGCTCATCGGCTGCTGACGGCGCTTGCGTCTCTCGGCAGCCAACTTGTCCCGGAGTGCGCTGACCAAGCACTCGCCGAGCGCTTCGTTGCGCATGCGCCGAGCGTCTGCGTCCTTTACGTTGGCGAATTGTGCCACGTGCGCGCTCGTGATCACGTATCCGTCCGGCCGGAACAGGAAACCGCTGCCGGTCACACTGGCACCCTCCGGGCAACGTACCCCGAGCTCGGGAATGCTGCCCCTGAGAGGAATCGAGATCAGCACGACGCCGGGGCGCAACTCCAGATCGCGCAGCGCCTCCCGACTCAGGGGATCGCTCCGGGCGGTCCCACCAAGCACGCAGCCGGAGGTGACGAGGATGAGCGAACCAGCCACGGCGCGCCATCGATCCTGGGACCAGCGCCGCTTGGGCATTTGGACTCTCTAATTTTCGGCCTTGGGTGCGGGTCTCGACAAGACGCGGGGCCCGCCGCTATTGCAGCTGGCTCAACGCGCTCGTCGCGTCCGGCGCCGGGCGGGTTTGTCCGGCTGCCACCAGCAGCGGCGTGGTGCCGGGCGCCTGCGGCAAGCCGCTGGGACCCATGTTCTTGGACGCCGCTAGCAGAGCTTTTGTCAGCGCCTCCTGCTGCTCACCGTCCATCGCTTCCAGATCGTTCACCGATACGCGAGTTGCGAGGCCGCTGCCGCAATCGGAACCGCCGCTGAGCTTGACTCGCACGGGGACCGTGCCGTTCTCGTCCATTTCGCCCGTGCGCTCGATGTAGTCGTTGACCCCGAGCGAGCAAAATCGGCCGGGCGCATCAGCGACGACATCGAGCGGGGCGTTAACGCGAAACAAGGTATGTCCCGGTTTCAGCGAGCTCGGAAGAGCGTCGCTGTCCGAGGCCGACTGCTGCGACTGTCGCTCGCGCAACTGCTGTTTGATCTGCGCGTCGAGCTCGGCCTTGATATCCGCCGTGAGCGGCGGGACAGATGCCTCAGGCGGTAGTCCACCTTTCGACCCAGTCCGCGAGCTGGACGCCGACAGGCCCGCCTTCGAGCGTTTGGGTTGAGCGCCTGTATCCTCGCTGGAGGATTCCTCCCAGTACGGTCGGCGACCGTCGTCAGGCGACTCCCAGTAGGGCCGCTGGCCTGCATCTGGAGACTCCCAGTACGGCTTCTCGCCAGCCGCCGGCGCCACGCCGGTCACCGGGCTGCTCTGGGGAGCATTCTCCGCCTGCCAAGTCTGGTACGCATTGTTCAGGCTTTGCGCGATGACATAATCCGTGAGCCACTCGTCGAGGCTGTTGTAGCTCCGATAGGGCGTAAAACGGTCACCGAATGCCGGATACCAAGGTTCCTTTTCCCATCGCCAGTGATAGTTCACCGGCGCCGACCAAGGCCGCGCAGCCCACGCGTAATAGTCCCTGCTGAAAGCGACCGCAGGCACGAGGCTCTCGTAGCGGAACGCGTGCCCGAAGCGTTGAAAGGTGTTCTGGCGATAGACCCGCGCGTAGAGCACGTGCCCGCCCTGTACGTACGTCCGACTCAAATACCCCGCCTTGATGGGACGCTCGACGACGCCCGTTACGGCGCTGCCGTAGCGCACAGCATGCACGGTGCCGCGCCCGGGCGTCGCTTGCGTGGCTTCTAGCACGCGACGACCGCTCGAAAGCTGGTACTCAGTCCTCGTTCCCGAGGGGGTTCGGGTGACCAGCGTGGCGTGCTGAGCAGTGGACGGTGTGCCGTGCCCGCCGGGATCGCGCGGGACGGCAGATGGATGGGGGCCCGGCTGTGGCCTCACGAGCGGCTTCGCATGATCCCCCGTGTTGTTCTGCGCAAAGCTCAGCGTCGTGAGCGCGCACAGGGCCAGCATTCCCAGGCCCTTGTAGTGGACCGTCCTGCTGGATGCGGTTCGCAGCTCGGATGGGCTCTTCTTGTTCTCGTGTCCGGCCATCGGCCCTCCCGGAAAGACGTCGATTTCATTCGAGAGACCTATTTCAGGGTGGATTATCGCACCCCGGGCACCGACGAACTACGGGGCGTCGGCGTGCTCATTGCGTGCCCGGCCAAACGGGGCCAACGAGGCGCCGGGCGATACGATTGAGTGCCCGGAGACCGGATTCCGGGAATTGCGCGGAACATTGTCAACTCGGGATCGATTGCCACTTTTCGCCGGCCTGGTCGGTCGGTGCCGCCATGAACGGTCAATCCGGCTTCTATGCTCGCGCGATGAGAACAACCGACCGGGCCCGGCCGTCCGCTGGCGGGTGCCCCGATAACACTGACCACCGTCACGTCCGTGCCATGTTGAAGCAGCGTGCAAGAGGCTTCCCGCTATGAGGGTTGTCTGTCTCTGCCCACATGTTCTCAGCCAGGTCAGATCTCTACAATCGGCAGTAGTGTTGCTCTCGTTGTCTTCGCGTACGGACTCCATCGTAGGGAGTTACCAATAAACCACGCGCCGAGCCGAAAGAATCATCGCGAGTGAGTAGTACCGCCCATCAACCGCATTCAGCGGACTGTCACGCCCGCGGGATCCAGACGTGCCTCGGCTCCATCGCCCGTCGCAAGGGGTGCTGGGCTGGAATTGCATTGTTCTTTGTTGCGTTGACCGGCTGTGTGGAGTACCGGCCCGCGCCGCTCGAACCTCAGCAAAGCGCCGATCGATTTGTCGCCCGCCGACTCGACGAGCCACAACTTCGTGACGAGCTGATGCCCCTGCTGCCGCAGGCCCGCACATCATGGCCGCCGCAACAATGGGACCGCGGCGAGCTGCTGGCCGTTGCGTTGGTGAGAAATCTGGGGCTTGCCGTTGCACGGACGCAAGTGCAGGCGGCGCTGGCGCACGAGATCTCCGCCGCGGAAATACCAAATCCCGACCTGGTGCTGCAATCGGAGTACGCACGTCGGGAAGCGCATCCATGGCTGTACGGCATTAGTCTCAATTGGCTATTGCGATCACCCCGACAGCGGCGTCTCGAACGGGAAACCGCTCGTCTGGACACGACCAATGCGCGTTTGCAACTCATGGATCAGACGTGGGGCGTACGTCGCGAGCTGGTTAAGGCACTTTCTGATTGGGAGGGTGCGCGTCGGCGCTCAGTTTTGCTCGAGCGGCTTGCAGCGGCACAGGAGCGGCTGCTCGTCCTTGAGCAGAAGCGGGTACAAGCGGGCGAGGATCCTCCTGGCGAGTTCGTTACCGCCGAACAGGCGCGGATCGAAATCGATCAGCAACAGTCGCAGACCCGGGCCGGGGCCGATGCCGCCCAGGCGGCCGCAGCCAAGGCGCTTGGCTTCCTTCCCGACATGCTGGACGATGTGAGATTCACCTGGCCTGAGTGGGGCGCACCGGCGCCCACGAGCGATGCTGAGGGCCGCAAAGCGCGCGAGCAGGCGCTGCTGTCGCGCACCGATCTTGGGGTTGCGATCGGCGACTACGCGATCGCCGAAAACCAACTCAATCTCGCCGTGGCACGCCAGTATCCGCAGCTGGTTCTCGGGCCCGGCTACTACTGGGATCATGGGGTCGGCAAGTTTCCGTTCGATGTCGGCTTTACGCTGCCCCTCAATCGTAACAAAGGACAAATCGCTGAGGCACGCGCCGCGCGCGACCTTGCTGGACAGCGAATGGTCGCCCTTCAAGCGGACATCTACGGCGAAATCGCTGCGGCCGAGCGCGCCGAGCGCCTCGCGCGAGCAAGTACTGATGCAGCCGAGCGGCAATTGGAGGCTGCGCGGCGTCAGGCACAGCAGATCGATCTCAGTCTGCGTTTGGGTGCGTCGGACCTGCAAGAACAGGTTGGCGCGGAAATCGTCACCCTGCGTGCAGAGCTGGAAGTTCTGGAGATTCGCGCTCAGCTGCAGGCCGCGCGCAACAATCTGGAGGACACGCTGCATGCGCCGTTGTCGGGACCGGAGCTCGCGCTGGCGAAATCGGCTTACGCCACGCTGCCCGGAGAGGGTTCGTGAGCAAATACTCCAGGCTCATTCTCCAACTCGTCTTCTGCACGGCTTTGGTCAATGGGCCGAGTGCTGTTGCCGTTGATGACGACGTGGTAGCGGACGCGCCCCATGAGGCTAACGGCACCACTCTGACGACTCAGCAGCGGCGCGCGGTGGGTATCGTTGTCGCGCATCCGCTCGTCGCGAAGATACCAGACCGCATCGAGTCACTGGGTCTCGTGCTGGACACGACGACGTTAGTTTCGGACATCGGCGACATGAGCGCTGCGGGAATTGCAGCAACGTCGGCGAAGGCAGAAGTCGCGCGCCTGCGGGGACTTTATGAGGGTGGCGCGGGTGCGTCTGTAAAGATGCTCGAAGCAGCGAAAGCGGAGGAGGCCAGGACGCTTGCTCAGTCGCGCTTCGCGGAGGCGCGATTTACCCAACATTGGGGTCCGCTGGCGGCCATGCCTGAGTCGAAACGTCAAAAGTTGCTCCGGGCAGTCGCAGGAGGGCGGAGTATCCTGCTGCGCGCCGATGTGCCGGGCCGCCATAGTCTGGGATCGTTGCCTGACACAGCCCAGGTGGACGTGGACGGGGTCCCGGTACCGGGACGGGTCCTCGGTGTCATGCGCCAAGCCGATGAAACGCAGAGCGTCGGTCTTCTGATCGGCGTCGAGAATGCGCCAGCCGGTCTCGGCCCGGGCGCGCGCGTTCCGATTGCGTTGATGATGGCCAAACGCCCAGGGCTGCTCCTGCCGCGGGATGCGGTGCTCTACGACGAGCACGGTGCGTACGTTTTCAAACAATTGACCGACAAGTCCGGCCCGGATAGATCGCGCTATTTACGCCTGAAGGTCACGCTGCTGCTCGGTTACGGCGACGGCTGGTTGGTCAGCGGCGTAGACGATGACGATGACATTGTCGTCGGGGGTGCCGGTGTGCTGTGGTCGCTGGAGTTACCGGGCGGCCAAATGGCCGACGACGACGATTAGACCGGTCGCCCATGCTTGCCGCTATCGTTCGAGCCTCCCTGGCCAATCCGCGCATCATGACTGCATTCACCTGCCTGATTGCAGTGCTCGGTGCCGCGTCGCTGCTCGCCGCGCGCTTCGATGTGTTTCCGGATTTCGCGCCACCGCACGTGCTGTTGCAGACCGAGGCACCCGGCCTGGATGCCACTCAAGTGGAAGCGCTGGTCACGCGACCCCTGGAAGGCCTGTTAGCGGGCACCGAAAGCGTGGTAACGGTCCGTTCCACCTCCAGCCAGGGGCTTTCGGCGATCCAGGTGGTGTTCGATCGGGAGGGAGATCCCTATCGCCAGCGCCAGGTGGTGGCGGAGCGTCTGGCCCAGTCCGCCAGCTTGCTCCCCGAAGGAGTCGGCGCACCTCAGCTGTCGCCGCTCAGCTCTTCCATGGAGTACCTCATCCACTTCGGGTACACCTCCGAACGGCTTTCGCCCATCGAACTGCGGGATCTGATGCAGTGGATCGTCAAACCGCAACTTCTGGGCGTTCCCGGTGTGGCCCAGGCGCAGATCCTCGGCGGCGCGGTGCGGGAGCGGCAGATCGAAGTCGACCCCGCCAAACTGGCTGCAAATGAGATCTCTCTCGATGACGTCGTTGTCGCGGCACGGCGCGCGACCGCAGCGATTGGCGGCGGCTATGTTGAAACGACGACCCAACGCATCATCATCCGCGCACAGACTCCTGGCGCAACGATTGATGATCTGGCAAACGCTGTGGTTTCCACGCGCGCCGGCCTGCCGGTGCGACTCGGCGATCTTGCCACGATCCGCGATGGGGCCGAACCGCGTTTCGGCGATGCCCTGATCGACGGAAAGCCGGGCATTCTGATCGAAACAGCGACCCAGTTCGGGGCCAATACGCTCGAAGTAACCCAGGCGCTCGAGAAACGGGTCGATGCGCTCGCAGTCGAGTTGGCCAAGCAGGGCGTCGAATATCATCCGGCACTGCTGCGTCCCGCGAGCTTCATTGAAAATGCGATCGAGAAGTTGCGTAACTCGCTGCTGATCGGCGCCGCGCTCGTTGTGGCACTGTTGCTCGTGACGTTGCGCGACTGGCGCGGTGCGTTGGTTTCGTTCAGTGCAATTCCCGTTACGCTTTTGACGACGGTCTGGATCTTGGACTCCTTAGGGCTGAGCCTGAACACCATGACGCTCGGCGGTCTTGTCGTCGCTCTTGGTGTAGTTGTGGACGATGCCGTGATCGACGTCGAAAACATACTGCGCCGCCGTCGCTGCGGCGTAAGAGACGTCAATATCCGCGAATTGCTCGTTTCAGCTTCGCTCGAAGTCAGGCGACCCGTGTTCTATGCGACGGTCGCCGTTACCGTCGCCTTCCTGCCAATGTTGATGATGTCCGGTTTGCAAGGTGCGTTCTTCCGGCCACTGTCCATCTCGTTTCTGGTTGCCGTCGGATTGTCCCTATTGGTCGCGATGAGCGCGACCCCCGCTCTTTGCGCACTCACGATGGCCTCTCACGAACCCAAGCCGGAGGCGGCGTTCCTTCAGCATCTCAAGGATTGGCAACGGCGCGCGATCCTCTGGCTGGATCGCCGGCCGAGCACGCTGTTGGCCATTCTGATGGCCAGCGGGCTTGCCGGTGTCGTGTTTCTCCCCCTTCTCGGCGCGCGCTTTCTACCCGACTTCCGCGAAAACTATTTGATCGCGCACGCAGCGCTCCGCTCGGGAGTCTCAATCGCGGAAACCGCCCGCGTCGGGCAGAAGATTTGTCAGGGTCTGCTCGCAATACCGGGCGTCAAGAGCGTTGCCGAACAGATTGGACGTGCCGAGAATGGCCAGGATCCCGATGCACCCAACAAGAGCGAGTTCGAGGTCCAGATCGATCCGCAGCAAGGCCACGGGGCGACCGAGATCGACGCCGCGATGCGCAGGGTGTTCAACGAATATCCCAACGAAGCGATTGAAATCAATTCGGTTCTGGCTGAGCGCATCGGCGAAACCGTGTCGGGCGAGGGCGCTCCTTTTTCCATCAGCATCATCGGTTCCGATCTGGATGTCGATGACCGCGTCGGCGCACAAATCGTCGATGTACTAAGCCGCATGCCCGATAGCCGCAACGTGCGCCTCGTGGTCCCGCCCCGCCAGGTGGAGCTGCAGATCACGTTGCTTCCGCAAAGCCTGGCGCTCCACGGTCTGCAGGCGGCGGATGTGTTTGAATCGGTCAGCGCGGCGTACCACGGCCGCGTCGCAGCCGAGGTGAATCAGGCGGATCGCACTGTGCCAGTCGTTGTGCGCGTGCGCGGAGCCGCTGCAGATCCCCATGCGCTCGGCACTCTGCTTTTACGCGGACGCGATGGCGCGTTGGCCCCATTGTCGGCGGTGGCGAAAATCGAGATGGTGCTGGCTCGCAGCCTGGTCGATCATCAGGATGGCCTGCGACGCCAGATCGTCGTCGCTTCGCCGTCGAATACCGACCAGGCAACTTATGCAAAAGCCGCACGTAAGGCGATCGCGGCCAAAGTCGAATTACCGCCCGGTGTTTACCTTCGCTATGGCGGAGTGGCGGAGGCGCAGCACTCGGCAGCGAATGAGCTAATACTCC
>Ga0307479_10005226_pt1 | contig 11894 bp, 8 predicted proteins | sample atmos_gasesECM4C_FD_203743 | JGI IMG/M metagenome (GOLD analysis project Ga0307479, IMG submission 203743) | Hardwood forest soil microbial communities from Morgan-Monroe State Forest, Indiana, United States - atmos_gasesECM4C_515 | ecosystem: Environmental > Terrestrial > Soil > Temperate... | reverse complement strand
TCCAAGAGCCAAGGCAATAAGCAAAGTCTCTATGCGGCCAATTTCGGTGAACAGCAGCAGCGCCGTGTGCGCGCTCAGGAAGGCAGTAAAGAAGAAGGCGATCGAGCCTTCGATACTCTTTTCCCCCGTCACGACTACATAGCGCAGGCGTCCGTAGTACAGGCCGGTCACACCGGCGGCAGCATCAGCGAGCGTAAGGATGAGAATAGGAATGCAGAAGAGTAGCGGATCGCCTGACGAAAAAAGAAAAAGCCCGCCCACGCCAAGAGCGAAGTAAATGTCGCCCAAAGACTTCCGATCGACGCCGTGAATCGGGCTGCCCAGGTGAATCCGCAACGTTGGCTGCACCCTGAGCCCAATCAGCAGCAGCACAAACACACTGGTCAACACAACCACAGACCAAGCGCTCTCAAACAGCCAAGGGAGCGAAAGTGCGACTAGACCCATCCCAAGGTGTACCAGCTTGCGCATCAACTCGGGGTGCGGTCTGCAATGTCGCTGGCAAGCGAGCAACCCGGCCATGAGGCCACAGAAGGAGCTGACCAGCAGCGCGGAAGATGCAATCTGGTTCACCATGATTGGCCGCAATTGCCTCCCTTCGTGCATGAGCGTAGGGGCTCTTGCCTGGGCTCGCAAGCGGCATGGTGCGACCCCCAGGAGATGTCAGCGAATGTCGCGCTATGTCGCCCTGTTACGTGATTGATACTATTGGACTTAGAGAGGTGCAGAACCGCGACGCTTGAAGGCCGAGGAATAACCCCTGCGAGAACACTTCAGGCGCCTCTAGAAAACCGGGCCCTTTGGCGGATTTTGCGTTCACCGGCACACAATCGCTTGCACCAATCGGGAATAACTCTTCAAGCAGCTACGAGCGGAACAAAAGACACAGAAGGAAACGGTTTCAGCGCCCGATCTATGGACGGGCCCTACGCCTCGCCGCCCTCTTCTCCGGACGGCAGCATGCACGGATGCCACTCCTCATCCTCGGCGTGCGCATCGCAGAACCACCTCCTGCACGTCGTGCAGTGCACAGTCGCCGGATAATCACACGGCTCATCGTTAGACGACATGCCCTGACATAGTCGCTCCAGGTCCGCGGTCTCCGTTTCTTTTTCTTCCATCGTCACACTTCGTGCCGCCATTCTACACCTGCTTATCTCAAATGTATTCGGCGTGGGCGGGCGGCATTCGCCCTGCTCGAAAGGAAAGGGTACGGGCACATAGCCAAACGGGCCGCGCGATGTCACCCAACCCCCACCATTTCGATCTGAATTTGAGACGCGAGTCCCAAGCGCCTCCGTCCGGTTACATTTTCTTTCAACTACGCGAGCCTTCTCCTATAATCCCACTCCACCGAGCCAAGCCGATGCCTGTCGACAGGAATGACCCTAACCGGGAGCTATACTCCATTGCCGTCGTCACAGTGGATGAATCCACATTTCCCGAAATGCGCCGTGCTCTAGCCACCAGCTTTAGAACAACTCTGGCCAGTACGGAAGAGCAAATCAAAGCTCTTGTGGAGGATCCCAATCTCCATGGGATCTTGTTCGATCTAGACAGCGTCGGTGAAGGCGCGAGGGACGGGATCGATGTGCTGAAGGAGATTCGCGCGATCCGTGAAGACCTTGTCCTCGTGGCGATGACCGGTTCCCAGGATCGCAGTATCCCTTTGAGAGCCAGCCAGGCGGGCGCCGACGAGTTTTTCCTTGCTCCGTTGAATTACACGCAGCTCGAAATGGTCTTCACCCGAGCCATCGAGAAGCGTGCACTGGAAATTGAAGGACGGCGGTTGCTGGAGCAGGTAGAGAGAAAGACTGCCTTTTGTTCCCTCATTGGCGGGAGCGCCGCTATGCAAAAGGTCTACCAAGCCATCCAGGCAGTTGCAGGCAGCAATGCCACCGTGGTCTTGCGTGGAGAAAGCGGAACCGGCAAGGAACTGATTGCCCAGGCCATCGTGCAGTCCGGCAGCCGCGCGGACAGTCCATACGTCTGTTTGAATTGCTCCGCCTTGCCCGAGACGCTGATTGAATCCGAACTATTTGGATACGAGAAGGGAGCATTTACCGGCGCCGATATGGCAAGGCCGGGGCTCATCGAAACCGCTCATAACGGAACGTTGTTCCTGGATGAGATCCCCTCGCTGAACCCGAATCTGCAGAGCAAACTCCTGCGCGTACTACAAGAACACACCGTCCAGCGTCTCGGCGGCAGGTCCACAAAAAAGATTGATTTCCGGCTCATTTGCGCCACCAACGAAGACCTGGAGGACCTCGTCCACAAAGGGCGCTTTCGCGAGGATCTCTACTACCGTATCAACGTCGTACCGATCCTTGTTCCCCCGCTGCGCGAGCGGGAGGGCGATCTGCCTCTTCTCGTGGATCACTTTTTACGCGTTTACTGCGCTTCGGCCAAGAAGCCCGTCAAACGGATGCAGCCCGATGTCATGGAGATCCTGGAGGACTACGCCTGGCCGGGGAACGTGCGGGAGCTGGAAAACATCGTTCAGCGTCTTGTGGTAATGAACGACAGCCCGGTGATTACGGCCGAACAGTTACCTCAGGGGCTGCTCTATTCCAGCGCCGCCAGCCATGAGGCGATTCTGATCCCGGAAGAGGGCGTGGATTTTGACGCGGAGATGCAGCGAATCGAGGCCGCCTACCTCAGCGCCGCCCTTCGCCGCGCCGGGGGGAAGAAATCGGCGGCTGCCAACTTGCTTCGGCTCGATTCGCAGCGGATGAAGTACCTTTGCCGTAAATTCAAGCTCTAGAGGGTTAAAAATTAGCCCTTGTTTGGTTAAAATTTAACCATTGGGCTAATTTTTGACCGCTTCAAACCATAGCTGCTACCGAGTCGGGGCCGTAAGCTATTGATTTTATGTGGAGGGAGTCCAGGAAACGGCGCCCATAAAGTTTGGAGATTCGTGTGCAATCTACGTTGCCACGAACCGGGGGAAGCCGGAAAACAAATTTAAGAAGACGAGGAGCTCAGCTAATGTCAATCCAGAAAAAGTCATTGATCAGCACCCTGCAGACCGCCAAGAAGGCCAATATTGCCAGCACACCTACGGCGCCGCAACACATGGCCGTAAAGTCTATGAAAGCAGCGAAAGTCCTGAAGGCAGCGAAGATCGTAAAGGCAGCCAAGATCGCGAAAGCTACGAAGATGCAGAAAGCGACCAAGCGGAATTTCCGGCTTAATTAGATTCGGGGCAAACGCAAGGATCAGTCCGGAGTTTCAAGAAGAGCAGGCTGCCAAAGCAGCCTGTTCTTCTTTTACCACAGCTTTCGTGCAAACATTTGCGCGGCACCCCGCAGGGCAAAACCAGCCAGACTTCGGCGCTGGCCATAGATCCGTGCTGTACCGATACTGCCCGGCTTGAGCTGCATGTAGGGATTCTCCACCAATAAGTCGACGACATAGAAGTTTGGCGGGCGTAAGCCCTTGTATTTGGAGACGTCGGCAAGACCCGGGTCGATCTCTGAAGACGCTGGGCCGATGGCGGCCACCCAAGCTGGCACAGTGTCCATTATGCCCTCCACATTCAGTCGTGCGGCTGCTCCAACACGAATTTTGAAGATGTCTTGCTCCGGGACATAAATGCGCGCGCGCATGCGATTAAGGTCATCGATCTCGAGGAGCTCTGTCCCCGCAACCACGTAGGAGCCCAGGCGGTCTGCCACGCGCGGCGTGACGACTGTTCCCCCGATCGGGCTTTTCAACTCCAGACTTCCAAACTCGGCGGACAATTGGTGGGTTTGCTGAGCCAAATGATCCCGCTCGGCGTTGGCGGAGCCCATGTCGACGTAGCGGATTGCGGCAGCCGTTGCCCGTCGGGATGCAATGGCATAGTCCGCTTCACTGCGGGCAAGTTTGGACTCCAACGGCAGGTTGCGAATGCGCGCCAGAGGGGAGCCCGGGAGCACCTGCTGGCCCTCCCAGGCGTACACTTCAGTCACCGTTCCGGGGACCAGCGTTCGCATCACGGCCCGCTCCGCGGGTTGCAGTACGAACCGGCCCCCGGCTGTTTCATGCCTGAGAGGCAGCAGCAGGAAGACGAGCGCTGCAAGAGCCGCCGATAAAGCCTGGCGGGTCTTTAGCCAAGCGTAGGTTCTGTCTTTCTTGTCTAGGTAGAGCAGTTTCATAAAGTTCACCAGATTGCGGATGCGTGACTTAAATATAAGACCGGCAACTGCGAATTCCGGGACAAATGACCAGTCCGGGTTGAAATTACGAAAAACATTCCCGGCAAAGCGCGCCAAAATATAGAGCACCGTATAGCTGTAGGCACCAGACAGAAGGGCGTAAATGACATAACCTAATCGACGCTGCCGGGGAACGTAAGGAACTTCCACAGGCAACCGCCAGAGATGGCGTTTCACCCAAGCTGAAACATAGGCGGTTGAATTCTCTTTGAGGTCGATGTAGCCAAGGAATTCGCTAAGTATGTAGTACCCATCCAGCTTCATTAGCGGGTTCCAGTTGAGCAGCACCGTGGCTATACCGGCGGAAAGCATGGTGACGTAGGCCGCGTTGTGCACAACAGTGTCTGGCGGAGTGGCCCACCAGATGGGAGTCAGAATGGAATACAGCATGAGCTCTGACCAGACGCCAGCCACGGCGATAACAATGCGCTGCCAGCGTGAGCCATGTACGTCGCCCTCAGTCGTATCGGTGTAAAACGCAGGCAGGAGGTAGACTAGCGCAAACCCCATCGTCGGAACGCGCCCACCGTAATGCTTGCAGGCATGGCCATGGGCGGTTTCGTGAATGACCACCGTGATAAGCACCAGTACATAGTATTGGAATACATCCACCCAGGTCTTATGTGTGAAATTATAAAATTCCAGTGTGTCGCGCCCGATTTCCGACCAGTGCGTGAAGGTGATTCCGGCGGCGAAAGCAAACCCCGCCAAAGTGATCAGCGTGAACCACCACGTATAAATGAAGCTGGTGTAGTGATCGAGCCAGGTTAGGAATTTGTCGGGATTAATTGCAGGAAACAGGACTTCCGACAGATCACCATACTTACTCTTGGGCTTTAATAGCCTGCGCCTTTCATCGGCGCTCTTTTGCATCAGGAGGACGTTTTTCTCCTGCGTGGTCCTATACCAGAAATCTGTCCCTTCAAGACTATCGGCGAATTCCCTGACCTGTTCCTCGCTGTAGTTGAACCCCGTCTCCTCGGAATATGCCTCAGCGATTTCGCGGTAAGACCGCTTGCCATCGAAGAGACGGATGAGCGCCCAGTTCTGGAAGGGGAATGCGTACATTCCACGCGCGCTTGGAACGTAGACACGTACAACCGCTTCGCCGTTTTCGATATGCTCCTTGTAGACCGCCCCCGGGTCCACGCGCGGGCAGCTCTGCGCGAGGGAACGCATAGGGATCTCCGGCAAAGCAACATTGAGGACCCTTGTGAGATTCATTTTAGGTTTTTGAGGCGGACGCTTGCGGTCATACCAGGGCGAAGATTTCCAGCTGGACCTACGAGTTCCGTCAGAATCTCGATCGTTCCGCTCGCAGGATCCACCACGGGGCTAAGCTCCATGATTTTGACGGTATGCTTCTCGTGCGGTACATCCGGGGAAGCCATGGGCAGTTCCTGGCCCTTTTTCAAGTGGCCGAGGAATTTTTCTGGCAGTGTAAATCGCAACCTTAGCGGACCTTCTGCAGTCACCCAGAAAAGGCGGTCGCCTTTGGTGACTGCCTGTCCGGCGCGTACGTAACGCCGGGCTACGACTCCGTTGAACGGTGCGGAGATTCGAGTTTTTTCCAGTTCCAGCTCGAGGGCGTGCTCTTCCGCATGCGCGGTATTCAAAGTTTCCGAGACGCGCTTGATGTCCCATTGGTCCGACTCTGCTTTGTACTTGGCGTGCTCCAGTTGTTCTTGGGAGATCAGGCCCAGGTCCCAAAGTCGTTGTGCACGCCCGTAATCTGCCTTCAGCACTTCGGCTTCGGCTTGCCAGTTTTTCAAGTCCGCGGCGACGCTGCGGGTTTTCGCGCGGGCGGCTTCCAGATTCGCAGAGAGTTGACGGTTGTCGAGATGTGCGAGCGCTGTGCCGGTTTTCACTCTTGCGCCGGGCTCCGACGAGATAGTTGAGACAACGCCGTCCCGCTGCGCTGTGACATCCACTTGATGCTCAACGATGAGCGGACCGGTCACCGTTAACGTCTCTTCTGCCTTGGGCAGGACTGCTGTTAGTCCCTCAACTGTAGTGGAGGGCAGAACTGATGGATTCGGCGGGGGAGCGGCCGCGACTGTTTCGGGCTTCTTCTCACTGCAACCCGCTGCCAGGAGGAGAGTTCCCAAGAACGCAGACAGCATGAGTTTCTCTTTGGTTTCCATCTGACTCACCCTCACCATCCAAACCAGGACCAAATCTTCGAATAGAACCAAACGACTGGTCGCCGGAACAACACATAGCCTGCTGCGTGCCAGCCCACCGAAACTTTTCCCCGGCCTTCCATGCCCGTTCGAATCGCCCCGTCTTGATTCGGCAGCAGTACCCGCGCGAAGAAAACACGTGATTCTCCTTCTTGCTGGCCTTTGGGGCTGACCACCACAACCGCACCGCGGAAGGTGCGCATCGGGTAGCTGTTCAATTTCACCACGGCCTTCGAACCGTTTTTCAACAGGCTCGCTTCCGTGTCATCGATGCCTACGTCTACCACCGCGCTCGACGCATCGACTACTTCCGCAAAACTATCTCCGTATTGCAGGCGCCGGCCGGCGAAGTTTTCTACGTGGGGCGTCGCCATGACGCCGTCAATCGGCGAGCGCAGTTGTGCTTTGTCCACCAGTTCCCGCGAGCGATCCACCTCGGCCTTCCAATAATCCGCTTGCACGCGCTGGATTCCTGCTTCGCTCCCATCATTGGCTGCAAGCGAACGATTCATCTGCAAGAGTGCGGTTTGGTATTTTGCTTCCGCTTCTGCAAGCGCCGACCGGTAGCTCCACGCGTCCATCTCTGCCAAAACTTGCCCGCGCTTGACAGGCTCGCCTTCGTGCACGAAAACCTTGCCCACGACTCCTTCAAACTCTGGTTGGACTTGCGCCCGATGCACTGGCGCGACCACCGCATCGCCATCCACGCGCATGGGTAGCGGGCAAATAGCTAGGAAAATGACGGCCGCAGCGGAAACCCCAACAATGGCCCGGCGCCGCTGCTTCTCCATGGCCATGAACTTGCGCTTTCTCTTCAGCACCGGCTCCAGCACGGAGATGAACGGAACTTCTTTGTACATTTGTGCATTACGCAGGGCCACCGTGGCTTGCCCTGCCAGCACTTGCAGGATTTCAAGATGCGCAGGCCCGAGAAAATCCGGGTCGCTGCTTTCCAGGCCGAGGACACCGACCCGCCCCGTATCGTCGCTGAGCGGCATCGCGTAAAAAGCTCTCATTCCAGTCGTCTGGAAGTATTGGCGAAACTTGGCTCGTGTCTCTTCACGCGGAGCATCGATCTCTTCCCCGTGTTGCCGCACGTGCACAATCTCTCCGGCAAGCGCGGCCCACTGCAGGACTTCATTCAATGGCGCAATGTCGGGCGCGTCCGCGTTTACCTGCATCACACCGGTTATTGCGCTCAATTTGAACCGGCCGCGCTGCTCCAACGCAATGGCCGCGCGCTCATACGGAATCACCGCTTGTGGCGCATTTACGATGGTTTGCAGCATGCGCTCGAGATTCAGCGTGGAGGTAATCTCATGGCTAACGGTAACCAGCGTCTCCAGGATTTCCACCTTGCGCTCGGCCATCAGCAAGCTGGCATTGTGCAGCGCGCTCGATGCTGTCTCTGCCAAACTTGTCAAGGCGAAGAGATCATCGTCATCAAACGGAGTGCCGTCTTCTTTGTTCACCGCTTCAACGACGCCGACCAGCGATTCCTTGTCCATAATGGGTACGGCCAGGAGCGAGACGACGCCACCCTCAGCGACCCGTGCGTTTCGCTTCTTTAGCCGTTCGTCGTCTTCTTGGTCGATCAGCATCGCCTCGCCGTTATCGGAAACATCGCCGGCCACGCCTTCACCCGGCTTCTGCGTGCTGTTGTCTGGCGTCGTTCCATCGAATCCTGCCTGATGCATCAACTTCAGGCTCTCGTCGGGCATCAAGAGCCAAAGGTTTATCGCTTCACATTCCATGACCTCGCGGAACTTGGACCCGATGATGGGAAGCAATTCGTCCATCTCCAGGGTGGAGGCGAACACTTTCTCGAGGTCGTAGAGTTGCGTGAGCCGGCTAATTGACGTCAACGCGTCGTGTCGCTCGGTCTCGTAGGTTTGGGCGGCTGCCAGCGCGGCCGCTGCGACCTCCGTCACGGGGTTCAGCGAACGGAGCTGGTCTTGCGATATCTCCCGGTCAAAACTTAGAATTTCAATAGCGCCGACGAGCGCCCCATCCTTTACCAGAGGCAAGTATGCCAACGACAGGAGTGTGCGCCTGATGTCGAGGTGGGAGTAGGTTTCCCGCTGTAATTCCTTGCCGGAAAAGAGCAGTGCCTTCTGTTGGGCTTTCAACTCGCCCAACGTGCCCGTGTCGGCGGGAACGCTTACTTCATACACCGAAACTTCCCCGACGGAGGCTTTGGGAAGCCAGGCTTCCTCGCTAGACAGAGATGAGAGAATGTATATGTTAACGGCGGCGCCCAAAAAACGGTCGACCACAAAACGAGCTACGATCCGGGCCCGCGGCATGACCTCTTGTGCCGAAAGCAGTCGAGCGGAAAGCTCCACAGGGTCAGTTCTCAAATCAAAGCTTTGGCTTGCCATAGCAGGCCCCAGGGACCGTCGCGCCGCGGGGATAGAGTGGCGAGGATGCCTTCTCCTATTGCAAAATTGGCGCCATTCTTCTAACTTTTGCACGCACTGTAGCAGACGAACCCGGCCGGCGCAAGAGGCAGAACCCTTGGATCCCTTCGCCGCGACGAATAACCGTGGAGGCTGTAGGAAGTGGACATCGAAGTTCGAACGCAGTCACTCGTGAAAATTATTAAGCCACGCGGCGGATTGATCTTGGGAGAACCCCTGGATCGCATGAACGCAATTCTTGCCGATTTGCTGAACGGCGGGGAGACACGTTTCTTGCTGGATCTAGAGGAAGTGCCAAGGCTCGATTCCAGCGGAATTGGCCTGCTGGTGCGCTACCTCACCGCGGCAAAACAACATGGAGGGTCTGTCAAATTACTGAAACCTTCAAAATTTGTCGTGCAAACGTTGCAGTTGGTTCGCGTGCTGAATGTTTTCGAAGTCTTTGACGACTTGCAACAGGCAGTGGCATCTTTCAGCTAGAGAAGTCATTTAAGGTGGTTTGATTCGAAAGGCTGGCAGAGAGGGGGGGTAATAACTCAGCGAGGAGTTCGCCTCCTCGGGCAGTATACGTCAGGCGCGCGTGGATTCAATCGCGGCAGATTGGGTTCGAATTAGCGCGGCAACCAAATTGTACAGCGCAGGACTTGTGCAAACTTCGTAGTAACAATGCATAGAAGGTCTGCCGATCTTTCCATCCGTGAGCAGTTGCCGCGCCAGGCCCTTGCGTAGCACCAGCAACTCCACGGAATCGCCCGTGGGCACTTCGCCGTAATACAGCGTGACGCTTTCCTTGCCCCACGGTAGATCGAGTTTCGTTTCAATGGAGTCGAGGGAGATTTCTTCGGAGAGCTTTTTGAAACCTTCGTCGTTCAATTCAATCCCATTCATGTTGTAGCGCACCAGGATTTCGTCCAGCTCCTCGGACGACGCGCCTTCCATGGCCGTCAGAAACTGATAGACCGAGAAATGCGTCTTCTGCCCGGCGAGCAAGCGCTTTCCAAGTTTCCCGCAGCTGGATAGCCGGTCGGAAAGATTCAACGCCTTCGAAATCATGATGCGTGAGTCGCCGTCGGTCCAGTAGCTCGGCGAGGAACCTTGAAAAGCCACGCCCACACCGATTTCGAGCGGCGGCAAATCGCTGGTTGCCGCCTGGTCGTTGTAGGAGTTGCAAACTGCCAGAATCTGCCGCGACAGGATGCAAGCTTTGGCCACCGCACGCGCATACGTGAGATTGGACTCGGTTTCAAAAATTGCCAGGATGATGGCGTCACCCTCGATAAATACTTTTTTGGCGCCAAAGCGGTCGAGTAGCTTTTTCACCGGCTCGTGCAGATTCAGGCTGAAGTGCGAAGCCGGGCTCAACCCGCGCGAGAGAAGGTCCTGTGTCATCTTCATTGAACCGCGCACGTCGGCCTTGATTATGACGTGAGAAACGACATGATCTTGCTGCGGCGTGGCCTCATCCTGCAGGACGCATTCATAGAGGCGGTTGTTCAAGCGGGAAAGTTCCCGCGCCTGCTCGGTGGTGACTAGATGGATGCGTTCCATGCAGGTGGTCAGGTGTTCGGCGTCCCGGAGGTCCCGCCGCAGCCGAAGGAAGTCGTTGGCAAACCGCAGCACGAGCGCTTGCATCTCCTCCCGTGAGTAGCGGTGGATCTTTCTGGACAGGTCTTCGATGGGTTTCAAGGCCAATCGCCGCGCAGGTACCTGTTTCAAGACCTGCTCGACGCGTTTCATCTCGTCTTTAGATACCAGCGCCTTGCGTAGCTGTTGCAAGTGGACCGGCGGGCTGTAGTCCGAAGCAATCGCCCGAATTTCGTAGCTTGCCAGCACGTGATACAAAATCTCATGTTGTTCCAGGCGCTCCAGAAGCAGTGAGAGCATGCGCGCGCGAACCGGCGCTTCCTTCTGAGGGCCAGCCGAAGGATCAAAGAGCCGTTTCGCATTCTCGGGCTCGTTCAGATAATCGCCGAGTTTACCTTCGGAGTCTTTGCTGAAAAAATCTAGCTTTTGTTTTGTCGCGTCGATCTGCGGAGCGAGTTCTTCCAGCTTGAGTTGCTGGTGTTTGAGTCTCAACTCGATATCGCTAAGCGAAGCTTTCAGATCCGATGGATCGCTGGAGTTCAGGAATTTGGTCAGGAAGCCTTCGCCACGATCGAGACGCTTGCGGATATTTTCACGCTGTTCTTCCAGGCTGGCGATTTCGCTCCGCATGGCATTGGCCATCTCCAACAGCGTGTTGTGCGCATCAATGGCTTCGGTCTGAGCCGCGTCCTGGCCAGTGGCCAGTCCCGCTTCGCGCAGGAATTCTTGAAACAGCGAGTCCATGGCCTCGAAGCGGTCCGGGTCGCGCACGTAATTCCCCAACAGTACGTAATTCTCGAGGAAGAAAACATCATCTTTGCAGCCGTCGAGGAAGATCACGCGGTTCTTAAGCAATTCGTACAGCGAAGCAAAATCTTCTCCAAAGAGGGCGCGACGCGTTTTCGAGATTACGCTGTCCTCCACTTCGGAGATGACGTAGGCAACCTGTTGTCCCACGCCCCGGATAACCGCACGGCGGGCCGATTGCAGCTCGGACAAACGCGCTTTGATGACGTGCGCCTGCTGGCTTCGTTCGAAATGCTCGCCTCGCTGCCGGATCCACTCCTTGCCTTCTAAGATGAGGTTGCCAAACTGATTGCTGAGTTCAAGGGTGAGGTATTTGAGAATTGCCAGGCGGAATAGCAGGTCGATTTCAATATTCTTGTAATATTTGGCCTGCGTCAGCGCGCTCTGCAGAAGCTCAGTGAGGAGTCTGCGAAAGGTAGCGTTGTCGGGCCCCTTGGCCTTGTGCAGCTCGATGCCGGAAAAATAGGTGGCACTAGTGCTCTGCCGGATCAGCTCAAAAAGGTAATCGCGAGCCGTCTGAATGAACCTGGGGCTGAGGTAAACGTCGTGGTGGATGTTATCCACCCCGATGGCCAGCGATCCCATGGGGATCGTGACGTTATAGCTCTTCAGTTCGTTGCCGCCCGTTTCCGCCTTGCTGGGGGTATCAATTTCTATGGCCATGAGTTCAGCCCGAAGGGGGCATTCTTCAAGCTAGC
>Ga0307479_10005225_pt1 | contig 11896 bp, 13 predicted proteins | sample atmos_gasesECM4C_FD_203743 | JGI IMG/M metagenome (GOLD analysis project Ga0307479, IMG submission 203743) | Hardwood forest soil microbial communities from Morgan-Monroe State Forest, Indiana, United States - atmos_gasesECM4C_515 | ecosystem: Environmental > Terrestrial > Soil > Temperate... | reverse complement strand
GAGGAGCGGGCGGAGGCGGAGTCTCGCAAGCGCCAGCACCTCGACGAAGAACGCGACCACGAAGCGGTGCGCGAGATGGCCGACGAGCTCGCCCAGCTTGCGGGCGTGCGCCCCGACGGCGCGATGGGTCCGGAGCTTCCCTTCCGCATCCCGCGCTCCATCGACGAGACCACCAAGCTCATCCGCGAGCTGCCCGAGGCGCTGCGCGAGAAGGCGCGCGAGCGGCTCGATCAGCTGCCCGAGCCGGCGAAGAAAGCGTTGGAGATCGCCGAGTCGGCGGCGCAGGTGCTGCTCGCGCCCGTGCGCATCGGCCTCGCCGTGGCGCGAGAGTTGTGGCGCGTGCCGCGCACCATGCTGAGGATATTCCGGGAAGCCTAGATGGGCGCCCGCTCGCGCGCCGTCGAGACCCTGGTGCGGCACGTGCTGCGGCCGGTGGCGGGACGCGGGCGTCAGGCGCGCACCACGCTGCCGTCGGGGCGGCGCATGTTGCTCTTGCACCTCGACGGCGTGGGCAAGAGACAGCTCGAGTTCGCCATGGAGCGCGGTTACGCTCCGACGCTGCGGCGCATGTTGGAGAAGGGCCCCTACCGTCTCTCGCCCTGTCGCGCCGGCGCGCCGACCAGCACCCCCGCCTTCCAGGCCGGCCTCCTCTACGGCGCGCGCCACGACATCCCCGGCTACGCCTGGTACGACAAGCGCCGCCGCCGCGAGATGCGCATGGACCGCGCCTCTGACGCGCGCCTCGTCGAGGCGGACCTGGGCGCCCAAGGCACGCCGCTCTTGCGCGGCGGCTCGGTCTACTGCTCGATCTTTTCCGGCGGAGCACGGCCGCGGCGCTGGACGCTCTCGGGCTGGGACGAGGAGCTGTGCGCCGAGGATTTCGGCATGGAGGAGCTGTCGCGCGCGCCGCTCTTGCCGCAAGCGCGCGACCTGGCCACGGCCGCGCTGGTCCACAGCGCCACCGCCGGCCGCATCGCCTCTGCGCTGGGCATGGACGTGGCCGCAGGGATCTGGGAGATGGCCAGCTGGGCGCGGCACGTGGGCTCGCTGCAGCACGAGCCGCAGTTCCTCTTGCACCGGGTGATGACCGAGTGCCTGTTCGCCGAGTTCGCCGCCAACTCCTGCGTCATCGACGTCGCGCGCGGCACGCCCATCGTCTACGCCTGCTTCATCGGCTACGACGAGACCGCGCACCGCCGCGGACCGTACTCGCGGCTGGCGTTGCTCAAGCTGTGGGAGCTGGACCGGATGCTGGGCCGAGTCCTGGCGGCGGTGGCCGCGCTCCCGGAGCTGGGCTACGAGCTCTATCTCTTCAGCGACCACGGACAGGTGGCGACGCGGCCGGCGGAGGAAGTCCTGGGCGAGACGCTCGGCGAGCACCTGCTCGGCCAGGGCGCCGACGGCGGCGGGGGCGAGGCGGCGGCAGCGGCGGCGCAGGCGCTCTGGCTTCGCCGCGTCTCGCGCGCGCTGCCCGGCGTGCTGGGGAGGGCGGCGCTGGCCTGGGCGCGGCACGTGGCCGCATCGCTCGACGCCGCACAGCCGTTCCGGGCCGACGGGCCGCTCCTGGTCGTCCCGGGCGGAGATCTCGCGCACCTCTACTCGACGCTCTCGCCCGAGCCGCTCGACGAAGCGGAGATCCGCGGCCGGCACCCGGGCCTGTTGGAGAGGTGCGCCCGCTCGCCCGCGGTGGGCTCCGCGCTCCTGCGCGGCGAGCGCGGCCCGCTGGCGCTGCTCGGCGGCCGGCGGCTGGAGCTGGACCGGCCAGGCCACGCGCTGGAGTTCGCCCGCGCCGTCGGCCATCCGCTCGCCGCAGTCTACGCCAAGGACCTGCTTGAGCTGCGCAGCTCCGGCGACGTCATCCTCCTCGGCACCGGCGCTCCCGGCGGCGAGACGATTTCCTTTCCCTTCGAGTTCGGATCGCACGGCGGGCTGTCGCCCGAGCAGCTCGACACCTTCGTCATCCATCCCCAGGAGCTGGGGCAGGACGCGTTCGCCTCGGTGGTCCGGCCGCGCGATCTGCACCGCTTCTTCCTCGAGCGCAGCGGCCGCGCCGAAGGCCAGCTGCGAGAAGAGGCGCAGCCGTGCGCCTGGTGAGCTGGAACATCCGCGGCGGCCTGGGCGCCGACGGCCGGCGCGACCTGGAGCGCGTGGCCGCGCTGCTCGAGACCATGCGCTGCGACGTGGCCGCGCTGCAGGAAGTGGGCGACCCGCACAAGACCGCCGACCAGCACGAGACCGCCGATCACGCCTCCTGGCTCGGCCGCCGCCTGGGCTGGTACGTCGCCTATGGACCGAATCTGGTGTTGCGCGGGCGCCCCTACGGCAACGCCATCGTCTCCCGCCACCCCATCGCGCACGCGCACAACTACGACCTCTCGGTCGCCAACCGCGAGCCGCGCGGCTGCCTGCGCGCCGACCTCGACCTGCCTGGCGGCCGCAGCCTGCACCTCTTCGACTTGCACCTGGGGCTGTCGGGCGGCGAACGGCGGCGGCAAGCGGCGATGCTGCTCTCGGCCGATCTGCTGCGCGACACCGCGCTCACCGCGCCGATGGTGGTGTGCGGCGACTTCAACCTCTGGTCGCCCTTGCCCGGACCCATCCTGCGCTTGCTCCGGACCTCGCTGCGCGACGCGGCAGTCGAGGCGCGCAGCCGCCGCGCCACCTGGCCCTCGCGGCTGCCGCTCTTGCGCCTGGACCGCGCCTACTACGACGACGGCGTCACCGTGCTGGGCTGTGGAGTGGTCAACGATCCTCGCACCCGCGCCGCCAGCGACCACTTGCCGCTCTGGGTCGAGCTCGAGGCGGCCGCTCCCGCGGCGGGGGTGGCGGCCTCGAAGACGGGTGCCTAGCTTGCGGCTGGGAGTCTCCCGGGAGGTCCCCCACAATGGCAACCGAACCACAAGGCGGCAACGGCCAGGGCGGCGCCGGCGGCATCTTGAACAAGATCAACGTCGACGAGGCCCAGCAGGTCATGGAGCAGACGCGGGCTGCGGTCGACCAGGCGGTGGAGACCGCGTCGGACTTCATTCGCGAGCGGCCCATCCTCTGCCTCGCGGGCGCGCTCGCCATCGGCTACGTGATCGGAAAGATCGTCTCTCGCTAGGAGCGTTCAGTGGCCATCAACACCGAATACGAAGGTCAGGGCGCCATGGATCACGGCCGCCGCATGGTCGAGGAGGCGCGCGCGTTCAAGGAGGCGGTGAAGAGCCAGGCCGAGAGCATCGGCAACGCCGTCGACCTGCGCGGTCGCATCGACAGGCACCCCATCGGCATGGTCTGCGCCGCGGTGGGGGTGGGCTACCTGCTGGGCGGCGGCCTCTTCTCGCCAATCACCGGAAAGCTGCTGCGGGTCGGAATCCGGCTGGCTTTGATCCCCATGATCAAGAGCCAGCTCGAGGTGCTCGCCGGAATGCAGAAGCCGGCGGGCGAGTGAGCGGCCGGGCACTGCCCGGCATCGCGCGAGGGTCGTGCGCAGATTTGCGCAGGTCAGAGCTGAGGACGCGCGGCCGCGGTGGCCGCCTCTTCGAGTCGGAGGATCGGTGATGGTCAAGGACATCCGCAAGCAGGGTTTCAAGGCCCTCAAGTACCTGCAGGACATCGACAAGGACGACATCCTCGAGGCCATCGGGCTCGAGGAGCGGTCGAACCCCTGGGTCTCGGCGCTGGGGACGTTCGGCATCTTTGCGCTCGGCTGCCTCGTCGGCTGCGGCATCGGCCTCGCCTTCGCGCCCAAGTCGGGCGAGGAGTTCCGCAGCGAGCTCGGCGACCGCGTCCGCCGCAAGGCCGACGAGCTGGGGACCGAGTTCCGCGCGCAGATGCCGGTGACGTAGAGCGGTCTCGGCAGAGTCGACACTCCGTACAGAGTGTACAGTTCGGGGAAAATTGCCCCGAACTGTACAGTCCGTACACTCTGTTCACTGTGGCCGGTGGGGCAAATCACCCCGAACTGTACACTCTGTACACTCTGTGAAGTGGGTCAGAGCAGTGAGCCGTGGAGGGTCAACGTCAGCCGCAGCGAGCGGGCGGTGACGGGGGTCGGCGAGTAGGTGACGCTGGCGCCGACCAGGCCGCCCGAGAGGAGATACGGCTTCAGCTCCCTGGGATTGATTTGCAGCTGCACGCTGGTCTGGCCTTTGGCGGGAGACGAGGGCAGCGTGGCGAGGAGCGCGTCGGGAAGGCCGTTGCCCGACACGCTGATGGTGACGCCGGAGACGAAGCTCAAGTCGGCGATGCCGTCGGTCGCTTCCAGCTTGGCGGCGGTCAGGGTGATGGTCTTGACCGCGCTCACGTCGGCCGAGAGCGGGGCGAGCAGGTCGGCCGAATTGAAATTCTTGCTGAAGGTGGGCGGCCCGCCGCCGGCCTGGAAATCCTGCGCGACCTCGTAGTCGCGCGAGGTCAGGCCGCAGGCCGCGAACGCCAGCGCGGCTAGGGTTCGGACAAGAGCGCGCGCCACAGCTCCTCCACGCCGAAGTGCTCGTGCGCCGAAAGGGGAATCACCGCCGGCACCGCCAGCCGGCCGGCGATCTTGTCCACCTGCTGCCCGCGGCGATTGCGCGAGAGCTTGTCGAGCTTGGTCGCCGCGCAGATCACGCGCCGCTGCAGTGACTCCGCCCAGCGCACCATCTCCACGTCGCTCTCTTGCGCGCCGAGGTCGCCGTCCACGAGCACCACCAGCGCCCGCAGCGGCTCGCGCTTGGTCAGGTACTCCTCGATCATCGCGCGCCAGGTCTCGCGCTCATGGCGCGGGCCGGAAGCGAATCCATAGCCGGGCAAGTCGGCGAAGCGCACTTCCTGCTCGGGCGCGCGGGCGCCGGAGCGGGTCTTCTCGGTGACGCGCAAGTCGAAGAAGTTGATCAGGCGCGTGCGGCCCGGCGTGCGCGACACGCGCGCCAGCTGCTTGCGGCCGGCGAGCGCATTCAAGGCGCTCGATTTGCCGACGTTGCTGCGGCCGCAGAAGGCGAACTCGGGCGGGCCGGCGGGCGGCCAGCTGCGCGCGTCGCTGGCCGACCTGAGGAAGTCCGCCGAGAGCACGATCACGAAAGCCCCAGCTCGCCGCGGATCTCGTCGAACTCGCGCGCGAAGGCCTCGGCGTTGCGGTGCGAGGCGCCTCCCAGCGCGACCTTGCCTTGCGCGACCTGCGCCCAGACGCGCTTGTGCGAGGTGTAGAAGGCGACGCCGATGCCGATGAAAAGCAAAATACACCCGGTATAAATAATCGGCGTGGAGGGATCGCGCGCGATCTGGAGGCCGGTCGCGTAGAGCGGCGCCAGGCGGTCGAAAGAGAAGGAGAAGCGGTCGTCGCGGTTGCGCCGATCGAAGAGCGGGTCGCGGGCGAAGACCCAGAAGCTGGAGGCGCGGCCGTCCTCGCTGCGCAGCACCTGCAAAGCCGGACCCTGGCCGGCGAGATCGGGGTTGTAGTCGGTGAGCTGGTAGCTGAGGCCCTCGGCCGCGTCGATGGTCTCGCCCGCGCCCACCATCAGCTCGCGCGACTTGCCCGCGGCGCGGTCGAAGAGGGTGATCTTGGCGCGCTGGCCTTCTTCCAGCTGCGAGTAGCTGGCCTGATAGAAGGTGAGGCCGCCGTAGCGCAGCGGATGGTTGACGGTGATGGTGGCGCGCGCCAGCTCGCGGCCGGGCTCGGAGCTGCCCAGATCCTCGAAGACCACCAGGTCCGACTCGAAGGCCTTGGGCCGGCCCGGCTCGAATTCCTTGAGGCGGAAGTCGGTGCACTGCACCAGGAAGGGCTTGCCCTCGCGGTCCTGCAGGCGGTGCTTGAACTCGCTGCCGTCGGGGTTGCGCTGGATGAAGCTCGAGGCGATGCCGCCGTTCTGCGGGAGGCTGGCGATTCCCTCGAACGCGGTGAGCCGGCCATAGACGCCGCCGCCGAGGATGAGCAAGAGCGAGAGGTGCACCACCCAGACGCCGAAGCGCGCGTACCGCCCGCGCTCGGCGAACACATACGACTCCTGCGTCTGCACCCGATAGCGGCGCGCCTGCAGCTTCTGCGCGATCTGGTCGGCGGTGAGCGCGCTCGGCGTCGGCGACACGCGGAAGCGCAGGCCGATCACGTGATCGAGCCGCCGCTGCGGGTAGCGGACCAGGTAGTAGATGCGCGGCAGCCGCTCCAGCGAGCAGGCGACGAGGTTCAGCGCCAGGCTCAGGAGCAGAGCGGTGAACCACCAGGAGTGGAAGAGGTCGTAGAGCTCGAACCAGCGATACGCCGCCAGCACCGCCGGGCGGCCGGCAAAGGCGCGCTCGATGTTCTGCAGCGAGTCGTTCTGCGGATTGACGAAGGTGCCGGCGATCATGCCGCAGAAGAGCAACAAGAGATTCGCCAGCGTCAGACGGAGCGAGCAGAAGAAGCGCCAGACGTGCTCGACCGCGCGGTGGCTCTCCTCTTCCGTCGGCGGCGGAAGCTGCGCGACTTCGCTGACGGCGCTGCCGGGGGGGCCGGCCGGGACCAGCTCTTCTGCTTCGGCTGCGCTCATCGAGGGTACAACCAGGAGGCGAGGAGAGTCTTGGGCGAGCCCGGCAACGATGCGCTGGTTTTTCGCGCCGCACGATCCGCCGTCCAGTGGTCGATGCGCTTCATCGCCTCGCCGATGTCGAAGGGCTTGAGCGAGGGCGACTCGCCGCCGTGGCAGACCCGGCAGCTTTGCGGCGTGGCGTCGGCCAGGCCGAAGAGGTGGGCCAGCTCCTTGTCGCGCATCACCACCGCGGGCTCGTAGTAGCGGCCCCCGCCGTGGCAGGTCTCGCAGGAGACTCCCTGCGCATCGGCCTGTCCCGCGCGCTCCTCGTCGCGCGAGTGGCACTGCAGGCAGAGCGGCTGCTTTCGCTGCGGCGCAGCCAGGGCCTGCGCGGCGCGGGCGTGCGGACCCTCGGCCCAGATGCGATAGGCCTCCGCATGGCAGGTCCGGCAGGCGATGGGCCCCACCATGTCGGAGGCCCAGGCGCCACAAGCCGCCAGGAGGATCGCAAGGCATACGCGCATGAAGGGCCGGAACGTAGCAGCCGCCCCTCCTGCGGGCAACGCGCGAACATGCTCGGAAGAGTAGACTGCGCCCATGCGCGTGTGGGGGCTGACCGGGAACATCGGCGCGGGCAAGAGCACGGTTGCCCGGATGCTGTCCGCACGCGGCATTCCGGTGGTCGACGCCGATCTCATCGCGCGCGAGGTGGTGCGGCCGGGCACACCGGCGCATCGAGAAATCGCCGAGCGATTTCCCGGAGTGGTCGGCCCCGACGGCGCTCTCGACCGCAAGGCGCTGGCCGACCGCGTCTTCCACGACGACCGCGAGCGCGAGGCGCTCAACCACATCACGCACCCCCGCATCGCCGAGGAAGTCTCGGCCCGCATGGGCGCGCTCGCGGGCGCGGGCCATCCCGTCGCGGTCTACGAGGCCGCGCTCATCGTCGAGAACGGCCTGCACCGCGGCCTCGACGGCCTGATCGTCGTCACCGCCCCCGAGGAGCAGCAGCTCGCCCGCCTGCTCCAGCGCGACGGCATGGCCGAGGCGGAGGCCCGCGCGCGCATCGCCGCACAGCTGCCTGCCGAGGACAAGCTCCGCCACGCCACTTTCGTGATCGACAACGGCGGCCCCGAATCAGACCTGGCCGCGCAGGTGGATCGGCTGCTCGAAAGACTGCGCTGATGTATTTGATCACAGGATTTCCCCGCCCCCTCTCTCGCCACATGGCGCAAGCCATCCTGGCACGCACCCCTGACAGCGAAGTGACGCTGCTGACGCAGGAGCACCACGCCACCGACGCCGGCCGATTCGCAGCCACGCTCGCGGAAAACCGCGCGCGGGTGCTGGCCGGCGACGCCGCCTCGATGCACCTCGGCCTCTCCACCGCCGAGTACAAGGAGCTCTCGCAGAGCTGCACCGACGTCGTCCATGCCGCCGAGTGGAGCGGGACCGACCGCATGACCCTCGAGCGCGTCAACGTCGAGGGCACGCGCGCGGTCATCGAGCTGGCCCAGGACTGCAAGAAGCTGCGCCGACTGACGCACTTCTCCACCGCCTTCGTGAGCGGCGACCGCGCCGGCGTCGTCGCCGAGGACGAGCTCTCTGCCGGCCAGGCCTTCCGCAACGCCTACGAGCAGACCCGGTTCGAGGCGGAAATCCTCGTCCGCCGCGCGATGGGCGCGCTCCCCTGCACGGTGCTGCGGCCGCCGGTCGTCATCGGCGACGGCGTCGAGGGTCCGCCCGCCATCGCGCTCCTCTTGGTGACCAGCCCGCTCCCGGTCCCGCTGCCGGGCGACGGCGTCGCGCCGCTGCACGCGGTGCCCATCGATTTCGTGGTGCAGGCGGCGTCGGCCATCCACCACGACCCGCGCGCGGTGGGGCGCACCTTCCATCTGGTCGATCCGAATCCAGCCAGCGTGCGCCGCGTCTCGCAGCTGGTGGTGCAGCGCGAAGGCAAGCAGCCTCTGCGGCCGTCGCTGGGGTCGCGGCTGACCGAGGCGGCCCTCAAGCTGTCCAGACTGGGCGAGCTGCGCGGCTCGGGCCTCACCTCCAACCTCGTCTTCTACTCCAGCCGCAACACCGTCGAGCTGCTGGAGGGCACCGGCATCCGCTGCCCGCCGATCGAGAGCTACATCGACAAGCTGATCGACCAGGCGCGCGATAGACTGCGCGAGCCATGAACCAGGAACTCGTCGCGCGCGCGCAGGCCGTTCTGTTCCAGAACTACCGGACGCAGCCCATCGCGCTGGTCAAGGGCGAGGGCACGTACGTCTTCGACGCCGACGGCAAGCGCTATCTCGACTTCATCGGCGGCATCGCCGTCGTCTCGGTGGGGCACGCGAACCCACGCGTGCGCGAGGCGCTCATCGAGCAGTCGAAGCTCATCTGGCACGCGTCGAACCTCTACGTCACCGAGCCGCAGGTCCGCCTGGCCGAGCTGTTGACCGCGCAGACCAAGACGCTCAAGCGCGCCTTCTTCTGCAACAGCGGCACCGAAGCCAACGAGGCGATGATCAAGCTCGCCCGCCACTACCACGTCGTCCACGGCAAGCCGGAGCGGATCGAGATCATCTGCTTCCACAACAGCTTTCACGGCCGCACCATGGGCTCCCTGGCGGCCACCGGCCAGCCCAAGTACCAGCAGGGCTTCGGCCCCTTGCCGGCGGGCTTCCGCTTCCTCGACTACGGCAACGAAGCGCAGCTGCGCGAGGCCGTCACGCCGCAAACCTGCGCCGTCCTGCTCGAGCCGCTGCAGGGCGAGGCGGGCGTGCTGCCGCCGCCGAAAGGGTATCTGCGGCTGGTGCGCGAGCTGTGCGACCAGCACGGCGCCCTGATGCTGCTCGACGAAGTGCAGACGGGCATGGGCCGCACCGGCGCGTACTTCGCCCACCAGCACGAGCGCCTCGAGCCCGACGCGATGACGCTGGCCAAGGGCATTGCCGGAGGCGTGCCGCTCGGCGCGCTGCTCGCGCGCGAAGAGGTGGCCAAGGTGTTCACCCCCGGCACTCACGCCAGCACCTTTGGCGGCAACCCGCTCGCCACCGCCGCCGCGTGCGCGGTCATGGAGCTTCTGCAAGCGGGGCTACTCGAGCGCGTGCAGCGGGCGGGCGAGCGCCTGTCGCAGCGGCTGGCGGCCATTCCCAAGACGGCCGGCGAGCGGGGGCTCGGCCTGTTGCGCGCGTTGCTCCTGTCCGAGGACGCGGCGCCCAGGGTCGTGGCCAAGGCGCGCGAGCTGGGGCTGCTGGTCAACGCCATCGGCGATCGCGTGGTGCGCCTGGCGCCGCCGCTCACCGTGTCGGACGAGGAGATCGATCGCGCCGCGGAGATCCTGGCCCGGGCAGTGTCGGAGAAGTGACAGCGGCCTTTTCGTCAACGGGGTCGGTGAGATATCCTCCGACGCCGGCTTGGTGTGCTGGCCGGGAGAGGCAGAGAGGCGATCTTGGGTGCGGTCGGGACCAGCCCTGGGGGCATCATCGATCTCCCCGCTGACATGCAGCGCGAGCTGAGCGACCTCGAGGCGCGCGGCGACCGGCTGACGCACTACGAGCTGCTCGGCATCGGCGCCGAGGCGGACGGCGGGGCCATCCGGCGCGCCTATCTGGAGAAGAGCAAGCGCTTCCATCCCGACGCCTGGTACCGCAAGGAGACGGCGCAGTTCGGGCCGCTCCTCTCCAAGTGGTTCCAGCGGCTGGCAGCCGCCTACCAGGTGCTCTCCGACGAGGAGTCGCGCCAGGCCTACGACAGCGAGCACCGCGCCGACCTCTCGCAGGCCGACCGCGCGGCGGTGGAGAAGCGCGAGCTCTCCAGGGCGGAGCAAGAGCGGCGCGAGCGTGAGCGGCGCGAGCGGCTGCTCAAGACCAAGGGGTTCGCGCGCATCGGCGCCGCGCGCAGGCTCTACGAGGAGGCGGTCGAGCGCGCGCAGAACGGCGAGCGGGCGCAGGCCATCGGCGCGCTCAAGGCGGCGCGCGAGCTGGACCCCAACCGCAAGGAGATCGCCGCCAAGCTCACCGAGCTGGAGCGCGAGCAGGCTCGCGCCCGCGCCAACTCGGCGCTCGCCGCCGGCAAGGAGCGCGAGCAGAAGCAGCTGTGGACGGAGGCGGTGAACGCCTATGCCGCCGCCTTCCAGCAGGACGCCACCAGCTTCGCCGCCGCCATGGGCGCCGCCCGCTGCGCGATGGAGGGCAACGACGCGCGCACCGCCAGCACCTGGGCGGCCCGCGCCGTCGAGCTGGGCCCTGCCGACGGCGAGGCGCGCTTCCTCTTCGCGCGGTCGCTGGCGGCGCTGAGCATGAAGGCCCGGGCGCGCGCCGAGCTGACCGCGCTGCTCAACAAAAACCCCGACCACAAGGAGGCCAAGGCGCTGCTCAAGGCGCTGTAGGAACCGTGGGCGAACTGGTCATCGGCATCGATCTGGGCACCACCAACTCCGTCGTGGCCACGGTCCACGGCGGGCAGCCCACCGTCATTCCCAACCGCAGCGGCTACCGGCTCACGCCCTCGGTGGTGGCCATGGCGCGCAACGGAAAGCGGCTGGTGGGCGCGCTGGCGCGGCGGCAGGCGGTGACCAACGCCGAGCGCACGGTGGTGGCGGTGAAGCGCCTGATGGGCCGGCGCTGGTCGGCCAAGACCACGCAGGACACGCTGCCGCGGCTGCCGTACACGGTGGTGTCGGGACCGCACGACGACGTGCGCATCTCGATGGGCGACCAGCAGTACTCGCCGCCGGAGATCTCGGCGATGGTGCTCACCGAGCTGCGCCTCGACGCCGAGGCGTTCTTCGGCGAGCCGGTGGGCAAGGCGGTCATCACCTGCCCCGCCTACTTCAACGACAGCCAGCGCAACGCCACCAGGGACGCGGGGCGCATCGCCGGCCTCGACGTCATCCGCATCATCAACGAGCCCACCTCGGCCGCGCTGGCCTACGGATTCGGGCGCGCCGCGATCGAGAAGCAGATCGCCGTCTTCGACCTCGGCGGCGGCACCTTCGACTTCACCGTGCTGCACATGTTCAAGGGCGTGTTCGAGGTGGAAGCCACCGGCGGCGACTCGCTGCTCGGCGGCGAGGACTTCGACGCCCGCATCATCGACTGGCTGGCCGAGCCGTTCTTGCAGAAGAACGCCATCGACCTGCGCAAGGACAAGATGTCGTTGCAGCGCCTGCGCGACGCAGCCGAGAAGGCCAAGTGCGAGCTCAGCTCCCTGAAGTCGGTGGAGATCAACCTGCCTTTCATCTCCGCCACGCAGAAGACGGGCCCGCTGCACCTGCAGGCCACTCTCACGCGCGAGCTGCTCGAGGGCATGACCAAGGACCTGGTCGACCGCTGCATGAAGGTGTGCGAGCGGGTGATGGAAGAGGCCAAGGTCCACGCCGGCCAGCTGGGCGACGTGCTGCTGGTGGGCGGGCAGACGCGCATGCCCAAGCTGCAGGA
>Ga0307479_10005223_pt1 | contig 11896 bp, 11 predicted proteins | sample atmos_gasesECM4C_FD_203743 | JGI IMG/M metagenome (GOLD analysis project Ga0307479, IMG submission 203743) | Hardwood forest soil microbial communities from Morgan-Monroe State Forest, Indiana, United States - atmos_gasesECM4C_515 | ecosystem: Environmental > Terrestrial > Soil > Temperate... | reverse complement strand
CTGCTCCGCTCCGCCCTCCCGCCGAAGCACTTCCACTTCCCCGCTGTGAATGAAATACGCGCAGTCGCCTTCCTCTCCTTCCCGAAAAATCACGTGTCCCGGCTCGAGGTCTTCGATCGCAAACAGGCTATGCCGCCTCGAAAATCGGTATGCCGCCACGCCCAGCACGGCAATGGTTGCCAGCAGCGCTAGGATAGGTGCGAATGTCGAGAAGAGCGTAAGCGTTCCGCCCGTCGTGTGCCTCAGGAATTGCAGGGCTAGCAGAAATACCACGAGCGCCAGCACCTGAGCCGCGATCAGAAGTGTTCGCGTCGACGCGGAATTCAGTTTCCACGGCTTGACGGCCGCATCTTTGGTCATGGCTCCACCGCCTGCGCGATGTTGTGCGCCGGGTTCGCGTCGGCGTGACACTGCATGCAAGTCGCCTCGCCGGAAAACAACGCGTCCTTGTAGTCCTCATGCGTGGCCAGCCATTTGGCCGAACCAGCGTGGCATTTCAGGCAATCGTGGTTCGGATACGCGTGTCGCATTTTAATCGGCAAGTGGAACGTCCGAGTATAGTATTTGTACGTGTCGGTCAGCCCTTCTTTCTTCGCTTCGACCGTGCCGAACATTCCGTACGACGTATGGCAGTTATAGCACTGATTGTCTGGAATGTACCGGTTCCTGAAATGCAGCGAAGCCAGGCTGTTGCTTTTGGGATCCTTCATATCATCAACGAATGATTTCATCGTGAGATGGCACGAAGCGCAGAACTCCACGCGCTCGGCTCTTTCGAATACCAGAATCGTGCCCACGCTCGAAATCAATAGCGGAGAGGCCACAGCGCCCGCGATGAGCAAGCCCCAGGACACCGGACCCGCGGCCGCGCCTTTGTACTTCAGCAGGCTGTAAACTACCACTACGATTCCGATGATGGCTAGAGAAATGACCACCCGTACTGCCGCGTGCTCGACCGGGTCCATCTGGAAGCGCGCAGCCTCCTGCTGCGCCTGCGCGAGGAACGGGAAGAGGACCAAACCGGCCGGCAAAAGGGCAAAAATCCTTGCGCTCGCCCGCAACCTTTTCCCTCTCTCCCGAGTCAAGAAAGCACCGGACCAGTCCCTTGTTGCCCATCGCTTATTCATTTGAGGGCCTTTGCGTGGCATTCCTTGCAGGTGTCGACAAATGTGTGGCAGGTGAAACAACTCCGCTCGTTGAGCATCGCCAGTTGCGCGTGGCCGCCGGCTTTGAATTGCGCCAGCGGCAAGTGGCTGCGTGGAAGTTCGTTATGGCAGCGGCTGCAAAAATCGGATACATGGCAAACCGAACAACTCGTTCGATCGAGCGCCGCGTATTTTCCGTGAACGTCGTCCTTCCACCGCGCCGCGTGTGATACGGGCAGCATGACTTGGTGGCAGCCCACGCACTCCTGTTGGCCCACCGCCGAGGGTGCCACGTTCTTGTGGCAAACAAAGCAGGGCGCGCCCGCCATCGAGGCTTCCTCGCCGTGATGCAGCCGGAAGGCTTCCGTGTGCGACGCCGGCTTGACAATCTGCGAATGGTATTCCGGCATGGGGCCCGATGGCTTGTCGGTGTGGCACACCTGGCAGTTGGACATGCGATAGTTCGCCCCGATGGTCTTCGATACGTCATGACAGTTTACGCAGTCGGCCATTTTCGGCAGTGTCAGGCTGGCGAGGTTGGTGCTTGCAGCTACGCCGTAATGGCAGGTCGTGCAGTCGAGATGATACTCCTCCCGGCTCTTGAAATGTTCAGGGTGTGAAAATTTTATTCTGTCGTACTTCCCCGAGATCACGTACGAAGCCAGCTCGCGGTGAACGGTCGCCGCGGCTGGATTCTCGATTTCTTCCGGCCGATGGCACCCTCGGCAGTCCACTGTCGTTGACTTCTCGCTGAGCAGCGGCTTCATTCCTGCTTTGGAATGGCAGCTCGCGCAAACCACGTGATTCCCAAAAGTGGCATACGGACTGTCCGCCTGGAAATGATGGCAGAAGGTGCAATCCGCTCGGAATCCCGTGCGCGTGTCAACCCGCCCATGCGGATCCGAGTGCTGCGCGTGAGAAAACTCGTAGACGATCGGCCGCTTGTCTTTGTAACGCGGGTAGGGCAGCAAATCCTCGCTGCTGGTCGGCGGAAACACCGAATGGCACTGCTCGCAGATCTTCTGCTTCACGTTCTTGGCAAAGTCATCTTGGTGGCAGGTCGTGCATTGATCGTGCCCGGGGCGCTGATAAACCACGGAGCCCGTCTTTTCCGGTACATGGCAAGCGTCGCAATCAAGCCCCACCTGCTTCGAGTGGAAGTCATGCAGATAAAAAGGACCCTGCGCCGCGGGTTGGGATTGTGTCTGCTGCGGAGATCGCGAAGGCGCCACCGGAGTCTTCGCGGGCGGTTCCTGGCCCCGCGGCGCCCCAGTCACCCACAGGCACAGGCTTACAAGGCAAAGTGTGGCTGGAGATATGCGCCGCGTGCCCATCTAATATCTCCACGCCATGCCGAAACGAAATGTCTGGCTGTTCTGAATGTCCGGCCGGAACACGGGATAGTCCGTGTCCAGATCGTACTCCAGAAAAAACCGCGTCCGGCTGTCGAGGTTGAATGATCCATTTCCGAGAACGCCTTTGTCGCGGGCGCTCTTGATAACGGTAAACTGATCGCGAAAATTCAGTTCCCGGTCGAAGCCCCCGGCTCTCAAACTCAGGCGGCCATCCAGGAAGCTGCGCCCGATTTCCAGGCTGAAGTCCTGAACCCGCGTCTCCCCGGTCGTGCTTAGATCGTCGAACAGCGTCGGCGTGACGCTGCTCGTCCTGTCTTGCGAATTCCGCAGATGGTATTCAAAAAGCACCACCGCTTTGTTCCACGGAACGATCTGCGCGTGCGCGCGATAGTCCTGAAAGGAAGTGTCGAACGGCCCGGTGTCTTTCGTGTCATTGAGCTGCCGCACCCAGACGCTTCCGCCCACGCGCAGCTTCGACGTGATCGCCCGCGAAGCGTCCACCACGAACTGGCTGTGCGGATGCAGCGCCGCCAGGTTCAGCCGCAACAGCGGATTGTGCGGATCGAAGTCGCGCGCGTTGAACGTGTAGTCGTAAAAATAATCCTTGTTGGTGATCTTCTGCCCGAAGCTCAGCCGCAGCGACGTCTTCCCATTGGCCGGATTCCAAAGCGCATCGGCGGTGAAATCTGTCGGCGAACTCCCCACCATCCGGAATCCGGCGCTGAACAGCCACGCTCTCCCGAACGAGCGGCGATATCGGAAGAGGTTGGTCCCATTGATGTAATAAAACGTATCGTATTCCACGCTGGAATTCTCGCCCAGCCGCAATATAAAATTCCCTCCCCCCATGGCCCGCTGGTCGGGGTCGGAAAAATACGTGAAGCGCCTGCCCGCGTAAATCGCCCAGGAATACCGCGGCCGGTCCATGGTGAAGGCCGCCCCGTCCATCTGCGCGAGTTCCGCCCCGTAAACGTACTGCCGGCCCAGTCGCAAGCTCGTTCCCGCGAGCGCGCCGTCCGTCGGCCGCCCATTAATATCGATATAGCCGGACTCCAGCTCCAGCCGCCGGTTCGAACCAAACGTGTTGATAATGGTGAGTTGCGGCGACGCGTTCGTCACCGTCGTCAAATCTTGGCCGTAGGAAAATGAAAAACTCGAATTCACCCGGTCGGATAGCCATCCGCGAGTGCCCCAGTTCAGGAAGCTGTACATCTCATTCGTGCTGGACTGAAAAGCTGGCGAGTACGGAATTCCCGCCGGGTTGAACACCGTGCTCGGCGGAGCGTTGATCACTCCCGTACGCGTCGGAAGCCCGGTGAAATAAGTCTGTGTCCGCAGGTATTCCGTGCGCGTGTCCATGAAAAAATGATTCAGGATGTCGCTCGCCGGGCCTCTCTCGTACGAAGTTTGTGGGGCGCTCAGCGCCAGATCGGGCGCGCTTTGCGGCTCTGCGCCTTTCAACAGGTTGTCCCACGCCGCGCCGATGTCTTCGCCCTGCTTGTTTTCCTGCGGAGGATCGGTCTGCGTCGCATTTGTACGGGCGCTCCCACTCGCCAAAAAAAACAGCGCCGCAAAGCCGCTCGCGCATTGCCGCAACAGCGCTCGAAAACACTTGGTCACCTGATCCCCTCGCAACTGCCAGGCCCGCGTGCCAACTATTTCGCTACCACCAATGTTTGGATTTGGCTTTTCGCTAAGGCGATCCGCCACGGATAGACGTCGCTGTGCCATTGCGTCGCCTGCAAGTACGACTGCAACTCGGCTTTGGCCAGGGTATTCTGTCCCATTGCTACGTAAACTTGCGCCAGTTCCCAATGCACTTTCGAGTTGTTTGCCAGGTCGCCGGTCAGCGCGGTGCTCTGCGCCGTTACGGGAGTAAGCGCCAGTTCCGCTTGATACGCAGCCACGGCGTTTGCATACGCCTGCTGTTGTGTCAGCGGATCCGTCGTCTGCTGCGCTTCGATCACGTAAGTCTCCGCGATCAGCGTGTTGACGCCCAGCCTTTGCGGATCGATTTGCAGCACTTCTTGGTACAGCCCGATGGCCATACTGGGGTTCGTCTCCCGCATCAAATAGCCGAGTCGCAGCCGCACGGTGAACATGCAGGGCGCCGGTGTCAGCGTGGTCGGAACCGTGCCGTTGACCAGCGTCGCCGCCGTCACGATCTGGCACGTCCCACTCTGCAAATTGTTCATTGAAAGCGACGTCTGATAGTCGTTGATCGCGCTGGGAATGTCCCCCAAATCGTCCTGTTTATGCATCCCCCGCTGCAGGAAATCCCACGCGTTCTGCGGCTGCGTGATGGCGAGCAGATTCCAGTCGATCTTGCCCTCGAAATAAAACGGATTGGGTATCGGATAGTTCGGGTTGGCGCTCTGAAAAAATCCCGGCGTGTACGTGCCAATCTGCGCGAAGGTCGCCCCGAGCACTGCCGCAAGCGCTACTACAATCAAAATCGGATAGCGATACCGGATTTTCATGGCGTCAAGTTCACCGTAAAATCATCCGAAGCGATACTTTGAATATTCCTCAGCAACGTATCGATCCGCTGCTCGTTGACCAGGCCCAAGTCATGCCCCGCGGGCCCGTTCGGCCCGGTCACTCCGGCCAGGAATCTCAGGAACAGCGGCGGAAAATGCTCGAAGTTCACTTGCGCGTGGACGTGCAAAGGCCCCTGAAGGGTCACGCCGATCGCTTGCAGTTGCTGCTGCGTCGGAAGCTGAATTTCGTAGCTATACGTTCGCGGATTCAACGGCTGCAAAGAACGGAAATTATCAACTGTGTTCGCCAAGGCCGCTTGGAAGGTTTCTTCGAAGTGCACTCCCTTCGCGGTGACGGGCGCCCCCGTGACCGGGTCGACGCGTCCGAGCGCTTGACCGGGAAGGAAGATGTGAGTGAGTTCGTTCCGGAAAAGGACCAGTCCTTCCGGCGCGCCAACAAAGATGCGCGCATCTGGCCCATCATCCGGGCCTATTTCAAAGAGCAGATTGTTGCCGCCATTTGTCCCGGTCCCCGCCGTGTACGTTGCCGTATGCTTGCCGGGGTCGACCACGGCATGGAGATGTTCGATGTCTTCGTCGTCCAGGTTGCCATCCGGCGCCATCTCGCCCGTGTTGGGATGCGGTTTATCGACTAAATACCCGGACTGGTACAACAGGAATCCGTTGTTGTCCGTCACCGCCAGTTGCACGTAGACGGTGCGCTCCTGGGAAAATCCCGCCGGCAAGCGGTGCCCGGTCAACGACACAGCTTCCAACCGCACCGTGAACGGCTGCCCGACGTGCGCCGTCGCGTCACTCTTGCTCAAGCTGATGCGCGCGGCTGCCTTCATCAGATCCTGGCGGCGCGTCGCCAGCCCGTTCGGCACGCCGTGCGTGTCCGTTCCTGTCGCATAAGGATCGGGATATCCGGGGCCCAGCCGGGCGCTCAATTCAGCCGGCGTCATTACCGGAACGTCGACGCCCGTGAAGTAGTGTTCCACTACTTTTCGTTGCTGCAGCGGCGCGTTTTGGTCTGTCGAAACTCCCGGCACAGCCGCGTAGTCGGTCGCAAACATCCCCGGCGTCGGGCTCGTCACCGTCATATCGCCTACTTGGTATGTCGAGGTCCCCGCATACGGAAACAGCGACATGTGGCAATCCTGGCAGCGCACGATCTTTCCGAACGGATTGTTGGTGCTGTTGTAAAGTCCGATCTGCCATTCCGTGCTCAAATTTTCCAGCCGGAAGTAGTTCACGTTCTGCCCGCCCGGATTCATGTTGTGTTCTCCCGCCGTCAAGTTCCGGTTGGGCACGCGCACGTCATGGCAGGCGTTGCAGAAGGCTCCGGCGCGCAGGAAAGCGATCCTGTTCGGGTCGTTGCTCACCACGTGGAAAGCGTTCTTGACCGCCACCGGATTCAGAAACGGCCCCGTCTTCACTTCCGTCTGGCTCAGCAATACGCTGGCGTTTCCAAATCCATCCATTTGAAAACTGCGGTTCAGGTCCGGCCCATTTTCATCGTGGCAAAAGTCGCAGGTAATTCCCGCGGCTCCCAGGGACGGCAATACGCCCGGCGGCGCATCTCCTCCCGGCACGGAAGGCAACACCTGATTTCCGTTCGCATCCACCATCACGTAGTCGCGCAGGGGGCGGAACAAATCCGGTTGAAAGCACTGTTGGCCCGCAGGCGGCGGAGGATTGCAAGTACCCAGGCCGGCGAGTTGCGGAACTTCTCGCTTGGCGGGGTTCTCGCCCAGCAGCTCGGTGTTCGCGTTGTGGCAGGTAAAGCAGAAGCCTGCCTGCACTTGCCGCGTCTCCGTCAGGACCGGCGACGAATACATGTTGGTATTCAGCGCTACTCCATCAGGAAGAACGACGGCGCTGTCCTTGTAAACGGGCCGGAGCAAACCACCATTCACCAGATTGCCCGCGGACTCGAGTCCGTTGAACAACGGGCTCACGTTGCGGTATCCCGATTTCACCGCGCTGCGGAGTTCGTCAAACTGACGCTGATGGCAAGGCAGGCAATTCTGGGGAGGCTGAAATGCTTGAGCGTTGAAGGATACTTGAGGCGGGTTCGCAACGCTCTGCACCTGCGTGCCGCAGCCTGCTTCGAAAAGGCACAGGACCGACGCGCCGATCGTCGCGCAGAGCATTCGAAACAGCATCCCGGTTTACCCTTCGGAAAAAATATTGGCGGAAGCCTATACCACAAACGTAGTGCATATCAACAAGTATTCGTAACAAGTCCCCGCCACCGATTTTTGTGCCAGCGGAAGAAAGCGAGTTCACTTTGAAGGAGCGCCGGCATCCCGATGAAGAGAGACAAGCAGAGACAAAGCCCGTTTCGGCGCAATTGTCGCCGCACAGTCCGGCGATGAGGACGGCGAAGCTCACTCGAATTCCTTTCTGAATTGAGCGACTTGCTGCCTTAAGTCCGCGAGATCTTTGCGCAGCGAGGCGATTTCCTGCTCCAGATGCGCCACGCGATCGCCGCCGGCGGAAGGGGGAGCGAGCTGCGGCTCCGCTTGTGGCTTTGCATCGGACAACTCGACGTCGCCGGACAGGAGATGGGCGTACCGGGACTCCTTGGTGCCGGGCTGGCGCGGAAGAACTTTGACGAGCGGCGGCTCGCGCTTCATAAGGTATTGCAGGCTGGATTGCACGGCGCCCAGGTCGTCGAAAGCGTGCATGCGTTCGGCGCGGGTGCGGAGCTCGCCGGGAGTTTGCGGGCCGCGGAGCAATAGAACGCAAAGAATGGCGATCTCGTGACGGTAAAAGTTGAAAGCTTCCTGGAGGCGGTGTTCGTACTTGGTGACGCGGCTGTCCGAGGCGCTGACGGAACGAACGAGTGATTGGCCATCCAGAGAATGCAGGGCCTGACGAACGGCGGCTTCGTCGAGATTCATGACCGGATCGCGGTTCGATTTCTGGTTGCAGGCGTTGACCAGGGCGTTCAGGGAAAGCGGATAGTATTCCGGAGTGGTGATTTCTTTTTCGATCAGGGAGCCGAGGACGCGGCATTCGGTTTCGTTAAGAAGGATGTTCACGGGGTGAAATGATACAACGGATGGTGGGTGGTGAATCGTGACTGGTGACTGGTGGAGACAACGAGGTAAGGACGTAAGGAGGTAATGAGGTAAGGATTGATGTGTACCCCCACCCCGGGTGGTTTTTGGCAAAGAGTGCGGAAGTGGTTGAAAACGATGGACTTGCGTTTTTGTGATGCGCAAAAGAGTGCGCAAGAGTTTGAAAAGAAAGGGCTTGATGTGGTGGCGAGAGATGAGTGGTGAATGGCGAGTTTCGGGATAGGAAGAGTGCCCCCGGTATTTTTTGTAAGTGTTGCATCTAAAAGATTTAGCTGATCCGTAAGTCTTTTGTTTGCAGCACTTGTGGGGAGGTTCATAAGTGTTGCAGCTAAAGAACTTAGGGCGGCGGACTGTTGGCGAGAAAGGAAATGCCTGAGATGCGAGGGGTCTCGGTGGAGTAGTTAGAAGGACCGCTTGGCGGGCGAGCATGGTTCGCGGGGCACGGAGAAATCGTGCCAACTTAAGGTGATGATTATAGCATATTGGTACAGTATGTCAAGAATTACTTTAAGTGCTGTGGATAGTGGAGGATAGCAGGTGCCTGCTCCGCTACTTGGGGCACGTATCTACCTCGGAGATAGGATCGGCAATAGGTATATCAATTTGGTTCCAAGGCTCCCTTATTAGCCGGGAGGAATGTCGTTCTCATGACTCGAACCGAACGACGCCTTGCCGAACGATTCGGCCTCAAGATTCCGCTTCGCGTCCGCATTGCAAAGTCGGCCGCGCCAGAGCATACAGTGCAGTCGCTGAATGTTTCTACACGAGGCATATCCTTTGCAACGGATTTGCATCTTTGCAAGGGCACGCCAGTGCATCTCGCTTTCGAGATGCCAGAAGAAGTCACACATAAACCCGCGTCTGAATGGCGCTGCACCGGTCATATAGTTCATGTCCGGCCGAACAGTTCTTCGCAGGGTGCGAATTATGTGGGCGTGGGGTTTGACTGTTATGAGGTCTTGCCACCTGTCCGGCGTTTACTGAGTCAGGTCTCCCAGGCGTGAGTTTGACTCTCTCGCCAGCCCACTTACATCTACATCTGAGGAGCGAAGGCCAGGCGTGACCAAGAAAAATCACCAGCGCTCCCGGCCCAGGAGTGACCAGCATGGAGATAGCATGAAGGCGAGCAAGAAAAAGGCGGAGTAAAAAGCCCCACACGTAAAAAACCGACCTGTTGAGCACCCAAATTCAGTCTCACAATTTATCGTCTTATCGTCCGGGCCACCCTCCCAATTCAAAAAGTTACTTAGCCGTTTCCTTCCCCGCGGCTTCTCTCTTCCTCCAGCAGCGTTTCCAGGAGCGAGGGCGGATAGCGGAAGTTGGTCTTCTGCAGGCGCGCGAAGGCATCTCGCAAATGAAGCAGTCCTGCCTGAGAGGCCAACATCAGCACTCCCAGCGTTCCGGTCACAGCGAAGCCACGGCGTTGAGCCAGGAGTGCACCGGCGCGATCATCGATTAACAGGAGGTCAGCGCGGATGGATTCCGCAAGTACGATCGCCGCTCGTTCACCCAAGTCCAACACTTGAAGGGCGGGATCCTCGGGGGCAACCGTCGGCGCGGCGAGGACTTCAAGCCACTGCGGAGGTTGCTGCATCCAGGTTCGCACGGATGGAGGCGTAGCGTCGCAGGTTATTCGTCGCGGACCTCAGTAGGAACATGGATTTTCTCAAAGATGCGGGGCAAAACGTGAATGGCGTCGATGAGAATCAGATAGTGGAGCGGAGTCGCGTCGGCGACAACAACCCGCATTTAGCTTCCAAAGCCCAAGCAGCGAAAGGCGGCACGTTCACGCTCGAGATCTTCGATAGTAAAATTCAGCCAGACTTCATGAGCCTTCAGGAAGCCGTCGAGCGCGTCGCGAGTCTGGAGGCCGAGAAGCTGGCGCAACTGCGGCTCCGTCAACCGCCCCGCTTTGAACTCTTCGAGAGAAAATGCTTCCAGGGCGCGGCGTGAGAGATCACTCCCCGAGGCGGACAGGCGCTGAGCGACCTCGTCGGGGATGTGGAGGGTGAGTTCCATAGGTGAAGTTTAGCACGAGAAGGCGGGGCTTCCCCTGCGGCTTGAGACGCAAGAAGGATTGCGAGGCTGAGGCCCAGAGCGGGGAGCAGTTGTGGGCCGCGTTGGGGCTCCCGCGCCCAAGGGCCTGCAGCTTTCTCCAAGAATTTCCTTTGAGAAAGAAAATGAGTAGAGTAGCGTCTCGCGCTGGAGTAAAGCGACTTAAGAGGTCATAGAAACCTGTAGGCGATCACTGAGCTTGACGAGCGGCCCGCCTCCCCGACAGGGTCGGGGTAAACTACAGGCGGGCCCTGAAACGGCGGGTTTTTGTGAGAAATCCAAAATTGAATGAGCAAGAACTTGGGGGATGACGGGGCATATGAAGACGAGTGATGGGAAGAAGCGGCGGCTGCGGCTGGGGATGGTGGGCGGGGGGCCGGGGGCGTTTATTGGGTCGGTGCACCGGCTGGCGGCGCGGATGGACGACCGGTATGAGCTGGTGGCGGGGGCGTTGTCTGCTGATCCGGCGAAGAGCAGGGCGGCGGCGCTGGAACTGCACATCCCGGCGGAGCGGGCTTACGGGAGCTATGCGGAAATGGCGGCGGCGGAGGCGAAGAGGGCGGACCGGATTGACGCGGTGTCGATTGTTACGCCGAATCACTTGCACTTTGGGCCGGCGAAGGCGTTTCTTGAGGCGGGGATTCATGTGATTTGCGATAAGCCGCTGACGACTACGGTGGAAGATGCGGTGGCGCTGGCGGGGATGGTGCGGAAGAGCGGACTGATCTTTGGGTTGACGCACAATTACACGGGATATCCGGTGGTGCGGCAGGCGCGGGAGATGCTGGCTGACGGGGAGCTGGGGCGAATTCGCGTGATCCAAGTGGAGTACGCGCAGGACTGGCTGACCACAGCGGTGGAGGCGACCGGGCACAAGCAGGCGGTCTGGCGGACGGACCCGGCGCAGAGCGGGCCGGCGGGTTCGCTGGGAGATATTGGAACGCACGCTTACAACATCGCGTGCTTTGTGACGGGCTTGCGATGCGAGCAGGTGGCGGCGGACGTTTCGATTTTTGTGCCGGGGCGGCGGCTTGACGACAACGTGCACACGCTGTTGCGTTTCGAGGGCGGGGCGCGGGGGATGCTGTGGGCTAGCCAGGTGGCTACGGGGAACGAGAACAATCTGCGGTTGCGGGTGTATGGGGAGAAGGCGGGCTTGGAGTGGGGACAGGAAAACCCGAATTATCTGAAATTCATGCCGTATGGGAAGCCGCCGGTGACGATTAGCCGGGCGGGGGCGGGGGCCACTGCTTCGGCGAAGGATGCCAGCCGGATACCTTCGGGGCATCCGGAGGGGTATTTGGAGGCGTTCGCGCAACTTTATACGGACTTGGCGGAGCAGATTGCCGCGCGGAATGAAGGGCGGGCTCCGATAGCGGCGGCGATGCTGGTGCCGGGCGTGAGGGAGGGGGTTGAGGGAGTGCAGTTTATTGCGGGGGTCCTGGAGTCTTCGCACAAGAATTCGGGGTGGGTGAAGTTGCCGACTACAGGATAGGGACAAAGGTAGAGCAGGCGGGACTGAAGCCAAGGCAGGCCGGACTCAAGGCCGGCCCTACACGGGCACAAAAAGCGCGCAAGGCTTGTTCGGTGGTGGGACGGGTAATCCCATTTTCGGGCGATTGGGGGCGAAATGGGGGAAATAAGTCCGGATAAATCGTTGAAAAGAAGTACACTTAGCGCACGGAACCTGGGGCCGGAGAGTTGCGTTCAATAGAGTATCAATATATATGGACATCCAAAGACCATCCAACGCACGCGCCAAGAAAATCCGA
>Ga0307479_10005222_pt1 | contig 11896 bp, 12 predicted proteins | sample atmos_gasesECM4C_FD_203743 | JGI IMG/M metagenome (GOLD analysis project Ga0307479, IMG submission 203743) | Hardwood forest soil microbial communities from Morgan-Monroe State Forest, Indiana, United States - atmos_gasesECM4C_515 | ecosystem: Environmental > Terrestrial > Soil > Temperate... | reverse complement strand
CGCCAGCTTCCATCGCCCCGGCTACGTTCGCCTTCACGCCGTCCACTGCAACTTGCGCGCGGCGAGTCCATCGCTTGCCTGCGGATGCCGCACCATCTAAACCCTGTTTCAAAGTGCCGGCGAGATAGTCACGCGTTTCCTCTCCCGATGACGGTGCAAAAAGCAGCGCGAGGAGCGCGCCTATTCCAACTCCCACGGCAAATGTAGTGAACCTGTCTGACCATTTATTCTGAGTCATCGCATCCGTCCTTAATAGCTGGTTTTTTAACCGCTAGTTCCAAAATAGGTTTCTAAATGCTGCTTCGGCGTGCTCTCTCAAGTATCAAACAACCGCGCATCCCTCCGCACGGAAAAGTTTCTATTTTCCTAGGGCTTTCTCCGCCTGGCCGATTTTCTTCTGAATCTTCCCCGCTATCTTTTCGCCAATGCCTTCGCCTTCCAAGTCGGAATCGTTCGTTAGTTCGCCCACCTTTTCCTTAACCGTTCCCTCCACTTCGTGAACTTTGCCCGCGATTTGATTCTTAGTACTTGGCTTCACCTTATGGCCTCCTCTGAATCGATCTCTGCGAAGTTATTTCGACAGTGCAACTTCCAGTTGATTTGTCACGTTTTTTGTCCGGCCGCGCTTGCAGCTTTGGCTTCCAAGTTGCCCTTTTCCTCTTCAGACCGCACTGGTCCTCGGAGTGTAACTTTGCCGTCCTGAATGAAGATATTGATGTTGCGTCCGTTGGTGGAGAGGCTCCTGTCGTGATGGATTGCTTTTCGGATTTTCTGGGTGATCGCGCGGTCCGAGCGATTCATCTTTTGTTGATCCGCGGTAGGGACCATCCGATCCTTGTTTATTGAGGTGTTGTTTGGCGCCGGATGCTGAGCATCTACATGGCGCGGGACCAGTATGACCAGCAGTGGTACGCCGAGAGCGAGCGAGCCCAGAGGCAGGAGGAATCGTTGTAAGTTAAAAAGACTTCGGTTCACTTCTATCCTTCCTATGGAAATGTTTGACAAAAACGAGCACCCAGGCCCCGGCAGCCTTGGTCCGTCCCGGTGCCACTTTTCCAGACTGGCTGCGGCCTCCACTGGACTTCGCGTTGACCGGCGTTTCAAACGCTTGCTGTGCGCCGGAAGAAATGCAGCACAAGCAATACGAGGCCCACGACCAGGGCCACGTGAATGAAAGCGGCGGTCACATGAAATGCGAAAAACCCCAGCAACCAAAGAATGATTAGTACTGCGGCGATTATCCCAAGCATGTTTTTATCTCCTTGCTTCCGCGTGCGAGAACATCCGCGATCTCGTTCTTCCGAACGGGGCAGCTGCCCCTTCGTGCGGGTGAACAATGCACACGGGCCATATTAGTTACAATAAGGAAAGATGGCTGTTCCGTTGTGCACACATTCCGGTTTTGAATTCAGACTTACCCTTCCAAACGCGCCGGTGCAAGTCTTCCCGCGTTCGCCTAGAGACGTGGCAGGGCCGGGCTCAGGTTGAGCGGTTGAGAAGGAGGCTAGGTTGATTGGTGTTTGGGCTGGCAGATTGCGGCGATGGCCAGGGCTACGATGAGGGTGAGGAGGCTTCCGCCGATAATCCATTTGAGCACAAGCTGGTGAGGGAGCGGATAGACAAAGTATTGGACGAGCGAGTTGGGAACGACCGTCACCAAGACGAGGAGGATGCCGAAGCGGATGCCCTGGCCCACCCAGGGTTTCGCTTCGACGCCGCGGGCGTAAATCAGCACCGCTCCTATCGAGAAAATAAGATTGGCGATATAGATGTGCAGCATGCGGTGGTGCATGGCATTTTCCGCGCGCCAAAGGTCACTATGCTGCTGGTAATCTTGCGCCAGCCAGACGACGTGGATCAAATAGCCGCCGACCAGGAGAAGAATAAAGCTGGCCACGATGGCCCCGATTGTCTTTTTGAGCGCCATGAATAGTTCCTCCGGAGAAAGGTGGCGAAGTCCGCTTGCGATCGAACGCGCGCCTTCAGGAAAGCGTGACCCCAGAAACGAGCCAAAAAAGGTACCAGTGCTGCGCGAAGCGTACCATTCCGGTGGAATCGAGGCGAGCGTTTTTCGCAGGTGGGGAGATCCCGGATTCTTTGCCGGCCACGGAGCGCAATCGTCAACTCGATTGCCGGGCAGTTGCCCCTGCCGGACGGGCTTTGCTAAAGTGCCTGTGCATTCGCAACAGACATTCGAAATTTTCGCTGAGGCCTTTACACGAAGCCACTTCGGAGAACGTCATGGCCATTTCGAAAGAACTTCTCGACATTCTGGTTTGTCCGATTTGCAAGACGCCGGTGAAAATGTTGCCGGACGAATCCGGGCTCAAGTGCTCGACTTGCCGGCGCGTTTACCCGGTGCGCGATGATATTCCGGTGATGATGCCGGAAGAAGCGAGCGTTGCAAAGGAATAGCCGGAAAAGCAACAGAAGTGCAAAGGAATTTTCAAGCCGCGCATGACGACACAAACTACGGATTCCGTTCCGCGACTGAAACGCTTGCTCCCTCGACTGCGGGGGAAACGCATCGGCGTGCTCGGCGACCTGATGCTGGATCGCTACCTGTGGGGCACGGCTTCGCGATTGTCGCCGGAAGCAGCGGTGCCAGTCGTGGATTTCGTGGAGCAAAGCGAATGTCTCGGCGGCGCGGGCAATGTAGCGGCGAATCTTGTGGCGCTGGGCGCGCGTGTTGAAGCTTTCGGAGTTGTTGGCGGCCGCAAAGGAGGCGATGACGAGGCCGGGCGAGCACTGCGCGCATGCCTGCGCGCCGCGGGGATCAACGACAGCGGGGTGCTTGCCGATTCGAAGCGCGTGACCACGGTCAAGACGCGGATCATCGCTCGGCACCAGCAGCTCGTTCGAATCGACCACGAACGCCGCGAGCCGCTTCGTTCGGAAACCGAAGAAAAACTTTTGCACAGATTATTTGCCGCGCTGAAGCGGCTTGACGCGCTGGTGCTGTCGGACTATGACAAAGGCCTCGTCACGGACGCGTTTGCCGACCGCGTTCTGAGCGCGGCGCATCAATTGCATGTACCTGTGTTCGTGAAGCCGAAGACGTCGCGCCTGTACGCGTATCGGGGCGCTCGAGCCATCGTGTGCAACGCCAAGGAAGCGGGGTTCTTCGTTACGCGCTCGCTCGTCGATGAAAAGTCGGTCGAAGAAGCGGGGCGCGCGCTATTGGCGCATTTCGGTTGCAGCGCCGTCGTCATCACGCTCGGGGAAAAAGGTTTGAGTGTTTCTGAGGAAGCATCGACGCGGCACATCTACATTCCGGCGACGAGTTTTGAGGTTACGTACGCGCGTGTCGGCCGGCCCGGCATTGAGCGAGGCGCGACCGGCCGGCAGGTTTTTGACGTCACCGGCGCGGGCGACACGGTTCTGAGTGTGCTCGCGCTCGCGGTCGCCGCGGGCGCTTCTCTTGCAGATGCCGCAGCGCTGGCCAATACCGCGGCTGGAGTCGTCGTCGGCAAGCTCGGAACGGCCACGGTCAGTCCGAAGGAACTTGGGCACGCACTGGAGGAGGTTCGTGGGTGAACGCGCCCGAGTTGAACGTATTCAATGTTTACGCTTTCCGCGAAGTGTCGGTTGAGGTCCTTCGCCCATCCTCATCGGATGGGCTCAGGATGACAAGCAAGAAGCGCCGCCCCCACGACAAGAAAGCGGTGAGGTTGTGAGAAATCCGGGCTAGGGCGGGAAGCTGAAGGATTTGTCCTTTGCTTCGACCCAGACGGTGACGATTTTGGTTTTACGGCTCTTTTCGGCGTCCTGAGCATCGGGCATGGGGGCGAACGGGCTGATGGCGGCCTCCACGGCGACGCCACTGGCACCGAGGGGAGAGCTTGTCCGGACGATGTAGTAGCTTTTCACGGGGCCGTAGTAGCCGTTCGGACCCCAGTCCGCGAGAAAGTCCGGCATCTTGTAGCTCGGACCCGGCTGCCAGAGCTGGTAGGCGTGCGCCAAATCGCCGGCGACAAGCGCATCGAAGAAATGTTCCGCAGCGCGTTTTTCCGGATAGTAGCGGAATGAGAACCAGAGCAGAATTGCAGCCACAACAACGATCGCCGCAACGGTGAAGGACATGGCGCGCGATTTATTTGGAGTTTCGGCAGGCGCGTCGAGAAGTGTCATCCGTTGATCTCCTGCCCCGCGAAAGTGAAAACGAAAACTGAAGCCGCTTGAGCGTCATCTCTGCACGGTTTGGCAACTTCAGGAACCTTACAAAAATTCGACGCCCGAGTAAATGCCTGCGACTAAGCTTCGAGGGCGCCGCCGGCGGAGCCTTCGGGGAGCTCAATCTGATATTTGGTGCGGGCTTTTTCGCGGTGCTGTTCGAGGGCGAGCTCGATCAATTTATCGATGAGATCGCGGAAGGGGATGCCGCTGGCTTCCCAGAGCTTTGGATACATGCTGATGGAGGTGAAGCCGGGGATGGTGTTCACTTCGTTGAGATAGATTTTGCCGCCTTCTTTTTCGAGGAAGAAATCCACGCGGGCCATGCCGCAAAGTTCCAGCGCGCGAAATGCAGCGACGGCTAGCTTCTGGAATTTTTTCACCTGCGCGCGCGTCAGCTTTGCGGGTATCAGGAGCTGCGTACCTTCCTCCAGATATTTTGCCGCGTAATCGTAGAATTCGCGGTGGGGAACGATTTCGCCGGGAACGGAGGCGGCCGGGTCGCTGTTGCCGAGCACGGAGACTTCAATTTCGCGCGCGACCATGGCGCGCTCCACGAGAATTTTCTGCGCGAATTCCGCCGCGAGATTCAGCGCCGGCGCAAGCTCCTCGTGCGAATGCGCTTTGGTCATTCCGACGGAGGAGCCGAGCGTTGCGGGTTTTACGAAGACGGGATATTGGAACTGGTTTTCGATAGTTTGCACTACTTCTTCGGGATTTTTCTCCCATTCGGCGCGCGGAACCGCAACCCAGGGAACAACGGGAATCTTGGCAGCCTGGAGGAGCCGCTTGGCGACGTCTTTGTCCATGGCGATGGCGGAGCCCAACACGCCCGCACCGACAAACGGCAGGCCGGCGAGATCGAGCAAGCCTTGGATCGTGCCGTCCTCGCCGTACGTGCCGTGCATCACGGGGAAAACAACATCGAGGCGCGTTCCGCCGCCGCTGCCATCGAGCTTCACGAGTGCGGCATCCGTAGGATCAGCGGTCATCATGACGCGCTGGCCGCCCTTCAAGACTTCAGGAAGCATTTTTTGTGCGCCCGCGCCGATCAGCCAGTGGCCTTCTTTGCTGATTCCAATCGGAACCGCTTCGTACTTATCGGGGTCGAGGCCCCGAATCACCGAGGCTGCGGAGGCGAGAGAGACTTCATGCTCGCCGGAACGGCCGCCGAAGAGAACACCGATGCGGAGACGTTTTTTCTCTGAGGTCACGTGAGCATCTTTTCAGAAAAGGCCTCAGGTCTAAAGACCTGAGCTACAGGGTGTTTCCAGGGCGAAAAGGGGCGGGGGAGACACATTGCCTCAGGGCCTAAAGCCATTGATTCTCGTGCATTTTTTCGGCACGGCTGAAGCCGTGCCTTGACGCGTTGCAATTGTGAGATGAGTTCCAAACACTTACAGGATTTTTTGGCCGAGGCCCGAGAGGGCTAGCTCAACACCCAGGAGGGCAGTGCGATTGTGTTCGTCGAGAATAGGATTGATCTCGACGACTTCGAGAGAAACCATCGCCTCGGTGTCGGCGATCATTTCCATGGCGAGATGCGCTTCGCGGTACGTGACGCCGCCGCGCACAGGCGTGCCCACGCCGGGGGCGTCCGAGGGATCGACAAAGTCCATATCCAGGCTGACGGCGATGCCGGCGGTATCGTCCATTGCGTATTTCAGCGCGTCGCTCATGACTTCGCGCATGCCGCGCTCGTCAATGTCGCGCATGGTGAAGACGTGAATGCCGGATTTCTTGACAATTTTGCGTTCCTGCGCATCGAGATCGCGGGCGCCGACAATGACGATGTTGCCAGGTTCAGCTTTGGGCTTGAAGCCGAGAAGGTCGACGAGCTCTGGAGCTCCGTAGCCCATGATCGCGGCGAGGGGCATGCCGTGGACGTTTCCCGAGGGCGATGATTCGGGCGTGTTCATGTCGCCGTGGGCATCGAGCCACAGGTAGCCGATTTGTTTTTTCTCCTTGCGGAAATGACTGGCGACACCGGCGGCTACCCCGGCGGCGATGGAATGGTCACCGCCGAGAACAAGCGGGAGAAAACCTTCATTCAAGGCCTTTTCCGTGACGGCGGCGACATCGCTGCAGGTCTCAGCAATCTCCTGCAAATACTTGGCGCGCTTTTCACCAACGGGCATCTCTTCCGGCTGCTTGACAGAGAGATTGCCAATGTCTTCGACCTGAAGGCCGAGTTTCTTAATACTGGATTGGAGACCTGCGCCGCGAAGGGCGGAAGGGCCCATATCCACGCCGCGTCGGCTCTGGCCGAGGTCCATGGGAACGCCGATGATGCGAACTTTTTGCGCCATTTTTCTTCTTCTCAAGCCGAAGGTTAAGGGTATACCCGGTAAATCATGCGCGGGAAGGGAATCACCTCTCGGATGTGCTCCGTCCCGCAAATCCAGGCTACCGTGCGTTCGAGACCCAAGCCAAAACCGGAGTGCGGCACGCTGCCGTAGCGTCGCAGGTCGAGATACCACTGAAAGGCCTCTTCAGGCAGGTTGTGTTCGCGCAGGCGCTTGACGAGCAAATCGTAATCGTGAATGCGCTGGCTGCCGCCGATTATTTCTCCATACCCTTCGGGCGCGATCATGTCGAAGGCAAGCGCGAGATCGGGGCGCTGGGCGTCAGGCTGCATGTAGAACGCCTTGATTGCTGCGGGATAGCGATGGATCAGCACGGGGCGGTCGAATTCGTTCGAGATGAGAGTCTCTTCGTCGCCGCCGATATCGTCGCCGAACTTCGCGGCGTTGCCGTGCTTCTGGAGGATGCCGATGGCTTCTTCGTAGGTGATGCGGGGAAATGGCGGCTTGATGTTTTCGAGCTTTTTCGTGTCGCGCTTGAGCGTCTCGAGTTCGCGCGATTTGTTTTTCAGGACGGACTGCACGATGGCGCTGACGAGCCCCTCGCCAAGCTGCATGATTTCATCGAGCTCGATGTAGGCGGCTTCGGGTTCGAGCATCCAGAATTCGGTTAGGTGGCGGCGGGTCTTCGATTTTTCGGCGCGGAAAGTGGGGCCGAAAGTGTAAACCTTGCCGAGCGCCATGGCGGTCGCTTCGATGTAAAGTTGCCCGCTCTGCGTGAGGTAGGCTTTCTGGTCGTCGATATAGTTGACTTCAAAAAGAGTGGAGGTTCCTTCGCAGGCCGCGGGCGTAAATATCGGAGCGTCGGTAAGCGTGTAGCCCTGGCTGTCCATGAATTCGCGGGCGGCGCGGACGGCTTCGGCGCGGATGCGGAGGATGGAAGCCTGGCGCGGAGTTCGAATCCACAGGTGGCGATGGTCGAGGAGAAAATCGACGCCGTGTTCTTTGAGCTGAATGGGGAAGGGCGTGCTTTCGGAAACTTTTTGCACGATCTGGATTTTTGTTACACCGATTTCGTAGCCGCCGGGGGCGCGCGGCTCAGTGCGGATTTTTCCGGTGACGATGACGCTGGATTCCTGCGTTAAGCCTTTCAGCGATTCGAATGCTTGGGGATTTTCCTTGAGGGCGACGACGCCCTGAATGATTCCTGTCCCGTCGCGGAAAATGGGGAAGAGTAGTTTGCCGGACTCGCGCAGGTTGTAGAGCCAGCCTTTAAGAATGACTTCCTGGCCGTCGTATTTGCCTGCTTGCTCGATGGTGATTACGGTCATTGTTTGCCCGTGGCCGCCAGCGACTAGATCCATTCCTTGTCGAAACGATCCATAGACTTACGAGCGGCGGCGAGCTGCTCCGCGACGCCTGGCGCGTCCGGGCCGGTTTTTTCCTTCAATTCCAAAATCAAAGGAAGATTAGGATGCGGCGCCGTCTTCAGCGTTTTCACGGCGGCTTCCCAGTCGATGTTTCCGTCAAAGGGCGGGAGATGCTCGTCTTTCTCGCCGTGATTATCGTGCAGGTGGACGGCGGCCACGAGATCGCGCAGGGGCTCGAAACTTTTGGCGATGCGCTCTTCCGTGGGGCCATCGGCGAGATGTGCGTGGCCGATATCGAAGTAGAAGCGCAGCCCGGTGAGGCGCGTTTCATCGACGAAAGCGCGCAAATACGCGGGATCACCCATTTCGCTGTTGGTGTTTTCGACGGCAATGGTTACGCCGGCGTGGTGGGCGTGCAATATTAAATGTTCGAGCGAGCTGAAGGCGGCGTCGCGCTTTCGCGGGTCGGCCGTTTCTCGCGTGCCGCCCATGTGCAGAACCATGCGTTGATAGGGCAATTCGTCGGCCACGTCGATGGCGCGCTTGAACTCGTCCATGGCCTCAATGCGGCGGACGCGCTCGACCTCGCAGATCGAGAGCGGAGTGCCGCCTTCGCGGGTGGCGCTCAAGTCGCGGCCGTTGGGAGCGTGGAGAGAGGCGAGGAAGAGCCGATGATTTTCAAGAGCGGCGGCCATGGCGCGAATTTCCTCTTCGGAGGTGTAGTCGAAATGGCCCCGCGAACAGAAAATTTCAACGGCTTCGAAGCCGGCATCGGCAATTTGGCCGAGAAGCTCGGGCGTCAATTTTCGCGAGACGAACATGTAGGTGGAAAGATGTCTCTGCATAGTGTCGTCTGTCAGTCTCTTGCCCATCAAGGCAAAAATGCCGCCGTCTCGACCGAGCCGAGACAAGTGCCGGGCAGCACTACAAAACCAGTTTAATACCCAATGGCGGAGCCCCGATCGCGCGGATCGGCGGCGCCAAGGCGTTCGCCCGTAGCAGGATCGATGCCGATGGCGTTCACCAAGCCGATATGGCCGCGCCGCAGTGTGTCATGGCCGCGGGCTTTCAACTCCGTCTCCAGAGCCGCAGAAAAATCTTTTTCCAAAAAAAGTTTGTCCGGGAGCCACTGGTGGTGAAAGCGCGGAGCATTGATCGCTGCTTGCGCTTCCATTCCCAAGCGCATCCAGTTCAGGATGCTCAGCAGCGTGACGGAAATAATAGCTGGCCCGCCCGGCGAACCGGCGACAAAGCTCAGCTTGGCATCGCGCAGGAGAATGGTCGGGGTCATGGAGCTCAGCGGGCGATGGCCCGGCGCAATGGCATTTTCTTCGGACTGCATGAGACCAAAGAGTGAATTGGGGACGCCGGGTTGCGTTGTGAAGTCGTCCATCTCGTCATTCAGCAGGAATCCCGCGCTGGATGTCATGTGCGAGCCGTAGCTGTCGTTGAGCGTGTAGGTGTTCGCGACGGCATTGCCTGCGGCATCCACGACAGAGAAGTGCGTGGTGTGCGGGCCGTCGTGAAGAGAAACGACGGTGTCACGCCCGGTGTCGTCGCTGGCTAAAGCGCCACAGACGTGGGGTTTGCCGGCCTTCACGATTTTGCTTGACGAAGCGTTTTGCGGGTCAATCGTCGCCTCCAGCTCCTTCGCGTAGCACGGATCCGTTAATCCCGCCACCGGCACCTTCGCAAAATCGGGGTCCGCCAGATACGCGGCGCGGTCAGCAAAAACCCGCCGCATCGTTTCCGCGACTAGATGAACGCTTTCGACGTCGCTCCAGCCCTTGAGAGGAACATCCTTGAGCATGTTTAGGGCTTCGATGATGGCAACGCCGCCGGAGCTGGGTGGCGGCGAGGTGAGGACCTCCCAGGTGTGACCTTCGCTCTCATATCTTGCGCGCAGCACTTCGCGAATTTTTGGGGAGTAATGAGCGAGGTCATCGAGAGTGATCAACCCGCCCTGGTGGGCCATGTCGTCCGCGATGATGCGCGCAGTTTCGCCCCGATAGAACTCCGCCGCGCCGTTCTTGGCGATGCGCTTCAGCGTGGCCGCCAGCTCCGGCTGGCGAAACGTGTCACCCGGACGGAGCAGGTTTCCGTCGTGCAGGAAAATGCGCCGGCTTACGGAAAATCGTTGAAGGTCCTGGCGTTGTTCTTCCAGTTGGCGTGCCAGTTTTTCGCTAACAGGAAAGCCGTCTTCCGCCAGGCGGATCGCCGCGGCCATGACGTCACTGAGCTTCAGCGTGCCGTAGGTTTTCAGTGCCAGTTCCAGCCCTGCGACGGTGCCGGGGACGGCGACCGACCGGGCGCCGATGATGGAGGCTTCTTCATCGAGCTTGCCGTCGGGCCGGATAAACATGTCGCGCGTTGCACGCTCGGGAGCCACTTCGCGATAGTCGAGAAAGCTTGCGCGGCCGTCCGCGAGCCGCACGAGCATGAATCCGCCACCGCCGATGTTGCCGGCAGCGGGTTCGACCACGGCGAGCGCGAAGGCTACCGCGACGGCAGCGTCCACGGCGTTGCCGCCTCGCTTCAGGATCTCTGCGCCTGCCTGGGAGCCCATCTGCTCGTCCGTGGCGACCATGCCGTGAGCCCCACGGACCGCTTGTTGCGGCCAGGCTTGGTGTGCCTGGGGTTGGTTACGGTACTCGGCCGCAGCCTGTCCGGGGGCGCCCGGCGATGCCGCCAGCGACGCCAGGAGGAGCGTGATTGCCCCAGTTGAGGAGTTAGGCTTCATGGTAAGCAAAAGACACTAAGTGATTTACAGCGAAGCGTCAAGGCGAGCTACTCCGATCAGGCAACACCGCAGGGTTAAATTGTCGTCTTCTCGAAGGCAACGCCCGCCTGACTGTCGTGTTTTGTGGTTTAATCGGCGCTCGGTTTCCTGCCTGTAGGAGGGCAGCTTAAAGCCATGAACCACCAGCGACTGAGTCGTCTCTTAAGTCTGCTACTGATCGCGTTCTACGCCGCTTCTGTACAGGCGCAAAATGGACCACCGGCGGACCTGGACAGTTATGTGGCGCGAGTGATGAAAACATTTGACGTGCCTGGACTGTCGGTGGCCATCGTGAAGGACGGCAAGGTTGTGGTCGCTAAAGGATACGGCGTAAAAAAGATCGGAGAAGCGGCGGCGGTCGATGAGAACACACTGCTTGGGATTGGGTCGAACACCAAGGCGTTCACTGCGGCAGCGCTGGCAACCCTGGTAGACGAAGGGAAGATCAGCTGGGACGACCCGGTGTACGAGCGGCTTCGCGGGTTCCAGATGTACGACCCCTACGTCTCGCACGAGATGACGATTCGCGATTTATTGACGCACCGGAGCGGCATGGGGTTGGGAGAAGGCGACCTGCTTTTCTGGCCGCATACGACGTTCACTCGCGAGGAGATTATTTACAAGTTGCGCTTCATGAAGCCGGCTTCGAGTTTCCGCAGCCACTACGCGTACGACAATCTCCTCTACATGACCGCGGGGCAAATCGTCCCGGCCGTCACCGGAAAATCATGGGACGACTACGTGCGGGAGCGAATCCTGCTGCCTCTTGGGATGAACGCGACGAACTTGAGCACGACCCTTTTCAAACCGGGTGATGATTATGCCTGGCCCCATTCGAAAGTCGATGGCAAGCTGCAGGTTGTACAGTTTCAGAGTCTCGACAATGCGGGCCCCGCGGGCTCCATCAATTCGTCGGCGGCAGAAATGGCCAAATGGGTGCTGCTGCAGCTCAATCACGGAAAGTTTTTGGATCGCGACGGGCGTCTCTTCAGCGAGCAAAGCTCCCGCGAAATGTGGACGCCGCAGACGATCCTTCCCACGGGAAACGCTTCCGGACCTCTTGCGGCATTGCACGCTAACTTTGCCGCCTACGGCTTAGGCTGGGGATTGCGCGACTTTCACGGGCGAAAGCTTGTGGGCCACACCGGGGGAGTCTTAGGTTTCGTGTCGCGTGTCATGCTCGTGCCGGAAGAGAATCTGGGCATCGTGATCCTGACGAACGCCGAGGAAGGCGGAGCATTCGATTCCATTCTGTTCCACGTGCTCGATCA
>Ga0307479_10005221_pt1 | contig 11897 bp, 13 predicted proteins | sample atmos_gasesECM4C_FD_203743 | JGI IMG/M metagenome (GOLD analysis project Ga0307479, IMG submission 203743) | Hardwood forest soil microbial communities from Morgan-Monroe State Forest, Indiana, United States - atmos_gasesECM4C_515 | ecosystem: Environmental > Terrestrial > Soil > Temperate... | reverse complement strand
AGCTCGGCGTGCCCGCGGTGCAGACCGTCGAACACGCCGATGGTGAGCACGCATCTGCCCCAGTCCGTGGGTATCTCGTCCTGGCCGCGCCACCGTTGCACAAGAACAAGCCTACGGTGCAAGGTAGCTGCTGATCGTGCGAGAGCCCCAGATCAGGTGAGGATTGCTTAAACTTCCGTTGTGCGCCCTGACTCTCCTGGTGATGAGCCCAACGAGCTCACCGCGGTTGCCCAGGACTATCTGAAAGTCATCTGGAACGCCCAGGAGTGGTCGTTGGAAAAGGTCAGCACCAAGATGCTGGCCGAGAAGCTCGGGGTGTCCGCCAGCACCGCCTCGGAATCCATTCGCAAACTCGCCGAGCAGGGTCTGGTCGACCACGAGAAGTACGGCGCGGTCACGCTGACCGAGTCGGGGCGGCGGGCGGCGCTGGCGATGGTGCGCCGCCACCGGCTACTGGAGGCCTTCCTGGTCACGGAGCTCGGCTACGGCTGGGACGAAGTGCACGACGAGGCCGAGGTGCTCGAGCACGCGGTGTCCGACCGGCTGGTGGCGCGCATCGACGCCAAGCTGGGTTACCCGCAGCGCGATCCGCACGGCGACCCGATCCCGGGCTCCGACGGGCAAGTGCCCACGCCACCGGCTCGCCAGCTGTGGTCATGCGCCGACGGCGACGCCGGCACGGTAGCGCGGATATCCGACAAAGACCCCGAGATGTTGCGCTATTTCGACAGCATCGGTATCAGCCTCGACTCGCGGCTGCGGGTACTGACCCGCCGCGAATTCGCCGGGATGATCTCCGTGGCGGTCGAATCGGCTGACGGCGTGCCCACCACCGTCGACCTGGGAAGTCCAGCCGCGCAAGCGATCTGGATGGTAGCGCAGTAGCGACCCGGCTTGGCGAGCATCCGTAGCGGGGTGTTCACGACGCGGCGTCGGCTTCGGCGACCGCATTACGCAGAAAAAGTCCAGCCTCCTTGAGACTGGTCCGCCCTTGATCACGCGGCCATAGCCAATAGCCATGCATCAGACCCGGCCACACCTGCTCTTCACACCGACCACCCGATGCGACCACTTGCGCGGCGAACGCCTCCGCGTCGGCACGCATGACTTCCCTTGTACCGTAATGTATCTGGACTGGCGGCAGATCGGACAGATCGGCGTTCAGCAGACACAGCCGCGGGTCCTCGGCGTCATGGCCACCCACGTATAGCGCAACGGCGCGGGCGGCGGCACGCGGATCGAGCGGCTGACTCCGGATACGCGCGTCGGCTATGCAGGCCCGGTATGCCGGATCGATCAGCGGTCCGAACAGGGCGAGCGCCGCCGGAGCGGGTAGCCCTTCGCTGCGCAGACGCAGGGCAAGCGCGACCGCCAGGTGGCCACCGGCCGAGTCGCCGGCGACGACGAGCTTGGCGGGATCGTGTCCCTGCGCAAGGAGCCAACGATATGCAGCGAACGCGTCGTCCTCGGCCGCAGGAAAAGGATGTTCGGGCGCCAGCCGGTAATCGATGGCGAAGGTCGGCATGCCGGAGTATCTGGACAGATGCGACGCGAACCCGCGATGTGTGCGCGACGAGCAGATCAGATAGCCGCTGCCGTGCAGCACCAGGATCGCACCGACAGCGTCGTCGGCCTGCGGCGCCCACACCCACTCCCCCGGCACCGGTGCCGAGACCGGCTCAACGCGGACGCCGGGAACCACCGGGGTGGTTCGGGCAATCAGATAATCGGCCGCCGGGCGTACCCCCGCGAACAGCCATTGTTGCGACACCAGGACGTTGAGCAAAACGTTGAACGCCAGCCGCGAGATCGGAACATAGCTCAGCCGGTCAACAACGGCGAGCGAGCGCCGCCGCAGGTTTTTTGCCGCCGTTCGGGCGCTCATCCGGCGAGCAGGCCCTTGGCGATGTGGGTTACCTGGACCTCATTGCTGCCGGCGTAGATCATCAACGACTTGGCGTCACGGGCCAGCTGTTCGACCCGGTACTCGGCCATGTAGCCGTTACCGCCGAAGAGTTGCACGGCCTCCATCGCGACATCGGTGGCGGCCTCGGACGAGTACAGCTTGATCGCCGACGCCTCGGCCAGCGAGGGCACCCGGCCGGCCTGCATCTTCTCCAGCGTTTGAAACACCATGTTCTGCACGTTGATCCGCGCGACTTCCATCTTGGCCAGCTTGAGCTGGATGAGCTGGAATTGACCGATGGTTTGGCCCCACAGGGTGCGGGTTTTGGCGTAGTCGACGCAGCGCCGGTGGCATTCGTTGATGATTCCCAACGCCATCAGCGCGACGCCGAGTCGTTCGGCGGCGAAGTTCGCCCGCGCGCTTTCGCGACCGTCCCCGCCGCTGTGCTGCTCGGTCTCGCCGAGCAGTCGGTCGGGAGTCAGCCGGACGTTGTCGAAGAACAATTCGCCGGTCGGCGACGACATCATGCCCATCTTCTTGAACGGCTTGCCCTGCGTCAGCCCCGGCATGCCGGCATCGAGCACGAAAGGCAACACCGGTCGACTGCGCCGGTCGACGGAGCCACTGGAGCCATCGTCGAATTTGGCGTAGACAATCAGCACATCGGCGTACGGGCCGTTGGTGATGAACGTCTTCTGCCCGTTGAGCAGGTAGTCCTCGCCGTCCCGCTTAACCGTGGTCTTCATCCCGCCGAAGGCATCCGAGCCAGAGTCGGGCTCGGTGATCGCCCACGCCGCGATTTTGTCGAGCGTCATCAATTCCGGTAGCCAGCGCTCCTTTTGGGCGAGCGTGCCGCGACTCATGATCGTCGCCGCACCTAGGCCCAGGCTGACGCCGATCGTGCTGAGCAATCCGATGCTCACGCCGGCGAGTTCGGACACCAGCACGGCGGCCATCGACGCCTGGGCACCCAGATCTCCCAATCCGGCTGATGACCGCTTCTCGGTGCGCGGCTCACCGTCATCAACCACCGCTTCCTTGGCCCGCTCCTTGTCGAGCATCGTCTTGACCGCTTCGGCTGCCAGCACGTCCAGGCCGAATTCACTGAATAGCTTGCGCGCAATCGGATATGGCGACAGCTCACCGGTTTCCAATGCGTCCAGCTGTGGCCGGATCTCCTTGTCGATGAACTCACGCACCGTATCGCGCATGATCAGATCGGTGTCAGACCATTCGAACATCATCTGCTCCTGAGCGACGGTTGTTATTGCGGTAGGCGGCTGGCGATATCGTCGATCAGCCACGGACCGTCGGTCTCGATGGTCTCGACATCGTGCCAGCCGGACAGCGCCGAAATCGCCCCGCCCTGAACCGCGTACACCTTGCCGGTGATCGGGCACTTCTCCGTCGCCAGGTAGGCCACCAGCGGCGAGATGTTCGCGGGACTGAACAGGTCGAGCTCGCCCTCGTCGGGTTCGGCCATCAGCGAACCCATGGCGGGGGTGGCCAGCGTCAGCCGGGTGCGGGCGATCGGCGCGATCGCGTTCACCCGCACGCCGTAGCGTTCCAGTTCCTCGGCGGCGATCAGCGTCATGGCTGCGATTCCCGCTTTGGCCGAACCGTAGTTGGCTTGGCCGGCATTCGGCAGTGTCACCCCGGAGCCGGATGCGGTGTTGATCACCGCGGCGTTGGGTTGATCACCGGCCTTGGATTGCGCCTTCCAGTGGGCGGCAGCGTGTCGCAGCATCGCGAAGTGGCCCTTCAGGTGCACGGCGATCACCGCGTCCCAATGCGATTCCTCCATGCCGGCGATGAACGAATCTCGCAGAATGCCGGCGTTGTTGACCAGCACGTCGAGTCTGCCGTACTCCGCAATAGCCTGTAGCACAACACTTTCCGCGCCGCTCCAGGTGGCGACGTTCTCAGTGCTGGCGACCGCCGTGCCTCCGGCCTCAGTAATTTCCTCCACCACGTCGCGTGCCGGCCCGCTGTCGGCGCCATTCCCAGCGTTGTCGCCGCCGAGGTCGTTGACGATGACCTTGGCCCCTTCTTTGGCGAACAGCAGTGCGTGTTCGCGCCCGATGCCACGGCCTGCGCCGGTGATCACCGCGACCCGGCCTTCTAGTGCACCCATTGATAGGACTCCCTCGTTGTCAGTCAGCTACTACCGCCAGCCCGTCGGTGATGACCCATTCCTGGCCACCATCGCGGCCTCGCGCCGTCTCGAACGCATAGCTGGTGGTTCCGTTGGCGCTGCTGACATCCCAGACCCGGGTTTCCAGGTCGTCGCCAGGCAGTACCGGTTTGGAGAATCGGACCGCTAACCGCTTGAGCCGGTTGACATCCGAGCCGGCGAGCTCGGTGAGCACCGCCCACGAGGCGAATGCCATGGTGCAGAGCCCGTGGGCGATGATGCCGGGCAGCCCGGCGTCTTTGGCGACCTCCTCGTCGAGATGGATCGGCATCGGATCACCGGCGGCCGGCGCGTAGCGGAAGGTCTGGTCGGTGTCGATGTGCTGAACGACTTTCGCCACCGGCGCCCGCTCCCGCAGCTTGTCGTCGAACTTGTGGTCGGGGCTCAACTCGCCGACCGCCTTGCCGACGTTGAATCCCCGTACGAACGTCGTGACGTACTGTTCGTTGACCAGCTCACCGTCCTCGGTGCGGCATTCGAGCAGGATCGCAGCGCGGGTGCCCTTCTCCAATCCCTGGTATCCGATCATCTTGCCGCGCGAGACCAGCTTGTCTCCGGGGTGGATCGGCCGGTGGAAGTGGAAGTCCTGTTCGCCGTGGACGATTCGTGGGATGGCCTCGACGGGCATCACGTCGACGGCCGGGGTGAGCAGGGCCTCGAAAACGGGGACGATGGCGAACACCGGCGGTGCAACGTCCCCTCTTCGGTGCGCTTCGATCGGGTCGTTGGTGGCCGCCGCGTACTCCGCGAGCCGCTCCCGGGTCACTTCGAACCGCTCATCGTCGGTCCAGCGGTCCAGGCCCGAGTCGTCGAACTCCAGTTCGTCTGTCATCGAACCGCTCTCAGGCCGAGGCCGACGCCAGCGCGTCGAGCTGGTCCAGCGTCTTGCCGAGTTGCTTGACGCCGTCCTTCTCCACCGCCTTGCCCAGCGCGCCTTTGATCAGCGCGCCCTCAAAATCACCGAACACGGTGAATTTGGAGCCGGTTTCGATGGGTTCGATGGTGAACGTGAACTGCGCCTTGACGCCGGCCATCCCGGTGCCCGACAGCACCAGCCTGCGCGGCGCATCGACCGATTCGATCGTCCACCCGATTTTGTTGGCCATCCCGAGCATGACGATCTTGGCGGTCAACTTCGACCCTTCGCTGAGCGTGGCGGGCGGTTCCTCTAACCATTTCTCGTGCACGGTGAACCACTTGTCCCAGTTGGCGAGGTCACTGACGGTCCCCCACAGCGCTTCTGGGCTGGCCGACAGTTCTCGGGTGGCTTCGATGTGTCCCATGTGCGTTCCCTCCTGAATCCTTGGTTGGCGTTTAGCGTTCGGCCCGCCGGTATGCGGTGATGACGGCAGCGCCGCCGAGCCCGATGTTGTGCTGTAGTGCCGCGGTCACGTTGTCGACTTGTCGGTTGTCGGCGGCGCCGCGCAGCTGCCAGGTCAGCTCGGCGCACTGCGCCAAGCCGGTGGCGCCGAGCGGATGTCCCTTGGAGATCAGCCCGCCGGATGGGTTGACCACCCACCGTCCGCCGTAGGTGGTGTCGCCGTTGTCGATCAGCTTGGCCGCTTCGCCCTCGGCGCATAGGCCCAACGCCTCGTAGAGCAGCAGCTCATTGGCCGAGAAGCAGTCGTGCAACTCGATCACCCGGAAGTCTGCGGGCCCCAGACCAGACTGGTCATAAACGCGTTGGGCGGCTTGCACATTCATGTCGTAGCCGATGAGCCCCTTGCAGGAGCCGTCGAAGCTGCTGGCGAAGTCGGTGGTCATCGCCTGCCCGACGATCTCCACGGCTTGCCCGGCCAAGCCGTGCTTGTCGACGAACGCCTCGGAGGCCAGGATCGCCGCACCTGACCCGTCGGAGGTCGGCGAACACTGCAGCTTGGTCAGCGGGTCGTAGATCATCCGCGACGCCAGGATGTCGTCGAGCGTGTAGGACTCCTGGAACTGCGCGTAGGGATTGTTGACCGAATGCTTGTGGTTCTTGTAGCCGATCTTGGCGAAATGCTCTGCGGTGGTGCCGTATTGCTTCATGTGCTCACGGCCGGCGGCCCCGAACATCCACGGCGCGGGCGGAAACAGCACCTCGGAGATCTCGGCCATCGCCATGATGTGCTTATCCATCGGCTGGGTGCGGTCGTCGTACGTCGATGCCAGCGAACCGGGCTTCATCTTCTCGAAACCCAGCGCAATGGTGCAGTCGGCAAGACCACCGCGAATCGCCTGGGCGGCAAGGTATAACGCGGTCGAACCGGTCGAGCAGTTGTTGTTGACGTTGACGATCGGAATCCCGGTCATGCCCAGCTCGTAGAGAGCCCGCTGGCCCGATGTCGACTCGCCGTAGACGTACCCGACGTAGCCCTGCTCGACTGCGGTGTAGTCGATGCCGGCGTCCTCGAGCGCCTTGGTGCCGGACTCGCGGGCCATGTCGGGGTAATCCCAGCCCTCGCGACGGCCCGGCCTCTCGAACTTCGTCATCCCCACGCCGACGACGTAGACCTTGTTTGACATCGCACTCACTCCATTCGAGGTCGAGATAGCGGCCAACCGCTTCCGTCATAACATACATGGCTGATTGTATCTTTACTAATCCCCCGGGCAGGGGGAAGATCCTGTGTGCGGGGGCCCTCCGAGGAGGTAAGCAATGACGGCTGGGGTTCCGTTCGCTGGGTCTGCCACTGGCGATTACCGGCACCGCCTTAGTGGGGTTGACGCCCACGATGATGTCTCCGTTCATCGTCCGGAGGCGCAGGTCACCGCGGCGGTGGCGTTGCTGGACAACGATGCGCTGCTGACTGGAGCTTCGCTGAGCATCTGAGCGAGACTTAGCTCGAGGTCTCGGCCGGCAACACGTCAGCAAAGAGCACACGCAAGTGCTCGCAGGCCCGGTCCCAGCGTCGGCGCGCACGCGCGGGGTCGCGGTCGACGAAATTCGCTACCAGGATCCCCCGCAGCGCGTCCATCGCCGTGTAGACGATGTTGCGAATCCTCTTTTGCGCCGGATGGTCTGGCACCAACTGCGCGATCGCGGAGATCAGCGTGCTGTTAACGACCGGTTCTACGCGCTCGATGTGCTGGGCGAGCACCGAATCGGTGCGGGCCGCTACCCACAGTTCCACGGCCGCCGTGAACATCGGGCCCTGGTGCGCCTCCCACAAGAAATCCAGGATCGTCGCAATCGGGTCGGGACTAGCCTGAACGCGACCGAGTTCGCGGATCGCGGCTTGCGCGCGTTGTTGTGCGAGATGCTCGATCGCCGCGACCACCAGATCTTCCTTCGACCGGAAGTGGTGGATCTGTGCGCCCCGGGTGACACCGGCCAGCTGAGCGACCCGCGGCGTGGTGGTTCCGGCGTAACCGTACGACACGAGACAGTCGACGGTGGCGTCCAGCAACCGCGTACGCATGGCGGCGCTGCGCTCTGCTTGCGTCCGCCGAACACGTTGTCCGTTGACTTCCGCCGCCATGACGACTGCCACTCACCTTTCCGTGCTTATCGCCGCTATGGGCAACTTACATTCTGCCCTGAAGGTTATATTAGCGGAAATTTCCAGGTCGACGTGCCTTACAGCGTGGCCGGCCGGATGACGACGACTGACTTTGTCCGCGGGCCGTCGTCGCGCAGCAGCGCGATAACCCGGCCGTCGGCGTCCTGCGCGGCGTAGACGCCGTCGATGCCGGCCGGCCCCAGCGCGCGGCCATTGGCGGCCGCGTCGGCCTCCTCGGCGGTGAGCTCGCGGCGCGGAAACATCTGCAGGCAGGCGTCGTCGAGGGTGAGGCTCAGCTGGGGAAGCTCGGCCAGCTCGTCGAGTGAGCGTGCCTGGTCCAGACCGAACCGGCCCACCCGGGTGCGCCGCAGCGCGGTCAGGTGACCGCCGACCGCGAGCGCGTCGCCGAGATCACGGGCCAGGGCGCGGATGTAAGTCCCGGAGGAACAGTCCACCTCCACATCGAGATCGATGAACCGTCCGCTGCGCAGGGCCAACATCTCGAACCGATCAATCCGCACCGGCCGGGCGGCTAGTTCGATTGTCTGCCCCTCGCGCGCCAGGCGATAGGCCCGTTGCCCGCCGACTTTGACCGCGCTGACCGTCGACGGCACCTGCATGATGTCGCCGCGCAACTCGGCGATCGCCGCGACGATAGTTGCCTCGGTCAAGTGCTCGGTCGAGAATTCTTGCAACAGTTCGCCTTCCGCGTCCTCCGTTGACGTGGTTTGGCCCAGGCGGATGGTGGCCGCATAAGACTTCGACGCGCCGGTCAGCAACCCCAAAATCTTGGTGGCTCGGTCTACCCCGATCACCAACACGCCGGTGGCCATCGGGTCCAGCGTCCCGGCGTGACCTACCCGCCGGGTGCCGAAGATGCGTCGGCAGCGCCCGACCACGTCGTGGCTCGTCATCCCGGCGGGTTTGTCGACGATGACAAGGCCGGCGTTCATAACACAATCGCTGTGAGCACCAATTCCCGTTCAACCGACCACCGTCCGGCTAGCGACTTCAGCGGTGGGCCTGAGAGCGTGGCGCCGTCGATCAAGATCACCGATTCGAATCTGCCGGCCGAGCCGGAGCCGTCGATATCGAACGTGATGTGTGCGTCTTCGAAACCCAGCCAGCGCTTGGTCAGCGGGAACCACGCCTTGTACGTTGCCTCTTTGGCGCAGAACAGGATTCGGTCCCAATGCACACCGGCTGGCAGGGCAGCCAGTGCTTCAATTTCACGGCGTTCCGCTTGCAGGCTGATCGCGTCGAGCACACCATCCGGCAACACGTCATGCGGCTCGGCGTCGACTCCCACCGAGCGCAGCACCGCGCCGCGGCCGACCACCGCACCACGGTAGCCCGCACAGTGGGTAAGGCTGCCGACCACACCGTCGGGCCAGCATGGTTCGCCCTTGTCCCCCTTGAGGATCGGTACCGGTGGAAACCCGAGTTCGCCCAGCGCCAGACGAGCGCAGTACCGGACGGTGATGAATTCGTTGCGCCGCTTGGCCACCGACCGCGCGATCAACGGCTCTTCCTCGGGCATCGGTGCCAGCCCGGGCGGGTCGGAGTACAGCTCAGCTGACGCCAGGTTGTCGACGGACTCCCCCGCGCCGGGCAGCACCGACGACATCAGTTTGCTCAGCGTCATCGCGACTGCCGCTGGCGCAGTCGCTCTCGGAACTGCTGCACCTGGGCCCGCATCTCTTCGGTGATGACGAAATGACCGCCGAAGTCGTTGAGATAGCCGGGCGCGTACTGCGGATCGGGTAGCACTTGGCGAAGCCAGCTGAACGGTTTGCGCCGGCGCCACTCTCGCGGATAACCCACCGAGACCTCTTCGAAGCGGACTCCGTCGTACCAGGTGGTGCGCGGAATGTGCAGATGGCCGTAGACCGAACAGATCGCGTTGTAGCGGGTGTGCCAGTCGGCGGTCTCGGTGGTTCCGCACCACAGCGAGAACTCCGGGTAGAACAGCGAATCGCAGGGTTCACGCACCAGCGGGAAATGGTTGACCAGCACCGTCGGCGTCATCCAGTCGAGGTCTTCGAGCCGCCTGCGGGTGGCGACCAGGCGATCACGGCACCAGGCGTCGCGAGTGGGATACGGCTCGGGTGAGAGCAGGAACTCGTCAGTGGCCACGACGTTGCGTTCTCGCGCGATCGCCAGCCCCTCGGCTTTGGTGGTCGCGCCGTTCGGCAAGAACGTGTAGTCGTACAGCAGAAACAGCGGCACGATGGTGGCCGGGCCGCCCCGCTCGGTCCACACCGGAAACGGGTGCTCCGGGGTCACGATGCCCATCTCGTCGCACATGTTGACCAAGTAGTCGTAGCGCGCGCGGCCGAAGATCTGGTTCGGGTCCTTGTTGGTGGTCCACAGCTCATGGTTCCCGGGCACCCAGATGACCTTGGCGAACCGTCGCCGCAGCACATCCAGCGACCAGCGAATGTCGTCGGTGCGCTCGGCGACATCACCGGCGACGATCAACCAGTCGTCCGGCGATGACGGGTGCAGCGATTCGGTGACGGGCTTGTTGCCGAGGTGACCGACGTGCAGGTCGGAGATCGCCCACAGCGTCGGCTGCCGCGCGGTCGTCGGCTCTCGCCCGTGTTTTTGCCCAGCCACGGCTACCAAGCCTAACGATCGCGCCGGTGGATGCCTCGTCGCCGACTCGTTTCGATTGTCCGGCTCGCCCCCTCGCCGCTCCGCGGCTGGGAGGTGCCTCCACCTGACGCCGTCCCGGCATCCATCGTCGCCGGACTAGAACAGGTTCTCGTTTCCACTGTGACGGCGAAGTTGCGACTTGTACGCTCCCCGCAAAGGCGGACCAAATGGAGGGGGTGTGATGGTCACCAAGCTGCGTCTACTCGCGGCGCTCGGTGCCCTGGTCACAGCGGTGGTGGTGGTGTCGCCGGGTGCCCGCCTGAAAACGTCGGCATCCCGAAGGTGCAACTACGGTCCACCGCCGCACCGATGGATCCGCCCACGACGATGAAGGGCCCGATCGTGGCGACCACCGACCCGAGCCCTTTCGACCCCTGCCAAGACATTCCCTTCGACGTCATTTCTCGGCTGGGCCTGTCGTTCACTCCCCCCGCGCACGAAGAAGGGCTGCGTTGCCACTACGACGCGGGCAACTACCAGTTGGCCGTCGAGCCGATCATCTGGCGCAATTACGACCAGTCGCTACCGGCCGACGCCATCGAGACGACGGTCAACGGCCACCGCGCCGCCCAGTACTGGAACCTCAAGCCCACCTACCACGACAGCTACTGGTACGTGTCCTGCATGGTGATCTTCAAGACCAGCTACGGGGTCATCCAGCAGTCGCTGTACTACTCGACGATCTATTCCAGCCCGGAAGTCGACTGCCCATCCACCAACCTGCAGCGGGCAAACGATCTTTCCCCTTACTACAAGTTCCAAGCCCACGTCCTTGGGTGCGGCCATAACCTGATCTCGTGACTTCTTCATCCGCCACATCTGCCCGCCTTACCGGGTCGGCGCTGAGCTCACTGACCACGCGATTCGCCGGCCGTGCCCTCGGCCGGACGTTGCGCCTGCCCGCGCCGACCACCAGCTATACGGTCAGCCGGGTCGCGATCCCGATGCGCGACGGTGTCGAACTGATGGCCGACCACTACGTGCCCGCCGGCGACACCGAACCGGTCGGCACCTTGCTGGTCCGCGGACCCTATGGACGCGGGTTTCCGTTGTCGCTGCTGTACGGCGCGCTTTATGCCGCTCGCGGTTACCACGTGCTGCTGCAAAGTGTGCGGGGGACGTTCGGCTCGGGCGGCATCTTCCAGCCGATGGTTCAGGAAGCGGCCGACGGCGCCGACACGGTCGCCTGGCTGCGGGAGCAGCCGTGGTTCACCGGTCGCTTCGCCACCATGGGGATTTCCTATCTGGGGTTCACCCAGTGGGCGCTGCTGCAGGATCCGCCGCCTGAGTTGGCTGCGGCCGTCATCACCGCGGGTCCTCATGATTTCAGCGCCGCGGCCTGGGGCACCGGCTCGTTCACGGTCAACGACTTCCTCGGGTGGAGCCATCTGGTTGCCCACCAAGAAGATCCCGGACGAATCCGCGCCGGTATCCGCCAGCTTCGCGCGCAGAAAAAGGTGATACAAGTCGCCGGTGAGTTGCCGCTGGGTGCGGCCGGCCGGGCGCTGCTGGGCACCGACGCGCCGTGGTGGGAGTCGTGGCTGGACCATCCCGACGACAACGAGGCGTTCTGGGAGCCGATGCGATTCGGCGCCGCGCTCGATCGGGTACAGGTGCCGGTGCTGCTGATCAGCGGTTGGCAAGACCCGTTCCTTCA
>Ga0307479_10005220_pt1 | contig 11901 bp, 8 predicted proteins | sample atmos_gasesECM4C_FD_203743 | JGI IMG/M metagenome (GOLD analysis project Ga0307479, IMG submission 203743) | Hardwood forest soil microbial communities from Morgan-Monroe State Forest, Indiana, United States - atmos_gasesECM4C_515 | ecosystem: Environmental > Terrestrial > Soil > Temperate... | reverse complement strand
TTCGATGACGCGATAGTGCGAGATGGTTTGGCCAATCATGGGCAGAGACTGGCGCAATCTTAGTCCTCAGCCTTCGTGAGGGTGCGTCAGATAATGTTGTCGCAGCAGGTCCTTCCCATAATCATTACCGTTTGGTGTGCGCACCACGGAATGAATATGCTGCTGCGTCGGCACATTCCGGTCTTTCGCGAACTTTGCCAGGTTTGCAGGTCGCTGGTGGTCGAATTCAATCAGAATTACCGGGCTCTGAATCCGGTAGTAGAACACGCTGTCATCTTGCGTGCCGCCGACCCATGCAAACCACGTGTTCTCGATGTACGTCTCGACTTCGCTCATCTTTACCCGCGCGTGCCCGTCGTCTAGGTTGCTCACATACAGTTGCACAAGGTCCCGCAATTGACGGCGCGCCGAAGTCTCCAAATCCTTCGCACGGATGCCAGCGTAGTCGAGTACCACGTTGTCCTTGAACGCCTCCGTCAGGTTGTTATTCCCAGTCTTGGAGAAGCTAAGAATCGCTTTCTGCTGCTGCGCTCCCGACAGCGCTCGCACCATATCCAATCCATCTTTCTGTTCCTGTTGAAGCACGACTATACCCTTGTATTTCCCCGACGTGGCCCGGACCGGCTCCGAACCCAGGAACAGCGGCGTCATCACCACCTGGTCGCCCAACACGAAAAAATTAATGATGGCGTGGTGCCCGCTGAACTGCCACCCCCAAGGTTCTGTCGCCGACGGCTTGCCCATGATGGTGATGAAGTACAGCCATTCGCCGAGAAATATGGGGTCTTCAGCTAGTTCCGCGAGCGTCTCGTTCAAACGCATCACATTTCGCGTTAGCTCGAAACCTCGGGTGCTCAGCGATGCGCGTATCAGGCCGAAAGCCAAATCGCGCTGCGCTTCAGTCATTTCCTGTAAGCTGATGCCTTGTTTCACATAAAAGTGCTGATTCATCCATTTTCGCCATTGGATATCGTCGACCGGGAACATGGTCTTCGCGAGTTGCACGTTATTCAGCGATGCAATGAACCTCTCCGCGGCATTTCGGACAGGTTCCGTGGAAACTCCGCTTGGACTGATTTGGAACAGCCCAGGCAGCGCCTCGCCATTCGTTGTAATCCCCCGGAAAGGTTCGGCAAGGCCTTTCTGTTCCGCCTCCTCGGACATCTTGCGAAAACGCTCCGCCATTCCAACCGGATTCTTTTCCTGCCCATAAGCCAACGGGAGAAAAACGAACGCTGAGACTAGCGATGAAAGAAATGCACGGCGAGAGGCGGCGTCAGACTTGTCGTGCGTATGACCGTGGTGGTGAACCCTGTTAGACATGCCCACCTCCATCATCCCCAAAACGCTGAAAATGTATCACAGATGCTGCAACCGTCCTTGGCGACGGATGTTAGGACTGCACTCGCAGGCAAGTCAACGAAACGGATGTCCTCATTTCGTAAGCCGGAATCAAAGAAATAGCGTTGCCAATAGATGCCGTATGGTGTATACTACACCCTATGGCCAAGATTCGAATGAATATCTATTTGAATCGTGAGCAGAAACGGAAACTGGATAAGTTGTCCGACAAGACGGGCGCACCCGTCGCTGAGCTCGTTCGGCGAGCCATTGATGCCTATCTGGCCGCGAGGAAGAGAGAGTTGAAGTGATGAAGCGAGCCGCCATTTACGTCCGAGTCTCCACCGCGGACCAACATCCGGAGACGCAACTCTACGACTTGCGCGAAATGGCCAAGCAGCGCGGCTACGAAATCGTGCGCGAATACAGCGATGTAATCTCCGGTGCGAAATCGAGACGGCCAGGGCTCGACGCGTTGATGGCCGATGCTCAGCGGCACAAGTTCGATGTTGTGCTCGTGGCGGCATTCGACAGAGTGGCCAGAAGTGTGCGGCATTTCTTGGAAGTGCTCGATGAACTGAATCACCTTGGCATCGAATTCGTCAGCTTCCGCGAGAATATCGACACTGGCGGACCACTTGGCAGAGCGATGGTAGTCATAGTCGGAGCGATTGCGGAACTGGAACGAAGTCTAATCGTCGAGCGCGTCAGGGCTGGAATGCGGCGAGCTAAGTTGGAAGGACGACGGATTGGCCGAACGCCGCTGGATATAGACCGCGAGCAAATCGTACGCGACCGCCACGCTGGGCTATCGCTCCGGCAAGTGGCGCAGAAACATGGAATCTCCAGAGCGAGCGTTTGTCGGTTGGTGAAGGAATCCAGCGCTGCGGCTCACCTGGTAGCCGAGGCTGCTTGAAGCGTTGCTCGCGGAACGGAGATTTTTGTACCATACAGGAGTTAGCCTCGGATCATGACGATAAGTTCCGGGACTTGGCCCGTTAGTGGTCACAAGGGCGTTTCTGAGGAGTGATCCCGAATGGCGGATCATTCTCGCGATCCGGCGGTTGGATGCTTTGCTGCTCCCAACTTATCCGGCCGCCCCTCCCGGCAAGTTGTCCAAGACGAAGCGTAACCTGGTAGCGCACCTGCCTTGGGCGCACGACACTCGAGCCCAACAGCCTCGATTGCGTCGCGTAATGAGCAAAATATAATTGATTCCCTACGTTTTCTCAAAACGCGCTGGTAAATCCAGGCTCGCTCTCGAAGATTGACGCTGCACGACTTGCGCGATTGAGTCGCGACGGCCCGGGGTCGCGTCTGCTTGCATTAGAACGCAAAGAGGAATGGTTCTCAATATCCACAGCTCCGCAGAGTAACAGACGCGGCTGAACTTTCCGCTTCCGCGCAAGCTGCCCAGCCTCACACGCGCGTCCAGGTTGGAATTTAGAATTGAAATAAATTCTTGACAAGTCCAGGCTGCCGGGAGTAAACAGCAGCGCGTCGGATGGCTTCTCGAAGGACAAAAACCGCAACGTCACACGGCTTTCGCGTGGACCTCCAGCCCACAATCACGCGAGCGGACCACTAGATACTGGCTGCTACAGCGAGACTTGGAAAGCGCCCTTAGCGACGCGGAGGGAGACTTATGCAAGTTCCAAGCCAGCGGAAATACCACATCCGTTAGTCCGATTTTCTTCTGCGTTTAGCGGAAACAACCGAGAGCGCGAAAAGGAGAAGCACGATGGGGCGAAAAACTGGAAGAGATGATACTTTTTGGCTGAGGGAGGATTCCGACAAGAGGCGCATCAGGGACGCAGAAAACGCTCGCAGGAACCGCCAAGAGATCAACACAGCTTTGACACACGGCAAGATCTCGCGCCGGGATCTCGTAAAATGGGGGCTGTTCAGCACCGCTGGCACAATTGCCACCATTGGCGGCCTGAGTCCCTTCGTGAAGGCGCAGACTACTAGCTTCAGCGGCGGTGGCGGCAGCCGCGGTTGCGGCTCGGCGAGAAATGACGGCGGCGGCGGGACTAACAATAACGGCATCCCCACCGGGCTGCCTGCGAGCCCGCTATTTGGCGCGCTAGCTTTCACTCAGCCAATGCCGCGCTTTGATGTCCTCCAGAGGTTGACGCTCGCGCAATTGCCGGGTCCGTTTCCGACGTTGCAGGCCAACACTACGCAGCAGCCGCTGAATCCGGGAATAGTGGGCGGGCGAACCGGTCAGTTTGGGCCGGTCGAAGGCCGTCCACCAGGACCGGGCTGGGCACACCAGTTTGCGCCTTTCAATTCGTTCCCACCGAGCGTGTGCTACTCGAACCCTGTCGCGGGAGTGGGTCCTAATAATACTTACAACCCCACCGTTCCTTCGGTGGAGAATTCCGGCATCGTTGCGACTAATACATTCCAGGCGCGATTCCATCCCAACATGCCCATCCAATCGCCAAACGCGCTGTGGACGTACGGGGGATCGCTGCCGCCCAAGCTGTTGCAAGTGCGCTACGGCGAACCAGTTCTGATTCGCCAGTACAACAACTTGGCGCCCAATATTACGGCGAACAATGGATTCGGGCGCTATACGCTTACCACCCACGAACACAACGCCCACCATGGCGCGGAGAACGACGGCTTTACGGGAGCCTATTACTGGCCCGGCCAGTTCTACGACTACTACTATCCGTGGGTGCTAGCAGGATTCAGGACCATCAACACCGGGGCCACCGATCGTCGGGCCGGCGCTCCCGACGGAAGCGGCGGCATCACCAACGTTCCGGGTGATTACCGTGAGACCATGAGCACCCACTGGTTCCACGATCACATGTTCAGCTTCACCGCGCAGAACGTCTACAAGGGAATAGCCGCGATGAACAACATCTACAGCTCGCTGGATCGAGGGAACGAGGGAATCAATGATGGCGTAAACCTCCGCCTACCGAGCGGCACCACGAACGACTACGGCAACCTCGATTTTGACGTCAATCTCATGTTTGCCGACAAGGCGTTCGACTCCACAGGCCAGCTTACGGAGAACATCCTGGCCTTCGATGGTTTCCTGGGAGACGTGATGACGGTGAACCTGGCTTACCGGCCGTTCCTTAATGTGTACGCGCGCCGGTACCGGTTCCGCATGCTGAACGCCGCCGTGTCACGCTTCTTTGTGTTCGCGCTGGCCAACGCAGCGGGGAATGCGGTGAACTTTACGCAGATCGCCAATGACGGCAACTTGCTTCCGCAAACCGTGGTTCTGCAACAAACGGACCAAATGGGCATCGCGGAACGCTATGACATCGTCATTGACTTCACCGGCTATACGAGCGGTACCAAATTCCAGCTAGTAAACCTGCAACAGCACGTGAGCGGCGAGGAGCCCGGTCAAATCCTTACCTTGGCCCAGGCCCTCGGCACGGGTAACTGCGATCCGTGCGTCGGACCGTGCCTGCAGTTCAACGTCATAGGCCCGCCACCACAACAGGACCAGAGCGTTGATCCTTCCGGCATCAACAACCATGGCATTCCGCTGATCCCGAATCCAGTCATGCCGGCTTCCATTCGGACACGTCAGTTTGTGTTTGATAAGGGCGCTTCGCAAGATGACCCGAACCAAATCACCGCTTACCAGGGCACGGGCCGCTGGGGTATCGCTACCGAGAACACCGGCGGCACACGCAACCGCACGGGAGGATCGGCCCTCAGGGCGGACTTCGGACGCATCTCATCCCAGCCGTCCTACGGTACGGTAAGCGGCAAGTCCGAGATCTGGGTACTGACCAACGCCGGCAGTGACTGGGATCACCCGATCCATATCCACTTCGAGGAAGGCCAGATCCTTTCTCGGAGCGACGGACCTGTCTCGCCGGCGGAGCGCGGCCGCAAGGATGTGTATCGCCTGCATCCCGGCGGAACTGTCACCGTCCAGTTGCAATTCCGCGATTGGGGCGGCACGTTCATGGAGCACTGCCACAACACCATGCATGAGGACAATGCCATGTTGATGCGGTGGGATCTCGATACGGGTGCAGCTCCGTTCCTGACCCCGCTGCAGACACCGGTTCCGACGCCGCAGGGAGTTTCGTTCATTCAACCGTTCGAGATTCTCCCGAATGCGTAATCTGACTCCCCGGCGCCCGCTGAGGGTGGGTCCCGGGGACTCAAATCATAATTGGGACCTAAAGAAGGAGTGAATCGAAAACCAGGCAGGCCCGGGCGGCACGTCGCGATGCGATACGCTGCCGCCGGGGTTCTGCCGATTCTAGTTCTAAGTGCGGCGCAGAAAGAACAAAGGGTGTCCATCATGTTGCAGAAGAGTTGGGTAATCCTTATAGGAGTTTCAGCGCTTTTAATCGCAGCGCTCGCTGCTTTTCTGCCTCCTCGCGTGGCCGCCGATGGCTCAAAGATGTTCCCCAACACCGAACTCATCACCCAGGACGGCAAGACAGTCCATTTTTACGAGGATCTCATCAAGGGCAAGATTGTCGCCATAGACCTGATGTACACTACCTGCCAGTATGCCTGTCCGCTGGAGACCGCGCGGCTCGCCCAGGTGCAGAAAATTCTCGGCGACCGCGTGGGCAAGGATATCTTCTTTTACTCAATCACCATCGATCCCGAACACGACACGCCCGAGGTGCTTAAAGCCTACATGGAAAAATTTCACGTCGGGCCGGGCTGGACCTTCCTAACCGGCAAGAAGGAGGAGATCACGGCTCTCAGCAAGCGGATCGGGCTTTATTACGATCCCTCCGTGAACGCAGACGGGCACGTCGCTTACCTGCTGATCGGCAATGAGGAAACGGGCCAATGGCTGCGTAACTCCGCCGTGGACAATCCCAGTTTTCAGGCGAAGATGATTGGTGATTTCCTGGACAATTACAAGCACCTGAAGCCGGCAGAGCAGAACAGTTCCGTCGACTCGGGCCCGATGCACTTGAATCAGGGCCAGTATATCTTCGGACGAGATTGCATCGCTTGCCACACCATCGGCCATGGCGACGGGATCGGGCCGGACCTGCTCGGGGTGACCCGCACGCGCGACCCCAATTGGCTTGCCCGCATGATCCGAAAACCCGACCAGTTGCTGAACGAAAAAGACCCGATTGCGACCGCTCTCCGAAAGAAATACAACAATGTGCAAATGCCCAATGTCGGCCTCACGAATGAGGAGCTGGGCTACCTGATCAGTTATATTGAGGAACTTACGGCCGCTCAAGATAAAGAGGCTTCGGGAGACGCTAAGGTGGTGGTAACAAAGTCCGGCGACGGCAAGACGCAGCCCAACCGGTAATCAGGGCACGCGACGCCCCCAAATGTCGTGAACACCAGTAAAGGCTGCCACTCCGATGTTGTATTGGCCCGGGTTTGAATTCCGTTTCAGTTTGGATATGCCCAGGCTGCTGCCCCACATAGCGGCGCTTGAGGCATACCATGAAGCTGCTTCGAACCGGGTGCGTCCGCCGCAATGGCGGGAACGATTCTTGCCCGGCGAAGCGGAATCTCCGCCCGATTTGCCCGCCGGCGAGGAACCCAGCCAAAAGCAGATAGACATTCGCAAGGCACAGTTGCGGACCAGGAACGCGGACCGGGCCCGAGCTTGGGTAAAACAACGCTTCGTTCCCGGTAGCCCGCCGGTCTCCCTGGCCGATATACTGTCAATGCACAGCATCGTCGCGGATGAGTCCGGCGTTCGCTACAACACCCCGGGCACCCTGAGGCATTCCGGTTTTCGTGTGAGCGTAGGCAGACCGCTGGTGGGCGGCATTCACTTTGGAGCGCCGGAAAACCAGCTGCCCCGGCTCATGGGCGAGTACATTCAAGTCGTGAACAGCAAGGACTTGGCCGGGTTGCCTGCGGTCATCCACGCGCTGGTGGCCCACTTTTTCTTTACCACCATACATCCTCTGGAAGACGGAAACGGACGAGTATCGCGGCTGGTTGCAGCCGGAATTCTCTTTCAGCGGGGATACAACGGCCACGGTTTTTACGCGCTCTCAAATTATTTCTACGACAACGACATCGAATACCATCGCTTTCTTCACCACTGCTGGCAGCAACCTCTCCCTTTCGATCTGACGCCGTTTGTGGCTTTCGGCATCGAAGGGATGGTGTTGGAGCTTCAGGGCATCAAAAGTTTCATCAAGATAAAATTGAATCGCAGCGTAGACAAGGAAACGTTGGCGCCAGTCAGCAGGAAGAGGCGGAGTGCGCGCCTGCCGGCCTTTGGCATGGGTCCATCAAGGTAGCGAAGCCTTGCGTGCGAGGGTCGCTAAGGTGATATCTTTTATCTCCTAGTTGCAGACTGACTGGAGCCGTCGTGAGGCGAACGATCTTGAATCGCATTCCAACTTTGTTCCTTGTGCTGGGGTTGATGCTACCACCGGCAGTGATGGTCAATCAGGCTGCAAAAAGCTCTGGCATCGTGGCGACGATTTCTCCCGCCAATCCCATCGTGGGCGTGACGACCGTCAGCATTACAGGGACGGCGAGTGCGGGAGCCACGGTGACCGACACCTCGACCTTTCCCGATGGGACTGGCCACTTATTCTTCATGAAGGCCGACAGCAACGGTAAATATGTGGACGGTCCGTTCATGCTGCGGCAACTCGGTACCTTCCATGATGTTTTGCAGGACCGCGCGACGGGTGCTTCGACTAACTTCTCCTATGCCGGGATCGGAGATTTCAGCGTGGCCGTCGATCCCGCGAGCCGGCAAGCTGCCAAGGGGCAGACAGTGAACTTCAGTGTGACGTTCACCAGCATGGCTGGGTTCGAGGGAAGTGTCGTTCCGGCAGCGCTGCACTGGTCAGACATTCCCGGAGCAACGGCATGGTGGTCCGAGCCGTCAGTCTTCGTCCCATCGAGACTCTCGGCCTCAGCTAAATTAATGGTCCGCACTTCGGCCGACACGCCGGCTGGAACATACGACAACATCATCGTGCAGGGTTCGAATGGGTCGGTAACTCACGCAGCTCCAGGAAAGCTCAGCCTGAAAGTGAACTAGCCCGTTTCATTTTTGCAGATAAAACAGGCCCCGGTCCATCTGAAGATCGACGCCGCGAAATGCCTCCGTCAAGCCCTCCAGTAGATCGGTTGCCAGCACAGTGTTTTCATGGAGTGCGTCGCGGACAATATCAGCCGCTAGTCCATGGAGATATACGGCCGCTGCTACGTTCATGTCATTGAGAAACGCAGACGCTTTGCCGGAATTTCCTTGAAGCTGCTCCTCGACGTCCTTCGCGTGAGAATCCAATTCGGATGCGCTGGTCCTCTCCGCCATGGGAAGCTGACTTCCTGCATGTCTGGCCAGCGCCGCGCCAATCATGCCGGAAAGCACGTCACCCGATCCGGCCTTGGACAGCGCGGAATTTCCGGTCATGTTGAGCCACGTTTCACCAGATTCACCTGCCACGACAGTTCTCCATCCTTGGAGTACCACGCAGGAGCCAGTTTCGTTCGAGAGACGCCGCGCTACTTCCCGCCCGTCTGTCTGAATGTCGCTGGTTGAACCGCCAGTGAGCCGCGCCGCTTGTCCGGGACGAGGTGCAAGAACGCGGAACGGGACCGCATCGCCGTGGCGCTTGAGCTGATCGTAGTGACCCTCAAATGCATTCAAGCCGTCAGCGTCCAGCACCAGAGGCTGCCGACAGCGCTCTACTAATTGCCGCACAAGTCTTGTCGTCTCAGGGTTGCAGGAAAGTCCCGGCCCAAGAACAATCACATCCTTTCCGACCATTAGAGACTCCAGCTGCTCGCTGGTCTCCATCGCAATAGTGCCGTCTTCTGTTTCCTTGAGACCCTCGGTCATCATCTCCGGAGCGAAGCTCGCTACCGTTCCCTGAATTGACTTGGGACAAGCAACCGTCACCAAACCGGCGCCCGTGCGTAACGCCGCCATTCCCGCAAGGCCCGCAGCTCCAGCCTTGCCTAGCGATCCCGCGATCACCAGCACATGGCCGAATTGTCCTTTGTGAGCGTCAGGCAATCGGGGAGGAAAAGTAATTCCTACCTCCTGGCCCGTGATGACCCCCAAGCCGGTGCTGTTGGGAACGAGAACAGGTTGGACGCCGAGCTCGCTGACGGCAATCGGGCCGGCAGTAAGCTCTCCGAAAACATGGGCCGGTTTCGGAGCAATGAAAGTGATGATGCCGTGCGCAAATACCACATCATCGCCGCTTTCGTGGGCCGGGCTCATGCTGTCTGCGTCAACGCCGGAGGGCACATCTACGGAGACGATTGTTCCGAAAGCGTCATTGATGGCTTCCGCGGCTTTCGCAGCAACACCTATTAGCGGAGGTTTAAAGACTCTGTCCGCAATGGCATCGATAATTAGGTCAGCGCCAAACGCCTCTTTAACGGCTTCTGTATCGAAGTCCGATTCGTCTGCAATCCAAATTGGCTGAAGGTTCAGGCGGGAGCACATAGCTGTCGCATCGGCGCATAGTTCGCCTACTTCTTTGGCCAGAATAATTACAATCGTGTGCGTGGCAATTTTCCGCAGGTTTTCTGCCGCCACCAGACCGACTTCGCCGTTCTTGCCTTTGCCGCATACCACGCAGACAGACTGGAAATTGAAATGGGCTAGGCAAAACTGGGTCACGGCGTGGCCAGCCCGATGCGTGAGAATCAATGAGGACATCTCTGCCCGGTTGATTGCTTCGCGCTCCGCCTGGAGCACTTCTTCGGTGGTTAGAATTCTCATGAGAAAACCGACAGAAGCCTCTTACGTCGCTCGAATTCTACCTGTTGATCGAGTACCGGCCATAAAGTTGTGATGGGGTTGCGAAAAGGCATTGGGTATGACCTGGGACCTCTATCGGAAGACAAAGTATTCGTCAGGACGAATCCGAATCACCTTCGTCATCGCACGAAACGGCACGACAATCCCCAATAACTTGTCAGCAAAATCGGGAAAGAGCGGAGGACGGAGAACTGTTAGCACCCTTTCTGGGAAAAAGCCCGGGGCTCGCCCTCTCGTCTCCGAAAGTGTCCTAGCTTCTCGCACAATACAAGGAACGTGAGAAAACCCCGCTTTCATCATCCGGTAAACTCTGTGATATCCGCTTACCAGAAAACACCGCTCGCCAAACTGCGAAACCTCCACGATATTTGGCCTTCCACTTATCAGCAAACTGACGGCGAACGGTCCGTCTTGCTCTTGCTGGCCGCACTCAACACCTTTAACTTGCAGCGTCGGGTTGATGCCCGTGATCGTGATGGACTTCTGCGATTCATCGACGTCCAAGCCGAAGGAGGTCCCTTGCCTCTCCGAAAAGCACAGCTTTATGCCAGATAGCAAGCGCGACGGGCTCAAGTCAGGAGGGCCTAAGCTTTCCGCATAAGCCACGTCCAGGTTGGACTGCAAGGGGATCAGCTTCGATATTTCCATCCACTTAGGGGTCCAAGTGCCCGCCGGATATATCTGCTTGCAATCCGGCCGTCTCATCAGCTTCTCAATTTCAGCGATAGCTTCGCCATCCGTTATCGGCAGCGCGGCAGACATCTGGTCAACCAACGGAGGAAGGGCCTTAATCCGCTCCTCCGCCTTAGCTCGCTTCTGCAACAATTCCTCGACGAGTCTCGCCTCAAGACCTTTGCCCTCTAAGAACTGCCGTGCTTCACTCTGGTCATAGTAGCCGAGCAAAACCGCATGGTTCCTTCTTCCAGGAGGCGTCGCCCGCTGGCTCTCAGACTCGCCCACAGCTAGAGTCCGCCGCTTGTCTACCACTCGAATTGCCGGGTCTTTCTTTTTTTTCATGTGGATTCCTATGAACCTGGGGCCCTACTGTTTACCTCAACGAGTGCCGCTTTTCAACTCTGGCAGAGTCACGGAGTAGGCCTGGGTTCGTACGGATGGTTTTCGCCCTATTGCATTCGGTCACGCTGTTACGCCCGAGGCAATTCCTCATCTGATATGTAGGATGATTCCGCACTGCTTCATCGGAGAAGTACGTGTATTCTTGCCTGGTGGCCGTGGGTTTTCGATCCACGGCCCTCGAATTACCTGAAATGGTCGTCAACAGACCACCTGCTCACGAGGCAGGCGCTCCCCTCTCCTTTGCGGCCTCTTTCTTGGCAGGCGAGCATGCCAACTGAACTACACCCCTCGCAAACCTCGGCCACCATTCGACCCGAAAACGTTCGGATTAGTACCCCCGGGAGTCGGCTTGTCGAACACGATTTCCGGATTGCTCCTGGATCACTGGTAAGAACGAAGTAATCCCCTGAGGTCAAAAAAGACAGCCCGGCGTCCAAAAGGCCTGATTCCAGAGCGTCCGCAACCTGTTGATTCTAGTGGACTGGAGTTGGCCGTCTGAAGCGTCTCAGAAGGTACAGGTTTCTGACCAGTTGGTCTGGACTTTGCTCTTCATTTCCTTCGCACCGAGGAATCCTAGGTAGACCAGCACAGCCGAAATGTTCATTGACGCGAGTTTTCATGCCCAAGCAAATCGATTCGCTAACTGATAATGCGAATCGCGCGATAGCTTCCAACCCGAAGTCGCCGACCTTTTGCGGAAAGTGCGGCAATCTACTTTTTGTCGGTGAAACGCAATCTCTCACCACATC
>Ga0307479_10005219_pt1 | contig 11902 bp, 7 predicted proteins | sample atmos_gasesECM4C_FD_203743 | JGI IMG/M metagenome (GOLD analysis project Ga0307479, IMG submission 203743) | Hardwood forest soil microbial communities from Morgan-Monroe State Forest, Indiana, United States - atmos_gasesECM4C_515 | ecosystem: Environmental > Terrestrial > Soil > Temperate... | reverse complement strand
CAGTCCTCGAATTTGAGCGCGACGTGCTGGCTGGCGCCGGCGCGGCGGTCGTAACCGCCAGGAATAGTGAGGACGTCAAGACTCGTCTACTATCAGAGCCTGTGGACGCGGTCATCATGAGCGGTAAAATGCCAGGCGAATGGAACGCCAGGGAATCCTATACTTGGGTGAAAACCAATTGCCCCGGGATGGAAAGCCACGTGTTGTTCACCTTCTCGAACGCAATGGACCAGAACGACGCGCGCAGTTTCCTCGGGGAAAACAACGTCCCCTACCTGGTGAAACCGTTCGAAGTGGCCGAACTGATCGCGCAGACCCGGCGCCTGCTGCACAAAGCGCAAGCCGCGGGCGCGGGAGCAGATTAGAACATTCTCTCTCGGCGTTACGCGATAATCGACCCGGAAACGCACAGCCGTCCACACCCTTCCTCCATCCTCCTTGCGCTAAACTACTGACAAACCCATGTCGCAATTCGTCCACCTGCACCTCCACACCGACTATTCCCTGCTCGACGGCGCCTGTGACGTAGAAAAGCTTTGCCAGCGCGTCCAGGAACTGGGCATGCCAGCCGTCGCCATGACCGACCACGGCAACATTTTTGGCGCCGTACATTTTGTCAACGCCGCCCACAAGCACGGCATAAAGCCGATCGTCGGGTGCGAACTCTACGTCTGCAAAAAGGACGACCACAACATCGAGCGCACACCGCCGGAGGGCGACACCTACAATCACCTGCTGGTGCTGGCCGAAAACGAAGAAGGCTACCGCAACCTGGTCAAGATCACCTCGGAAGCCTCGCTGCACGGTTTCTACTACAAGCCTCGCATCAGCAAGAAATTTCTGGCCGAGCACTCGCGGGGCCTGATCGGTCTTTCCGGATGCCTCAAAGGCGAAGTCGCGGAGCGCCTGATGGAGAGCAACTACGACGCTGCCCGGACAGCAGCCGGCGGCTTTGCCGACATCTTCGGCAAGGAGAATTTTTACCTGGAGATTCAGGACCAGGGCCTGGAGATGGAACACCGCATTCATCCCGGCCTCTTCCGTCTGGAAAAAGATCTGGGCCTGCCGCTGGTGGCCACGAACGACAGCCACTACCTGTGCGAGGACGACGCCCACGCGCAAGACGTCATGGTCTGTATTCAGACCGCCAAGTCGATTCGCGACACCGCGCGCATGAAATTCGAGGGCACGCAGTTTTTCGTCAAGAACCACGACGAAATGTACCGCGTGTTCAAAGACTCCCCAGAAGTCCTGACCCGCACGCTCGCCATTGCCGAACGCTGCAGCCTGCGGCTCGAAAAAGTCGCGACGCCGTTCCCACAGTTTGAAGTTCCGCCGGGGTACACCATCGACAGCTACTTCGTGCACGCGACCCGGGAAGGCTTCGCCCGCCGCATGGAGACGCTGCGGCCGCTCGAGGAGCAAGGGAAACTGAAGCATCCGCTCACCGATTACGAGCAGCGCCTGGAGCGCGAACTCGCCATCATCCAGCAGATGAAATTCCCCGGCTACTTCCTGATCGTCTGGGACTTCATCCGTTACGCCAAGGAGAGAGACATTCCGGTAGGTCCCGGCCGCGGATCGGCAGCCGGTTCGCTTGTCTCCTACGCGCTCGGCATTACCGATCTTGATCCTCTGCAGCACGAATTGCTCTTTGAGCGCTTCCTGAATCCCGAGCGCGTGTCCATGCCTGACATCGACATTGACTTCTGCATGAACCGTCGCGGCGAGGTCATCAACTACGTCACCCAGAAATACGGCCGCGACAACGTAGCCCAGATCATCACTTTCGGCACCATGGCCGCCAAGGCGGCGATCAAAGACGTCGGCCGCGCCATGGACATCCCCTACGCCGACGTCGACCGCATCGCCAAAATGGTTCCCACCCAGCTCAACATCACGCTGGAGCAGGCCATCGAAGACTCGGCGCAACTGCGAGAGGCGATCGAGAAAGACGGGCAAATACGCGAGTTGTTCGAAACCGCCAAAAAGCTCGAAGGCCTGGTGCGCAACTCCGGAGTTCACGCCGCCGGGGTGGTGATTTCTCCGCGCCCGCTCACAGAACTTGTCCCGCTGCATAAGACCAAGAACGACGAAATCGTCACTGCCTTCGACATGGTTGCCATCGAAAAGATGGGTCTGTTGAAGATGGACTTCCTCGGCCTGACCACGCTCACGATTCTCACCGACGCCCTGAAACTGATCGCACAAACGCGCGGCAAGGCGATCACGCTCGAAGAGATTCCGCTGGAAGATAGTGAAACCTACATGAAGGTCTTCCACAAAGGATTGACCTCCGGCGTCTTCCAGTTTGAATCGCATGGCATGCGCGATGTGCTGCGTAAATATCAGCCGAATTCGATCGAGGATCTCACGGCTCTCAACGCTCTTTACCGCCCCGGGCCGATCCAGGGCGGCATGATCGATGACTTCGTTGACCGCAAACATGGACGCAAAAAGGTCGAGTACGAACTGCCGGAGTTGCAGGAGATTCTCGAGGAAACTCTGGGCGTGATCGTCTACCAGGAGCAGGTCATGCAAATCGCGAATCGGCTGGCTGGCTACTCCCTGGGCGAAGCCGACCTGCTGCGCCGCGCCATGGGCAAGAAAAAGGCCGAGGAAATGGCGCAGCAGCGCGAGCGCTTCATCGAAGGCGCTGCGCAGCGAAAATATCCTCCGAAAAAGATCGAGAAAATCTTCGATCTCATGGCGCAGTTCGCCGGATACGGCTTCAACAAGTCGCACTCCGCCGCCTACGCTCTGCTCGCATATCACACGGCGTATTTGAAGACGCATTATCCGGTGGAGTTCATGGCGGCGCTGTTGACATCGGTCACCAGCTCTACCGATGACGTGGTGAAGTACATCAACGAATGCCGCGAGATGGGAATTGCCGTCGATGCTCCCGACATCAACGTTTCCGACGCCAACTTCACTCCTCACGGCGAGTCGATCCGCTTTGGCCTCGCTGCGGTGAAGAATGTGGGTGGCAACGCCATTGAATCCATCGTGGCTGCGCGCAAGAAGCTCGGCCGCTTCAAATCCATCTTCGAATTCTGCGAGCATGTCGATTTGCGCCTGCTGAACAAGCGTGTACTCGAATCGCTGGTCAAGAGCGGCGCCATGGATTCTCTCGGGCGCCGCGCCCAGCTCATGGCTGTGCTCGACAAGGCCATGGAGCAGGCGCAAAAAGCCCAGCGCGACGCCGAATCCGGTCAGCATGGCCTGTTTGGAGTCTTTCAGCAGGAAGAAGCCGCGACCCAGAATGACAAGTTGCCGAACGTCCCCGACTGGGACGAGCACGCGCGTCTCAGTGCCGAGAAAGAGATTTTGGGTTTCTTCATCAGTGGCCATCCCCTGCAAAAATATAAAGACAAGCTCACCGACCTGCAGGCCCTGAGCACTGAAGAAATCGCCTCCAGGAAGAACTCGACGGGCAAAGATGAAACCATCGTCACGGCCGGCATCATCAGCAACGTGCGCGTGCTCAAATCGAAGCGAGGCGACTTTTACGCGCAAGCCACACTCGAAGATATGGCCGGCTCCATCGACCTGATCGTCTTTCCCGAGGCCTACAAACGCATTGGCGAGAAGGTCAAGCTCGAGGTTCCCGTGCTCGTGAAAGCGGGCGTACGCATCGAAGAAGGAGCCAATCCCAAAATCACCGCCGCCGAGATCATGGCGCTCGAAGACGCCAAGGTTCCGCTCCCGCGCGCCATCCGCATTCGCATCCCGATCGAGGCGTCTGGCGAGAACACCGTCGACGATCTGCATGCCTTATTTCTGGAGCGTAAAGGAGAGGCCAGAGTGTTGTTCGACGTGGAACGGCGGGACGATTTCATGGTGGTGATGGAGGCGGACGGCTATAATGTTCTACCGGACCGTTCCTTCATCGCCCGCGTCGAGCAGTTGTGCGGGCGCGGGAGCGTCCGCATCATCAACTGATTCCGAACATGGCAGCCACCGAGAAAGCGCAGCAGGAATTAGAGCAGATCGAGCGCATGGTCGCCGAGATGGATTCGCCCGGCGCCGACGACGAAACCCGCCGCCAAATCGAGAAACTGCAAGAGCGCATCGAGATGCTGCGCCGGGACATGAACGCACCGCCTACGGCCTGGCAGAAGGCCGAACTGGCACGGCATCCGCAGCGCCCGCAGTCGCTGGACTACATCGAGCGCGTCTTCACTGACTTTAGCGAGGTTCACGGGGATCGCTGCTTCGGCGATGACGCTGCCATCATCTGTGGCATGGCCCGATTCCACGGCGACGAAGTGCTGGTGGTGGGCACACAAAAGGGACGCGACATGAAGCAGCGCGTCTTTCGCAACTTCGGCACCCCCCATCCGGAGGGCTACCGCAAGGCCATCCGCATCATGCAGATCGCGGAAAAGTTCCGCCGCCCGATCTTCACTCTCGTCGACACTGACGGCGCCTACCCCGGCATCCATGCGGAAGAACGCGGGCAGGCCGAGGCCATCGCCTACAACCTGCGCGAGATGGCTCGCTTGAAAGTCCCCATCATCGCCACTGTCATCGGCGTGGGCGGCAGTGGCGGCGCTCTGGCCATCGCCGTCGCGGACCGCGTGCTCATGATGGAGAACTCGATTTACTCCGTCATCTCGCCCGAGGGTTGCGCCGCCATCATGTGGCGCGATGCGACCAAGAAAGAACTCGCCGCCGAAGCCATGCGCATCACGGCTACCGATCTGCAAGAGCTCGGGTGTATTGATGACATCGTGCCCGAACCGGAAGGCGGGGCCCACCGCGACCACGAGGCCGCCGCCAACCTGCTTGACGCGAGCCTACAGAAGCAGTATGCCGCGCTGAAGAAGATCCCCCCTTCCGAATTAGTCGTGTCACGATATAATAAGTTTCGTAACATCGCCCAGTTCTTTAAGACTGAAGGGTAAGCGCTCGATCCTCCCCCGTTCAAAGCCAGGTTCCCTTGCGCGCCCAGCGGGCGATTTGCGACGCCATGATCGTAGTGCCGCCGTATAATAGAGTGTTTTCCCCGCTGCAACCTACAAATCAGGGCGACTGGGTTCCGCCCGCTTCGTGAAGGAAGGTGTTGGGATGGCCACTACAGATGTCGTGCCCCGCGGATCGACCGGAGGCGTGGGGCACAAGCGCGTAGTCAACGACATGAGTATCCAGGTCGCGACCGTCAACGGTTCCGGCTCGCAAAGCTCAAACACGGTTCTTCTCCGCAGCATTTTCCAGATGGGCGTGCCGGTTTCGGGCAAGAACATGTTCCCGTCGAACATCGCAGGTCTGCCCACCTGGTACACCATCCGAGCCAACAAGAATGGCTACATCGGCCGCAAGAAGGAAATTGACTTTCTGGTTGCGATGAATCCGGAGACAGCCCAGGAAGACACCCTGTCTCTGGCGCCGGGCGCTTCCGTGCTTTACGACGAACCCCTCGCCCTGCACAAACTGCGTGATGATCTGATCTTCTATTCGGTCCCTTACGACAAACTGGTCGCCGCGGTGTGCCCCGAGGCCAAGTTGCGCAAGTTAGTCAAGAACATGGTGTACGTTGGAGTCGTCGCCAACTTGCTCACGATCGAGATGTCCGAAGTCGAGATCGCCATCCGGAAGCAGTTCGCGAAAAAGGCGAAAGCGGCCAATCTGAACCTGGCCGCCGCGCAGGCCGGCTTCGACTACGCCAAGGCCAATCTGCAAAAACGCGGCGTCTTCTACATCGAGCGCATGAACAAGACCGCGGGCAAGATCATCATCGACGGCAATTCCGCCGCCGCACTGGGCTGCATGTTCGCAGGATGTACCGTGGTCACCTGGTATCCGATCACGCCGTCGTCATCGCTGGTCGAGACCATGATCGAGTACATGAAGGAATACCGCATCGGCCCCGATGGCAAGGCGACATTCGCAATCGTTCAAGCCGAGGATGAACTCGCCGCCATCGGTATGGTCATCGGCGCAGGCTGGGCGGGCGCGCGCAGCATGACCGCAACGGCTGGGCCCGGCATCTCTCTGATGTCCGAATTCGCCGGACTCGCCTACTACGTCGAAGTTCCCGGAGTCATTTGGGACATCCAGCGGGTCGGCCCCTCGACCGGCCTGCCTACGCGCACTTCGCAGGGAGACATCCTCTCGACCGCATTCCTCTCGCATGGCGACACGAAGAACATCATGCTGCTTCCCTGCTCTGCCGAAGAATGCTTCACCATGGCGACCGACGCCTTCAACCTGGCCGAGCAGTTCCAGACGCTGGTCTTCGTCATGTCCGATCTCGATCTCGGCATGAACAATTGGATGGCCGATCCGTTCCCCTATCCCAGCACCCCGATCAAACGCGGCAAGGTTCTCAGCAAGGAGGATCTCGACCGCCTGGGCGGTTTCGCCCGCTACAAAGACGTCGACGGCGACGGCATCGGCTACCGCACGCTGCCCGGCACTTCGCACCCCGCAGCGGCTTACTTCGCTCGCGGGAGCGGCCATAACGAAAAAGCGCAATACAGCGAGCGCGCCGACGACTTCGAGAACAATATGGAGCGCCTGAACCGCAAGTTTGAGACTGCGCGCTCCTTCGTTCCGCGGCCCGAGATCACCAAGGGGAACAAAGCGAAAATCGGAATCATCGGCTACGGCACTTCGCACTGGGGCATCACCGAAAGCCGCGATCAGCTCCGCGATGAGTATGCCATCGAGACGGATTATCTGCGTCTGCGCGCCTACCCCTTCACCCGCGAGGTACACGAGTTCATCGAGCAGCACGAGCACGTGTACGTTGTGGAACAGAATCGCGACGCCCAGATGCTCAGCCTGCTCAAGCTCGACCTGAAACCGGAACTCATCGTACGCTTGCGCAGCATCTCCCACATCACCGGACTCCCGCTCGACGCGCGGTCCATTACCGACGAACTGACCAGTATGGAGGGCAAGTAGATGTCGACCATCACCGTTGAGCCCGGCGCAGCCGCGCCCGGCCCCAAGACGAACCGCATCGGCCTCACCGTCATCGACTACAAGGGCGGCAAAACCACGCTGTGCGCCGGTTGCGGCCACAATGCCATTTCCGAGCGCATCATCGAGGCCATGTTCGAGATGGGCGTTGAGCCCGAGTTCGTGATCAAGCCCAGCGGAATTGGATGCTCGTCGAAGACGCCGGCTTATTTTCTGACGCGTTCGCACAGCTTCAACGCCGTGCATGGCCGCATGCCATCGGTCGCCACGGGAGCACTGCTGGCGAATCGCAAGCTGATCTGCATCGGCGTCAGCGGCGACGGCGACACCGCCTCGATCGGCATCGGTCAGTTCGTTCATCTCATGCGCCGGAATCTGCCCATCATCTACATCATCGAAGACAACGGTGTCTACGGCCTCACCAAGGGCCAGTTCTCAGCCACTGCCGACCTCGGCTCCAAGCTGAAGACGGGCGTGGTGAACGACCTCCCGCCCATCGACACCTGCGCCCTCGCCATTCAACTCGGCGCCACCTTTGTCGGCCGCTCGTTCTCGGGCGACAAGCGCCAGCTCAGCGCCATGCTGAAAGCTTCCATCGCGCACAAGGGTACAGTCATGCTCGACGTGGTTTCTCCCTGCGTCACCTTCAACGATCACGAGGGCTCGACCAAGTCCTACAAATATGTGAAGGAGCACGAGGAGATTCTGCAGGACGTCAGTTTCGTCCCTGCCTTCGAGGACATTAACGTCGAGTACGACGCCGGCTCAACAGTCGAAGTCACCATGCATGACGGATCCCGGCTGCACTTGCGCAAGCTGGAAGAGGCCTACGATCCTACCGACAAGATCCGCGCCATGACCCGCCTTACCGAGGCCCACGACAAGGGCGAAGTGTTGACCGGGGTGTTTTACGTGAATCCGAAGGCGCCCAACTTCATCGACATGCTGAACGTCGTCGATCAGCCCTTGGCTACGCTGCCGGATTCAGTGACGCGCCCGGGCAAGGAAGTCCTCGACGCTGTAATGGAAGAGTTGCGCTGAAAGGAATTGCGGGTGCCCCATCCTAATTTCGCCGTACTTTGGCGAGACTAGGTGGGGATTTTTTGCTTCTTGGCAAGCTGCGATTTCGACTAAGCGCTCTTCAGACGCGGCTCGCCGCTGTGTTCGGGGTTCTGCCCCGGCTCGGGAAAATCGGAATCCGCATCCTTCAACATGGGATCCTGATCCCGATGCCCAAGCTGTTCCTGCATCCCTATATTTCCGGGAATTTTGTGATCTTCAGACTCCATAGCGCCTTTCGCAGTGTCCTGATCCGGCTTGCTGTCTGGCATGAGTCCACCTCGTACCTATGACTAGAATTTGTAACGCTCGAGCGGGATGGTCCATCCAGATACGAGCCGCCCCCTCGCCAGTCACTTTATCACTGGAACTTTCGGGCGAGAATAGTTATAAACTTGGATAACAGATCGGATCGAGGATAGAGTCGAGGTAACGGTATATGACGCGGTTGATTTCTTTTCTGCTGCTGTTCGTGCTACCCAGTGCGTTTGCCTGGGCGGATTCGGCGCGGGCTTCTGTCACCTCAGTGAAGGCCACGCATACCCAGGTCCACCGTCACCACGCCCACAAGGCTACCAGACATCACACGCCTAAGCGCCACCGCGCCGAAGTCTAGGCGGCCTGCCAAAACGCGCACCTCCGCGCGCTCATCGCACGCGGTTGCGGGTCATCGACTCACCGTCGAAACCCCCAGCTTATGCAGCCGCTCCCGCGCCTGCAGCGCTTCCGGAGAGCGCGGATAACGCTGGACCAGGTGCTTCAACTCGCTGACGCCGTCATCCTGTTTCCCGAGTTCGAGCAGCGCGAATCCCTTTTTTAACTGTGCGGAGGCGGCCTTGTTCCCGCTGGGAAAGTTCTGCAGTACTTGATCGTAGCTCTGCACCGCCTGCTGATAGTTTGCCTGTTTGAACTGGATCTCCCCCAAGTAGAAGTAGGAATTCCCGGCGAGATCAGTGTTGGGATAGAACTTGACGTAATCGGAGAACTCCTGCAGCGCCAAGTCACTCTTGCCCCCGGTGTAGTCCCGGAGCCCGTTGTTGTAGAGCACATCCGGAGGCGGAGCGTTCTTAGCAGCATCCTGCGCCGCTGTTTGCTGCGCCTGCTGGGCGGCCAGACTTTGCTGTGACGCCTGCATGTCTTCGAGCTGCTTGCTCACCTTGGCTAGCCGCGCCTTGAGCTCGTCCATGGTGTCGTTGAGCGCCTGAATCTGGCCTGAAAGTTGGTCGGACTTCGTGCCCGCGTCGGTCTGCTGCTTTTGCAGTGCGGTTTGCAGCGAGTTGAGTGCCCCCACCGCCTTGTTGATCGCGTCCGTATCCTGCTCAATCAGGTTTTTCATCACGCCCATGCGCTCGTCGAAACTGCGTTGCATGGCGGTCATTTGCTCCTGCAGTTGCTGCACCTGGGTCTGCAACTGGACCATGTCTTTGTTAACGCCCCAAGCTGGAGCAACTCCCACGCAAAGGACCAAAAGCGAAGCGAACAATGAGGAAATAGGGTTTAGTTTCATAAAGGATTCCCTGAAAACAGACAATGTGTATGCCTCGAACTTAGATGCCATGATTGTCCCACAAGGTAGGGCGATTTCCACAGAGATAAGGGTATCTTGGAACCGGAAGATTCAACGGGAGCCACAGTCGAGAAATTCCCTGCTCGTTTGCGGGCCGGCACCCGCGCCCTCCGCGGACAAAAGGTGGGGACGCCGGCTCGGCGTCCCCTCCAATCTCACTTCTGATAAAGCAGGTGCCCACGGCGATTCTGCTGCCAGCAAGCTTCATTGCTCTCGGTGCAGAAGGGTTTCTCTTTGCCGTAGCTGATGGTCTTGATCCGGCTCGCGCTAATGCCAGCCGTCGTCAGCTCGTTCTTCACTGCGCTCGCCCGCTGGTCGCCCAGAGCCAGGTTGTACTCCGTCGAGCCACGTTCGTCGCAGTGTCCCTCAATCGTGAAGTTGATATTGGGATGCTGCGTCAAGAACGTCATATCCGACTGTATGGAACTACGCTGGTCGGCGCGAATATCAGACTTGTCATAATCAAAGTAGATATCTTTGACGTTCTGGCTGAACAAGTCCTCGTCCGTAACCGACGGGGTCGGGGGTGGAGGTGGTGGCGGCGCTTGCGTGACGGTCAGCCGCGCGGTGGCCTCTTGCGTCCCGCCTGAACCTTTTGCCGTCAGGTGATACGTCGTGGAATCGCTGGGCGAGACGCTCTGCGACCCGTTGGGCTGAACTGCACCAATGCCGTCGATGGAAACGTCAGTGGCATTTGTGGTCTGCCACGTGAGTGACGCCGACTGTCCCGCCTGGATGCCGGTAGGGCTCACGGCAATCGAAGCCGTGGGGGCCGGCGGTGGCGGCGGGGGTGGGGGCGGCGGCGGGGCCGCTTTCTTCTTGCACGCGCCGAGTGCCAAAAGTGCGCTGAGTGCAACTATCGTTAACAGCCATTTGGTGCTTTTTTGCTTCACTTTCATCCTCCTGCGACCTCAAAGCGTTGCTTCGGGTCAGACGAAGCGTATTTACTATTTCCAACTCCAATTGGGTTGCGTATTATGCCCGGTAAACGTCAGCTGCTGGACCTTGGTTCCGTCCGCCAGCATGCTCCAGATTTCCAGGTTGCCCGATCGATTCGATTGGAACACTATATGCCGACCATCGGGCGACCATGACGGAAAATCATTCCGGCCACCGTCGTGCGTGAGCTGCACCCACTGCTTGCTGGCGATGTCCATCAGGTAAATGTCCGACGCTCCTGGCTCGCCGGGGCCATATTTCCGCACCCAGGCGAAGGAGAGAAACTGCCCGTTCGGGGACCAGTTGGGCGAAACGGCATAGCCCTGATCCGTCATGCGCTGTTGGTTCGTGCCGTCGGCCTCCATGGTATAGATCTGCGGCAGCCCCGTGCGACCGCTGACGAAAGCGATCTGCGCATTCGTCTTGCGGTTCCACACCGGCGAGACATCCGGCCCTTTGGCCGTGGTCATGCGCCGCAGATTTGCCCCGGATGCGTCCGCCACATAAATCTCAGGTTCGCCTCCGCGCGACGAGGAAAACGCCAGCTTCGTTCCATCGCCCGACCACCCCGGCGACAGGTTCGTTCCACCCATGTGCGGAAAACTCACCACACGGGCCAAGTCGAGCGAGTACATCATGATCTCCCAGCCGGTTTTGGTCAGGGCACTGAAAGCAATCCGCGACCCGTCCGGTGAAATTCGCGGCGAAAGCGCAATCGATCCCAGATGTGTGAGCTGGTGCTGGTTCGAGCCATCATAGTCCATGGCCCAGATTTCTTTGTGTCCGCTCCGGTCACTGACGAAATAGATCTGGCTCTCGGCAATTCCAGCGATGCCGCCGCCCAGCCGGAAAATGATCTCATCGGCAAACTTGTGCGCCATCACCCGGGCCGCGGCGTCGCTCGCTGTGTCCGTGTACTCCTTGCCCAGCACTTGTGGGCTCTGGGTGTTCTTCACGTCATACAGCCAGCCCTGCACCTTAAGCCGGCCGGAATCCACGCCCAGGTTTCCGAACGCCAGCATGGCGGCGTTGGGAGGAGGCGCATTCCACGCCAGAAAATTCACCTCCGGCGGCTGCCCCGGAGTTTGCAGCGGATAGAAACTCTTCGACACCAGTTCGAGCACGCCGGAAACATCCAGATCGTTCCACAGCGTATCATTGAAGGTCTTCAGAAGGGCAGTGTCCTGCGGATCTCCGGTCGACGGCTTGAAGTCGGGAACTGCCAACCGGACCTTATCCATGCCCAGGCTGGTACCAGTTTTGACCCAATCCTGAGCCAGAACGGCCGATGAAAGGAGGCCGAACGCGCAGAGAACAATAACGCACGCTCGTGTGAAACCCTGAAATCTATTGGACTGCCGCCCGGGGGTCGGTCTTTCGTCTGGGCCCATCCGCTTTTCGGACGAA
>Ga0307479_10005218_pt1 | contig 11902 bp, 11 predicted proteins | sample atmos_gasesECM4C_FD_203743 | JGI IMG/M metagenome (GOLD analysis project Ga0307479, IMG submission 203743) | Hardwood forest soil microbial communities from Morgan-Monroe State Forest, Indiana, United States - atmos_gasesECM4C_515 | ecosystem: Environmental > Terrestrial > Soil > Temperate... | reverse complement strand
AAGAACGCCAGTCGGGCCTCAAAATTGAAGTGCCTGGAGCGCCGGGAGTGCTCGAGGAGCGCGCATGCTGTGCCAACGCTGTCAAGGCGAGGACCGGAGCCACGGCGGGCCGCAGCGTCTCGGGGCCGGGTGTCGGCCCCTGACGTGCGAACGCTGTGGCGCGGCGATCCTGACCGTGGCGGGCGTGGCGGTGGGCGTAGGCGACGACACGCTCGCCGCTCTCGCCCGCTTCGGGCTCGCGAACACGGGGCAGCCGCTGCTCGCACCACGGCCGCGGCCCCAGGACGCCTGACCGATGTGCGGCATCGTGGGGTACGTGGGGTCCAGAGAAGCCGCGCCGCTGCTCGTCGATTGCTTGTCACGGCTCGAATACCGGGGATATGACTCCGCGGGGCTGGCCGTGCTCGACGGCCGTGGCGTGGAAACGCGCAAGCTCGCGGGGCGGGTCGCGGGTCTGCGACAGTCGCTGGCGCAGGCGCCGCTGCTCGGCCGCTGCGGCATCGGGCACACGCGCTGGGCGACGCATGGGGCGCCGACCGAGCGGAACGCCCACCCCCACGTCGATTGCACCGCGACGCTCGCCCTCGTGCACAATGGCATCGTCGAGAACGCCGACGTGCTCCGCGCCCGACTCAAGCGGGCGGGTCACCGCTTCGCGACGGACACGGATACGGAAACGCTGGCCCATCTGATCGAGGAGGCACGCGGCGCCACCCTCGCGGAACGGGTCCGCTTGGCGCTCCCGCACGTCGAGGGGACCTATGGACTCGCGGTCATCTCAGAGACCGACCCCCGGACGATCGTGGTCGCGCGGCGCGGCTCGCCGCTTCTGATCGGCGTCGGGGACCGCGAGTACCTCGTCGCCTCCGACGCCAATGCTGTCCTCCCCCTCACCCGCTCGGTCGTGCACCTCGACGATGGCGATGTCGCGGTGCTCACGCCGGACGGCTACCGAGTGTTCGACGGCGAGGCCCACCCCCGAGAACGCGTGGTGGACGACGTCCGGTGGGATAGCGAAACGCTAGCGCTCGGGGGCTACCCCCACTTCATGCTGAAGGAGATCTGCGAGCAGGGGCACACGGTGCAGAGTACGCTGCGGGGTCGGCTCCTTCCGGGGGCCGGCACGGCACGCCTGAACGGACTCCAGCTCCCGCCCGCCCGGTGTTCCGCCATCCGGCGCATCGTCATCGTGGCCTGTGGCACTTCCTGGCACGCGGGACTCATCGGACGCGACGTGCTGGAGCAGCTGGCGGGCGTCCCTGTGGCCGTCGAGTATGCCTCGGAATACCGTTATCGGAGGCCGGTCCGCGTCGCTGGAACCCTGACCGTGGCGATTTCGCAGTCGGGGGAGACCGCGGACACGCTTGAAGCGGTCCGTGCCGCCCGGGCGTCCGGCTCCAGCGTGATCGGCATCGTCAACGTCGTGGGCTCGACGATCGCCCGGGAAGCGGACGGCGGGATCTACCTGCATGCGGGCGCGGAGATCGGCGTCGCGTCGACGAAGGCTTTCACCTCGCAACTCGCGGCGCTGCTGCTGCTCGGGCTGTATCTCGGCCGCGCCCGGGGCCTGCCGCTTCGGGAGGGGCGGGCGCTGGCGGAGCAACTCGCCCAGCTGCCGGACTTGGTGACGCGCACCCTTGCGCTCGAGCCGCAAGTCCGGACGCTCGCCGAGCAATACGCGGACGCCCGCAACGCGCTGTATCTCGGACGCGGCGTCAACTTCCCGGTGGCCCTCGAGGGCGCGCTCAAGCTCAAGGAGATCTCCTACATCCATGCCGAGGGATATCCGGCGGCGGAGATGAAGCATGGGCCCATCGCGCTCATCGACGAGAACATGCCGGTCGTATTCGTCGCGCCGCGCGACCACGTGTATCCCAAAGTGCTCTCCAACATGCAGGAGGTGAAGGCGCGGGGCGGCCAAATCATCGCGATCACGACCGAGGGCAACGGAGACCTCGCGCACCTGGCCGACCACCAGTTGTGCGTGCCCGTGAGCTCGCCGCTCGTGTCGCCGATCCTGACAGTGGTTCCCTTACAACTTCTCGCCTATCACATCGCCGTGCGGCGGGGCTGCGACGTGGATCGCCCTCGCAACCTGGCGAAGAGCGTGACAGTGGAGTGACCATGAGAACGATCTGGCAATTGTTGTGCGTTTGTATCGCGATGGCTGCTCGGGTGGACGCGCAAGTCCCTGCGGGCCCGGGGGAGGTCGCGGTGGTCGGCGGCGGGTTCCAACCGGGCGATCGGATCCTCGTCCGCGTGGACGGCGACTCCACACTCAACGGCACCTTCCCCGTCGGCCCGGGACCGGCCTTGACGCTTCCCGAGATCGGCGCCATCCCCCTCGCCGGCGTGCGCCGCTCCGATGTGGAAGCGTATCTCGGTCAACAGCTGCGGCGCTATCTGAAGGCCCCCGTTGTGCACGCCAAAGCACTCGTCCACGTCTCCATCATCGGCGAGGTGGAGCATCCGGGCTTCTACTCCGTTCCGGTGGATGCCGCGCTGGGCGACGCCCTCATGCAAGCGGGCGGCCCCACCCGCGACGCGAAGGTGGCGGCGATGCAGATCGAGCGAACCGGGAAGTCCGTGCTGCAGGGGGACTCGCTGCAGCTCGCCTTCGCCCACGGCCTCACGGTAGATGAAGTGGGGCTGCGCGATGGCGATCGCTTCGTCGTGCCCCGAGTCGTGCGACAGGACCCGGAGTCGAAGTGGCGCATCCTCGGCATCCTCGTGACCATCCCCGTTGCGATCTACGGTATCACCCGGGTGTTCTGACTGATGCGGATTATGTCGGTCGTGGGCGCCCGCCCGAATTTCATGAAACTGGCCCCCGTGGACCGGGCCCTGGCCCAACGGCGGGACGTGGAACACCTCATCGTGCATACGGGACAGCACTACGACCGCGACATGTCGGAGGCGTTCTTCGAGGAGCTGTGGATTCCAGCGCCCGACTACCACCTCGGCGTCGGCTCCGGTTCACACGCCGCGCAGATCGCCGCCGTGCTTGAGCGACTCGAGCCGGTGCTCGTCGACTTACGGCCCGACCTGGTCCTAGTGTACGGCGACGTGAACTCTACCCTGGCGGCGGCGCTCGTCGCCGCTAAGCTCGGACTGCGAGTTGGGCACGTGGAAGCGGGGTTGCGCAGCGGCGACTGGACGATGCCGGAAGAGGTCAATCGGGTCCTGACCGACCGGGTGTCCGAGCTGCTGTTCACGCCGTCCCGCGACGCGGGCGCCAACCTCGTGGTGGAGGGCGTGGTCGCTGACCGCATTCACTTCGTTGGCAACGTGATGATTGACTCGCTGTGCTGGGCGCTGCCGCAGGCGGCCGAACGGGCCGCGCCGCGCCAACACGGGTTGCAGGGAACGAGGTATGTGGTGGCAACGCTCCACCGACCGCCCAACGTAGATGATCCCGCCACCCTGGCGCTCTTGTTCGACGTGCTCTGCACACTGAGCCGCGAGCGGCCGGTCGTATTCCCCGTCCACCCGCGGGCCCGGCGGTGCCTGCGCGCGGCCGGCTTGGCGATCGAGCGCGGGGGCGATCTTCGCCTCATCGACCCGGTGGGTTATGTGGAGATGCTGGGCCTCGTCGCCGAGGCAGCTCTCGTCATCACCGATTCGGGCGGCCTCCAGGAGGAAACGACGTTTCTGGGCGTGCCGTGCCTGACCGTAGGGCCCAACACCGAGCGGCCGATCACCTACCGACACGGCACCAACCACCTCGTGCCACCGCGCCGTGACGCCATGCTGGCGGCGGCCGAGCGCGCGGTGGGGCGCCGGGCCCCCGTGCGCCCGATGATCGAGCGCTGGGACGGGCACGCCGCGGAGCGCATCGTCCGCGTCCTCTGTCACGACGAACGATTCGACGCCCAGGACCCGGGCCCCACGGACCCGGCGCAGGACCTCCCCCTGCCCACCGCCGCGCCCGCAGCGGCCTACACAAGCGCTTGAGGAGGTGGCCGCGCGGGGGCGCGCCCGGCCGCGGTGGCGGCGGATCAACGGCCCGGCATTCGCGACGTGGACCGCGCGCCCGAGGAGGCCCTGTGTGCCGCGGGCGCGGTGGCCGCCCGGCATGCCGGCGTACCGGCGCTGCGGCCTTCGCCGCGTTGTTACCAGCCCCTGCGGGGAAGCCCGGTTGGTGAGGGGCTGATGAGTGCCGCCGGCATCGGAGCGGCGACCACGACGACGTGACGGGGCGTCGGCAACATCGAGGGCGTGCGGCTGTCTCGTGTTGCTGTCCACAGATCGCCGACGCTGCCCGGTGCGCGACCCCCTGGCGCGCGGGATCGTTAGCTCGGAGCAGCCGGAGCTGCACGCCGACGTCATCGCCGTCGCCTGGGGCCATGCTCATCTTCCCTACCGACGGCATCGCCACCCCCGTTCGCCGAGGGCTGGCCGCGCGATGCGTCGCCGCAAGATCTGGGGGAGCGCATCCTCGCGCCCCCACGGCAAGGGCACGGGGGATGCACTCCTGCTGGGCGCGCGCTACGCGGGCGGCCCCCGCGGCCGGCCACGAGGCCATCGGTGTCGGGATGGGTCTCAGCCAGCGCCACCGGGCGGGGAGGATCGGCCGCTGTGGCGCGTGTGCCGCGGCGCAGTGGTGCGTCTTCTTTCTCGAATGTCTCGCGGTCGCACCAGGCAATCAGGAGGTCGGCTCGATGGTCGGCTCGATCAGCGTCCGGACGCGTGCCCCCGCGCCCAGGGTAGGCCGGGCGTGGCCCTCGCGCGGGGAACGGACGCCTTGAACCGCTCGTCGGGTGCGGCCCTTGAGCCTGCCGTCGCGGCGGGCGATCGCCTGCCGGCGCTGGACGGTATCCGCGGCGCCGCCATGATACTCGTGTTTGTCAACCACGCCGTTGCTCTCCCCCTCGCGGAAGCGACGACTCGCCTCGACAGGGCCGCGCACGTCATCGGCTACACGGGATGGGTAGCGATTGACGCATTCTTCGTGCTCTCAGGGTTCCTGATTACGGGAATCCTGCTTGACACCAAAGGTGAACCACGATGGTGGCCGAACTTCTTGGCGCGCCGCGTGCTCCGGGTCTTTCCCCTGTACTATGGTGCCCTGTTCGTCCTCTTCATCGTCCTGCCGCGGCTCGTCCGGTGGTCCGAACCCGACTTCCTCACGCTGCAGGCGAACCAGCCGTGGTACTGGAGCTACATGGTGAACCTGCTCGCCGCTCACACGCGCGTCCGCGGTACGCCGCTCGGCACGGCGCACTTCTGGTCGCTGTCGGTCGAGGAGCAGTTTTACCTGACGTGGCCCCTCATTGTGTGGGCGTGCAAACCGCGGAGCCTGTTCCGCGTTGCCGCGCTCGCCGCGGCTGGCGGGCTTTGCTTTCGCCTTGCGTTGGTGTTGCGTGACCCCGGTAACGCCCGCGCCGCGTTCTTTCTGACCCCGGGCCGACTCGACGGTCTGATGATGGGGGCGGCGCTTGCCGTGGTCGCCCGGATGCCCGGTGGCCTGGCGCGTGCAGCGGGCTGGGCGCCCCGGGTACTCACGACCGCCCTGATCGCACTTGGTCTGCTCGCCCTGCTGCGGGGGGGTCTCTACGTTTCGGATCCCGTGGTGGCCGTCGCCGCCTACCCCGTGGTCGCGCTGCTATTCGGTGCGTTGCTCGTCATGGCGTTGACGCGACCGCCCGCCAGTCGCTTGGTTCGGGTGCTCTCCAGTGACTGGCTCCGCAGCTGGGGGAGGTACAGCTACGGGATATATGTGGTTCACTTGCCACTCCTCAGCGCGATCGAATACAAGACGACGTTCTACCAGCATGGAGTGGCACTGCTGGGAGGATCGCGGTTGCCCGCGACGCTACTGTTGGCGGTCGTGGGGATGTCGCTGTCCTATATGCTCGGGTGGCTGAGCTATCACCTTTACGAGAAACGTTTCCTCGCACTGAAGCGGTTCTTCCCGCGCCAGCCCGCCGCGACGACCGTGACGGCGGTGGAGCGACAATCCCCCGCTCCCAGTCTCGTCTGAGCGTTTGTCGCGTTGCTGTCACTAGCGTCGCGATAATCGGAATTGGCGCGCGGCGATCGACGCGCGGGTCGCCGTCCTCGCCGGGGTCTGGACCGGCCCGGCGCCACAACTGTTGACCCCACGCTGGTGCGGGCGGCTTGCGGCGGTGCTGCAACGCCCAGCGTATCTCTCGAAATCACAAAGGCTCCGGCCACCCACCGCAGTGGCACTCGCTTTGCGTGGCGACGTGCGTGCAACACCCATGTGGCCCCAACAGCGAACGAGGGAGGCAGAACGCACATGATGCACAAACACCGGAGCTTCATCGTCGGGTTCGGCCTGCCTGCGGTCGCACTGGCCGGCGCGCTCGTGGTGATAGCGTGTCAAGACTCGTCGCCACTGCTGGCGCCGGCGCCGGCTCATCTTCGCGGTGACACCTGCGGGGGTTCGGGTTGCGTGCCTCCGCCGACGTGCATCACCGGGAAGTGGACGGGCGGGGGGCGCATCGACCCGACAGGCGACGCGGCCCGCACCGCCGCAAACGACGATGCCGTAGACGAGCCAGATGGAGGTCAACCTCCACCCCCGAGCGCGACGAACGCCTCGTTCATCACCGGGAAGGTGACGTTCGGGTTCAACGTCTTTCTCGGCTCGGATCCGAGCGGGCAGTGCATCGTCAACAAGGGCGAGATCGAAGTCAACGGTCACGCCTTGAAGCTCGCCTGGCACGTGTCGATCCACGATGGGGTCGATGCCTACGACAATCGGCCCGTGTATGCCACGACGTTCTCCGATCATCACACGGGCGGCGTGTGCCTTGTGGTCGGTACGTCCAGCACCAACTACATGACGGCGCGCGTGAACCCGCAAGGCGGCACTGAGCTGGCGCAATTCGAGGTCTGCGACAACGATCGTGGTCAGCCACAGAACAGCCGCAGCGATGCGATGCGCTGGCGGGCCCAGCATGAGGGGGACACGGGCCTTACGTACTTGACGGGCGGCAACGTCGTAGACCACTCGTGAACGGGCAGCAACATCCAAGCTCACTAAGGGGACTCGGAATCCAAGGAAGGAGTGACTGATGAACGGCAAGAGCATGCAGTGGATGAGCTGCCTCGCGGCCCTCGGTCTCGTCGGCGGGTTGACGGCCGGGTTCGCGGCGACGGGCGTCGCCCAGTCGGTGGCCGGTCAGGCGTACGGCACCTACGTCAACACGCCGGCCGCTACCAGTGGGCAGTCGCCGCTGGCGGTGCTGCCGGCCCTCTCGGGGACCGACGGCGCCGAAGCGGACGCCGAAGGCAGTGCGCTGAGTGTGGCGAACACCCTGTCGTCCGATTTCCTCAACGCAATCACGTCGGGCGCGCTCGGAACTGCGGAGACAGGCGCCCAGAGCACCGCGAGCGCCGCGGACCTCAACATCCTAAACGGGCTGATCACGGCGGATGAGGTGGTCGCCAACGTCGTGAGCAGCAGCACGGCGAACGGGGCCGTCAGTAACGCCGATGGCTCGACGTTCGCCAACCTGGTCGTGGCCGGCGTGCCCATCACCTCCGGCGATGCGCCGGTGGCACCGAACACGAACATCACGCTGCCCGGGGTCGGCTACGTCGTGCTGAACGAGCAGATCCCCACGGGCGACGGGGTGACGAGCAGCGGTATGACGGTGAACATGATTCATGTGTTCGAGCAGACTCCGATCCTTGGCTTGCTGGGGCAAGTCCTCGGGTACCAGACCCTAGGGGAGATCATCGTCGGGTCGGCGACAAGCTCCGTCGGCCCGTGACGCCTCGGATGGCTCGAGCGAAGGGGGTTCATTAGGAAACGAACGGGCGGGCGGCGGGAGGACTTCCCCCGCCAGCCCTGCACGGCGAGGATTCTCGTCAGCAGAAGAAGCCTCGGGACGTAGCGCGAGCAGATTCTTGTTGGGAGCTCGGGCTTGTGCGCTGACCAGGCGAGGATTGCGTTCCGCCGTTTCGCGAACGCGGGCGGTGGAATCCCACTGGTAAGCCCGGGCTCCCAATGCTCTCTTTTCGTGCACCCATGCTTATCGTCCTGCCTCAAATCGCGGCATCGCGCAGATCCGCGGTACCGATCTCAGTGTACAAGACATTGCAAAATAATAACTTACCATACATCGATTGGACCGCTCGTCTGGCACTGGCCTTGCTGTTGCGCGGGGGCAACATTCCACCGGCGAGGAGATCGACTCATGCCCACGAGGTCCAAGGACCGGGAGTCTCCCGCCGCCGGGCTCCCGGCACCAACGGAAGACACCGCGGCGCTGCTGCGCGAGCTCGTCGCGCACCTGCGACAGAACCGCACCCAGCTGCGCGAGGAGTGGGCGCGCCGCATCACCCGGGCCCAGTTGCTCACGGCGATGACCGAGGAGGAGATCTTCGCCGAAGCGACCTCGGTGTACGACAACTACGTCGAGGCGCTCGAGACCGGCACGTTCGAGGCGCTCCAGGCCTACGCCCGTAACCTCTCGGAACGCATCATCCCGCGCGGCGTCGAGACGCACGAAGTGGTGGGGATCGTGCTGTTACTGCGCGACGTGCTCGCCCGGTCGCTGTTCGGCAAGTACCACGAAGATTTCGATAAGCTCAATCGCATCCTCGACGCCTACGAGCCCGCGGCCAACCGCATCGCCAACACCGTGGCAGTCGGGTTCGTGCAAGAACGCGAGCGCATCATCCGGCAGCAGCAGGAGGCGATCCGCGAGCTGTCCACGCCGGTGCTCCAGGTGCGCGAACGGCTGCTCATTCTTCCCATCATCGGCGTCATCGACCCGCAGCGCAACCGACAGCTGACGGAGCAGCTGCTGCGCGCCATCCGCACCAACCGCGCCAAGGTCGTCGTGATCGACATCACCGGCGTGGCGGCGATGGACTCGAACGTGGCGAACCAACTGGTGCAGACGGTCGAGGCGTCGCGGCTGCTCGGCGCCACGGTCATCGTCACCGGCTTGTCCCCGGAGATCGCCCAGACGCTCGTCACCATCGGCGTCGACCTGAGCGAGATGGCGACGGTCGGCGACCTGCAGGGCGGCATCGAGGAGGCGGAGCGGCTGCTCGGCTACAAGGTCCTGCCGCTGGAAGAAGTGACCCCGAAGGGTTGAGCTCGCACCCATTGCGTGACCGGAGGACGGGGTGGAAGTCCCGATCCTGAAGCAGGGCCAGAATCTGATCGCGTCGATCCAGTCGGCGCTCACCGACGCCGATCTCTCGCAGCTCCGCGAAGCCTTGATCGAGCGCGTGGGGAGGTTCCGCGCCCGCGGCGTCATCGTAGACGTGACGGCGCTCGACGTCATGGACTCCTTCGCCGTCCGGACGTTGCGCGATATCGCGCACATGGCGCGGCTGCGTGGGGCCGAGACGGTGATCGTCGGCATCCAGCCCGAGGTGGCCTTCGCCATGGTCCAGCTCGGGCTCACCCTCAAGGGGGTCGCCACGGCGCTCGACCTGGAGGAGGGCTTGGCCTTCCTCGATCGCGCCGGCCAGGCCGGCCTCGATCGGCCCCGGGGGCGCATCGAACGTGCCTGACCCTGTGCTCGTTCCGATCGCGGCCGACGTGGACGTCGTGACGGCGCGGCAGTGCGGACGCGACGTCGCCGCGGCGGCGGGGTTCTCGAGCGGCGACCAAACCGTCATCGCCGCCGCGATCTCCGAGATCGCCCGCAACATCCTCATGTATGCAAAACGCGGCGAGATCAGCCTCAACGTCGTGGCGAACGGCGACCGGCAAGGCGTGGTCGTCGTGGCACGCGATCAGGGGCCAGGCATCCGCGACGTGGAGCGCGCCCTCGAGGACGGGTACTCGACGTCCGGCGGCCTCGGGCTCGGGCTGCCGGGGGCAAGGCGGCTGATGGACGACTTCGACGTGGCATCGACCGTGGGGCAGGGGACGACCGTCACCATGAAGAAATGGCGGCGGCTCCATAGCTGAGGCTCCTGTGCTCGCCGCCCGGATCATCGACTGGGGAGTCGCCTCCGCGACGCGCGCCGGCGAACGGGAGTCGGGCGATCTCCATGTGGTACAGGCCGTGGGGCCCGACGTGCTGGTCGCGGTGGTCGATGGGCTCGGCCACGGCGCCGAGGCGAGCGCGGCGGCGCGCACGGCGGCGGCCGTGCTGGGCCAGCACGCCGGCGAGCCGCTGCTGCGGCTCATCAAGCGCTGCCACGACGCGCTGCGCGGGAAGCGCGGCGTCGTGATGAGCGTGGCCCGGTTCGAGCAAGCCGCGGCCACGATGACCTGGGTCGGCGTCGGCAACGTCGAGGGCGTGCTCCTGTGCGCCGATCGCGAGGGCCGCCCGGCGCGCTACACCCTCCTCACGCGGGGGGGGATCGTCGGCTCGGAGCTGCCGGAGCTGCGCCCTGAAGTCGTGTCACTCGCTCCGCAGGACACCCTCATCCTCGCGACCGACGGCATCGCCACCCCGTTCGTCGACCAGCTGCCGGGCGATGGACCACCCCAAGCGCTGGCGGATCGCATTCTGGCGCGCAACGGCAAGGGCACTGATGACGCGCTCGTGCTGGTGGCGCGCTACGAGGGCGGCGGGGGCGGGGCGCGAGGCCGATCATGAAGCCGGCGGTGTCACTCGAAGCGTCGGCGCCGGCGGCGGCGGGCGGGGAGCATCGCCGAGCGCTGCGCATTCTCGCCGTCGCGAGCGAGGGCGCGGGCGACCTCTTGCAGAGCCTGCGCGCGTGGGCCGCAGACGCGGGCCTCCTCGTCGAGGGCGCGCCCGACCTGCCGCGCGCCGTCCGGCAGCTGGCCGCCGAGCGGTGGGACGTGGTGTTGGCGGCCCTGGGGGAGCGGGCCGACGAAGAGCTGACTTGGTGGGCGGAGGCGCTGCGCGGGGCCGCGGGCGGCCCCCGTCTCCTCGCGGCCGCGCAGGCCCCCTCAATGGGGTTGGTGCTCCGCGCCGAGAAGCTCGGAGTCCGCGACCTGCTCTCCCTGCCGGTGCGGCGCGAGGACCTACTGCGGGCGCTCGAGCGCGTCCGGGACGCCGCCACCGAAGTTCCCACCCCGCTTGCCGAAGTCGAGCACCACGCGGTCGGGCCTTACGCGCTAGTAGGCCGTAGCTCCGCGATGCTCGAGGTCTACAAGATGATGGCGCGGGTCGCCGGCAGCACGGCGACCGTGCTGGTGCAGGGCGAGTCGGGCACCGGCAAAGAGGTGGTCGCGCGCGTCATCCACTTGAATGGCCCCAAGGCCTCCGGCCCGTTCGTCGCCGTCAACTGCGCTGCCATCCCGGAGAACCTGCTCGAGAGCGAGCTGTTCGGCCACGAGAAGGGCGCGTTCACGGGCGCCATCATGCGCAAGATCGGACGATTCGAGCAGGCCGCCGGCGGCACGCTGTTCCTCGATGAAATCGCCGACATGAGTCTCGCGCTGCAGGCGAAGATCTTGCGGGCCGTGCAGGAGCGCGAGATCGAGCGGGTGGGCGGCGGGGAGACCCTGCCGGTCGACGTGCGGCTCGTGGCGGCGACGAATCGCGACCTGAAAGAGGCGATCAAGCAGGGCCGGTTCCGCGAAGACCTCTACTACCGGCTCGCCGTCGTCACGATCCAGCTCCCCAAGCTGGCCGATCGGGGCGACGACCTGCTGCTCCTCACCGCGTTCTTCGTGCGCCAGTTCGCCGAGCGCTACGGCAAGCGCATCGGGGCGATCTCGGATCGCGCCCTGACGCTGCTGCGCGATCACACCTGGGTCGGCAACGTGCGCGAGCTGCGCAACGTGATCGAACGCGCCGTCATCGTCGCCGCGGACGAGACACTGCGGGCGGAGCACCTCCCCGATGAGCTGCGTGCCGAAGAGGCGACGGCCGTCGACCGGCCGCTCGGGACGATGCTGACTCTGGCCGAGCTCGAAGCGCGCCACATCGCGCGCGTGCTGGCCCATACCCACGGGCAGATCGGCGCGGCGGCCGAGCTGCTCGGG
>Ga0307479_10005217_pt1 | contig 11903 bp, 6 predicted proteins | sample atmos_gasesECM4C_FD_203743 | JGI IMG/M metagenome (GOLD analysis project Ga0307479, IMG submission 203743) | Hardwood forest soil microbial communities from Morgan-Monroe State Forest, Indiana, United States - atmos_gasesECM4C_515 | ecosystem: Environmental > Terrestrial > Soil > Temperate... | reverse complement strand
CAAAGCCTTGGCCGGCCATGGTGCAATCCGCGAAACCGTTGAACTCATTCTGAAATCGAAAGGTATCTGGGATTCGATAATCGACAAAGCGCGCGCCTGACAAAGTTTAACCCTAAGAAATCTGCGGGAGTGGCAGGACTGGAACCCGCTGTCTCTTAGCTTTGCATGCAACATCGCGGCCTTTTTTTCGCGGTACGCATTACGGTACGTAAATGTGTTGGCTTGTAAGGACTAGCAAGGACTTCGGTGGGCGCCCGCCTCTTGCAAGTCGTTGTATTTCTTTATCGTGGTCTTTCACGGCGGTAACACGGGTTTAAATTCCGTCGGGGACGCCAACAAAATAAAAGCCTTGTATGAACACCATTATTCGCCGGGGACACAGAGGGGGACACATAACCTTTCGGCCCGTCTCCTTACCGAATCGCTATTCGGTTTGGTCTTGCGCCAGGGCTGACCGGTCTTAAAGCGATTCGCCAGATTCTAGACGAGTTCCGGAATTTGAACCGGAGTGCGCCAGTATCTTCTTGAAAGATCGAAAATCGATAGAAATTGGTTCTGTGCCGTGTTCAGAAAATCCTGCAACCAAACTTCATCCCCTGCATCAAATCGGCCAATACTTCAAATCGGAAGCGCCGACGAATTTCCAGCCGGCGTAAGACCTCGAACCTCCTAGCCTACTTTTGGAGTTCGGATGCTGTGCGGTAGACAGTCCGAAGTGATGGGGAGGGTTTTTCGTGCTGCCTTACCCAGTGCCCGGCCCTCGTCTGTCCCGCTCGGCTCCCAGCTTCTAAGTCCCCGCATCCCATCTAGCCGCACAGTCAAAATTCAAGCGAACACCGGAGGAACTCATGGCGACGAACCTCGTCCAGATAGAAAATGGTTCGGAAATCAAGCAGCGCCTGGAAGCAGAACGCGCGCGCCTGCGTAAGATTGCTGGACTCGACCAACCAACACATTTCCATCGGCCTGTCGAACGAGCGTTCACGGCCGAAGAGCGCAGTGGCGTCACGATTTTGTTTGGCGGTTTCACTTGGAAACACGAGGATCTGATCCGCGCTGTCTTCCAGGGCTGTGGCTATCGCTGTGAAAAATTGCCGGTGCCGAATGTCGCCGCTTTTCAGACGGGCAAGGAATTCGGGAATAACGGCCAGTGCAATCCGACGTACTTTACAGTGGGCAACCTCGTGCAATACCTGCAGTTCCTTGAGAAAGAGGGCTTGCCGCGCAAGCAAATTCTAGACAACTACGTCTTCTTTACAGCGGGGTCATGTGGTCCCTGTCGCTTCGGCATGTATGAGGCCGAATACCGCTTTGCGCTGAAGAACGCTGGTTTTGACGGCTTCCGCGTTCTGCTTTTTAAGGATAGCGATGGAATCAAGGCGGCATCCGGTGAGCCCGGCCTGAAGTTCACCGTCGATTTTGGATTTGGGATGCTGAACGCAATGCACCTGGGCGATGTGATCAATGACCTGATTTACCAGATTCGACCTTATGAGGCCACGCAGGGCGAGACGGACCGTGTCTTCCGCGAGATGGTCGATGGATTGTGCGAGGACTTGAAGAACCGTAAGTCGTATGAGATTGAACAACTTGCGCCGGAATGGGCTAAGCCCAAGTTCAAGAACAACAAGATCCTGCGGAACACATTCAACGTGTTCGGGAAATGGCACGAGCACATGTGGGGCAAGGACTACCTGAATGCTCTCCATGCCGCCCGAGAAAAGATGGACTCGATCGAAGTGGACCGCACCCGAGTCAAACCGCTAGTAAAGATCACGGGTGAATTCTGGGCTCAGATCACAGAAGGTGACGGCAACTTCCACATGTTCGATTTTCTGGAGCGTGAAGGAGCACAGGTCTTGGTGGAGCCGATTGCGACGTGGGTGGCGTACCTGATGTACCAGGCGAAGGCGCATGCCAAGGCAAAGTGGCCAGTGAATCGTCCGCATAGGAATCCGGAATGGTACGAGGTGAAAAAACAGTTCGCCAACTACATCGGACTACGCAAGAAACTTTGGGGCATCGGCGCCGGCGAGCGGATGTGGAATTTCTTCTATCACCGCACCATCAGGCAACTGGGAGGCATCACGCATCAGCTTGTGCCTCAACCGGAGCTAGCCGAGATGGCGCATCCTTTTTACAACCAGTTCGCGCGTGGCGGAGAAGGACATCTCGAAGTTGGCAAGAACGTCTATTACACGGTACACAAACTGTGCCACATGGTGCTGGCGCTGAAGCCGTTCGGATGCATGCCTTCCTCGCAGTCCGACGGAGTGCAATCCGCCGTCATCAACAAATTCAAGGACATGATTTTCCTGCCCATCGAAACCTCAGGCGAGGGCGAGGTCAATGCCCACAGCCGGGTCCAAATGGCGCTTGGGGAAGCCAAGGTCAAGGCCAAGACGGAGTTCGAGCAATGCCTGAACTCCACCGGTAAGAGTCTCCAAGAGATCCGGGAGTACATCGGGGAACACCCAGAATTGAAGCGGCCGTTCTATCACGTGCCGCACCGGGAGGGAGTCGCGGGAACGGCCGCCCAGTTCGTCCTGCACGTGAGCGATCGGATCAATCGGGATACGTGGTTGTGGAAGCGCTCGCGCGTGCCCGCAGCTGCGATGCCCGCAACTTCCGGCGACTGAAACGGAGTGGGGTCGCTGAGTTCCTGGCCGGGGAGTTTTTCTCTGAGCGGCCTCAGCGACCTGCGTTCCGGACGCAAAAAAGGGCCCTGGCACACAACGAACCTTCTGTGAAGAGAAGAGAGGACGTAATGCACGACCATAAGGCGCCGCAGTTAATTCAGATTGCCCCGCTCGAGCCGCAGCTTCCTCCCGTCCAGCGTGCAACGCTTGCGCAAAAACCTCACGATCACGAGACGAAATTTCTGGTAGGGCTCGACGTGGGATCCACAACCGTGAAGGCTATCGCCGTCGAAGCGGCCAGCGACACAGTGCTGTGGCAGGACTATCAGCGCCACGAAACCAAACAACCGGAGAAGACGCTGGAGTTCCTGAAGCGGATGGAAGGCGATGTCGGCATTAATCCTCGCAACACGCGCATGTTCCTGACAGGCTCCGGCGGAGGCATGATTGCAGACCGGATCGGAGCTAAGTTCGTACAGGAAGTAACGGCCGTGTCGCTGGCCGTGGAAAAGCTTCATCCCGAGGTTTACTCGGTCATCGAACTAGGCGGGCAAGACGCGAAGATTATTGTCTTCAAAGACGATGAAGAGACCGGGCGGAAGAAGAAGATCCCGTCCATGAACGACAAGTGCGCCGGCGGGACGGGCGCGGTCATCGATAAGATCAATGCCAAGCTGAAAATTCCCACCGATCTGCTCGCCGAACAGAAATATCACGGAATCAAGCTCCACAAAGTCGCGGGCAAGTGTGGAGTGTTCGCGGAGACGGACATCAACGGCCTGCAAAAGGTCGGCACCCCGTCGGATGAGCTGATGGCGTCTTTGTTCGAGGCGATCGTGCTTCAAAATCTGAGTGTCCTCACGCGCGGTCACACCTTACGGCCACACGTGTTGCTGCTTGGTGGTCCGAACAGCTTCATTCGTGGCATGCGCGAAGCTTGGCAGGCAAATATTCCACGCATGTGGCAAGAGCGCAAGGTCGCCGTTCCGGACGGCGCGAAACCGGAGGATCTAATCAAGGTTCCGCAGAACGCGCAGTACTTCGCTGCTCTGGGCGCGATCGAGTTCGGACGGGCTGAAGATGATTGCGTCGGATGTTATCGCGGTTATCACGATCTCGTTCATTACATCGAATACGGCCGTCAGGAAGAGAAAGCAAAATCCGGCGGCAAAGGTCTGGTCGAGCGCCCCGAAGATCTGCTGGTGTTCAAGGAAGCGTATCGGCGCAAGAAGTTCACGCCCGCGGTTTTCGCCGCAGGAAGTACGGTAGGCGGCTTCATCGGAATCGACGGCGGCTCCACTTCAACCAAAGCGGTGCTGGTCAACGAGAACGGTGACATCCTTTGCAAGGCTTATCAGCTCTCGAACGGCAATCCGATTCAGGACACGATCGAAATGTTCGAGAATCTTCGCGGACAGGTGGAAGCGCAGAAGGCCAAACTGGAAGTACTGGGCGTGGCGACGACCGGCTATGCCAAGGACATACTGAAGGACGTTCTCCATGCGGATGTGGCGCTGGTTGAGACTGTGGCCCATACGGAGTCTGCGCTCAAGTTCTACGACGATCCGCATGTGATCGTGGACGTGGGCGGGCAGGACATCAAGATCATCATTCTGCACAACGGTCGGGTCAAAGATTTCAAGTTGAACACGCAGTGCTCAGCGGGAAATGGCTACTTTCTGCAATCAACCGCGGAAGGCTTCGGCCTCGGCGTCGAGCAATATGCCGATCTGGCTTTCTCGGCCCAATCCATGCCGGTTTTTGGCTACGGGTGCGCCGTCTTCATGCAATCCGACATTGTGAACTTTCAACGGCAAGGCTGGCGGGCGGAAGAAATCCTTGCCGGGCTGGCTGCGGTTCTCCCCAAGAACGTTTTCTTGTATGTGGCCAGCATTCCGAATCTTGCTGCGCTCGGCACCCGGTTTGTTCTGCAGGGTGGGACGCAGAACAATATGGCAGTGGTGAAGGCGGAGGTGGACTTCATCAACAACAGCTTCCGAGCCGCCGGCAAGAAACCCGAGATCATTGTCCATGAATTCTGCGGCGAATCAGGCGCGATCGGCGCCGCGGTCGAGTCTCTGCGTTTGTGGCGGAATGGCCAGCGGACCACGTTCGTCGGTCTGGATGCGGTCCGGAAAATCGAATACCGCACCACGCGTAATGAATCTACACGTTGCAATTTCTGCAAGAACAATTGCCTGCGTACCTTCATTGACATTCGCACCATCCCCAAAGACGACATGAGCTTGGTGCCGATCCAGAAAGTTACCAAGGTGCCCCTGATGCATGGTGAGCAGCGCCTGATCATCGCCACCTGCGAAAAGGGCTTAGTCGAAGATGTCAACGATATGAAGGACATCAAGGCGGGAATCGACCAGATTAAAGATAAGCACCCGAATTTTGTGGACATCGCGGCGCGCGAAGTCTTCCGCTCGGTCAGCCCCAAGAGCGTAGCGGATCCCATCCCGGTAACGAAATTCTGGAACAAGGCAGCCAAAGAGCGTATCCCGCTCATGGAGAATCGCAGGAAGGTGCGCATCGGCATTCCCCGGGTGCTGAACATATACACCTACGCGCCGCTGTTCAACGGATACTTCGAAAGCCTCGGTGTACAACCGGAAAACATCATCTACTCCGATTACACCAGCTCCGATCTCTACCGCGCCGGTGCGAGCCGAGGCGCGATTGATCCCTGCTTCCCGGCGAAAATCGGCATTTCTCACGTCTACAACCTGATCCAGGAGAAGCACCGCAAGAAGCCGCTGCACGTCATCTTCTTCCCGATGTACGACGTGCTTTCCTCTCCGCTCGTGAAAATTGTGGGAGCGAACGCATGTCCAACGGTGACCGCAACGCCGGAAACGGTCAAGGCTGCATTTACCAAAGAGAACGATGTCTTTGCCGAGCACAATGTGAAGTATCTGGCTCCAGTTTTGAACTTTGCCGATCGCAAACTGTTCGCGCACCAGATGCTGCAAGCGTGGCAGCCAATTCTGGGTTTGTCGCAAGAAGAGAACGACCGTGCAGTCGAAGTCGGCTACAAGGCTCTGGCGGATTATGAGACGAGCATCCGCAGGCGTGCCCGCCAGGTTCTCGACCAACTGGAGCGCGAAGACCGGATCGGAATTGTGATGCTGGGCCGGCCGTACCACCACGATCCTGGTTTGAACCACGAAATCATGGAGGAGTTCCAGAAGCTGGGCTATCCCATTTTCTCGCAGAACACGCTGCCGCTGGATGAAGACATGCTGGAGCGTCTCTTCGGCGACGAAGTGCGCGCGGGCGTGATCAGTCATCCGCTCGATATCGGCGACGCCTGGAAGAATTCGTATTCCTGCAGCACGAACCATAAAGTTTGGGCGGCGAAGTTTACTGCTCGACATCCGAACCTGGTAGCGCTCGAAATTTCCAGCTTCAAATGCGGACACGATGCGCCGATCTATGGCGTGATCGAAGGCATCATCGAGCAGTCGGGAACACCGTATTTCTGCTTCAAGGATCTTGATGAGAACAAGCCGACGGGATCGATCCGGATCCGCGTGGAGACGATTGATTATTTCCTGCGGCGGTATCGCGAAGAAGTCATCCGCAAGCGGAAAGCGGCGGAGGAGATTGAGGCACAGCTGGCAGCGCTGGAGGCGCAGTTACGGCGCGAGCAACTCGATAGTGAAGCGCCGCCAGTTGAGGTCGCAGCCTGGGAGGAGCGGACCCAGGGCATCGCAGCGGACTAGCGCAGCGGCAAAACGGAATCCTTTCACTGACTTAAGTGAGAAGAGAGGTAAAGGAAAGAAAAATGGCCACCGTCCCGAAATTTCGCATTGATGTAGACATCCACAATTTGCTGATGCAATCCGCGCCCGGACCAGTTCCAGTGCCAGCCAAGGGGTTGACTCTCCCGGAGCCGGTGTTTCCGCAGTATCCAGAGAAGTTGTCCGACCCCGGCCCGGTCACGATTCCCCATAAGCGCAATTGGACCATGCCGCAGGTCTACCACAAGATGAGGGGCTGGCTGTTTCCTTACATCCGCTCGCGGGCGCTTCCTGGAGACTTCCATCCCATCACTTCGTACCTGTTTGTCGAGTACAAATGCAATCTCGACTGCTGGTATTGCTGGGCCTACAACAACAAAGTGAAAGGTATGACCGAGGATGTCGCCCGGCGCTCGATTGACTGGCTCCACGACCACGGCTGCCGAGTGCTGGCATTGATGGGAGGCGAGCCTCTACTGCGCCCGCAGTTTGCCCACAAGGTCGTGTACTACGCTGCGAAAAAGGGATTCTGGATTTACATCGGGACTAATGGCCGCCTGCTTCGTCCGGACGTTGCCGATCGGCTGGGGGATGCTGGCGTTTCTGTCTTCAATTTTGCGGTGGATGCCTGGGACGAAAAACCGAGTCTGCCCAAGGCGGTAGTGCCGGTCCGAAAGCATCTGGACCATCTGCTCAAAAAACAATACGTATACGGCTATATGGTCTTCTTCAACATCAACATTTGCCGCAATAACACAGAAGATGTGCGCCAGATCACTGAGTACGCGCATGCCAACCGCATCGCCACCGACTACCACATCAATGAAACGCCCATGCTCGAGCAGGATGAGCATTTCAAGCATTTGAGCGACAACCCGACCTACATTCGGCCGGAAGATTGGCCTCAAATCGATTCCCTTGTCGACTGGCTGATCGAAAAAAACAAAGCCGGATACCAAATGGTCAATTCTGTGCAGCGCCTTCAGGAAATAAAAGCATTCGTACGGATGGCCAGTGGCGCCGACCTGAAACGCCTCGGATGGAATGGCGACGGAACCGGGACCAACGGCCATGTCGCGAAGCAGGTGAAGGAAATGCCCGGAATCGTGCAGGATCAAAATGGCGAACTGCACTTCGCCGAATGGAATTGCCGAGCTGGCCAGAACAATGTGATCATCCGCACCGACGGGACGGTGGCCCCATGTTTCCCGATGTATGCCTCAACCTACGATTGGGGCAACATAGATCAGCACAAATTCGACGCGACCCAACTGGCGGGTATGAAGAAGACCTGTCAACAACACTGCTTCTCCACCCTTAACCACAACCTCGCGTACTGCTATAACGACGCCCGTGTCATCAAGTTCGTTTGGACAAACCTCATTCAGAACCGGATGAAGGGAGGGGCGAGGAGTTTCGAGGACTAGGACTGCACGTGGGCAGCAAACCGAGAACGCGGTTGCCTTGGGTGTTTTGAGTTCGCAGAGGCGATGAACCTTCGCCCCGCTTAAACACTTCACGCTGGGCGGTGTCCGCATCCGCTCCACCAGCACCGGAGGGTGGCGCGGCCTGTCGCATTGGCGATAGAAGTTTTACGATATACTCTGCTAGCAGAGCGGGAGTAGCTCAATGGTAGAGTAGCGGCTTCCCAAGCCGTTGGTTGCGGGTTCGATCCCCGTCTCCCGCTCCAATCTTTGGATGATTCAGGCGGGTTGACTCCACGCAGCGTTCAGAATTACTTACCCGTGCTGGTTGTGGACGATGATGCGGCCTTCATCTGGATCAGGCCGATTCCCAGGCCGCCCACAGCGCCAGCGAGCAATCCCAGCAGCACCAGCACGGGCACGCTCTCAAGAAGCGCATTCTTTATTAGTTTCGCCATCTCGTATTCTCCACTCGGTTCTCAACTTGGAATTTGCCGCCTAAGTCATTTTAGCATTTGCGCTTCCATTCCCGGACCCCAGGCACTGGCCGCAGGAGGTTGCGGCCGCGAAACTTAGCGGGGAAAGGGTTTGCTCCTAAAGGCAATAGTGAAGAGTTTTTCAACTAATGGGAAGGTGTCGCAGTGGTAGAAGCGAAGTTGTTAACTCGGAACAGTCAGCAAGCCCGCCGCCCTCTTCTTTTGCAGGCTAACATGGCATCTTAGGATTTCGGCCCGCTTTGGAGGCGCAATGAAACCTTGTAGCTCCGCTGTTTGCGTGATGGGGATGCTCTTGTCGAGTCTTTGGGCGCAGGACACTCCTGGCGCCGCCGCCCAACCACCAGCTAAATCCGAGACGGCGGCGTCCGCCGCACGACGGCCGCGAATCGGCCTGGTGCTCGAAGGCGGGGGCGCGCTCGGATTGGCGCACGTCGGCGTGATCAAGTGGCTGGAGGAAAATCGCGTGCCAGTGGACGTCATTGCCGGCACCAGCATGGGCGCCTTGGTCGGAGGAATCTACGCCAGCGGAGAATCGCCCGACCAGATTTCCACTTTGATCCGAAGCATCAACTGGAGTGAAGTGCTGACAGGCGTCACGCCCTATAAAGACCTGTCGTTCCGCCGGAAAGAAGATCGGCGGGATTATCCGAATGCCTTCGAATTCGGGCTGAAGAAAGGCACGCAGTTTCCCAGCGGCTTTAACTCCGGACAGCAGGTGGGATTGATTCTGGACCGGGTGGGCCTGCCTTATTCGGAGATGAAGAGCTTTGACGAATTGCCGATCTCCTTTCGTTGCGTCGCGACCGATCTCGTAGCAGGAGACTCGTACGTCTTCGACCATGGGTCGCTGGCGGAAGCGATGCGGTCCTCAATGTCATTGCCGGCATTTTTTACGCCGGTGCGCGAACGCAACCGCGTGCTGGTTGACGGCGGTCTGGTCGACAACTTGCCGGTGGATGTCGCTCGCCAAATGGGCGCGGACATTGTGATCGCCGTTCATTTGGCGCTGCCGCTCCTGGATCCGAAGGCACCGCTCTCGTCGGTGGCGGTATTGCAGCGCTCGGCAAACGTGAGCGTCGCGATCAACGAGCTGCGCAGCATGGAGAACGCCGACATCCTGCTCAAGGCGGACGTGGAGCGATTTACCATGACCGACTACAGCCGCTACGACCAGATCGAGGCCGAAGGATACAAAGCCGCCCAGACGAAGAGCGCGCTGCTCTCCCGTCTGCAGGTTGACGAAGATGAATGGCAGCAGATCGTGGACGCACGGAAAGCGAAACGCAAACCCGTGCCGGTGCCCGAGTTCGTGGAAGTCATCGGCGCGCAAGGGGACGTCCTCAAGGGGCTTCAGCACCAACTGGCCGACTTGGCGGGACACCCGATCGATCCTCATCAACTGGACGAAAAGATGATGAGCGTCACCGGTCTGGGACGCTTCACCAGAGCAGGGTATCGCGACATGGTGCGGGACGGGCAACACGGGCTGGAGGTCGAAGCCGAAGAGAAAGACTACGCGCCGCCGACGGTGCATCCGGCCCTGGTCATTGATGGGTCGGACTACAAGAATGTGCTATTCGAGGTTGGGGCGCGCATCACGTTCCTCGATGTCGGTGGATTCGGGTCGGAGTGGCGCAACGACTTCATCGCGGGCTCCGAGTACGGACTCAAAACAGAATACTTTCATCCTTTCACGGCCTATACCGGCTGGTTCGTCGCAGGGCATGGGATCGCCGACAGCAGTCCGTTCTTCGTATACCAGCGCAACAAGCTTCTGGGTGAGTATCGCAACCGCATAATGGGCGGGGGCCTGGATCTGGGTTATACCTTTGGACGAGGCGCGGAACTGCGCGTGGGATATGAGGCTGGATATCAGAAGGTCAACGAGGATCTAGGAATTCCGGTGGCGCCAGCGGTCAAGGGACGGTTCGGAGTGACGTCGATGCGTTACCGGCTCGAACGCTTTGATGATCCGGTGATTCCGCGCAGCGGAGCGCGCGTGGAGTCGACCTTTAAGTTCTATGACACTGCTCCGGGCACCTCCGACGTGGTACCGACCGAGGAACTGCGCCTGGGCCTGGCGGAGCGCACGAGCCAGAAGTCGTCAGTGCTGTTCTTCGCATCGGGAGGCACTGCGTTCGCGACCAAGAACACCGGGTTCCCGCCCTTCAGCCTGGGCGGTCCGCTGCGCCTCGGAGCTTACGGGACGAACGAGTTGTTGACCAACCAGTATTTTCTGCTGCAACCCGCACTTCTCTACAAGCTGTGGGAAATTTCACCCCTGTTGAGGCAGAATGCATATCTGCTTACGATGTACGAGGCGGGAAAGGCCTACGATCAGCCGCCGGGCGCGACCAAGGTCGCGCAGGACGCAACCGTCGGAGTTCTGTTCCAAACGCTGTTTGGCCCGCTGTTCTTTGGAGGGAGCATCGGAGATAATCAGCACCGCAAGTTCTTCTTTAAAGTGGGCCGCTTCTTCTGAGGAACCTATGGGAAATGAAACAGTTTGATGGAGAGCCGGGCGCCCCGCCCGGGCCACCCTATGATAAAAAAGAATAATAAAAAGGAAGGTGCATTCATGACAGAACCGACTTATGAAGAATTGAAAGCTCGCCTGTCCGATCTGGAAAAGCAAGTCGAGACCAAGAAGCGAAGCGGCGCCATGGAGTTCCGCGTGAGCGAGAAGGGCGGCGTCAGCGTATACGGACTGGGCCGTTTTCCGGTGACGCTCTACTACGAACAATGGACTAGGCTGCTCGACGCTGCCCCCGACCTTAAGGCTTTCATTGACGAAAATAAAAGCAAGCTAAAGATGAAGCAGGGCTAGCACGCTCGTGTGGGGACCGGCGTCCTCGCGAGCCTGCCCTGAGCGAAGTCGAAGGGTCCAAGCCGAGCGCGGCTCGGCAGATCGCCTCCGGCCACGGCCCTTATAGGTTTATGCCGGGGAGAAATCTATGTCTGCCGAAGACATTCTCAGCCACCCGCAGCCGCCACCCGATGCGCGTGTGCCGTATGGTTCCGACCCGAATCAGTTTCTCGAAATACGTCTGCCGCGCGCGAGGGGACTGCACTTCGTTCTGTTGAACATCCACGGCGGCTTTTGGCGGTCAAAGTACGACCTCGCGCACGCCGGACACCTGTGCGAAGCGTTGCGAGCGGCGGGTGTCGCGACCTTCAACATCGAATACCGGAGGGTCGGAAATGCCGGCGGCGGATGGCCCGGTACGTTTGAGGACATCCGGTCGGCCTACCGGTTTGTTCAGCAGGAACATTCCCGATTCCATCTGGACCTCGACCGGCTGGTCGTGATGGGACATTCGGCGGGCGGGCAGCTTGCCCTCTGTTTGGCGGCGCACGAGACGTCGCTCCATCGCGCAATTTCGCTGGCCGGAGTGGTCGATCTGAAGAAAGCCTTTGCGTTGCATTTAAGCCATGACGCCGTGTCGGAGTTTCTGGGCGGCAAACCAGACGCGGTGCCGGAGCACTACCGCGAAGCGGACCCGATGGAGCTCACCATTCCGCACGCCCGGCAATGGCTGTTCCACGGCGGCGAAGATGACACGGTGCCGCCGGAGTTTAGCCGCGATTATGTCA
>Ga0307479_10005216_pt1 | contig 11903 bp, 7 predicted proteins | sample atmos_gasesECM4C_FD_203743 | JGI IMG/M metagenome (GOLD analysis project Ga0307479, IMG submission 203743) | Hardwood forest soil microbial communities from Morgan-Monroe State Forest, Indiana, United States - atmos_gasesECM4C_515 | ecosystem: Environmental > Terrestrial > Soil > Temperate... | reverse complement strand
GCCTGCGTGCGGAGGCGAATCGATTTCTCTTCTGCCAGCAATGTCATTTCACCGGCCGTCGATGCCGCCAGCTCTCCGAGATCCAGAGGCGTCTTATCCATCTTGACTTCGCCCGCGTCGAGACGCGAAATAGTCAGCAGGCTTTCTACGATTCGCGACATTCGTTGAGTTTCCTCCAGGGCGCTGCCGATCTGGTCTCCCAGAGCTGCATCCTTCCCATGTTTCTGGGCGATGCCTTCCAGTTCCAATTGCAGGATCGTCAAGGGCGTCCGCAACTCGTGGGAAGCGTCGGCGGAGAATCGGTTGACGTGCTGGAAGGCCTCGTCGAGCCTCTCAATCATTCGGTTCAGAGAAACCGAGAGTCTTTCCAGTTCGTCGCCCGTCCGGATCACGGGCAGGCGCTCGCTCAAGTTCGTGGAGGTGATACCTTCGGCTCGCTTCGTGATCTCGTCCACCGGCTCAAGAGAACGCCTCATCAACCAGTAACCGCCAGCCACGGCGAGAGAAACAACGAATGGCATGTAAATCGCAAAGATCGACAAAAGTCCGTGGAGCACGACTTCGATTTGATTGTAAGGAGCGCCGCTCTCGACCAGGAACCCCGCTCCATCGGGCGTCGTAAAATTCATCGACTGAATGAGGAGACGATTCCCCGCTCCCACCCGAAGTTTTCGCGGGCCATCTTTTTGCCGGTCGCCAGGAAAAGGAATTTGCTGCGGGTCGAAGAGGCCGTCCTTCGGCGCGGCTGAAAGATATACAACTCCTGTGCCTGTGCGGACGACGCGAATGAAGCGACTATTTACCTCGGGAGCATAAGCCTCATTGATCTCGGTAGCGAGCCACGCGTTGTCTTTTCCGGGCAATTGCGAAAGCAATTCTGTGGAGATCCCACGGCACTCGGAGACCAAAGTTCTCTGAAGCGTCCAGTCAAGATATCGCTCCAGACCCAGATAGACGGAGACTCCGGACACCGCAAGGGCTCCGGCTAGCAGACCGGCATACCATGCGGTGATGCGAAAGCGCAGAGACCTGGTATTCATGGCTGAGCTCCGTGACCGATGGTGTAGCCGACGCCGCGCACCGTGCGAATTAATTTCTGCTCGAACGGATCGTCCACCTTGCTTCGCAGGTGTCGAACGTAAACGTCCACAATGTTGGTGATGCCATCGAAACTCTGGTCCCACACGTGTTCGATAATCATGGTTCTTGAGAGAACTCGGCCGGCATTCGACATAAGGTACTCCAGCAGGGAGAATTCCTTCGCCGTCAAATCGATTCGTTGCGACGCACGCTTGACCTGCTGCGACAGACGATCGAGTTCGAGATCGCCAACCCGTACCACGCTGCTGCGGCTGACTGGCCCGCGCCGGAGCAAAGCTTTCACCCGAACCAGAAGCTCGGCAAAGGCGAATGGCTTGGTCAAGTAGTCGTCGGCCCCAGCCTCAAAATTGCTAACTTTGTCTGCAACCGCGTCGCGAGCGGTCAGCACCAGAACTGGGACCTGCAGATTTTCCTTTCGCAGGCGGCGAAGAACCTGACTGCCGTCCAACTCGGGCAACATGAGGTCGAGAATTACCAAATCGTAATGGTAGGTGGTGGCAAGATCGAGCCCGGACTTGCCGTCCGCGGCAACATCGACCGCAAAGCGCTCCTCGGTCAATCCGCGCGCCACAAAGCCCGATACCTTGGCCTCGTCCTCGACCAGCAGAATACGCATGACTTCTCCGCCCCTGCAGTATATGGCGGTTCGTCTTGGAGCGTTAGAGAAGTCACATGAAAAGTTGTTCAGAAAGCCAGAATGCACCGTACCGCTATTGGACCCGCCGCCCAGCCTTCCAGCGATCCTGAATAAGGTTTCATCTGGCCTTCATGGGGTGTTAATGTGGACCCGCCACGATGGACATCCCGCCATGCTGAAAAGAACAGTTGCTGCTTTCCTGCTACTACTCTGTACCCTCGCTGGCGCTCAATCGACTCCGCCGGCGGATCACTGGATTGCTGTGCGTGCGGGGCGACTTTTTGATGGAACGGAGAAGCTTGCCGCTAATCAGGTCATCTTGATCAAAGGCGATCGCATCGCCAGGGTTGGGCCAGCAGAGCAAGTGCAGGTTCCCGCCGACGCGGAAGTAATCGACCTGAGTCACGCCACCGTTCTTCCCGGCTTGATCGACGCCCACACTCACGTCTTTGGCAATGGACCTGATTTTGATAACCAAATCCTGCGCGAATCCTACCAATACCGGACGCTGACAGCGCTGGCCAACGCCCAGAAAGACCTGATGGCAGGTTTTACAACACTGCGCGATCTGAAGACGCTGGGCGCGATGTACAGCGATGTGGACCTACGCAACGCGATCGACCGCGGCATCGTCTGGGGGCCTCGTATGCAGGTCGCGACTCGGGGAATTCAAGCCACCGGCGGGTTTATCATGCGGGGCTATTCTCCCGAGGTTCCGCTCCCCAGTGCCCTGCAAGTCGTGGACTCGCCCTGGGCGGCGCGAGAAGCCGTGCGCGATCAGGTGGCGCACGACGCCGACCTGATCAAGGTGTACTCAGCCTACGACTTTCACTTCACCAGCGATGGCAAACTTGTTAGTCCGCCGACCTTCACGTTTGAGGAAGTGAGCGCAATTGTCGACGAGGCCCACAAGAAGGGACGCAAAGTCTCCTGCCATGCCTTTGCCGGAGAAGGCGTACGCAACTGCTTAAATGCAGGCGTCGAGTCACTCGAACACGGCGCCGATCTCGACGACACCGACATCAAGCTGATGGTGCAAAAGGGAATCTATCTGGTGCCGACTCTCTACCATTACCAGCTTGATCGCGAGCACGACATGAAGAAGTATGGAGGACATAGTGTCGCGGACGTGTCTGAACGCAGCTTCCGGAGAGCCTTGGCGGCGGGAGTGAAAGTCGCATTTGGTTCTGGCGTCGGGCCTTTCCCTCACGGCACGCAAACCAAGGAATTCGAATACCTTGTGAAGTTTGGCATGACCCCGGCGCAAGCGATACGAGCAGCAACCTCCGAAGCTGCGTTGCTGATGGGATGGCAGGATCGCGTTGGTTCCGTGGAATCGGGCAAGTTCGCGGATCTGGTCGCGGTCAGCGGTGATCCCATCGCCGACATCACCGAACTTGAGCGGGTGAAATTCGTTATGAAGGGCGGCCACATATTCAAGAACGAACTGAAATGACAAGTAACAGCGCAGGAGCTGCGATATCAGGAGCGGCGATATGAAGAGGCGTGCGTTCTTGAGAAATGCTGCCGGGGCGGCGGGAGCCTCGTTGGGGTTGTTAGGATCCTGCAAGTCGAGGTTTGCCGGGGCACAAACTGCGTCATCTGGCGCCAAGGCACAGTCTGAGTCCAGCTTTCCCCAAGTTCAAAAGTTGACGATGCAGACGGCTGAGTTTGTCGTGAACCTTAAGTTCGAGGACATCCCGGCAGAAGCGATGGAACTCGGCAAGAAATCAATTTTGGATGGTCTTGGACTCGCGCTCAGCGGCTCCAAAGCCGAGACCTGGGGACTGATCCAGGAGTATCTAAAGCCGTTCGGTTTTCCCCCACGCGGCGGCGCGGCGGTGCTGGGATCCGCGGTTCGGCTCCCGGCCCGCTTCGCCGCCTTTGCCAACGGCGTGGCTATCCACGTTGACGATTTCGATGACACTCAACTCGCTGCCGGCAAGGACCGTGTTTACGGGTTGCTGGTTCACCCCACGGTCTGCGTGCTTCCCGCGGCTCTGGCAACTGCGGAAGTCGAAGGGAGGAGCGGGAAGGATTTGCTGGTCGCCTATCACGCGGGAGTCGAAGTGGAATGCAAAATCGCCGAAGCGATTTCGCCGCGTCACTATGAAGACGGATTCCACTCAACGGGCACTTGCGGCGTTTTCGGGGGAGCCTCCGCCTGCGCCAAGCTCAAAGGGTTGGACACAGTGCATACGTCGCGGGCTTTCGGAGTCGCCGCGAGCCATGCGGCTGGCCTACGGGAAAACTTTGGCACTATGATGAAGCCTTTTCAGGCAGGCCATGCCACGGAATCGGGTGTGGTTGCAGCCGACTTCGCCGCCATTGGCTGGACCGCCGCGGAACAGATTCTGGAAGCGCAGCGTGGTTTTTTCCATGCCTACGGCGGCACGTACGATCCGGGCGCGATTGTCGATCGCCTGGGCAAGCCCTGGACACTCCAGAATCCTGGCGTTTCCATCAAGCCTTTCCCCTCCGGTTCGCTAACTCATCCGGGCATGGCCGAGCTCCTGCGCCTGATCCATGCCAATTCCATCCGTGCCACCGACGTGGAACGCCTGGAGGTTGGCACCAATCGCAACATGCCGAATACTTTGATTCATCACCATCCAAAGACCGGGTTGCAGGCAAAGTTCAGCATGGAGTTTTGCATGGCGATCCTGTTGCTGGACGGTAAAGCGGATCAGACCAAATTTACGGATGCGGTTGCGAACCGTGACGATGTGCAGAAGATGATTGACCGCATTCGCTTCTATGTCGATCCGGAGGCGGAGAAGGCGGGATACGATAAAATGACGACCCTTCTCAAGGTCACATTGAAGGATGGACGCACGATTTCTGGCCGTGCGGATTTTGGCAAGGGGAGCCCCAGCGACCCCATGAGCTATGACGAGGTTGCGGAAAAGTTCCGGGGCTGCGCTGCGTTCGCGGACTGGGACCGCTCCAAGGCGAATCAAGTGATCGATATGGTGCGCAAGCTCGAAGACGTGTCGGATGTTCGCACGCTGACAGCACTGTTGCAGCCAGCGGCATGAACGAATATCTCTGACTGAGAGGGACTTTGAAGAACTATCGGATAGCAGTGATCGAAGGCGACGGCATTGGACGCGAGGTTGTTCCGGAGGGCATTCGGGTGCTCGAAGCGGCGGCTCGCCGGTTTGATTTCTCCTTCTCGTGGCAGCACTTCGACTGGAGTTGCGAAACCTATGTCAGCACCGGGCGCATGATGCCGGAGAATGGCCTCGAGCAACTACGTCCATTTGATGCCATCTTCCTGGGAGCGGTGGGCTATCCCGGAGTCCCCGACCATATCTCGCTGTGGGGCCTTCTGATTCCGATTCGCCGGGGATTCAAGCAGTATGTAAACCGCCGCCCGGCACGCCTGCTGGAAGGAATCACAAGCCCGTTGAGCGGCCGCAAAGCCGGAGACATCGACTTCATAATCATCCGCGAGAATAGTGAAGGCGAGTATTCGGAGGTAGGTGGACGGCTCAATCGCGATACCGAGTTCGACATGGCGGTCCAGGAAACCATCTTCACCCGGCGAGCTTGTGATCGCATCATTACTTATGCGTTCGAGCTGGCCCGAACCCGCAAGAAGCACGTGACCTCGGCCACCAAGTCCAACGGCATTGTCTACGCCATGCCTTTCTGGGACGAGCGCTTCGCCGCGATTTCTAAGAAATATCCCGATGTCAAAGCGGATCAGTACCACATCGACATCCTGACCGCGCATTTTGTCGCGCATCCCGACTGGTTCGATGTGGTCGTCGGATCGAATCTTTTTGGCGACATCCTTTCTGACCTTGGAGCGGCGGTTGTCGGATCGATGGGGCTGGCGCCTTCAGCCAATCTGAATCCTGAACGGGAGTGCCCTTCGCTTTTTGAGCCGGTGCATGGCTCCGCTCCAGACATCGCGGGGAAAGGAGTCGCGAATCCAGTGGCTCAAATCTGGTCAGGCGCGATGATGCTGGAACATCTTGGCGAAAAGCAGGCTGCTCAGGCCGTCGAACAAGCCATCTTTAAAGTGCTGGCGCACTCCAATATTCGAACTCCCGACATTGGCGGCCGTGCCAGCACGAAGGATGTGGGAGAGGTCATCGCTGCCGAGGTGGCAGCGGTGCGTTGAAACCTCTCCCGTTGTGGTAATTCGCGAACCGCTTGCTACCGTACGACTTCGTACACTCGCAGTTCCGCCACCTGTTTTTCGTGATGGGGAACCGCCAGGTAGTAGCGGTTTAATTCGGGGACCAGGACGCCCGTCTTGGCTCGGAACGATGTCGCAATGTGCCCGATGCGATCGTAGTGGTCGGCATCGCTCTCGTGGAACACGTCGAAGAATTCGCTTCCCGCAAAATAAATTCTCTTGCTCGGGCTGTCGTACGCCATGTCATCGACCATCGCTGCGGCTGCGTAGTCAGCCACAACCTTGCCCGAATCAGAATCCAGAACCACCAGCTTTGCGGGAACGCGAGTGCCCAAGAATAGTCGATGGGCATCTTCGTCGAAGGCCATGGACGTGGGATTCTTTCCTGTCTCGGCGATGGACCAAGTCGCCTTTAGCTCGAGGCTGGTCCGGTCATAAACTTCCACGGCGTTCTTCCCACGGACATTGACGAACATCCGTGACCCTGATTTCTCGAAGGCCACGCCCTCCACATCATTGGAGTCAATCTTGATGTCAGCCTTGGTCTTGCCGGAGGCCACGTCAATCACGCTGATGTAGGCGTTCGGCAGCTTGGCATCTTTGCCGCCGTTCACAACATAAAATAATTTTGACGAAGGGTCATAGCCGCTGGCATCCGCCCCTTCCCGCACCTTGATGCTTCCCGCCGGCTTGTAAGAATCGGTATCGTAAATCTTCACTTCGCCCAGGTCGCTATCGACCACAAAAAGTTTCTTCAAGTCTGCCCGATAGAGCATCGAGTGCGGCGCTTTCACGTCGTCGATCGTATGGATGAGCTTATCTGTCTTCAGATCGAAGATCAGAACTTTCGAGTTTTCTTCCGCAGTGACGAATAGGCGACTGCCCGCAACATCGGCAGTCAAGTGGTCGAAATCTCCGTCGTGAAGCTCTGGCAGTGGCGTTGAGTGTAAAAGCTTTAGCGGCGCTTTTCCCTGTGCTGAGACGCCGACAGTAAGAGCGAGAAGTACCGCCGGCAAGAGCGTTGCTTTCGATAAGTTCAAGTGAATCCTCCAGTTTTACGATCTCAGACAAACCTGAAACCGGCGTTAAAGGGACATTAAAAATGGTTCAGCGCATTTTGCTGCTGGCGGTGAGAGCAATTGCCACCGCCAGCCGTTTCGGAACTTTCCCGACCTTCACGCGGGTGACCTCGCGGCGTGCTTTTACGTCGATCACGGAAACATCGTCCGTGTCCGTATTGCTGACGCAGGCGTATTTGCCGTCGGGAGTGAAAACAATCCAGTTCGGCCCTTCGCCGGTGCTCACTCGTCCAGTGATTTTCTTTGCCTTGACGTCATAGATGTACATGGAATCATCCAGCAGGCTTGAGACCCAGAGTTCGCTCCCGTCCGGAGTAAGCGCCAGCCCGTGGGTGAGAGTGTCGGGGGTTTCGTATTCTAACTTGCGCAGCGTCGCATGTTCGGCGGGGATTTCCACGCGCTCAGGAGCTTTTTTTCCCGAGATGTCGACAATCGAAAATCCGTGCAGATTGGCCAACGCGACGTACATCGTGTTTCCATCCGGAGAAACCACATAAGGCCGGGGCCTGCCGCCTACGGGAATGTGTGCGGCGTAGTCCATCTTCTCCAGATCGATCAAGTCGATCTCGTGCGAAGCCATCGAACTCACATAGATGTAGCGGTTGCTGCCGGTGTTTAACGCATTGTGCGGCTCTTTGATCGGCAGGCTCTTCACGATTTTTTGCTGATTCGCATCGACAATGTCCACGCTATCGCCATCGCGGATGGGGACCGCTACATATTTCCCGTCCGGAGTCGCGGCGCACTGGTTGGGACGCCCCCCCACCTTTATGGTGGCGAGGGTCTGTCGGCTCGCGGTATCAATAATCCGCAAAGTGTGGTCTGTCTCAACAGTTGCGAATAGTCGTTTGCCGTCAGCTTGAACGCATACTCCATGCACGCGCTCCCCTGCCTTGATTTCTCCGGTCACCTTCAATGACGACATGTCGACGATGCTGATGTCGTCACCGCGGCTGTTTCCGACGTAGAGTTTGAACCCCTGGGCTGCAGAGTTCTGCACGCTCAAAGCCAATAGACAAAGGATGAACATTCCCGCCGAGAACCGAAATTTGGATTGAAACATCACACTCTCCCGTTATCTTGAGTCGAACTTATTTGCCCACCTGAACCTGTCTTCCCACAGCGAGCATGAGAACTCCGGACACAAACAGGCTCGCCACCAGATACAACAGGCCCGCGGAAAAAGAATGCGTACGATTGGCGAGGTAGCCCATCACCATCGGCCCCACAAATCCACCCAGATTGCCCACCGCATTGATCAACCCGATAGAGGCCGCGGCAGCCGACTCGCTAAGAAACAAGGTGGGCACCGCCCAGAAGACAGGTTGAAAGCCATAAAACGAACCGCCCGCAATCACAAAGAGTCCGACGGAGACCGCAAGGTTGGTCCGATAAACCACGGCCAATGCAAGCGCCACCCCGCACAGAAAAACTGGGATCGCGGCGTGCCAGCGGCGTTCGCGAGTGCGGTCGGAGTGCCAGCCATTTACCTGTTGCGTGATGAACGCGGCTATATACGGGAGCGCCGCCAGCAACGTTACTTTAAGGTCGCTCTTTCCCGAGAGCCGCTTCAGAATAGTGGGCAGCCAGAAGGCGATCCCGTAACTGCCAGTCATGGCGCAGAAGTAGCACGCCGTTAGCAGGATCACGTCCCGATGCCGCAGCGCCTGCCAGATACTGTAGGAGTGCTGACGCTTCTTGGCCTCTTTCTCCCGCTGCAATTCAGTGGTGATCCACAATTTTTCGTCTGCAGGAAGCCAGTTGGCCTGACGCGGCCAATCCGTTAGATACCAGAGAGTGATTATCCCGACCACCACTGCCGGAATCCCCTCAATGATGAACAACCACCGCCAGCCCCTCATGCCAAGCCATGAGAGCCCAAGCAGCAGTCCGGCCAGGGGCGAGCCGATCACATAAGAAAGAGGATTGGCGGCATAGAAGAATGCCACCGCCTTGGCGCGATCCTGATACCGGAACCAATAGGTCAAATAAACAATGACACCTGGCAGGAAGCCTGCCTCAGCGGCACCCACCAGGAAGCGTACGACATAGAATTGCCGGGAGGTATGGATGAATGCCATCAACACCGTCATCAGTCCCCAGGAAATCATGATGCGCGCGATCCAGCGGCGAGCGCCCCAGCGCTCCACGATCAGCGCGCCGGGAATCTCCAGCAGGAAGTAGCCGAGAAAGAAAACTCCTGCTCCCATGCCGATCACACCCTCGCTGAAACCAAGGTCGTGCGGCATTTGCAGCGCGGCGGCACCAATGTTCATGCGATCGAGAAATGCTATTACGTACAACAGGAATAGAAAGGGAAGGAGTCGACGCGCGATACGCCGGCGTGCGCGCTGGCCAACATCGGGCTCGGGACCGGACGTCACGACAGTCTTCTCGGCATCAGTAATGGTAGTCATGCGATCGTGGTCATGGAGAGTCCGTAGCGGATTTGCAATGCAATCGCCTTCCGGGAACTACCTTGGAGCAGACTGGCTGAGGATGATCAACCGGCCGCGCCTGAAACTATCGGAATTCCCACCATCGCACTAAAAGATTACTTTGACCGCAAACTGAATCTCCCGCGCCGTTGTGGTGGTCTTAGTCAGCAAGCCCGCCGTCGGGTTCGCGGCACCGCTGCCGTCGAAAATGTCTGTATTGACTCCCTGAATCGGCGGAGCGAAATTGGGATGATTGAGAATGTTGAACAGCTCGGCGCGGAATTGGATGTTGAACCGCTCCGAGATGCTCTTGATGTAGTTGTTCTTGAACAGAGAGAAGTCCAGCGACGTGACACCCGGACCAATCAGGATGTTGCGGCCCGCATTGCCGCGAAGATTAAAGCATTGTGGGAAAGGCGCAACAAACGGCGGTTGGGGTGGATTCGAGGGAGCCGGTTGGGCATTCGGGGGCGTTACGTCGCAGTTTGCCGCCCAGGAAGTCATGTCGCCCGGCCAGGTTGGAACGCCGAAACAGTTGGTCTTGATGTAGTTGATCGGATTCCCGGGATTGGTGAGCGAATTGCACCCGGATCCGCTCAGCCGGTTCGGGAATGCCCAATCGTCGCTGCTTTGACTGAATTGCGGGTCCGATCCGGTTCCCCAGGTGGGCGTGAAGGGGACACCCCCGCTGGCGGTGAAGATAACCCCAAGTTCCCATCCGCCCAATGCCCATTGCGCGGGCGCGGAGAGAGACTTCGGAGTCCCCATCTCCCAGGTTCCGTTCACCACCAGAGTCTTATCCACGTTGAAATCGGAGAGGCCGCGGCTCAGTCTCATGTCGAACCAGTGAAGGCTCGAGATCGAGTTCCCGAACGTGTCCCCGGCGACGGATGCTGAGCTGGTATCCATGCTCTTCGCCCAGGTGAAGACCCCTTGCACCTGAAATCCGTGGCTCAAGCGTTTGGACAGTTGCGCTTCCAGCGCGTTGTAGTAAGAGTGTCCCTCGTAAAACAGTCCGCGAATCGATCCATAGTTCCCATTGACGGTTGGGGGAGGAGCGCAGGATGGATCGTCGGGGGGACCGTTTACGTCGCTCCCGGAGCATAACGGCGATGAAAAGGCATTTCCGAAAACATCCACCTTCGGCCAAACATACCCGAGCGGAGTCAGCGGCGGGATGGTCAGGTCCGCTTCGTCCACTTTGAACGGTTGATGTATGCCTCGCGACCCCACGTACGCAACCATTGCGGCCAGACTCGGAGTTAGCTGTTGTTGAACATTGAAATTCCACTGAACCACGTAATCGCGCTTAGCGTGCTGCACGTAGGTAGAGCGCAGTGTGTTGTTGGGAAAACTCGTGAGGCCGTTGTAGAAGGTTCCTGCCCCGGGGCCGTTGATTGAGGTGTAGGAAAAGAAGGGAGCAGACTGAGTCGTCATCAGGACGAACTGATAGGGCAGGGGCAGCACATCAAAAATTCCAATTCCCCCGCGCACTGCGGTCTTTCCGTTGCGGAAGGGATCCCAGGCAAAACCAACTCGCGGCTCAAAGTTGTGCAAGGTAGGATTGTTGAAGAAAGAACCAGTGCCCGAGCAACCGCCGTACTTAAGCGTGCCACACACTGGCAACGGGTCCATAATATTTCGAAGATTGGCAATCTTGCCGCTGGTTTCCGATGGCACCGTGGACATCTCGTAGCGCAGCCCCAGATTCAAGGTTAGGTTCGACTTCCAGCGCCAGTCGTCCTGGAAATACAGGCCAAATATATTCTGCCGAAGATTTCGCGGCGAAAGGGTGCTGGCGATTCCGCCCTGGAACTTCGTGGGATTGTTGGTGAGGAAGCTCGCTAAATCGAGGAAGCGCCAAATTCCATTTGGATCGGTATCCGCGACAACGTTGAGCAGCATGCGTTCGAAGGCCGCGCCAAACCGGATCGAATGCGTGCCCTTGGTGTAGAACGCGTCGTCATAGGCCTGGAGCGAATTCCAGTGGTAGAAGTAAGTTGGGCTTCCCCCAATTCCTCCGGAGAAGTCGCTTACTCCGCCACCGATGAGAACCTGGCTCGCAGCCCGGCCTGCAAATGCCGTGCCCCCGACGCCCAGATCGGTTCTGGCGGCGTCCGAATTGATCGCTTTCAAGCTCTCATTATTGTTCACCGCTTCGTGATTGCCCCCGATGCGGATTGAGTTCGCAAACTTGGGCGTGAAGATGTGCGTCTCTTCGATGGCAACAAACTGTCTCGCAGTCAAAGTGCTGAACTCAACATTGTTCAGACCGTCGGGAGATGAGTACGGCGTCTTGTCATACATGTACGTGCCGAACAAGCTGTCGTTCTGAGAGAACTTGTGGTCGACGCGGGCGGTCAGGAAGTTTTCGTTGACGATCTGCTGGCCGGCGAATGTATATACTCCAAGATCGCCGCTACTCCCTGCCAACAAGCCTTGGTTCGGATGATGATAAAAAGTGAAATACGCTTGGGCGGCTGGATCCACGGTGACCT
>Ga0307479_10005215_pt1 | contig 11903 bp, 10 predicted proteins | sample atmos_gasesECM4C_FD_203743 | JGI IMG/M metagenome (GOLD analysis project Ga0307479, IMG submission 203743) | Hardwood forest soil microbial communities from Morgan-Monroe State Forest, Indiana, United States - atmos_gasesECM4C_515 | ecosystem: Environmental > Terrestrial > Soil > Temperate... | reverse complement strand
GCTCAAGCCAGTAGAAGGCGCGATCCTTGTCTCCCAAGATCGCGTAGGCAGCAGCGAGATTCCCAGGCACAAAGACGTGTTTCGTTGCCTGAAGATTCTCCAGCTCTTTGGCCCACTGTCGCATGGCTCCCGCGTAACCAGCCACTGCGTACGCATTTCGTATGTGGTCTGCTGCCTTTGTTTCTCCGAACAATGAGTAACACTGCGCCAATTCCTGGACGGCTTCGTCCTGCATTCCCTTCATCGTGTAATTTTGAGAGAGGAAACAGCGAAGCCCCCCGTTATTCGAGTCTCTCTGAAGCGTGGTCCGGAGCGCTTCAATCGCGGCATCGTAATCGCGTGCAAGATACAGAGCCAGTGACCTCTGGTTATGGTTTGGGTCGAGCTGCTGGGCGATCTGGCATTCTTGCAAACCCTCACTTACGCGTCCCAGAGTCACCAACAAAAGACCCAACAGGTGGTGTGCCTCGGCGTTGTTGGGGCTCAGGAAAGTGGCTCGTCTAAATTCGGCCTCGGCCCCTTGCCAGTCCAAAAACGGCTGCCATTTCAGAAATCCCAACCAAGCTCGTGCTTCCGAATCATTGGGATCGAGCTCCAGAGCTCTCTCCAGGGACTTCTTCCTGATGGCTATGTCTTCGCTCGACCCTCGTAGGAGCTCCTTATGAGCGGTGGCCAGCCCCACGTAGGCGGACGCAAAATTGGGGTCGGTGTCAATCGCTTGCTGAAAGTACCCGGCGGCCTTGTTTTGTTCTTCCTGGCCGGAGCCTTCGCCATAACGGCTCAGGTGATAATTGCCCTGGAGATAGGCTTCCAGAACTTTTGGGTCCACCGGTCTAGGTTGGGCTACCCGGCGTTGCTCCGGCGCATTGAGCCGCGCCTGAACTTGGCGAGCGACATCTTCACTCACATTCCGCTCCATCGTGAAAATGTTGCTGAAATCTCCCTCGTAGCTGTTGGCCCAAAGGTGTTTGTCCGAAGGGCCGTAGAGGAGCTGCGCGGTGATGCGTACGTGGTCACCGGAGCGCTGCACAGTTCCTTCGACGATGCCATCGACGTTGAGTTCGCGCGCGATTTCCTGCAGCGGCTTCTTGGTGTTCTTGTACTGCATTGTTGAGGTGTGCGAAATCACCTTGATCGAGCCGATCTGTGCCAAATTCGTGATCAGAGCGTCGGTCAAGCCATCAGAGAAGTATTCCTGGTTTGGGTCTGAGGAAAGACTCCGCATGGGGAGGACGGCGAGCGAGTGAATTTGAGGCGCTGTCGCCGAGCTTATCAACCACGATCGGACTCTGCCGACATTTGATAGCACGACTACGAACGGCACCGCGGCGAAAATGACCGCCAACGCTGCCATCCGCAACTCGCGGTGGGTGCGCGCCGACGCATGATCTTTTTCTAAGCCATGCGTCGAAGATTCGGTGCTTTTTATCCATTCGACCTGCGCGACCAGTCTGTAACCGCTCTTGGGGATGGTCTGGATGATTTTCGGCTCGCGGGCGTCGTCCTTCAGCACGCGACGCAGGTCGGAAATATAACCCTTCAGGACATCATCGCCGACGAAAGTGTCCGGCCAAACGGTCTCAAATAGAACTTCTTTATTAACGGCTGCCCCCGCATGCTCAGCTAAGCAAACAAGCACCGCCATGACCTTAGGGGTGAGATGGATGGAGAGGTCGCTGCGCGAGATAGAGTTCAGGCTGGGCTCAACCAGCCAGGGCCCCAAGCGGAAGTTTCCTGCCACGGCGCCTCCACAGAGGAAGCGAAGGGCAATCATTATAACGCCTTAAACCAATGGCAGGGCGGAGCGAATCGCCGAGCCACCAAAATTCCACCATAACTCCACTTTTCCCTGACGACTTTGGGGGGACCGAGAGTTTAGAAACGGCGAAGACGGTGCCTGCTTCTGCCCCCAATTCAGGCAGGCAGCCTACAGAAACAAACCAAAGGAGGAGGATATGAGAGCCAGCGCCTGGAAGTGCATCATCGGCTTTACGTTGCTGATCGTGACGGCGACGCCGGCCCGACTGGCTGCGCAACAAGTTCAACAGCAGCGTCATTACGTAGTAAAGGATTTGGGCACGTTCGGAGGCGCTTCGGGTACCGCCGAGGGCATCAGCGACAGAGGCTGGGTGGTGGGCTCGGCTAATCTAGCGGGAGACCAGAACGGGCATGCTTTCCTGTGGCGGGACGGCGTTATGACCGACCTTGGCACGCTAGGAGGGCCAAACAGCCAGGAACAGTGGCCGGTCAACGACAACCGAGGTCTTATCGTTGGGACAGCGGAAACAAATGCAATGGACCCTTTCAACGAGAACTTTTGCGGCTTTGCTTTCAACTTGGGCGTTCCCCAAACGGGTCTGATTTGTCTGGGGTTCCTTTGGCGAGATGGGGTGATGACACCGCTTCCTACGCTCGGAGGCAACAATAGCTACGCAGCGGGCGTTAACAATCGAGGCCAGGCGGTTGGGTGGGCAGAGAACAGCACTCAGGACCCAACCTGCTTGCCACCCCAAATGCTCGATTTTGAAGCGGTTATCTGGGGACCAGAGCAGGGCGATATTCAGGAACTTCCTCCGCTCAGTGGAGACACCGAAGCATTCGCCACCGGGATCAATGACAACGGCCTGGTCATCGGAGCATCGGGCGTTTGCTCAAACGGTTCACTACCGATTCATGGGGTGGTGTGGCAAGACGGAATGCCAACTGACTTGGGTAACCTTGGCGGAGTCCTGAACACCCTACCTTGGGCCATCAATTCTCGGGGCCAAGTCGTCGGAAACTCGGACCTGGCTGGCGATAACAACCAACCACCGCTACAACCACCACCTTTTCATACCTTTCTCTGGACCAAGGACAGTGGTATGCAAGATCTCGGCACACTGCCGGGAGACCTCTACAGCGGCGCTTTCGGCATTAACGAGCAAGGCCAGGTGATAGGCGGGTCGTGCACCCAGAACTTTAACCTTTGCCGTGCTTTTCTCTGGCAAAACGGCGTTATGACAGACGTAGATGCGCTCGTGATGGGTCCCACGTCGTTGCATCTGTGGTTTGGTAACGACATTAATTCTCGCGGCGAGATCGCAGCCTACGCCTTGGATCTGAGCAAAAACGAGTTTCATGCCGCTCTGGCGATCCCATGCGACGAGCAGCACACGGACATCGCAGCCTGTGCTGAAACCACAGCTGCCGTAGCACAAACCGCAGCTACCGTAACCGTAGCGCCGGCTACAAGCGGAAACCCCAGGGTCAGCCTGCCCGAAAACGTTCGCAAACTACTTCAGAACCGAATGCGATTCGGTCGATTCGGAGTCCGCTGACCGGGCCGCATTGACCGTCAGGGAAGATAGGAAAAACTTCAGTCCAATTGCCCGGAGTTCAGTCCAACTACGGCCAAAAACGGACCATTTTTATGCCGGATTCGGTCGACTTAGCCAGGTAAGGCCATTGAGCGGTCTGACACATAGGTAACAGAACGTACCGGACACATAGGTTACACTTTTCCTCCTTTTTGGGAGGAAAAGGATGCCGTGGAAGGAGTGTTCGGTAATGGACGAAAGGCTGCAGTTTGTGGCTCGCCGGCTAGCCGGCGAGGCCATGGCGGCATCCCGAAGCGAAACCGCGGTCAAGGGCGACCATCGGGAGCCGCGCACTAGCGGGCCTGCCCCTTGACTGCGGCACGAGCGCAGGGAATCGGGCTATCTGCTAATGCTGTGACTTTCTGCACGCGTTTGTTCTTGCATTGCACATGGCTTTGTGCGGGAGAAGATTCGATCTTGCCAGTCAACGATGCAGATTCACGGCTCTGTTCTATTGCGGACCGTTGCGACACGTCGCGAGAAAGTTGCCCGGCACGCTGGCTTTTGTCGTTCGGATAGACCTGGGCATCGTAGCGTCCGCGTGATACCGCCACATACGCCAAGCGACGATGCACGAGTTTTTCTCCCGCCTGCTCAGTGTCCACATGCACGAGCACCCGGTCGGCGGTTTCGTCGACGCGCGCCTCGCGGAAGTTTTCACTGGCATGCCGATAATCTTCGGTGAAATCGAGGTTGTGCTCGATGAGCGGAGCTCGGACAAGGGCATAGTAGCCGACACCATCGCCACGAACCCAAGGATTGAGGAGAGGGAGGGAGAGAAGGAAAATCAGACACAAGAGAAGCTCCGACTTCCGGGAGCGATGTGCGGAAAATGTGCTGAAGTCCTGCAAGCGCACAGGTACATCCCCATCGAGGCTGGCGATTTTGGGTGCCAGCAACGGAGGATTGTTGGTTGGAGCAGCAATGACTCAGCGTCCCGACCTCTTCCAGGCTGTCGTCTGCGAGTATCCGCTTTTGGATATGCTGCGCTTTCAAAAATTCATGGATGGACAGTACTGGGTCGGCGAATATGGCAGCGCCGAAAACCCTAACCAGTTTCCCTATCTCTATACCTATTCGCCGTATCACCACGTAAAACCCGGCACGAAATATCCCGCCACTCTCTTAGTGACCGGCGATGGCGACACCCGCGTCGCTCCTTTGCATGCCCGCAAAATGGCCGCGCTGCTCCAAGCTACTCCCGGAATCGACAAGCCAATCCTCCTTCTTTACGACACCAGGTCCGGCCACTCCGGCGGCCGCCCCGTCAACAAAATCGTCGAAGAGCAGACCGAAATCTTGAGCTTCCTATTCTGGCAATTGCGAGTCGCCCCGGAAAACAAAATGGAAGCCCCCGGCCATGACTAGTGGCACGCTGTTGCGCGTCTCCGGTCTTGCCGGAATCCTAGGTGGCGGGCTGTGCATGGCGGACGCTTTCCCGAAGCGGTTTAAGGCGGGCGGAAATCAACAGAGTTTCAAACCAGGGGGCACGGAGTTCTAACATCGAAATGTGACCCTGGTGTCCCTGGCGAATTGGTACGGTGTCAAGGTACAACGCAATGTCACCTTGTACACCGTTCCTTCCTCGTGGATAGCAGTTCAGAGCTGCGCGCAGCGGTCAAGGGCGCGCGGGTTTGGTGCGGCGGAGCGAACCCTTGACGGCGAGGACAGCTCTGAAATCATCACCGGGGAAGGGAAGGTCAGGCCGCTTCACCCACTAAAAACCCCGAATTCCCCAGATTTTTGCCCATACGCGACGTCCTGAGATGGGTTCCTAACTTTGAACTTGTTCAACAGAAACAAGCCAGAGTTCAAAATGTCGCAGCCCTTTGCAAAAGATTCGGGATGGTGTACTACGCCATAGGGTTATAATCGCGCCAAGTTATGACCCTTGTTCCGGGCGCAAAGCTTGGCCCCTACGAGATCGTTGGTCCGCTGGGTGCGGGCGGTATGGGAGAAGTATACCGCGCGCGAGATACGCGACTGGGCCGTGTCGTCGCGCTCAAAACGCTCCCCAGTGCATTTGTCGACGATCGAGACCGAAGAAATCGTTTCGAAAAAGAAGCACGCATCCTAGCCGCGTTAAACCATCCTAATATCCTGGTCGTTTTCGACATCGGCTCCGAGCATGGGACAGCCTTCTTTGTTTCGGAATTGCTGGATGGTCGAACGTTGCGTGCGCTTGTCCTGGCTGGAGCTCTGCCGGTGCCGCGTGCACTTGGGTATGCGTCACAAATAACCCACGGCCTGACGGCGGCTCACGACAAAGGCGTCTTTCATCGAGATCTGAAGCCGGAAAACATCTTCATCACTTCGGATGAACGGGTAAAGATCCTCGATTTCGGACTGGCGAAGCAAATCGACCTTGGCGTTGTCACGCCCGATTCCGAGACAGCATCCGACACTCGGACAACAACCGGTGCTTTGCTAGGTACCCCAGGTTACATGGCACCCGAGCAGGTCCGAGGCCAGAAGGTCGATCATCGAGCCGACATCTTCAGCTTCGGAGCAATTTTCTACGAGATGATTTCAGGACGCCGCGCCTTTAAAGGGGAGACCTACCTTGAAACGATGAACGCGATCCTGAAGCAAGACCCTCCAAGCCTCAACAATAACCGGCCCGATCTGAGCGCTTCGTTGCAGAGCATCATCTGGCGTTGCATGGAGAAGAAGCCAGAGCGGCGGTTTCAGTGCGCGAGCGATCTCGCATTTGCGATCGAAGTACTATCAAAGGCTCCAGCTTCGACGTCGGCGGTAGAACGTCCAGACTTGCGCTCAAGGTTGCTTCGGGCCGCTCTACTGACTGTGTTGGGTATGACCCTCATGAGCTTGATCTGGGTCTTGAGACCTAGCAATGCAACGCCCAATTTTCGCCAGCTCATCTTCGGCCGTGGATACATCAGTTCTGCTCGCTTTACACCTGATGGCCAGAGTGTAGTATTCGGCGCTGCATTTTACGGCCGACCACGCCAGATTTTTTGGACACGGCTCGACGGACGCTCCTCGCGCAACATGGATCTGCCCCCTGCCGACATACTGGGAATTGCGAATGACGGGAAGATGGCGATTTCACTTGGGCGGCACAACTTCCTGCAATGGATGACTGTTGGCACTCTTAGTGAAGCGCAATTCTCGGGCGGAGCACCTCACGAAATTCTGGACGACATCTGTGACGCAGACATCACACCAGACGGGAAGGACTTTGCAGTTGTGCGGTGCGGTGGGAATGTGCAGGATCTCGAGTTTCCTATCGGCCATATTCTGTTCCGAACAAACGGATGGATCAGTCATCCGCGAATCTCACCCGATAGTAAGGAAGTGGCATTTCTCGAACATCCGATTCTCGGCGACGACCGTGGGTTCGTCTCGCTGGTGGACACCAGCCGAGCGTGCAGGCGCTTGACCAAGGATTGGCTGAGTGAATTCGGGATTGCTTGGTCTCCGTCCGGGAAAGAGGTCTGGTTTTCAGCAGCTACTAAGGAAAGCCCTCAGGAACTGCGTGCGGTCACGCGTTCTGGAAAGCAGCGGGTGGTGCTATCTACCGTCAGCGACGTCCTGCTGCACGATGTAGGTAAGAATGGTGCCGTCCTGTTGACGACGGTTCGTGTCAGCACTGAGATTCAGGTTGGTCACAGGGGCGGGAGCTCGGATCGACTGCTTGAATTGCCCGATGAGCATGTGAGTTTGGTGGGACTCTCCTCCAACGGCAAAACAATCGCACTCGGCGCGAGTGGAACGGGAAGCGGCGAAAACTATTCAACATTGACGATGACCGAGGGAAAAACAGAGGCGACACGTATCGGAGACGGAGATCCCACCAGCATTTCGCCCGACGGTAAGTGGGTCCTGTCACTGATACCAACGCAACCCAGCAAACTTATTCTCTACCCTACCGGAACCGGCGAGGCCCGACCGATCGATATCAGCCCAGTGCATATTCTAAATACCCTCAGCAGTTGGACAAGCGATGGCTCTCAAGTCTTGCTTACGGGCGCCGAGGAGAACGGGCCGCCCCGAGCCTACCTAGTCGATGCAAGGTCTGGCGGCGCTCGCCCGGTTACTCCCCCGGGCACTTCCGACGCCATTATTTCCCCCAACGGACAGCATGTGGTCGCAAGAAACTCCGCCTCGAACAGATTTTTTATTTACTCTTCCAGTGAACCGGAAGCGCGCCCAGTAGAGGGGCTCGCAGCGGACGAGGCGCCCATCCAATGGGATATTTCCAACCATAAGCTTTACGTGTGGAACAGGAAGCTGCCGGCTAAAGTCTTTCTTGTTGACGTCCTCACCGGCAGTCGAGAACTTTCGTTGGAGATTACGCCGGCAGAAGTCTCTGGTCTGTTATATGGCGAGATACTCATAACGCCGGACGGGAAGTCCTACGGGTATCGCTATCGTCGTGTGCTTGCCGACCTTTTTCTCGCAGAGAACTTGCATTAGTTCCAATGGATTGGAGGCAAAGACTCCTGATGCCTCACGCTGCTCCTCCTGCACTCCTGCAGCCTCCTGCACTCGATCCCTTGCTGCGCTTAGCCTCATTGTGTATAGTGTCAGTCGTCGCTGAGGTCCGCAATGAAAGAAAATGATTCGTGCAAAATCCGGGTACCCGTTCCACGCGATGCCAATCTTGATCAAATCCAAAAAGCGGTTGCCGACGCGCTTCAGTCCAGTTTTACGGATCTTACCCATTGCAGAAACACGAAGATAACCATCGACGTTAAGTTCAATATGCGCGAGGCAGCGACATAATCCCGAGCGCTTGGACAATTGTCACCTGAATCCTGCGCTCGACCGTGAAAATGGCTTAGCTTGGTTAACCGTGAGTAACGAATGGTTGTTTGTCTTGTCACCGCACCGACGGCAACTGAGTTCATAGGCTTCGATGAGCTCAGCAGTGAATCGGTAAGATGCGTTTCTTCCCAACCTCAACTCGGCGTCCTTAGTCTCGCCGCCGTACTGGAAAATCGCGGCGATGATCTAGGCATCGTCAGCCTGAATCGAGTCTACTTTGATTACTGGAACGCCCGTCAGCGCTCCGGCTTGGACGGCTTTGCAGAAATTGCAGCGGCTAAAATTGGGATGCGGGATGCTGATGTGTACGGTTTCAGTTCCATCTGCAGCAGTTATCCTTTGACGATTCGAATTGCCCAGGCCGTTAAGAGCATTCGACCGTCATCAATAATTCTCCTGGGCGGTCCGCAAGCTTCGGTTGTGGACCTCCACACTCTGGCGGCTTTCCCCTTTATCGACTTTGTACTGCGCGGCGAGGCCGAACGCAGCTTACCCATTTTGCTGGATTACCTCCAAGGCCAACGTCGGTTGGAACAGGTACCGGCATTGAGTTATCGGGCTAACACCCGGCCCTGTCGAAATCCCGATGGGAAAGTCATCGATAATTTGGATGAGCTGCCCATGCCGGCATACCACCTTACCGGGGAACTGAAGAAGCTTACAACCGCCGCACTGGAATTAGGACGCGGGTGTCCCTACGCTTGTACGTTCTGTTCGACGAACGACTTCTTTCGTCGTAACTTCAGGCTGCGCTCGCCTCAACGAGTACTTCTCGATATGCGTTCAATCGCGGCGGAGTACAGCATATCTGACTTTGAACTTGTCCATGACATGTTTACGATCGACCGCCGTCGCGTAGAGGCGTTTTGTGAAGCCATGATCGGGTCAGGCGAAGACTTTACGTGGTCTTGCAGCGCCAGAACGGATTGTGTTGACGAGGAACTTCTGGAGATCATGGCTCGCGCCGGGTGCAATGGGATCTTTTACGGAGTGGAAGTTGGGTCGGCGAAGATGCAGCGGATTATCAACAAAGATCTCGATCTGGAGCGGGCTAAGGAAATCATCGACAAGACCGAACAGCTGGGAATCCACACTACCGTATCCATGATTGTGGGCTTTCCCGATGAGACGTGGCAGGATGTGAAAGAGACGGTGCAGATTTACATGCACTCGGCACGATGCCCTAAGTCCAGCCCGCAATTGAACCTACTTGCACCCCTGTCTGAAACCCCTATCCATTTGAAGTACAAAGATGCGCTGATTCTGGATGAGCTTTGTTCCGACATGTCGCATCAGGGACAAAGTCAGCACGAGGCTGACCTAAAACTAATCCGCGACTATCCGGATATATTCCCGAACTTCTATCTTCTCCCGACGCCCTTTCTGGATCGCGATTGCCTTCTCGAATTTCGGGAATTCGTATTGACTGCGATCAAGCGTTTTCGCTGGCTCGTGGTGGCGATCGATCAGAACACCAGTGGCATAGCCGATTTCTTTCTGGCCTGGCGTGAACGCCGCCTTGGGTTGCATCCAGGAATGAAAGGGTCGGACCTTCGACGCTACTATCGCACAGAGGAATTCCAGTCGTGTTTCTTAGCATTCGTACGACAGCACCCTGCTGCGAATTGCGCTTCCGTACAAACCTTCCTCGACTTCGAAGATGCCGTGGTGGGCGCAGCGTCGGCCGACAAAGCCGTCGATGCCCGTGGCTCTCCTGTCGCTCCCGGATTCGAATTGTGGTGGAGCGACATTGCAGTAAAGAAAAGTGGAACAACCCTCATCGAATTTTTCGGCGACATTCAAGCGGTCATCGACGGACTAAGATCTCGCAGCGAGTCGACGCCAGCTCGTGCTCGCCGCTATTACGTTGTGGGCAAGAGTGATCGTGTCGAAGAGGTATCCAATTGGATTGCATGTGTCCTCCGCAACTGCGATGGTAGTCGCACTGTCAAACAAGTGGTGAAGCGGTTAACCGATGATCTGAAGGAAGTGGACGAATCCATCAGCGAATATGTATTCGTGCGACTCCTGGAAGGGGCGTGGGCAAAAGGATTCATTGACATCTATCGGCCGTGCCTTGAGACAGATCCTCCGATTGGGGCGGGGTCTCTGCCAACAGCGTAAAGGGCCTGTGGTACGCAAAAATTCCATCCGGCTCCCATCGCTGACAGAGATGTTGGCACTTCGGCTTCCCGGCGCTAGGAAACTCCAAGAACCAGTCCTGCGAACAGAGAAACATGTTTAGTTAGATTCTTTCCGAATGCGAAGCGCTCGCTCGATTCTCTGCTCAACTTGATCAATCATCTGGTCGCCGACGGACTTCTTTTCTTCCTCATGGTCCGCGCGCGCACATCTCTGAACGCGGAGGTTCTGTTCCTGCGAAAACAGCCGGTGTGATTACTGAGAATTCCGTCCGCCGACGGAATTCGGTTGTGCCTTAGCGACTCTCGCTGAGAACGGGCACGGGAGGGGTCGTCGTTCTGCCGTTCGCCCAATCCTCATCAGGGTCTTTGATGTCGACTTGGTGGACGCCGTCGGGAAACGCCTTTTGCAAGAGTTGGTATTGCTCCCGAAGTGCCGACTCCTTGGGCGACCATTCGTCTCGATAGTAGATCGCCTTGACCTTGGTGGGACGGTGGGCATCAACGGGAAGCCCGTCAACATGCAGCGCGAAGCCCACCTCTACGACGCCATCCGCGCCGGAACTCTCCGCTACCTCAAGGGCAAGGTGGGACGCAAGGCCGTGGTCATCGTGGCCCTCTCCGGCGATTCCCAGAGCGAATCTACGATGGAAGATGCTCTTGAAGCTCTACTTGAAAACGATGTGATCGCCTACGTCCTACAGATTCACCATGCCCCAGGCCGGGACCATTGCGACGTGCTCCACATCTTTGAAAGAGACAGTCTCAAGAAGCTCGCCGAAGCTACTGGCGGGCGCATGCTGGAAGTTCGGGGCATCGATAAACTCGAAGGCGCGCTTGAAGAGATCTCCGACGAGCTGCACCACCAGTACAGCTTGGGCTACTATCCCGAAAACAAGAATTGGGACAGCAAGTTTCGCAAGATCCAGATTTCGGCCGTAGAGAAGGGCTACAAGGTCTACGCTCGCAAAGGCTATTACGCCTACCCGCCAGAAGCGCGCGCGGCGGCAACGCACTAACCAATGTCGGGTCCGTCCATCGAAATGAAGCGGTTAAACACGTTCGTTTCGCCGAATCGGTCCTTGGTGAGCGTTGTCATCACGAAATCCGTTTGGTATTTCGGTATTTCCTGCGGATAGAAGGCTGTGACCGCAATTAAGGCACTACGGAGAAGCCCGGGCGGGCCCGATTGTCGACTACGCCGCCGGCCGCCTCGGCGATGGTCGTAACACCCTCGCTGTAGAAACGGGGCGCCGCTATTGCGCAATGCATGGATGCGGAACAGAGGCGAGAATTTGCCAGCTTGCGACAAAGCGAGTTGAAAACGGCGCCCGCCTGGGCGCTGAAAGAAACCGGCATGGCCCTTTACAACTATGTGTATGAGAAGCCAGCTCGCAAGCATTTTCAGTGGTGGTACAACTGGGCGGTGCGCAGTCGGTTAGAAGCGATGAAGGAAAAGGCCAGAATGCTGAAGCGACGATTCGAAAATATCATCACCTACTTGCGACATCAGATTACGGATGCCGCCAGTGAATCGCTCAACGCCAAGATTCAATGGGTGAAGTACACCGCTCGAGGATTCCGCAACAAACAGAACTTCAGAACTTCATTCATG